>Ga0224555_1000093_pt1 | contig 113567 bp, 95 predicted proteins | sample 714S23034metaG_FD_180687 | JGI IMG/M metagenome (GOLD analysis project Ga0224555, IMG submission 180687) | Peat soil microbial communities from Stordalen Mire, Sweden - 717 S2 30-34 | ecosystem: Environmental > Terrestrial > Soil > Wetlands > Peat | place: Sweden: Norrbotten County, Stordalen... | reverse complement strand
GATGCCGCAGATCCCGCCGCAAACGATGCAGGTGTGCGTGACCCAAGCGATGATCGACAAATACGGCGGCCCGTACTCCCGCCCGTCCAAGGGAAACTGCACGATGACCAATGTCGTGATGACGCCGACCGGCATGACCGCGAACATGGTCTGTACGGGACAGATGAACGCGACCGGGACGGTGCAGACGACTTTCGTTGACGCAAATACGACCAAGACGACCGTGCACATGACGGGAACCATGCAGACGGGATCGACCACCAGCCCGATTGACATGACGATGCAATCGACCTCGACTTACAAAGGCCCGGACTGCGGGAACGTGAAGCCGCTGGCGATGCCGCCGAGCCAGTAGATGGGCTTGGGGGGTACGAAGCGGCCTACGGCACCGTAACGTTGACGGATGTGGTCACGGACGCATTGGTGTTAAGGTCCTTAGCCATGATTGTGTAGGCATAGGTCCCAGGGGTCACGACGCTGTTGTTGCCTCCACAGGCGCTGATTCCCGCCAGACCGGCCAGCGTTCCCACAGCGAACAGAGTCAGCGTGAGCCAGCGTGCCGCCCTGCGCCTGAAACCAAAGCCGAATAGCAGCGCGCCGGCCAGCGCCAGTCCTGGCGCCAGCCCATGGCCCCCACGACGCGGAAGGCTCACGGGGCAAGGGTTGCAAGGGGGTCGAGAGTTAAGGAAGACAATTGTCGCCGTCGCCACTTGATTGGCGGTCAACGTTTCGATGACTGGAAATGCAGGCCCTCCGAAGGCGCAGATGGGCACATTGACCCCTGCCGGAGGAGTCGGAGCACTGCAATTGATGCCAACAGTACCGGTGTAGCCATTGACCGAGGTCAGTGTGAATGTGCTGGAACCAGATCCACTGGAAGTGGTGGAAGACATGGTCAAGTTGGTGGCTGTGATGGTAAATCCAGGCGTGGCGGCCAGCGCCGGGAAGCCTGCGAAGACGAAACTGGCTGTTAAGAGCAGTTCGAGAAGAACGGGCGCGCGGCAACAACGCATAGCAGAGTCCTTTCCGCGGGTGGCTTACACCCTGCCTGAGTGGTTAGACGGAGGTTAATTCCAGCGGCGAAGAGGTTTTGCAGAAATTTTACACCTCATTTTGCGGACGGCCCTGGATTTCGCGGATGGCTTGACCTTCAGGATTCGACGGTGCGCTTGAGCTGCCCGCAGGCGGCAAAGATGTCGCGGCCGCGCGGCTGGCGGACGTAGGCGGGAATGCCTTCCGCGGCGAGGGCCTTCTGGAACAGCTCCGCTGCTTCGGGTTTTGCAGTGGTGTAGAGGAAGTCCGGGCCGGGATTCCAGGCAATCAGATTCACCTTGGCGGGCAGGCCGGTGCGGCGCACGAGGCGGGCGACTTCGCGGGCGTGTTCAGGCCGGTCAGTGACGCCACTGAGCAGAACGTATTCGAAGGTGATTCGCTCGTGCGGGCGGAGGCGGACGCGGCGCACGGCGTCGATTACGGATGAGATCGGCCACTTGCGGTTGATGGGCATAATCCCGGAGCGAATCTGGTCGTTGGGCGCGTTGAGGCTGATGGCGAGCTTCGGGCGGAGATCGGATGCCTCTTCGGCGAAGCGTTCGATGCCCGGTACGATTCCGGAAGTTGAGACCGTCATGCGCTGCGGACTCAAGCCGACTTCATGCACGAGCAGGCGAACGGAAGCCATGAAGTTGTCGTAGTTGAGGAACGGCTCGCCCATCCCCATGAAAACCAAGTTCACTCGGTCGCGGCCCACGCGGACGGCGTGTCGATCGAGGACAGCGACCACCTGGCCTGCGATCTCGCCCGCGGTCAGGTTACGTTGAAGACCCAGCTTCGCGGTGAGGCAGAACTGGCAGTTGACGGCGCAACCGACCTGCGACGAGACGCAGATTGTGGCCCGGCGCCAGTCCTTGGATTCGTCATTGGATCCGTCGCCAGCCTCGCCATCGTCGCCGTCGGGCATCCAGACCGTTTCCACGGTTTCAGCCTTTGGACCGGGGCAGTGGATCAAATAACGCTCCGTTCCGTCGGCGGATTGAAAGGCCTTCGTAATCTCCGGACGGCTGATTTGCCAACCGCGAGCGGCCAGTTTCTGGCGTAAATCCAAAGACAACGTAGTAATAGAGGAAAGCACTGTAATATATTGACGATAAATAGCTTCAACGATCTGACTGGCGCGCCAAGACGGTTCCCCTTCTTCTGCCAGAACCCCGGCAAGAGCTGCCGCATCCAATCCAAATAGAGGGTCAGAAAGAAGACTGGGGCTTTCATCGCCAGGGACGGCAGGGTCTAAAGGAACGAGTTGGCCGGAATTCTCGGGCACGACTCTGAGCATCATATCCGCTTGCGCAGTCCGATGCTCGAACCCGGCTCGAATACCCGGGCGGCCGCAGAGCCGCGGCAGATGGCCTACAATCGAGGTTCGACTGGATGCCAATGAACACTGAGCGAAATCTTCGCCGCACCGAGTTGCCGAACGGCCTGATTGTGCTGACCGAGCGCATGGACCACCTGCATTCGGTGGCCATGGGGGTGTGGATCAAGTCGGGCTCGCGGTGCGAAAGCGCGGAGATGAACGGCATCTCGCACTTTGTGGAGCACATGCTTTTCAAGGGCACCAAGTCGCGTTCGGCGCAGAGAATTGCCCGCGAGATGGACTCTATCGGCGGCAACCTGGACGCGTTCACGAGCAAGGAAACCATTTGCTTCAACGTGAAATCGCTTTCAGACCATGTACCGATTGCGCTGGACGTGCTGACGGACATGGTTTTGAATCCCACCTTTGCCCCGCCCGACATCGAGCGCGAGCGCGGCGTGATTCTGGAAGAGATCAAGATCGACGAGGACAATCCGGACGTGCTGGTGCACGAGTTGTTCACGCAGAGCTTCTGGAAGGGGCATCCGCTGGGCAAGCCGATCCTGGGAACGACGGAGACAGTGGGACGGCTCGGCCAGGAACAGCTTTTTGGCTACCACGGCGACCGGTTCCACGGCGGGAATATGGTGTTCTCCGCGGCGGGGAACCTCGACCACGACCGGTTCGTGGCGGCTGTGGCGGAGAAGTTCTCCGCGCTGGCCGGCGGCCAGACGCTGAGTGAACTGTCGGCGCCCGAGCCGAGTGCGCGCATCATTCTTCGCAACAAGAAGGCGCTGGAGCAGGTGCAGATCTGCCTGGGCGTTCCCGCGCCGCGGGTGACGGACGAGAGCCGGTATGCCACATCGATCCTGAACACCGTGCTGGGCGGCGGCATGAGCTCGAGGCTGTTCCAGAACATCCGCGAGGAGCGGGGACTGGCCTACTCGGTTTACTCCGACATGAGCCCCTACCGCGACACGGGAAACCTCTGCGTTTACGCCGGCACGTCGTCAAGCAAAGCGCTGGAAGTGGTGGACCTGATTCTGGCGGAGTTCCGCAACCTGAAGGAGAGCCCGATTGTGGCTGAGGAACTGACTCGCGCGAAGGACCAACTGAAGGGCAACATTCTGTTGGGGCTGGAGAGCTCAAGCGCGCGCATGGCCAACCTGGCCCGGCAGGAGATGTATTTCCACCAGTTCTTCTCGGCCGACGAAGTGATTGCGCGGATTGAAGCGGTGGATGCGGGCGAGGTGCAGACGATGGCGCAGCGGCTGTTTGAGCCGGAGAACATCGCCGTGACGCTGCTGGGCCGTCTGGACGGCGTAAAGCTAAGCCGGGCACGGCTGGTGTGCTAAAGGCAGTTGTCAGTGAACAGTGATCAGTGGTCAGTTGGATACTGCAACGCCCTCAGCATCAACTGTTTTGAGGATTTGCTCAGGAACCGGCGAGCGAGGCCGGCGATCATCTGGATGCCGCAGGACTCAGCCCTGATCGCTACTAATTGATACTTTGAGCGTCCGATTTCCCATTTGCGTCTGTGGGTGTAGCATCTTGACAGATGGCCGGTGAAAGCCGGCCTGTTTCACGAGGCTTTGGGAATTCCATGAACTGCAAGTCTTCGCTTTCTTGCCGCAATCGCGCGCGCCGTCTTACCACGACCAATGGATTCACCCTGATGGAGTTGCTCATCGTGATGGCGATCATCGCGATTCTTTCACTGCTGGCAATCGCAAGTATTGGCGTCTACACAAAACGAGCGAATTCCTTGTCAGCGGTGAATTCCCTGCAGAAGATCGTTCAGGCGCAAATGATGTATGCAGAGTCGTACCCCGCCACGGGATATGCCTGCACTCTGGAGGCGCTGGGAGGAGATCCGCACTCCGGCCCGCCGACCCCGGCAAGCTCGCAACTGCTGCCGTCGGATCTGGCTTCAGGGTTTAAGCAGGGATACGAGTTCACGATTGCGTGCGGGGATAAGGTGACAGCCAACAACGTCGATCGCTTCAATAGCTTCACCGTGACTGCCAAGCCGCAGTCGGTGGGAAAGACTGGCGACCGCGGCTACTGCACCGATGAATCGGGGCAAATCAAGTTTGATCCTGCCGGCGGCGTGAACTGCACGCAGACGCTTGGCCAATGAAGAGACGAGTGTTTATGCTGAGCGGCGGCCTTGTTGTGGCCGCCGTTTTGTTTTCCACGACAATAATTCCCGCGCAACAGAATCTTCCTTCGGCGCATGAACTGGCGCAGCGTGTCGACCGCCGCTACGATCAGTTGCAATCGCTGAAGGCCGGGTTCAGCGAAAGTTATGCGGGACTTGGCATGACCCGGACCGAAAGCGGCACTCTTTTCCTGCGCAAGCCGGGCCGCATGATGTGGCAGTACAGCACTCCACCGGGAAAGATCTTTTTACTCGACGGCAAATATGCGTGGTTCTACACAACGGGCGATGCGCAGGTGCAGCGCATCCCGGCAAATGAGCTGGACGATCTGCGCTCGCCGCTGCGCTTTCTGCTGGGCCACACCCAGCTCGAAAAGGAGCTGACAGGCCTGACAGTGGCTGAGGTACCCAATGGCTGCTTTACCCTGACCGGCGTGCCCAAAGGCCAGGAAAAGCGCGTAACGCGGCTGGCGTTGACCGTGACGGCTGCAGGCGCTATCAACGCGATTGAAGTGGAAGAGGCCGACGGGGCGATCACCCGGTTCACCTTCACGGGCGAGCAGCCTGGGGCGGAGATTCCGGCCGCGACTTTTCACTTTACGCCGCCAGCGGGCGTGCCGGTCGTGGACGCGATGCCGCCGGTGTGAGAACGGGGATCACGGAATCGGGACCAGGGAATAGAAAAGCCGTTCCCGATTCCGAGGCTCAATTCTTCCCCGCTCATTCGCAGCAAACCCCCTCACAGCTCGTCACGCGCTTAGGTGACTGCGCGCACTGACGCCGCCGCGCAGAAGACTATCCTTCGCTTGATTCAACCCGGGTCCCCGATTCAATTCCTCCCCCAAGGAGTTCGTCCGATCGAGGAGACTTGCCATGAAAAGAACAATCTGCATTGTCGCTGGTACTCGCCGCGGCAAGAGCGGTTTCCGCATACCTGCAATCATCCTGCTGGCCTGCTGCGCGCTGTTGCTTTTCTGCGGCTCTTTTGTTGCGGCTGCGCAGGATCAGCAACCAGCCGCGCCAGCCGCCCAGGATCAGCAGCAAACCGCTTCGCCTGCCAAGGAGATGCCGCCCATGCCGGCAGCACCTTCCGAGGGCAAGACGATCATCTGCATTTACCGGCCAGGGGGAGCCGTCGGCTCCGCCGCTCATGACCATCTTTATGTCAATGGCGTCTATCTGGCCACGTTGCTCAACGGCGAATATGCCTGGACTGAGGTGGAGCCGGGCACGGTTGTCGTTGCCGGGATGGCAAAATGTACTACGGACCCAGCATCATCATGTCCAGCGCCGCCACAGTCAACCAGACGAGGGGCCAAGCCGAGAGAATTCGAGTCGAAGCCGAGGCGGGGAAGATTTATTACATGAAATGGACCTCCGGAATGTTCGCCACGGGCATCAAGGTGAAGCTGATGGATTCAGAGGTCGGCGCCAAGGAGATGCGCAAGCTGCATCCTTCCAAGCCCGCGAATACGGGCGAAGACAAAAGCGATAACAAGGACGCGGCGACACCCGCGCAACCTGCTGAACAGACGCCGCCGTCGAAATAAGTGCGAGCGTGGACGCCCGCACGACAGACAGCCGCTTAGCGGAGCGGCGCGCGACAAGCTCAGTTACTTGCCGGGCTTTGCTGGAGCGCTGGCCGGAGCCGTGTGAGCACCTTCCAGCACCGAGTGTGAGCCGCTGGAGCGCACAAAGAGAACCACCAGGCCGATGGACGTGCACATGAAGATGATCGCCGACCAGGTGGTGAGGCGGGTGAGCACGTTGGCTGCGGCACGGGGACCGAATGCGGTTTGCGAACCCTGGCCGCCGAAGGCGCCAGCCAGGTCAGCCGAGCGGCCCTGCTGCAGCAGGACGACACCGATCAGGAAGAAGCACACGAGTATGTGCAGGGTGACGACAAAGTAAAAGAAAATCTGCATTTCTTAAGCTGCTTTCCATGCATGCCGGAGGTGGTTAGTCCAGCCGCGATAATCTCTTGGTGCGGAAGAGGGGACTTGAACCCCTATGCCTTTTGGGCGCCACCCCCTCAAGATGGTGTGTCTGCCAATTTCACCACTTCCGCAGTATTAGAGCGATTCCGCAGTCGATTTAGCCGTTTCCAGCTCCAGTGGAGGGTGGATTCTACTTTCCACCCCACAGACGAAGACCCGTCTGCGGGGACCCCGGCTTGAGGAAGAATCCACTTGGCGTTCAGGGCTTCAGGACACAGTAACTGCGGACCCGCTGTGCTACCCCTGCAAGTATAACAAATGCCGGATTCGCGGGGATGCCTGTGCGCCACTGTCAGGATTGGAGATTCGAGCCCAACAAGCGCTCCATCCACCGCGCCAAAGCCCGCTCGTCAGGTGAGCCCGCGGACTGGGCGGCATGCACATTTCCGCGCTCCTGAGGGGAGCGGTTTTGGCTGAGCTTGAATTTGCCTTCGATGCGCGCGATGGGGATGCGAAATCCCATGATGCCCGCGAGCATGGTCCGGCGAAAGCCCTCTGGCAATGCGCGCCAATGTTCAAGATAAGCAGGTTCATGCGTCGCGATGAGATCGGCGAGGAGCGCCTCTTTACCGGGATCGTCGTCGATGAGCGAGAGAGTGCCGTAAGCGTGAACAGCGATGTAGTTCCATGTGGGCACAGAGAGTTCTTCGACATAAAGAGTTGGAGAAACGTAACTGTGCGGTCCCGCGAAGACGGCGAGAGTTTCACGCCCGGCGAGCGCCTGCCAGTGGGGATTGGCTTTGGCGAAATGGCCCTGAAGAACGCCATGCTCCCCTTCATCTTTGACGACGAGCGGAAGGTGAGTTGCCGCGACTCCGGCGCCGGCCGGCTCCCTCGACGCAGGACCGAATAGAGTCGCGAACGAATAGGCCCGCATCGCTTCAAGCAGGATGCCGCGATCGTGAACTTGATTGAATTTGGGTGAATACATACCTGGTGGATCGGCCTCCGATTGCACCGCGCTCTCCAAGTCAGGATAGCAATTGCCGATGGCGTATGCCGGCGACCCTTGCCGGGGCCCGGCTAAAGCGCGGTTGGTATAGACTCATCGCAAGCCTATGCGCTTCGTACCGGTGTATGTCCTGCTCTTCGCCGCAATTCCGGCCCTGGCCTGGAACCAGAACTCAGCCAGTCCATCATCAACCATGACCAAGCCCAAAGCGCTCACGCCTGAAGCGGTTCATCGTTCCGCAATCGTCATCGACACGCACGCCGACACGCCGCAACGCTTTCTCGACGAGAATTTCGATCTCGGCGATCCGCTGAGCGGCGGCAATTGGAACCTGGAAACGGCGCGCGAGGGAAACCTGGGCGCGGAGTTCTTTTCGATCTGGGTCGATCCGGCTCGATTCAAGGGCCAGTATGCTCACCGGACGCTGGAATTGATCGATGCCGTCAAGCAGCAAGTGGCGAAGCACTCCGCTCAGATGGAGCTGGTAACTTCGCCCGGGGGAATCGAGCGCGCGCACCGGGATCACAAGATTGCGGCGCTGATGGGGATTGAGGGCGGCCATTCGATCGAGGATTCGCTGGGGCTGCTGCGCCAATACTATGCGCTGGGCGTGCGCTACATGACGCTGACGTGGGCCAACTCGAACGGCTGGGCCGACAGCTCGGGCGACATTGACGACAAGAGCGTGCCGCACACCGAGCAGGGACTGAGCGAGTTCGGTAAAGACGTGGTTTACGAGATGAATCGGCTGGGGATGATGGTGGACGTGTCCCACGTTTCGGATCGCACGTTTTTCCGGACGCTGAACATCTCGCGGGCGCCGGTGATCGCATCACACTCGTCAGCACGAGCGCTGTGCGATGCTCCGCGCAATTTGAGCGATAACATGCTGCGAGCGATCGCCACCTACGGCGGCCCGGATTCGAAGGGCGGCGTAGTCATGGTGAACTTCTACTCCGCGTTTCTGTCGCAGGACTACCGCAACGCGCTGAAAGCCATGGAACCGGAGGTCCGGAAAGAGATCGACGCGCTGAAGGCGAAGGACAAAGCCGAAGGCAGAGAGACAACGCACGCGGAGATCGACAAGCTGCAGCGCGCCGCGGCCGACCGCATTCCACGACCGCCTTTCTCGGTGCTCATTGACCACATCGATCACATTGCCAAGGTGGCGGGAGTGGATCACGTAGGCCTAGGATCGGACTTCGACGGAGTGAATGGCCAGTTACCCGAGGGATTGAACTCTCCCGCCGATCTGCCCAAGATCACCGCGGCGCTCATGGCTCGCGGGTATTCGGCTGAGGACTGCAGGAAAATTCTTGGCGGAAACCTGCTGCGCGTCTTCCGCGAGGTCGAGGCGGTGTCGAAGCAGTTGCAGGCGGAAGAGAGGCCAAGGATCACGGTAAAGCAGTGATCAGTGGTCAGTGGTCAGTGAACAGTGATCAGTTGTTGGCGCTCCGTGGCCACTAAGCCTATGGGCCAGACGCTGGAGACCGAATCGCAACCAGCGCATGAACTCCGCGCTCTATACTGACTAATCGTTGATTTCCCTTCTGAGGAGAGCACCTAATGAAACAATTCTACCGGCAGTTTGGCGTCCTGATTGGGACGGCATCGCTGATTTTTTCTATTTCGATCCGCGCGCAGGACGATAAGACGGCAGCGACACCGCCTGCGCAGCAGAAGAGCGCTGAAGCGCCTCCGCCCGCCGACTCAACCACACAGGGCGCGATTGATGTGGGCGGGCAGCATATCGCGTACACGGCGATTGCGGGCACGATCACGGTGGGCGCGACCGACACCGACGATGCGCAACTCGGTTCGGACGGCAAGCCGCTGCCGGGCTCGCAGCTTGCGCTTGCGGCGCCCAAGGAGCCGGCCGATGCGCCGCCGGTGGCGCACATGTTCTACGTGGCCTATTTCAAGACGGGCGCGAATGCCGAGGATCGGCCGATCACGTTTTTCTACAACGGCGGCCCGGGCAGCTCGACAATGTGGCTGCACATGGGCTCGCTGGGGCCGAAGTATGTGGAGACGGCGGGCGACACGCATCTGCCCGGTGCTCCCTACAAGCTGATCGACAATACGGACTGCCTGCTGGACGTGAGCGATGAAGTGTTCATCGACATGCCGGGAACGGGCTTCGGGCGGCTGGCCGGCAAGGACGCGGGAAAGGCGTTCTGGGGCGTGGACCAGGATGCAGAGGCGTTCGCGCGTTTCATCGCGCGTTTTCTGGTGAAGTACGGCCGGTGGAACTCGCCGAAGTTTTTATTCGGAGAAAGCTATGGGACGACACGGTCGGCGGTGCTGGCGAATGTCCTGGAAAACGAGAAGAGCATCGACCTGAACGGCGTGATGCTGCTCGGCGAGATTTTCAGCTTTCCAACGGCGGCCGGAATTGGACGGCCCGGAATGGATCTGCCGTACGAACTCGCGCTGCCCACCTACGCAGCGACCGCGTGGTACCACAAGAAGCTGTCGCCCCAGCCACCGGCGCTCGATCCCTTTCTGAAAGAGGTGGAGGAGTTCGCGCTGGGCGATTATATGCACGCGTTGGCGGAAGGAAACAATTTGGGCGACACAGAAAAGCAGCAAGTGGCAGAGAAGCTCCACGAGTACACGGGGCTGCCGGTCGATTACCTGATCAAGGCCGACTTGCGCGTGACCGCCGGCGAGTTTGAGAAGACATTCGACGACCCGGAGGGGATGACGACAGGACGATACGACACGCGCTTTCTGGGGCCGACGCTCGATCCGCTGAGCGAGGGGTCGGAGTACGATCCGCAGAGCGCGGCGATTTCGTCGGCGTACTTTTCGCTGGTGAATCTGTATCTGCGGCAGAACCTGAAATACGGCGAGGGTCAGACGTATCTGCCGCACGCGCTGTTTGATGGCGCCGGCTGGAACATGACGCGGCAGGGCCCTGGCGGCACGTTCAGGAGTGCGGTCGGGCTCAACGTGAGCGCGGACCTGGCCGAGGCGATGAAGACGAATCCGCGGCTGAAGGTGATGGTGAACGACGGCTACTACGACCTGGCCACGCCGTTTTTTGCCGCGGAGTACGAAGAGGAGCATCTGCCGATTCCGGCTTCGCTGACGAAGAATATCGAGTACGACTGGTACGAATCAGGGCACATGGCGTATGTGCGCAACGAGTGCCGCAAGCAACTCCACGACCGGGTGGCGGCGTTTATTAAGAGCGCGGATGGCGCGCAGTGAAAAGCAGGCGTCAGGTGTCAAGGGTCAGTAAACAGAGATCAGAGCTTAGAGATCAGAGAACAGTGATCGGCGACCCATGAGCAGGGATTAATGGCTGCTGGAATGGGCGCGGGGCGATCGTGAGCGGTATGAAGAATGGGGACTTGGAGCAGCCGGCCTGGTCCCGCGCCTTATACTAACGTTTCGATCGATATCCCACCCGGAGAAAAGAAAATGAATTCATTCTGCCGCTGGTTTGGCGCCCTGCTCGGCGCGGCGTCACTGATTCTTTGTATTTCGGTGTGCGCACAGGACGATAAGACGGCGGCGAAGCCCGCAACCCCTGCGACTACTGACAAGAACGCTGAAGCCGCTGCGCCTGCCGACTCGACAACGCAGGGATCCATCAATGTGGGCGGGCAGCAGATCGCCTACACGGCCATTGCGGGCACGATCACAGTGGGTTCAGTGGATGCGCAGGATGCGGAGCTCGGAGTGGACGGCAAGCCGCAACCGGGAAGCGAGACCGCGCTCAATGCGCCGAAGGACCCGAAGGATGGAACTCCAGTAGCGCGAATGTTCTACGTGGCGTACTTCAAGAAAGACGCGAAGGCTGAAGATAGGCCGGTCACGTTCGTTTACAACGGCGGCCCGGGCAGCTCAACGGTGTGGCTGCACATGGGATCGCTGGGCCCGAAGCATGTGATGACGGCAGGCGACACGCACCTGCCGGCGGCGCCATACACCATGGTCGACAATCCAAATTCCCTGCTGGATGTGAGCGACCTGGTCTTTGTGGACGCGCCGGGCACGGGCTTTGGACAAATGATGGGAAAGGATCCGGGGAAAGCCTTCTGGGGCGTGGATGGCGACGCAAACGCCTATGCGCGGTTCATCCAACGCTTTATTTCGAAGTATGGCCGCTGGAATTCACCCAAGTTCCTCTTTGGCGAGAGCTACGGGACCACGCGCTCCGCTGTGCTGGCCGATCTGCTGGAAAACAAGCTGAACATCGACATTAATGGCGTCGTCCTGCTGTCGCAGATTTTCAACTTCACCACAGACATCGACGATCCCAAAAACAATCCGGGTGTGGACCTTCCCTACGAGCTGGCGCTGCCGACTTTTGCGGCCGCTGCCTGGTACCACAAAAAGCTGCCCAATCAGCCGGCGGCGCTGGAGCCGCTTTTGAAGGATGTCGAAGACTTCGCGATGGGACCGTATGCGCATGCACTGGCGCTGGGAACCGATGTGAGCGCCGACGAAAAGCAGCAGGTGGCGGAAAAGCTGCATGAGTACATTGGTTTGCCCGTCGATTACCTGCTCAAGGCTAACCTGCGCGTAAGCGGTCCGGAGTTCGCGAAGTCATTGCAGGATGCGGAGGACCTGACGACAGGGCGCCTGGATACACGATTCTCGGGGCCAAACCTTGATTCGCTGAGCGAGAACGCCGAGTACGATCCGCAGTCGACGGCGATCTCGTCAGCCTACGTCGCGCTCTTCAATCAGTATGTGCGCCAGGACTTAAAATACGGAGACGGGCAGACTTACCAGCCGCTTCTGTATACGGCCAACGGACAATGGAACTGGGTTCACAATGGCGATCCGATGGGCGTAAACGTGAGCACGGATCTGGCCGAGGCGATGAAGACCAATCCGCGGTTGAAGATTCTTGTGAATGGCGGGTACTACGATCTGGCCACGCCGTTCTTCGCGGCGCAGTACGAGGAGAAGCATCTGCCGATTCCGCAGTCGCTCGCGAAGAATATTGAATATAAGTGGTACGAGTCTGGACACATGGTCTATGTGCGCGATGAATGCGTGAAACAGCTCCACGACAATGTTGCGGCGTTTATCAAGAGCGCGGACGCGCAATGAGGGACATAGGGACTAGGGAGCAAGTGACCGAGGGTCAGGAATGGGTTCCGAGGCCTGACGCTGAGGCGGATGAGAGCGCCCTGGCGTAGATGAACGCGGCGCGATGGCGCGCGTAGAAGTGCTCTTCCCTGCCCTTGCGCGCATAGCCGCGGCTTTCGTAGAGATGGATGGCCGCGGCGTTTTCGACGTCCACATGAAGCCAGATTGCGGTTGCTCCTGCGGCGCGCGCGGAATCCTCTGAGAGGTGCATCAGCTCACTGCCAATGCCCTGCCCACGATGGGCCGGAGTGACCTCAACGGTCTGGATGTATGCGACCGGCGCGGCGGATTCAGGCTGCCGCTCCCATTCGACGATCGCGAAGCCCGTCAATTCGGAATTCTCTTCCGCGATCCAGGTAGCCGAGTTGGGGCTTTCGACCGACTGGCGCATGAATGCGCGGCTGAAGCGGAACGGTGGCTCGAAGCAGAGTTCTTCGACGCCGTAGAGTTGGCCGAAATCGCCGGGGTGGTAGGGACGGTAGAGCATGGTGGAGACGCCGTGAATCGTGAATCGTGGGCCGTGATCAGTTCAAACGTGCTGGATGTGGTTTCCTGAGTGACTGTGAAATGGCTGCAGCCCAAGCCCGGTGCTTCGAGACGCTGCGGGCCGCCCCCGAGGGCGGCCCGCACGGTTCAGTGTAGTACCTCAACAAGCTACACCTTCGCTTCGAGGTCCGCGATCACGTCGAAGAAGCGCTGGTCGAGCTTGCGGTTAGTGCTGATGGCGTCCTTGATGGGAATGTCGGTGATGTCGGTGCCGTGAAGGACCGCGATGCGGCCCCACTTCTTTTCGTGCACCATGTCGATGGCGTGCAGGCCGTAGCGCTGCCCGAGGACGCGGTCGAAAGCCGTAGGAACGCCGCCGCGCTGGGTGTGGCCCAGATTGACGGAGCGAGTTTCATAGCCGGTCTTCTTCTCGATGAGCTCGGCGAGCGCTTCGCCAATGCCGGAGAGGCGGGCGTGGCCGAAGGAGTCGACTTGCTGCGAGCCGATGACTTGGCCGATCTCGGGGAGATGGCAGCCCTCGGCGACCACGACAACGCCGTAATGCTTACCGTGATCGTAGTTGTACTTGAGCAGCGCGCAGACGTGGTCGATGTCGATCTCCTTCTCGGGAACGAGAACGACGTGGGCGCCGCCGGCGATGCCCGAGGCGTAGGCGATCCAGCCCGCGTCGCGGCCCATGACTTCAATGACAATCACGCGATTGTGTGAGTCGGCCGTGGTGTGAATGCGATCGACGGCCTCGGTGGCGATCATGACCGCTGTGTCGTAGCCGAAGGTCTGGTCGGTGCCGCTGATGTCGTTGTCGATGGTCTTGGGAACGCCGACGGCGTTCACGCCGTGCTCGCTCAAAAACTGCGTGACCGATTGCGTGTCGTCGCCGCCGAGTGCGATGAGGGCGTCGATCTTGTTGATCTTGAGGACTTCCTGCACCTTGTCGATGCCGCCGGGGATCTTTTTCACATTGGTGCGCGAAGAGTGCAGGATGGTGCCGCCCTTTAACTGGATACCGTCAACTCTTTCGAGCGTGAGCGGTATGAAGTTGTTATCGAGCACGCCACGCCAGCCGTTCAGGAATCCAATGAATTCATCGCCATAGTGGTTGATGCCTTTTCTGACGGCGGCATAAATTACCGCGTTCAATCCGGGGCAGTCGCCGCCGCCGGTCAACAAAGCAACTCGCATCGTAAGTCTCCTCACAAAAGCAGTTCATAGTTCTTAGTTCACAGTTAGTGGTACACAGTGCACAGTCCTTAATATCGGCCGCTGGGTCGGAAGTCTGGAATGCAGCGTGCAGTGTTTACCGGAGACGGGAAGGATCGCCGGCCTTGCGCAAACAACAGTGTATCGCGGCACTGTTAACAGGAATCGTGATGGGGAACACTACGCCAGTGAACAGTGGACAGTGATCAGTGGTCAGAGGCAGGCGCCGGTGGTTCAATAAGGTATGCCCGAAAGTGGCGCTGGATTCCTGCTTGCGTTTGTCGGCCTGGTTGTCGTCGTGCTGCTGGTGCTGCTGCAGTTGACGCGGCTGGGTTACTTGATCCGCGCCACCATCCCAGACCGGCCGCGGCAACGCATGTTTATCGCGTCCGTTGCCTTCCTCATCACTTTTGCCGGAGTACGCCTTCTCGTCCACCGGATCGCGAATCACGAGGGACACTTGCAGTGGGTGATGGTGCGCGGAATGCACATTCACCACCTGGTGTGGGGCATTCTGATTTTGCTTTTTGTGGGTTACGGCTGGTTGCTCGACGTGGGGTGGTCGCAGTCGCCGATGTCGATCTTTCTGGGACGACTGATGGCGGTGAGCTATGGAGTGGGCGCAGCCCTCACGCTGGACGAGTTCGCTTTGTGGCTGAGCCTGGAGCCCGACGTCTACTGGACACGCGAAGGTAGATTGAGCATCGACGCCGTGATCATTTTTGGAGCAGTGCTCGGGGTGGGAGCGTGGGGCGCGCCGTTCTTCGGAGCCCTGCAGCGGATGTGGCACAAACAATGGCCGCCGCGCAGAGGGATTGGCCAACTCAGTTCGCCGATTCGCCGCGGGCGGTTGCTTCGTCGGCGTAGAGTTCGTCGATCACCGCCGAATATCGCGCCGTAAGGACGCGACGCTTGATCTTCATGGAGGGGGTTAGCTCTCCGGAGTCCTGCGTCCACTCTTCGGCGACGACACGGAAGCGCTTGAGGGTTTCAAAGTTGGCCAGGGTGCCGTTCACCTCGCGGACAATCTCGGCGTAGAGCGCGATGACGCGCGAGTCAGCGACGAGCCCGGCGCGCGACTGGGCCGCAATTCCATGATGGCGCGCCCACTCCTCCAAGGCGGCGAAGTTGGGCGAGAGGAGGGCGCAGATGAATTTGTGGCGATCGCCGATGAGCGCGGCTTGCGCTACAAGGACGTTGTTCTTCAGCTTGCTTTCAATGGGCTGCGGCGCGACGAGCTTGCCGCCGGAGGTCTTGAGCAGTTCCTTCTTACGATCGGTGATGTAAAGAAAGCCATCGGCGTCGAGATGTGCGATGTCGCCGGTGCGGAACCATCCTTGGTTGTCGAGGCACTCGGCGGTGGCGGCAGGCTTGTGCCAATAACCGGAGAAGACTGAGGGTCCGCGGACGAGCAGCTCGCCATCTTCGGCGAGCTTGAGCTCGAGATTGGGCAATGGCATTCCGACCGAGCCCATGCGATGGCTGATGGGCGTATTCAGCGCGATCACGGGCGAGGTTTCAGTGAGGCCGTAGCCCTCCCAGAGAGCGATGCCAGCAGATGCGAACCAGCGCGCCGTGTCGATGCCGAGGGGCGCACCGCCGGAGACGAAGATTCTTACGCGGCCTCCGAAGGCTTCGCGGACTTTAGAGTAGACGAGCTTGTTGGAGAGCTTCCAGAGGAGTGAATTGGGCTTGCGGCCGTCATAGACCGTATCGGCGAAGCGCTCGCCCTGGCCGATGGCCCAGGCCAGCAGGCGTTTCTTGACCGGCGATTGCCCGACCTTTTGCATGACGGCCTGGCGGATCTTCTCGAAGACGCGCGGAACGCCGACGATGACTGTTGGCCGGATCTCGAGCATGGCCTGAGGCAGCTTGTCGAATTGGGTGCAGTAGGCCACCTGCGCGCCGTGGTTATACATCACGTAATCGAGGGCGCGCGCTGTGACGTGCGAGAGCGGCAGAAAGGAGATGCAGGCGTCGGTGGAATTGAAACCAAAATCGACGGCGGCGAAGTTCTGATTCGCAGCGAAGTTGCCGTGGGTAAGCGCGACACCTTTGGGCTCGCCTGTCGTACCGGAGGTGTAGATGAGCGTGGCGAGATCGCCGGGCTCAACGGAGCGAAGGAGCGCATCGAAGACCGGATCGCGCTGAGCGCCGAGGGCGTCGGCATCGCCGAGCAGCTCGCTCATCGCAATGGCGCCGTCGGGTGCGGGCGAGTCCATCATGATGATTTGCTGCAACTGGGTTTGCGCGCGCACGGATTGGAGCTTGTCGAATTGCTGGCGGGTGGAGACGACGGCGATGCGGCAATCGGCGTCGCGCACCTGTTCGGCGATCTGCTCGCCGGTGAGGGTGGGATAGAGCGGCACATCGGCGGCGCCTATGGCGAGTGCGGCAAAATCGGTGACAGCCCATTCCCAGCGATTCTCGCTGATGATGGCGATACGGTCGCCCTTCTGAGCGCCGAAGCGCAGAAAAGCCGTGGCCAGCGCGCGGACACGCTGATACATCTGGTCCGATGAGATCGGGTGCCAGTGGCTGAATTCGTCCTGCCAAAGAACGGCGCGCGGATTGGCGGCCGCGGCGATGCGAACAAAGAGGTCATTGATCGTGGAGATCGAAGAGACAGAGGTCATTGTGTCGTAAACGGAAACGGGGCAATCGTAACACCCGGGCCTTGGAGAGTGTACCAAAACCAGCTATCAGCTCTCGGCTTTCAGCCACTAGCTCTCCGTGCTTGGCGCACAGCCGAGGCGACTCGCACGCCAGATTCTCATCCCAACGCAGGTGTAGCATAGCCGGCTGGAGATCTAGCTGAAAGGTTATGGCGAGTTGCGGAGAGGCAGACTATGCCGAGGGATGCGGTTGACGCGAAGGAGGGGCGAGGAGACCGGCGGGTGCCGGACCCCTCGCGAAGAATATGCGAACCTGGAGGTCCGCACGACAGCTGGTCTACCACCCCACGGACGAAGACCTGTCCTTGGGGCCCCGGTCTGGAGTCCGGCGCTACAGTGTTACGGGAGGGCGTAGATGGTCTGTAGAACCTTCTGTTGGAGGTTTTCGGGGAGCGGGGCATAAGAGAGAGTGGAAACCTCGCTCTCGCCAGACTTGATGCACCAGCTAAACAGGTCCTTCATGATCTTTTCATTCGCCATATTCTTTGGCTGCGTGGGAATGAGCAGATAGGTGAAGCTCGAAACGGGATAGGAATTGGGGCCTGGAGCGTTGGTGATGGAGACGCGATAGTCGGCGGGGATCTTGGCCGTTGCCGCAGCCGCCGTCACGCCATCGATCGAGGCTTTGAGGAATTTTCCGTCTGCGTTCTGCACATAGCCGAAGTCAATGTGGTTTTGCAAAGCGTAAATCAGCTCGACGTAGCCGATGGCGCCGGGCAACTGACGCACGTAGCCTGCTACGCCCTCATTGCCCTTGCCGCCCACGCCCGTCGGCCAGTTAATGGATGTGCCCTTTCCAGGACCGCTCGCCCACTCTTTGCTCACCTTGCTCAGGAAGTCGGTCCAGATGAAAGTGGTTCCGCTGCCATCGGAACGATGAACCACGATGATCTTCTGGTCAGGCAGATGAACGCCGGGGTTGTCCTTGGCGATGCTCGGATCGTTCCAGTTTGTGATCTTGCCCAGGAAGATGTCCGCGATTACCGCCTGACTGAATTTGAGATCAGTGGTGACCCCGGGCACGTTGTAGGCGGGAACATCCGCGCCCAGAACGGTGGGAATATGAATCAGCTTCACGCCGCATGAAGCCAGCAGATCGTCGGTCATGGGCATGTCGGATGCTCCGAAGTCGACGGTCCCTGAGCACACCTGCTTGATGCCGCCGCCGGAGCCGATGGATTGATAGTTGATTTCAACACCGGGATGCGCGGCGCTGTATTCGTTGAACCACTTGGAATAAATGGGATACGGGAATGTGGCGCCAGCGGCTGTAAGCTTTTGAGCCTGAGCCGTGCTCAGCGCGCACACGAACAACGCAACGACAAGCAGTGATTTCTTCACGATTCGCTCCCTTTCAGAATTGCTGCCGTAGTTCATTGTCCACGTCGATTGTTAAGGGCAGTTGAAAAGAATGGGGAATCGGAGAGCAGTGTTGTGGAAGGCGGGAGCAGCGGGGCTCCAAAACAGGCATGGGCTTGGGCTCGATTGCGCTTCAGACCGTTGTGGGCGAAGCCGGCTGCTGGGCGGGCTGCGGGACCGTTTGCGGCGCGGGCGCAAGGGGCAGCGTGAAGTGGAACGACGCGCCGTTGCCAAGTTCGCTTTCAGCCCAGATGCGCCCGCCGTGGGCGAGCACGATGTGCTTGACGATGGCGAGACCAAGGCCTGTGCCGCCTGATTCGCGGGAGCGGGCTTTGTCGACGCGATAGAAGCGCTCGAAAATGCGTTCCAGATGCTCGGAGGCGATGCCGGGGCCGAAGTCCTGAATGGTGAATTCCACCTCGGAGGCGAGCAGGCGCGCATCGGCGCGGATGCGCTTGCCTGATTGGGCGTATTTGAGGGCGTTCTCCATGAGATTGCCGAAGACCTGATGCATGGCGTCGGGATCGGCCATGACGAGTGCGTCGGGTGCACCAGTTGACTGAAGCTTGACCCCGGAGTCGACGACAATGCCGCCGATGGAATCGATGGCGTCCTGGAGAAGCACGTTGGCGCGGACCGGCTGCAGCGAGAGCTTGTAGTCGGGGCTCTCGACGCTGGCGAGGGCGAGCAGATCCTCGGTGAGGCGGTTCATGCGGCTGGCGTTTTTCAGAATGACGCCGAGGAATTCGAGGGTGGTTTCAGGACTGGGATTGGGATCCTCGATGAGCGTTTCGACGTAGCCCTGAATTGAAGTGAGCGGCGTTCGCAGCTCGTGACTGACGTTAGCGACGAACTCTCGTCGGGATTTTTGCGCAGCCTCGATGCTGGTGACGTCGTGGAGAACGACGAGCGCGCCACCGGCGGGCAATGGCGCGGCGTTGACCTCAAAGACGCGACCCGGTGCAAGCAGGCTGGCGCGGCCGACGCAGAGCTCGCGGCGCTCAAGCGCGCCACGGACGCAAGCCAGCAGCTCAGGGTCGCGCACGGAGTGGACCAGCGGGCGGCCGGGCGAAAGTTGCGATCCGACGATGCCCTGCATGACAGCATTGGACCAGCGAACAAAGCCGGCAGAGGTGATGGCGACGACCGCTTCCTGCATCGAGTCAAGCATCACGGCCAATTCGGCGCGCCCGCTTTCGAGTTCAGCAAAGTCATTGGCCAGGCGCACCGCGGTTTCGTTGAGGGCGGCTTCCATGGAGGAAATCTCGTCGATTCCGGCGATGGGGCGGACGATTGGGCCGGTCGAATCGATGCGGGCAGTGAGATCGCCGCTGGCGATGCGGTGGGCGAAGCTGACAACGCGACGCAAACGAATGGAGATCCGGTTGGCGACGAAGGCGGCGAGAGGAAGGGCAAATACGAGCGCGATCAGGGCTGACCACAAGGCTTCGCGGCCAAGCATTTCGAGCGTTCCCTCAGTCGAGTGCAGCACGAAACGCTGCACGACGAACTCGATCACCAGCGCCTGGAGCGCCAGGAGGAGGACGAAAAGCCCAAGTAGCCTGGTGAAGAAGTTGGAGGTCATGAGAAATCAGCTCTTAGCTGTTAGCTTTTAGCTGCTAGCAATCAACTCTCGGGTTCGCACTTCGGGAGCCGAGCCCGTTCGACTCACGGCAGGGGAGCTCGAAGCAAAAAAGCGATGGCTTAGAGCTTACGGCTAAAAGCTCTTCCTTACTCGCCCTTGGGTAGTTCAAAACGATAGCCGGCGCCGCGCACAGTCTTCAGGTAGCGCGGATTCTCCGGGTCGATCTCGATTTTCTCACGGATGCGGCGGACGTAGACATCGACCGATCGCGGCGTGACGAAGCGGGCGTCACCCCAGACGGCGTCGAGAAGGTGATCGCGGCTGAAGACGCGGCCGGGATGGCGCGCCAGATAGTCGAGCAGGCGGAACTCGGTTGCGGTGGTGGTGGTGAGCTCGCCGCGGACCTTCAACTGCATGGCGCCGGCGTCGATGATGATCTCTTCAAAGCTGATGATGGAGGGCGATGTGGGCCGCTCGAAGCGGCGCAGCACGGCCTTGACACGGGCCACCAGCTCGCGCGTGGAGAACGGCTTGGTGATGTAGTCGTCAGCTCCCAGCTCGAGGCCGAGGACGCGATCGTTTTCTCCGGCGCGGGCGGTAAGGAAGATGATGGGGATGGTCGAGAGACCGGCGTGATTACGCAGGCGGCGGCAAACATCGAGGCCGTCACCGCCGGGAACCATGATGTCCAAGAGAAACAGCGCGGGGGGCCTGCGCTCGGCATCAGGAATGAGATTGGTGGGGGTGTGAAAGAGGCGTGCTTCAAAGCCCGCCGCTTCAAGATGATGTTGCACCAGCCTAGCTATATCGGTGTCGTCTTCCAGAACAAATACGGATTGGCTCAAAACCATCAGTCCTCGTCCCGCGGCCAGTTCAGTTGCTCGGGATCAGTTGACCGCTGGGAACCAAGAACAGAGTAAAACAATCAGGCAAAGGGAATGCAAACGTTTGATGAATTCAGGGACCAAGTCACCCCAGCGACGGAGACGTGTCGCTGGGGATCCCGACAGGGACCGAGGGAACAAGGGAACGAGTAGGTGCGGGTTAGCGCTTCTTGCCTTTCTTTGGGGCAGGCTTCTTCGCAGCCGGCTTAGCGGGCTTCGCCGGGGCCTTTTTGACGGGCTTTGCGGGCGGCTTTGGCTTGGCTTTGGGCTTGGCGGCCTTGGCCGGTGCGGGCTTCTTCGTCGGCGCTTTTGCAGCGGCCTTCAACGGCTTGGCGGCAGAGGCTTTGGCCTTGGCTGGGGCCGGCGCTTTGACAGCAAATTTGGCTGGCTTTGCGGACTTGGGCAGCGCTGGAGGAGGCGCAGGCTTTTTCAACTCGGCAGCGGACTGGGCCTTTGCGGCGGTTGGCTTTGCAGCAGTTGGCTTTGCCGGAGCGGGCGGCGCGGAGGGTTTGGCCGCAGCCGGCTTAAGGGCGGGTGCAGGTTTTTGTCCCTTCTTGCCTGCAAGCTTCTTGCTTGCCGGCACCGCCTCGGCTTCTTCGGCCTCTAATTCATCCTCTTCCTCGCCATCCGCATCCAAGTCGACTGCGAGGGAGCCCTTGGGCAGAATGGCCAGATCGGGTTCCTCGTCATCGGCGCCGACAGGCTCAACATCATCATCTACCAGTACGTCTTCGGCGTCTTCCTCTTCAATTGCTCGCTCTTTAATCCGTGCTCCTGCGCGGCGTGCACGAGAGCGCTTGATGCTGACCTGAGGGGGTGGCGCGGGCGGGGAGTAGGGCTCGAGAAAGGCGCGCATCTCTTCCGGCGTGGTCAGTTTGCCATCGATCAGCTCGAGGAAGATCTTCTGGACAAGTTCACCGTAGACCGGCAATTCGGGAGTGATGCGCATCTCCTGCATGAGCAGATGCGGGATGCGTTGACGGGCTTCGGGCCAAACCCTGAGGAAGAGGTTGTAGCGCTCCTGAACCGCTTTGTCCTTACTTACAAACCCAAGCCAAAGAACCGCTTCCGGATCATAGCTCATGAAGAGCTTGAAACATGCCGAGGGCTTGGCGTTTTGCTTCGAGAGCAACGCTTTCGCGAACCCGGAGGCCAGCGAGTCCAGCTTGTTCCACTCCTCGACGAAGCCCGGGCGCAAGAGAGACTTCTTCAACGCCGAGAGGTCGCGGGAAGGCAGCTTGGCTGTGAGCAACTGCATTTGAGCTGCGGACATGTCGGGATGAATGCCCTGGAGGAGCAACTGCACTGCCAAATCGTGGAGGGCGTCCAGCTTGGCCTCATCGGCCTTGGCAGACGTCCATGCCGAAAACAGAACCTTCATCCAGCCCTCGGCCTCGAGGGCGCGCAAAACCTTCAGGCCGTCCTCTTCGTGACCGATTTGCTCCAGCTCCTGTTTGCGGTCGTGAGCGGAGAGAAACTCGATGACGCCCTCGCCTTTGGCGTTGTCGTAGCGGGCCTGGGTTCTCGGGTCCATCTCCCAGCCGAGGCGGGCACGGTAGCGGACGGCCCGGATCAGAAGCGCCGGGTTCTCAATGAAGCCGTAATTCGAGACCAGACGCAAGGCGCGCATCTCGATGTCGGCGGCGCCGTTCAGCGGGTCCATGAGGAGGCCGAAGGATCCCTCGTTGAGGGAGATGGCCATGGAATTTACGGTGAAGTCGCGGCGGCGGAGGTCCTCCTGGATGGACGCGAGATGAAAGACCGGCTTGCCCGGCTTGGGGTATTCGACGCGGTGCGCGCTGACGACATTGACGCGCACGGTGCCCGGAAAACACAGGTAGAGGCTGCGCGAAGGCTCGTCTTCTCCCCACAGCTTTCCGCCCAGTTTCTCCAATGGCTTCTTGAGTTTAAGAGCGTTCCCGTTCACCGCAACCTCAAGCTCGCGGACTGCGTGGCCGCTAGTGAGGTCGCGGACTGCGTCACCCGTCAGGAAGAGGAGGACCCCGGCATTGCGAGCGGCTGCCCGCAACTGCGCGATGGCATTGCGCTGGTCGGCCGAGAGCCGGTTTTCCAACAAGTAGATATAGTCAGGCATGCTCTATCCTGATTCCGGTGTCTGGACCGCAGCCCAAGTGCCTGAAGATGTTGCCCTTACGGTGCGATTCATGGAAACTTGCAAAGCAAAACTTTAACACAAGTCGCGGTGGAAGACCAGAACCGGCCTCGCAAGCCATCTTTGTCGACTCGCTGGAATCACGGGACCCGCCCTGTTGTTGGGTCCCATTCGTGCTCGCTATGCAGCAGGGACATTGATGAGACAGTATGTAACCAGACTGCACCAGTTTCGCAACTTTCATGATGTGGGAAGCGCGGGCGTTTCTCGTCGATGCTTGGCAAGGGTAGCCAGAAGATGCAATAGAGGCCGGCATCGCTTCGCCACGGCTCGTGCGACAATCCAGAGCGATGGCCTCTGCACGCAAACCCGTCATTGTGCGCAAGTTCTCCCGTGACTGGTTTGCCGGCTATGCTGGCGCCGAGTTCGGGCAGGCGAAGCCGGAGCTGGAGATTCTCGATCAGGCCGGCAAAGTGGTGCGCGTTGGCTGGGAGCAGGTGAAGTGGTTGTGCTACGTGCGCGCCTTTCCCGCCGGACCGGCGGACCAGGCCGATCCTGAACGGCTGGTGCGTAAGCGTTTTACGCTGCGGCCGCGGACGGCTGGGTTGTGGATTCGGCTCACCCTGACGGACGGCGACGAGATGGAAGGGTTGGCGGCCAATGACCGGAGTCTGGTTGAGGGCAACGGGTTGTTGCTCACTCCGCCCGATACGCGGTCGAACACGCAACGCATTTATGTGCCCCGGCAAGCGATTCAGGCGCTGGAGGTGCTGAGTCTGATTGGAGCCGCGAGCCGCAAGCGCGCCGAGGCTCCCCAGCCGAGCGGTGAACAGCGCGACCTGTTTGGCGGCGATGCGGACGCGGGCTGAGGCGAGTGACCGAAGAGGTCAAGCTCTTTGAAGCTGTGCGGTCGGCTCTGTCTCCAACAGGCTCAAGTAGTAATTCGCCGTCAAGGCGAGGACCCGCTCCTCGGAGTAATGTTCCACCACCCATGCGCGGGCTGCGCGGCCCATGTGGAATCGGCGCTCAGGATCGCGCAGAAGTTTGATCACCGATTCGTAAATGGCCTCGGGATAGCCGGACGGAATCAGGAGGCCAGTCACTTCCGGGGCGACTGCGTCACGCGCGCCGGTCGACTCGGTGGTGACCACAGGAATGCCGGTGGCCGAAGCCTCGAGCACAGCATTAGGAAACCCCTCGCGCCAGGTGGGAAGAACCATCACGTCCATGGCACGGTAATAAGGCGCAGAGTCGCTCACGAATCCCGTGCAGTGGATGCGCGGATGGTTGAGGATCCGGCTTCGCAGCTCCGCGTCCAGCGCGTCTTCGGCGGCGTCGAACCAGCCCACGAGCAGCAGATGCGCGGCAGGCTCGGCGACGAGAATCCGATCGAACGCCTGGATCAGCTCGGGTAAGCCTTTGTCGCGCGTCAGCCGGCCGACAAAGCCCACGACCGGAACGTCGCCGGGAATGGAGAACTTGTCGCGCACATTGCTGGGTCCGGGCGAGAAGCGCTCCACATCCACACCATTGCTGCTTCCCTCACCGAGCATTAACAACTTGCCTGCGGGCGCGAGGCCAAGCGCCAACGCCTCAGCGCGAAGGCTTTTGCTGTTGCAGAGCACCACATGCGCGCAGGCGCAAGCCACACGCTCGGCAGTGAGCAGAATCCAGCGCTTGAAGCCGCGTGACCTTTCGAGCTTGAGCCCACGCAGCATGTACACGCGTCTGGGCAGGCCGCGCAGCCTGGCGGCGATCATGCCGAGCAGCCCGGCTTTCGGTGTGCTGAACTCCACGATATCCGGCTCATACTTGCCAAGGATCCACCAGAGGCGAACCAGCGCGAGGAGATCGGCGAGAGGTGCGATGGAGCGGCGCATGGGAAGCGCGATGCATTCCACGCCGAGGCGCGAGGCCATGCGCTCCAGCAGTTCGCCGGGGCCGGAGACCAGGACGACACGGAATCCAGCCCGGCGCAGGACGCGCAAGCGCGCCCCCAGAATCAGGCATAGTTCCTGAGTCGTCACGCCGATGAGCATGGTGGGCTGTTCATTGAGACCTGTAGAAAGATGGAAGGAAAGAGTCCCGGAATCTGCCATAAGCGCCTGCGCTCTTTGAATTCCCCAAATGTGAGGGTGGTCAGCAGATTCTGGAGAGGAGAAACAATCGATGTATCAATTTGAAACACAAGATTAGTGCAATTTAAAACACAGTCAGTGATTGCCGGCACACATCCGGCGCACGGCTTTGGGTAAGAATGGTTTCCCCTCAGGGAATTCATGGCGCGACGCACAAAGATCCTCCTGCTCCTCTCTCATTTGGGTGGTGGCGGGGCCGAACATGTGATGGCTCTACTGGCGCGCGGCCTGTCTCAGGAAAAATACGAAGTCCATCTGGGACTCGTTGGGCAGGCGCACGGAAGTGGAGAATCGCTTCCGCCGGGGGTAAGCGTCCACGCGCTGAACGCCGGGCGGGCACGTGCCGCGGCGTTTCCGCTTCTGCGCCTGATCTGGCGGCTCCGGCCCGCGGTAGTGCTTTCCGGAGCGGCAGAGGTCAGCTTCCTGGTGTTGATGCTGCGGCCGCTTTTCCCGCCGAAGATGTCCGTGCTGGTGCGCCAGAACGCGACGGCGTCGTCGGTTCTTGCGTTCGGCAGCCTGCCGGGATTCACGCGCCTGGTTTATCGCTTGCTTTATCGACGCTCGGATCATGTGATCTGCCAGTCGCAGGCGATGGCAAAGGATCTGGCAGTAGCTGTGGGGATCGGCGAGGAGCAGATCGCGGTACTGCCGAACCCGGTGGATCTCAAAGGAATCCGAGCGGCGATGCGCGCCCCGGTAGGGAGGACCAGCTCAGGGCCGCAACTGCTCGCTGTTGGAAGACTCTCGCCAGAAAAGGGTTTCGACCTGCTGCTGAAGGCGATGGTGGCTGTGCGCGAACAGTTTCCCGAGGTCAGCCTGATTCTGGCCGGCGCCGGCCAGGAGGAGACGGCCTTGAAGTCGCTTTCGGGCGAACTGGGATTGGAAACGGCAGTCCGCTTTGACGGCCACGTCGATCGTCCCTACGCATTGTTTCCCGACGCTACGCTGTTCGTGCTTCCGTCGCGCCATGAAGGAATGCCGAACGCACTGCTCGAAGCCGCCGCGGCCGGATTGCCTCTTGTGGCCACTCCGGCATCCGGAGGCGTTGTGGAATTGCTGCGCGGGCGGACTGGCGCGTGGCTGGCGAAGGAAATCTCCGCGGAGGCACTGGCTGCGACGATCCTTGCGGCGCTCAAGACGATCCGGCCAGGCGAAAGGTTCTCTCACGATTTCCTCCCATCGAATGCACCGATTGCGCAGCAGACGATGGTGGGATGTGAGGGTGAGGTAATCGAACGCGTGCGTCCCGCGTCGGTGCAAAGGTAATCAACGCACCAGTTTTCCCTGTGGAAATTAACCTCTTGACATTTTTTCTGATCGGATGTTTCCTGTGACTACAGTTTCAATCCAGTTTTCCACACCCAAAGAAGGGCCCTGTTACGAGGGTCACTCTCGCGTTGTCGAGGGAAGCTTACTCAGACGGAAAAAATCGGGCGTGCCGGGCCGACAGTATCTTAAGGCTTTCATTTCTTAGAGCACCGTCCAGCTCAGTCGAGGAAGATTCCCGCCGAACAATTCAAGAGCTTCTGTTCCGTTTCCTGCGCACCTTGAAACCGCACTTTTGTGGATCATGCGGTGAGAGTCGAGCAGGTTCGGGGCGCATTCTTCACGATGCCGCTCGAAGTGTCTCCGGCGCCGGTTTCGGCCCGGGACCCGACAACTGTGTTGCTGGGGGAAAGTTGTGCTTCGTCCTTGGTTTGGCCTTGCTCTTACTGGCATCCTGTGTGCTTTATCGCTGCCGTTCTTTGCTCTATCACTGATCGTCGCGGCCATGTGCACCGCGCCGATGGCAATCTGGGCTCCGTTTCGCAGGCGCAAACGGGCGCGCGATTCCGATATTCGAAAAACCTGGCCGTCGAATGAATTTGCGTTCGAGCGGGCGATCGAAGCGTATGAGGAGCTGATCGACGCGCACGCGTGGAGGCGTCCATGAGCCGCGCGGCGATTGCGATCCCCGGACTGGACCGCATTGGGGGCGCCGAGCGCCAGGCCATGCTGCTGGCCAAGGGGCTGCGGCGGCGCGGTTGGCGTGTCAGCGTGGTGGCGCTTTCCGGCTCAGGCGGCGCGGCGGCCGCGGAGCTGCGCGATTGCGGCGTTGCCTTTACGAGCCTGGAGATGCGCAAAGGGCTGGCGGACCCAAGGGGATGGATTCGCTTCAACCGCTGGCTTTGGCGCGAGCAGCCGGATGTGCTGCACGCGCATCTGCCGCACGCCGCCTGGCTCTGCCGGTGGTCGCGGCTGGCCGCGCCTGTGCCGGTGGTCATCGACACGCTGCACAGCTCCTGCACGGGCAAGAGCGGCCGGCGCATTGGTTATGCGTGCAGCCGTCGGCTACCCGACCATGTGACGGCTGTCAGCCGCGCAACCGCAGTGTCGCATCTGGCGGCGGGGATGGTGCGGAAGGAGCAACTGTCGATCTTGGCAAACGGAATTGAAGTCGATGCATGGGAGCCGAACGCAAATGCGCGGCGCGAGGCGCGGCGGCAGCTGGGATTGACGGATGAGTTTCTGTGGCTGGCTGTGGGCAGGCTGGAAGCGGTGAAGGATTATCCGACTTTATTGAGGGCACTGGCTTACGCGCCGGAGAAGGCAAGGCTGCTGATTCTGGGCACCGGCCCGCTGGAAATGGAACTCACTGCGTTGGCGAGGAAGCTCGGCCTGGAGCGACGCGTCTGTCTCCTCGGCTTCGAGCCGAACGTGCAGCGCTGGATGCAGGCCGCGGATGGGTTCGTTCTCTCGTCTCGGTACGAAGGCCTGCCGATGGTGCTGCTGGAGGCCGGCGCCTGCGCAGTACCCGCGGTGGCCACCGACGTTCCGGGAACGCACGAGGTGGTGGTTGACGGGGTGAATGGCAGGCTGACCCGTGCGGGCGATCCACAGAGCTTGTGCGAAGCGATGGCGGGTTTGATGAGTATGCCGCTCGAGGAACGGTATGCGATGGGGGAATGCGCGCGGCGCCGCGTGATCGAGGAGTTTGGTCTGGAAACCGTGCTCAATCGCTGGGAGCGGCTTTATGAAGCGCTGCTCGATCGCAAGATCGTCAAGTGGCGGATGCGCCTGGCGGCGCGCGAGATTTTGAGCCGCCGCAGCGCCGCTTCGGCGTAGATGCATTCAGCAAGGGTCAGGGTGGTGGGCTGACTGTGGAAGAGTATGCGATAAACGGAGGTGAACTGATCCGAATGCACCGTTAGAAAAGCGCGCAGGGCCGCGATCTCCGCGTCCGAGGCGGTGCTCGGGTGGAGGCAGATCGTCCAAAGGCCCTTGGATTTTTCGACGGGCCCCCAAAGCTGCTGCGGAATCCAGGTCAAGCCGCCGCGCCGGAACGGTACGCGCGCAAAACCGTCCGATAGAAGGGTGACTCCCTCCGCGCAAAGCGCGTCGAGGGTATTGCGGTCGAAACCGTGCCGCGGCGCGACCCAGATTTTCGGGTTGAGTCCATGTCCGCGCAGAATCCGCAGGCCTTCGTGAATCCACGTTCGTTGCGTTTGAGCGGGCACACCGGCAAACTCCGACGTGCGGGCGAGGCGGACGAGGCTGCGGCCCCGGCTCTCACACAGGTGGCGATAGCCGTGCAAGCCAATGATGGCCCCGCAGGCCTCCAGCCTGCGCATGCGCTCAAAGAAGTTCGGATCGGGAGGCGAAACTTCAAGTTCGGGGTCGAGGTTGTCGGGAATGACAGCCAGAATCGGCTGAAGCTGGAACTCCTCGATCAAGGATTCAACGCGGCGCCAACGCTCACCAGACATGGTTGGACAAAGGTCGTCGCAGCGGAGCAGATACTCGGCGGGCGCGGGAATCATGCGGCTGCCTCCGGCGCGGCTGCGCGGGCGAGAAGTTTCCTGCTCCAATACCAGAGATAGAAGAATGTGCTGACGGTCCACAGCGAGGTCGCCAGCGCGATTCCGGCGACGCCGAACCAGTGCATGAGGACCAGATTGAGCACAATGTCGAGGCCGAGATTGATGATGCCGCAGTAAAGAATCAGATCTGTGCGCCGCATAGCGACAATGAAGCGGTAATAAACGCGGCTGACGACGAAGAAAGGGATCTGGATGGCGTACATGGCCAGCACGGAGGCGACGACGCCGGTGTCGCGCGGCCCGAATTGGCCGTGCTGGAGAGCGATACGAACAAGGGGGCGCGCGCCGGCGATGAGCAGGACTGCAATGGGCACGGAGACAATCGCGGTGAGGCGAACCCAGGTGCGGAGGGTGTGGCCGCAACCCGTCCAGTCGCGCAGGGCGATCATGCGCGAGAAGTAGGGCACGATGGCGGTAGAGACTGCGCCGGCCAGCAGCGTGAGCACGACGCTGACGAAACGATTCGCATACACCAGCGCGGAGACGCTGCCCGCAATGAGCATGGCGGCCATCGACTGATCGACGAGCAAGCCACCCGAAGACACCACGCTGCTCAACAGCACAGGCCCATATTGGCCCGCGACCTCGCGCGTGGCTTCGTCCATTCCATACCAGCGCAGGCGAAAGCGGTAACCGCGCCGTTGCATCATCCAGGCGACGATAACGGCGTGCAGCAGCGAACCCGCAAGCGTGGACCAGACCATGGCCCAGATGCCGAAGCGGGCGCCGAACTCAAGCGCTCCGAAGATGATCGCGACAGAAATGACCATGGGTGCGAGAGCGGGAAGGGCGAAGCGATCAACCGTGTTGAGAACCGCGGTGCAATTGGTAGCAACTCCGGTGATGAGAACGACCGGCAGAAGCGCATAGAAGAGGTGCACGGCAAGGGCCAGCTTGGCGGGCGCAAAGTGGGAGGCGATAAGCGGGAAGAAGCCGCGCGCGGCGAGTGCCATGACCGCGCTGGCTGCGGCGAGGAGCAGGCACATCCAGAGCATGGAGCTGGACAAAAGCTGCTGGGCGCGCTCGCGACCCTCGTGTTCCCTCACCCGGACGAGCGTGGGCACGAGCGCCTGATTCATCGACTCTGAGATAAGGTTGACGAGCAGGCTGGGAATAAGTGCAGCCGCGAGGAATGCGTCCATTGCGTCGGAGCGGCCATAGACCGAGGCAACCGCAACCTCCTTGAACGTAGCAAAAACCTTAACGAAGATTCCGGCGGCTCCGACCGAGATGGCGGCCTGGAAGATAGCGCGATTGATGGCAGAGGTTCGAGGAGGCGCGGCAATGGGTGAGGCGATCGACATTGCGGGTGAGTTGTCCTCTAAGACTCCGGTTGCGCAGTGAGCCGCGGCGTCGGTGCAGGAGCCGGAAGCAGCGGCCGCGTCGAGAAGCAGTCAGTGAGGTCGTCCGGATCGTCCGTGGCAAGACGGCCCGCAACGGCAATCATGGCCAGCAGCAGCCACGTGGTGCGATTCTCTTCGACCGTGGCGACGAGCGAGGTCAGGGCCCAGACGATCAACGACGTGACAAGCGCGATGCGCAAAGGACCATGGGTGCGAAGCGCGTACCGCACTGCGAGGGCGAGGAGGATGGCAGCCAGGAACAAGGCGCAAAGCCCACCACAAACGGCGATGGAGAGTGCGGTGTTGTGGGCCGTGTCAATGGGAGAAAGCCGGGCAGCGGCGACAAATGAACCCGCGCCTGAGCCCAGAAGCGGCGCGTGCGTGAAGGCGCGCCAGCCCGCGGACCAGATGTTGAACCGCTGATTCAGGTCGCCAGTTCGGAGCTGTTCGGGAATGGTGGAGAGGCGCGCAAGCGTCGCCGAGGGCACGATGAACCAGAGAGCGGCAAGAAAAGGAGGGATCGCGAAGACGGCGGCAGCGACCCGGCGGGACCGGCCCTGAGTGAGAAGAACGACGGAGCCGGCAATTCCAATCACCGCGGCCAGGAAGCCTTCACGGGAAGCGGTGAGCAAAACAGCGACAAGGCCAAGCGGGAAGAAGCCCAACGCCAGAAGGCGCGGCAGCCATCGGCGTTCGCAGTTGACGAGAAGCGCTGCAAGCGGAAAGCCGAGATCGAGAAAGCGGGCGACCTCGTTGGGGTCCTGGCCGTACGCAGCAAAGCGAATCTGACCCGCGGCGATGGCTTCAGGCGAGCTGAAGGCCGCCAGCGTGAGGAGCGCAAGCACCCATGAGCCGGCAACGGTGGCGCGCAGCAGAGCGCGCAGATCGGTGGGAGTGTCGGCGAATTCCCACACCAGCCAGACGATCATCATCTCCTGGAAGTAACCGCGGATCTTCTCCAAGCTCGCAACGGGATCGATGGTCCATAAATAGGAGCAGCAGAACCAGAGAAAGAGCGCCAGGGTGAGCCACCAGAACGCGCTTGGTGTGCGCATGCGGCCAGCTTGCAGAATTGCCGGAACCGCGGCGAGAAGGACCAGCAATCCGGCGATGCGGGCCGCATTGCCGAGCAGCCCGCCGAGGTCGAGGGAATACTCCCACGGAATCGCAAAGGCGAAGAGGAGAAGCAGAATCCACGCGGTTCTTCTCATCTTCGCCTCACTAATAACGCTGGGAATAAACCAAGGCAGAGTAGATGGTGACGCCAATCGTCGACTGGATGGCGGACTCGAGGGTCCGGTTCAGCAGATTCTTCGCCTCGGAGTCGGGGACGTAGAGTATGTCGCGGTCCTGTACCGGCTGGTCGGGATCCTGGCCGCGCAACATGCGCCGGATATTGAGGGCGATCATTGCTCGGCCTCCTTTTTGCTCGCGGATGAGGAGGGCTTTGCCGACGGCAGCGTTTTGCGACGGCCCCCAGGCAAGCGAGAGCGCCTGCACCACGGTGAGCCCCTGCACAGGATCGACCGCGAATCCACCGGGCCGGATCACGTCGCCCACCACGTAAACAAGGCCCGCGCGGCTCACCTGGACCGTGTCGCCGGGGCTGAGCTCGGGATTGTGGTCGGAGGATGTATCGGTTCCGCCGGGGTCGAGCACCACCGCATGAGCCGTCTTGGGATCGCCCTGATGGAAGACATTGACCAGCCGCCCTGCATTGGGCGAAAGGCCGGACGCAGCGGAGATCAGGTCGAGCAGGCGATGGTGGACGGTATAGGGATAGACGCCGGGGCGCGTAACTTCCCCGAGCACGCTCACATCCTGTCCCGCATAGGCGGTGACCAGCACCGAGACGAGGGGATGAAGAAGCATACCCTTCGCCACCAGTGCGGCTTCAATCGCGCGGGCTGCGGCCTGCTCGTCCTTTCCGGCAAGTTTCACTTCGCCGATCAAGGGCAGCGTAACCGTGCCCTCGGCTGAGACGCGGACCGTGGAGTGAAACTCGGGCGTGTGGTACTCGGCGATTTCGAGAAAGTCTCCGGGGCCGATGGGAGCGGGCATGGGTGCGGAAGACTGCGTGCCCGCAGAAGGTGGGACGCCCGCCGTGGGCGCAGCGCCGCCCGCGTCGTTCCAGATCGGGGGTGCTTCCTTTGGATTGGGCAAGCTCCGGGTCTCCTGCGACTGCGGGAAGCTGGCAACGCCGGAAGGCAAGCCCGATGTGTTTGGCGTGGGCGCCTGTGCGTAAATCGATGCGCCGGCACCAAGCAACGCGATCAGTGCCACGATCAAGCGCACTCCCGACGAACCGAGCGACTCGCGCAGCAGTGCGGCCCCGACGGCGATCCAAAGCCCTACGAAGAACGTGATGGCGAGATAGAGCGGCAGATCGGGAGTTACGGGCTTTACCGGCTGGCGCGCGTAGTCGACCACGGAGATATTCGAGGAGCGCACTCCGGCGGCGAAACCGGCCTCCTCGGCTTTGGCCTGCACGCGCAGGTACAAGTCGTGGCTGGCATTCGCCTCCTGGCGCATGACGGCGTACTCGGTCGCAGCCTCGTTCAGCTTCAAGCCTTCATTTGTGGCCTGCTGAAGACTGTTGCGCACCAACTGCTCGCGATCCTGGGCAGTTTGCCAGTTCGAGCGGAAGCGCTCGACCAGTTTCGCGTCCTCGGCCTGTTTCTGGCGGTCGAGATCCGCCAACTGGCGGCTAATTTCAACGACGCGAGGAAAGCCGGGACCGTGTTCGGCGCTGAGCTGGGCTTGTTCCTGCTCCAGATCGCTACGGCGAGCGTGGATCTGCTCGAGGAGCGCAGTGGCAAAGCTGGCGTTGTCGGCCTGCAGGCGCGGATCGGAGGCGATGACTGTCTCCGGATCGCCCTGCGAGGCGGAGCGGTACTCAGCCTCGGCAAGAATGCGGTCGGTTGTCGCGGCAACAAGCTGGCGGCTGAACTCGTCGATCTGAAGCAGAGCCGAGCTGTGTTCCGTTTCCCCAGGCTGGCCATTGGCCATCACCTCCGGCGTGCTCACAATGCCGTGCTGATCCTCGAAGGCAGCCAGGCGCTGCTGATCCCGGTCAACGCGAGTCTTCAATTCGGCGAGCTGCGCGCTGAGCCAGCCGGAGGCCTGCGCCGTCGCTTGAATCTGAGACTCGGTCTCCTGATCGCCGTAGGCAGCAATGAGGGCGTTCACCACAGCGGCCGACAGCGCCGCGCCGCGCGAGCGGAAGCGGATTTCGACCAGCATGGTGCGCGGCATCGACTGCACGTGCAGGCGGCGCGAGAAGCGATCGAGAAGCCAGGCCTGGGCGTCGGGCGTGGGCTTGTCGGATTTGAAATCCGGGAAGCGGCTGGCAAAGTTGGAACGGAAGCCAGGAGCTTCGTAAAGCTTGAGCGCGATGATCACGCGCCAGGCAAGCCGGTCGCTGCGCAGAACGCTGGCCAGTGTTTCCAATGCGATTGGGGCGGAAAGAATGGAGGTTGGAATCTGCGCTTCAGCGCCATCGAGGTTGAGCGAGGAGACCGGCGCGGCGCGGAGCTCAACGCGGCCCACCGCATCGTACTGATTGGGCGCGATGAGGCAATAGAGAATGCACGCGACGAGCAGGGCTCCCAGGATGGTGGCAACGAACCGGCGACGCCGCCGCACGACCCGCCAAAGGTCGCGCAGAGAGGTGGACGCGGGCCGAACTGTGTTTGCCTGAGCAGGCGCGGCAGGGTCGTTCAAAAGAACTTCGTGGATCGACAGAGTATTCGGCAACGGAAGGAAACCTCAATCGCAAGAAACCGCGCACAGAACCGCAACGTACCGCACTTCCAGCCGAATCTGCTGCAAGGAACACAAAGCTCTGCGCCGCGGACCGCAGCGAGAACTCGTCATGAGCCTCTCTTTCGCCCCACGCCATTGGGAGCAAAAGCGATGGCCCTGGCGTTCAGAACGAACAGCTATTCTGGGGAAAATCCCTGCCAGTTTCGTTCATCGCACATCATTCGTCAATGGTGTGCGTCACAAGGGTGGTTGCCATCACATGGCGAGGATGGGGCCGAGGCCCGGCGCAGGCAGCGGCTGGAGCAGAGAATCAACGGTTGGGCCAACGACACGGCAGGGTTGCGGGCATCGGCGATGAATCAATTGTTCGGCTGCGTCGTCTTGTACCACTCGACGGTGCGGCCGATCCCCTCCCGAAAATCGACCTGCGGCACGTAGCCCAGCAGTTCCCTCGCCCTGCCGATGTCGGCCAGGGAATGCTTGATGTCACCGGAGCGCGGCTCCGCGTAGGCCGGATTGCCGTTGTAGCCAGTGAGTTCACGCAGAATCTGAAAGACTTGATTGAGCGTGACGGCCGCGCCGGTGGCCACGTTCATCATTTTGCCGGAGACTTTTTCGGCCGGAGCGTCGGCGGCAAGCAGGTTGGCTGCAACCACATTCTCAATGTAGGTGAAGTCGCGGCTGTGCTCGCCATCGCCGTAGATGGTGGGCTGCTCCCCGGCGAGCAACTTGCGGCAAAAAATGGCCAGAACGCCGGAGTAATGGGAAGTGGGGTCCTGAAACGGACCGAAGACATTGAAGTAGCGCAGAGTGACGGTTTCAAGCCCGTAGACGCGGGTAAATGCGCTCATATAGTGCTCACCCGCCAGTTTGGCCACTGCATAGGGGCTGATGGGGTTGGGAAGCATATCCTCGCGCTTGGGAAGTGTGGGAGTGTCTCCATAAACCGAAGAAGAGCCGGCATACATGACGCGGCGCACGCCGGCTGCGCGGGCGGCTACCAGCACATTCACGGTGGCCTCGACGCAGTTGCGATTGGTGGCGGCGGGATCGGCCACGGAACGCGGTACGCTGGCCAACGCCGCCTCGTGAAAGACGACTTCAACGCCCGCGCAGGCCTTGGCGCAAACCGCGGGATCGGCCAGGTCGCCCTCGATGAACTCCACGGCTTCGAGGCCCGTGAGGTTCGCTCGCTTGCCGGTGATGAAACTATCGACGCCGCGCACGCTATCGCCGCGTTTGAGCAGCGCTGCAGCGATCGAGCGGCCGATAAATCCAGCGACTCCAGTGACGAGATACTTGGCCAAGTTCGTGCTCCAGGCAAAGAATGGTGTGCAGCCCAATCGACGGCCCGCACAGGCTAGGATACTATCGGGAATCGTAGCGTAATTCCATGATCAACGTTCTTCTGCCAACCCTCGCCGAGCCCCAACAGTTTTCGATGGAGGAGCAACTACTATTCGGGACGCTTGCGGCTGTGTCCCTTTTTGGTTTCTGGCGGCGCTTCGGGCCGATTTTGGGCAATATTTTGCAATCGAAGAAGGACCCCAAGTTTCACCTCTTTCCTATTGGCCGTCGCGTGCGGGATTTCGTCTGGGAGGTGATGTGCCAGGCCAAAGTGATTCGCGAGCGGCCGCTGGCCGGAGTGGCCCACGCATTGGTCTTCTGGGCGTTCTGCGCCTTTGCGCTGGTCACGCTGAACCACTGCGCGACGACCTTCGGGCTTGGCTTTCTCGATCCGGCGGGGCGCGTGGGACGATTCTATTTCGACTTTGCGGCGCTTTTCGCAGCCGCCTGCGCGATGGGCATCTCCGGACTGTTTGTTCGGCGATTCGTAGCGCGGCCCAAATGGCTGGGCGAGCTTTCGTGGGAATCCGGGCTCATCGCACTGCTGATCTTCGCCCTGATGGTCACGTATCTGGCGGCGTTCTTTGTGCCCGGAGCGGGAACTGCAGCGCGGGCGCTCTGGTGGGCGCACACAGTCACGCTGCTGCTTTTTCTACCGCTCATTCCGCACACCAAGCACCTGCATCTTGTCTTGAGCCCGTTTACGGTCTTTCTCTCGCGGGAAGGGTTCGCGCAGATTCCTCCGCTCGTAGGCGACGAAGACTTCGGGCTGGTGGCGGGAACGGACCTGACGCGGCTGGTCAGCCTGCAGGCCTACTCCTGCGTAGAGTGCGGGCGCTGCATGGAGCATTGCCCGGCCAACAACACGGGCAAGCTGCTCAACCCGAAGGAAATCGTGCTCGGGCTGCGCGGCTACCTCAACGAATACGGGCCAAATTCGGAGGAGCCGTTACTCGGCAAATACAACGCGCAGGAAGCGGCGTTCGAGTGCACCACCTGCGGCGCATGCGAGTTTCAGTGCCCCGTGGGCATTGAGCACGTGCCGATCATTGTGGGCCTGCGGCGCGGCGCGGTGAATACGGGCGCATGGGAAGACGATCACGGTTTTTTCCTGGTCTTGGAGAAGGGTAGCAACGCATTTGGCTTGAGCGCGGCAGAGCGCGACAAGTTTGTCGAGAAGAATGCGCTTCCGATCTTCGATGGAACGCAAGAGTATTGCCTGTGGCTCGGATGCATGGGCGCGTACGATCCTCGCGGGCGCGAAATTGTTGTGGCGCTTGTGCGCGTGATGCGGTACCTCGGCGCGAGCTTCGGCGTGCTGCGCAAGGAGCGCTGCACGGGCGACCCCGTACGCCGCCTCGGCAACGACCTGCTCTTTCAGCAATTGGCCGAGGCCAATCTTGAGGCACTCAAGCAGAATCGCGTGAAGAAGATCGTGTCGATCTGCCCACACTGCGTCAGGACGATCCAGGAGGATTGGAAGGCTTACGGCACGCCGCCTGAGGTCGAGCATCATAGCGAGTTTCTGGCTCGCTTCGCTCGCCAACTCCCGCCCATCCAAAACCAGGAGAAGATTGTTTTCCACGATCCGTGTTATCTGGGGCGGTATCGCGGTGTTTACGAAGAACCGCGCCGGGTCGCCGCGCTTGCCGGAGAGCTCGTGGAAGCCCCGCGCTCGCATGAGCGCAGCTTTTGCTGTGGCGCCGGCGGAGGGCTGGTGTTCCTCGGCGAAGAGAAGGGCGAGCGCGTGAGCCATGTGCGCGCAGAGGAGTTGGCGGCAACTGGAGCGAGCGTTGTAGGCACGGCCTGCCCCTTCTGCAATACGATGTTCCGGGATGCGTTCTCGGCAAAAGGCGACGGCGCGCCGGAACTGATGGACATTGCGCAGTTGGCGGCGCGGGGATTGCCGGAGTAACTGCAAGTGTAAGCAGGAGATCTCGAAGATGAAGATCGTGGTTGCCATCAAGCAGGTTCTGGAACGCGACGCGCCGGTGCGGATCGCACCAAGCGGTAAGTGGATCGATGAGTCCGACGTGCAGTGGGCGATGAATGAGCCGGACGCGTATGCGCTGGAAGAGGCGCTGCTGCTCAAGGAGCAAGCGGGTGGCGAGGTGATTGTGGTAAGCGCTGGGCCGGAGCGCGTGGGTTCGACGATTCGCGAGGCGCTGGCCAAGGGCGCGGATCGCGCAATTCATATTCTCTGCGACGACCTGAATGGGCGCGATGCGCTGGGAGCGGCAAGCCTGCTGGCCGCGGCGATCAAACCGGAGAATCCAGACCTTGTGCTCACGGGGCTGCAGTCGGAAGACGTGGGATTGGGACAGACGGGCGTGATCGTCGCAGAATTGCTTGGGCTGCCGCACGCAACAATGATTCTTCACGTGGAGAAGACTGACTCTGGGCTGAAGGTGAAGCGCGAACTCGAAGAGGGATGGTTCCAGTCGATCGAGTTGCCCACGCCCGCGGTGTTGACCGTACAATCGGGCGGCAACAAGCTGCGCTATGCCACGCTGATGGGCATCAAGCGCGCCAAAACGAAAGAGCTGCGGACAGTGAGCGCAGCGGAACTCGGAGCGGAAGGCGCGCCGTCAGTCGTGCTCGAGCAAATCGCCGCGCCAAAGAAGCAGAAGTCAACGCAGATTCTGTCCGGCTCGGCCAAAGAAGCGGCAGCAGCGCTGGTGGAAAAGTTGAAGACGGAGGCGCGCGTCCTATGAGTGTTCTTCTGGTTTTGGAGGAGAGCGGTGGGAAGATTAAACGGGCTAGTTGGGAAGCGCTTGCCGCCGCGCAGCGGCTTGGGCCCGCTGAAAGTATTACTGCGGTTGTGATCGGAGCGCAAACCGCGGCGCTGGCTGCGGAGGCAGCGGCCAAGCCGCTGGGTAAGGTCGTTCGTCTAGAGCACCCACTGCTCGCGCAATACACGGCAGACGGCTTTTCTTTGGCTTTGGAGCAACTGATCGGAACAGAGAAGCCAGCGTACGTGGTCTTCCCTCATACATACCAGATACGTGATTACGCTCCGGCACTTGCCTGCCGCATGGGTCAGGCGCTGATCGGTGACGTAGTGGGAATCGACGACGGCCCTGTGTTTACGAGGCAACTCATGCAGGGGCGCCTGATCGGAAGCTACCGGCACGCTGGCAGTGGGCCGTGCTTCGTTTCGGTGCAGGCGGGAGCGTTTCGTCCAGATGCGAATGTTGCCGGGCCGGATTTGCCGGCGGACGCCGGATCGGCGCCGATTACGACATTCACGCCGGCGATTGAGCCAGCACAGATTCGCAGTAAACCCGGCGAACCGTTCCGCGGCTCGGAGCAGACGGTCGATCTCGGCTCGGCGCAGCGCATCGTAAGCGTGGGACGCGGCATTAAGGAGGCGCAAAACCTTCCCCTCGTGCGGGAGCTGGCTACGGCGCTGGGCGCGGAGTTGGCCGCCTCACGGCCCATCTGCGACAACGGGTGGCTGCCCATGGAGCGGCAGGTGGGCAGCTCTGGGCAAACGGTTGCGCCGCGACTCTATCTTGCCGTCGGAATCTCCGGGGCCATTCAGCACCTGGTCGGCATGAAAGGCTCGCAGTGCATCGTCGCCATTAACAAGGATCCCGACGCGCCGATTTTCGAAGTGGCCGACTACGGGATTGTCGGCGACTTGTTCGAGGTGGTTCCGGCGCTGACTGAGGCAGTGAAGGCGGCGAAGCAGTAGGTGGCGACAACAAGCCGTGAGCATCGTCCGCCGAATGATCGGATTCTCTAGAAATGACTTCCATCTTGCCCGGTAAACAACAGCACTGCCAATGTGTTATGGTTCCATTCTTGCCGCGCGCCCTCATGTGGGAGGAGGGAATCAAAGATGCTTTTTCCAGAGACGTATCCGGCTGCGCTGTGCCTCACAATCCTGACCATGATCTGCTGGGGATCGTGGGCCAACACGCTCAAGCTCTGCCCTGGTTATCGCTTTCAGCTCTTCTATTGGGATTACGTCATGGGAATGGCGGTAGGCGCCATCTTCTGGGGCCTTACAGCGGGGAGCATGGGAAACGCGGGAACGCCCTTTCTCACCGATCTGGCGCATACAGCGGCCAGGCCGATGCTGTATGCGATGGCGGGCGGCGCGATCTTCAATGTGGCAAACCTGCTGCTGGTGGCCGCAATTGATGTGGCTGGAATGGCGGTGGCCTTCCCTGTCGGGATCGGATTGGCGCTCGTGATCGGCGCGATTTCAAACTATGTGATCAAGCCGGTCGGCAATCCGCGGCTGCTGTTCGGTGGAGTCGCGCTGGTCGTGGTGGCCATCGTTCTGGATGCGGCGGCGTACCGCAAGCGCGAAGCCACGGCCAAAGCAACGACGGGCCGCGGCATCGTCATCAGCCTGGCTTGCGGCGTGCTGATGGGATGTTTTTATCCGTTTGTGGCGCGCGCGTTGAACGGCGAGCCGGGCGCACCGGCGCCGGGGCCTTACGCAGTGACGGCGCTTTTCACGATGGGCGTGATTCTTTCCGCCTTTCCCGCAAACTGGCTCCTGATGAAGAGACCCCTGGATGGGAAGGCGCCTGTCGACGGCGCCGGCTATTGGCGTGCGCCTCTCGGCTGGCATCTGGCAGGAGTGCTGGGCGGAGCGATATGGTGCACGGGCGGAGTGGCGAACTTTCTCGCGTCGGGAGCGCATCTGGTGGGGCCGGCGGTTTCTTATAGCATTGGCCAGGGCGCAACCATGGTCTCTGCGTGCTGGGGTGTGTTCGTGTGGCGCGAGTTCGCCGGCGCGCCTCGCGCAGCCACCGTGCTTCTGGTTCTGATGTTCATTTTCTTTTTAGCCGGGCTGGGCGCTGTGGCGCTGGCTCCGCTGTATTGAGATTCAGTCATGAGTGACACGCGCAAGCCAATCGTGATCGTCGGCAGCATCACAATGGATCTGGTCACGCGCACGCCTCGTATTCCGGCGATCGGGCAGACGCTGATCGGGACAGGCTTTAAAACAACGCCGGGCGGCAAGGGCGCCAATCAAGCGGTAGCAGCAGCGCGGCTCGGCTATCCCGTGGCGATGGTCGCGAAGGTGGGAGACGACGCCTATGGTCCTGCGCTGATCGAAAATCTAAAGCGCGCGGGTGTTGAGACAGCGGCAATGTCGCAGGCCGCCGGCTCTTCGGGCCTGGCGCCCATGTTCGTCGCCGACGACGGCCTGAACGCTATCGTGGTGGTTCCGGGCGCGAACGGCAAAATGGATCGCGCGGCGGTGGACAAACATGCGGAGCTGATTCGTTCTGCCGGGATGGTCTTGTGCCAGCTTGAGATTCCCATGGACACGCTGAGCTACACGCTCGAACTTTGCGCGCGGGCAAGAGTGCCGGTGATGCTCGACCCCGCGCCGGCGGCGGCTTTGCCAGATGCGGTATGGGGACACGTAGCCTGGTTCACACCCAACGAAACCGAGGCTGCGTTCTATGTTGGCGACGGAATCAGCGTAGAAGACAGTGCAAAGCGCCTATTAGCCAAGGGCCTGCGCGGCGTGGCGCTCAAACGCGGCGGAGAAGGCGCGTATGTGGCCGTCGCGGGCGGAACAGCCAACTGGGTGAAGCCGTTCAAGGTTGACGCGATCGACACAGTGGCTGCGGGCGATTGCTTCAACGGAGCGTTTGCCGTGGCGCTGCTCGAAGGGAAGGATCCCTGGACCGCTGCACGCTTCGCCAACGCTGCTGCAGCGATTTGCGTCACACGCAAGGGCGCGGCAGCTTCGATGCCGTCGCGCGGCGAAGTGGAAGCGTTTCTCCGAAAGAATGCGTGAGGCGAATGTGCCAGAAAGGCAGATCGCAGTCGTCCCGCTGACCTGCTCCCGGGCCGCATTTCAGAGCGCTGTTCTCACCAAACGTGACACGCATTCGCGGGCATCATCGGCTGGCCCACCTTGCAGCCGAATGCCTTTCCGAATTCGGGCATATTCTGAATGACTCCGTTGGCCCGAAATTGGCGCGGCGAGTGCGGATCGGTTTGCACCTGCAGCCGGAGTTGCTCCGGACGGGTGCTGCCGCACCAATCCTGCGCGAACGCCAGGAAGAAATGCTGCATGGGCGTGAACTCATCCTGCTTTGCCTCGACGTCCATGTTCTTGCGTTTCGCATCTTCCATGAATGCAACGTAGGCCAGGCGCAGGCCACCATTGTCGGCCGTATTCTCTCCCAGGGTGAGCTTGCCGTTCAGTTTCACGTCCTCCACCGCGGTAAAGTTTCCGTATTCGGTCACTTCGCAATCAGTCATGGTGTCGAAGTTCTTCCTGTCATCCGGCGTCCACCAATCGGACAGGTTCCCGTTCCCGTCGAATTGGCTTCCCTGATCGTCAAAGCCGTGGGTTAGTTCGTGGCCAACGATAGCGCCAATATGTCCGTAGTTCACGGCGTCGGTCGCTTGCGGATCGTAAAGGGGCGATTGCAGGATTCCCGCGGGAAAATTGATGTCGTTCATAAGCGGGCTGTAATAGGCGTCCACAGTTGCCGGGCTCATGCCCCACTCGCCACGGTCGACCGGCTTGCCGATCTTTGCCAATTCGCGCTTATTCTCAAAGTCCGCCGCGCGCCATGCGTTCCCGATGGCGTCTCCCCGGACCACTTTCAAGGTTGAGTAGTCGCGCCAGTGATCGGGGTAGCCAATTTTGTCGGCCACCAGGTGCAGCTTGGCCTTCGCCTTTTCCCTGGTCTCAGTGCTCATCCACGCCTGCGCATCGATCTCCTTGTCCATGGCGGCTTCAATGTCGCGGACCATCTGCAGCGTGAATGCTTTGTTCGCCGGGGTAAACTGCGAAGCCACATAGACCTGGCCGAGCGCTTCGCCGAGCGCGCCATCTGTGGCTTCGACGCACCGTTTCCAGCGCGCCGCCTGCACAGGTTGCCCGCGTAGCTTGTGCGTGTAAAAATCAAAATTCTCCTCATCCATCGCCTTCGGCAAAGCGTACGCCGGGGTTGAATTGATCAATTGCCAGCGCAGATAGGTCTTGATGGTATCGAGGTCCGTGGATTCAAGAACGGGCTGCAACCCTTTGAAGAAATCCGGATTGGCCACATTCAAATCGGAGATGCCCGGCTCCCCGGTGTCCGCGAAGAGCTGCGGCCAGTCGATCTCCGGAGTCAGTTCGGCGAGTTTTGCCACCGTCATGGGGTGATAGACATTGTTCGGATTGCGCGCGGAAGTAATGTCCAGCGACACCTTGGCCAACGCGGTCTCCAGAGTCATAATTTTCTGCGCGTCTGCGGTGGCTGTGTCCGCCGGCTCGCCCATGAGGCCGAGCATATTCGCAATGTGCGCGACATATTCCTTGCGGGTTTTTTCCGCGGCATCGCCGGTGCGGAAGTAATAATCGCGCTCGGGCAGGCCGAGGCCCCCCTGAGCTACCACGGCGATCTGCTTTCGCGCATCTTTGAAGTCCTGCTCTTCCCCGTATCCGAAAAACGCGTTTACGTTGATCATCTGGTCGTGGGCCAGCAGACCGGTCAGCTGCTTCTTGTCAGTCAGCGCGGAGATTCGGTCGAGTTCAGGCTGCAAGGGCTTCAGGCCGTCGGCGTGAATCGCATCCTCGTTCATGCAGCTTCCGTAGTAGTCGCCGATCTTCTGCTCGTTGGCGGTGTGTTGCGCGCCAGGCAGAGCAACTTTGTCGAGCATTTGATGCAGCACGTCCTGCGTGTAGTCATAGACGATGGCCCCAGTGCCGTAACCGCTCTTGTCGGCCGGGATGGGATAGAGTTTGTTGAAGTTTCCACATGCGTACTGCCAGAAATTCACGCAGGGATCGGCGGAGGAATCGATGAGATCCTTATCGAATCCGGGGAGAAGCTTGACGGGTTGATCTGTAGTGCTCGATGTTGCACCCGCACCTTGAGCGTGTGCGGCGGGAACCTGCGCGGCAAGCGCCATGCCACAGGCCAATAACAGGGCTAAAGTTCGAGAAAGCCGATTCATTTCGTTTGCCTCCGGGCAGAATTGTGCGACCGTTCTTGTTATCTGGAACCAACATCAGACATTGTAGTGCTCAGCTCTGCCTGGTTCAGCAGCCGGCGCGCGTCTTCGTCACGCAGATGGGCATTTTATCTCCGCGATCCTGCGTCCTGTTCACGCCGATTGGTGACTCGTCCCAAAGGCACTCCTGAATTCTTCGATTTTAGACATTCGTCCGCCTGCGAAGTTGAATCGCTGAATGGGAATACGCGAGTGGAGCGGACGGAGTTCCTGACAGGAAACAAATTGAAACAGCAGCAAACGAGTCCTCACAGGAAAGCGCGGCACGACCGCTGAGCCGGACGTGCCCGTCGCGATGAATCTGTGGTCAGAACACGCGGCCTAGGCGACGAGCGCCATCTCGCGAATGGTCTCCTTGCGCGCGGTAAGGCGGTCGATCAAGTCGGTGCGCACCTCGTAGCCGCGGCCGGGCGTGTCGGGAATCGTAATCTCGCCTTCGGCGGAGACCGTGACTCCAGGCTCGATGATGTCATCGGCAAAGTAGCGCGCCGAGGCTGAGACATCGCCGGGCAGCGTGAATCCTTCAAGGGTGGAGAGCGCGATGTTATGTGCGCGGCCCACGCCGGACTCGAGCATTCCGCCGCACCAGAGAGGAATGCCCCGCTCCATGGCCGCGTTGTGCACCGCGATGGCCTCGGAGAAGCCGCCTACGCGGCCCAGCTTGACGTTGATGATCCTGCAGGACTCCATCTCAATCGCTGCCAGTGCATCGCGCCGGTTGCGGATGGATTCGTCGAGGCAGACAGGCGTATTGATCCGCTTTTGCAGGACGGAGTGGAAGTAAAAGTCGTCGTGCCAGAGGGGCTGCTCGATCATCAGCAGGTCGAATGCGTCGAAGGAGGCAATGTGGTCTTCATCGCGCAGGCGATAAGCCGAGTTGGCGTCGCAACTGAGCAGAATGCCAGGCCAGCGGCTGCGGACGCGCTCGAAGACCTCGACATCCCAACCCGGTTTGCACTTGAGCTTGATGCGCTGATAGCCGTCGGCCAGCTCGTGCTCGATGATTGCAAGCAACTCGTGAATCGAAGGTTGGATGCCGATGGAGACGCCGCAGGTGATGCTGTCGCGCACGCCGCCCAGCAAACGGGAGAGCGAGACGCCTTCGCGCTGCGCTTCCAGATCCCAAATCGCATTCTCGAGTGTGGCCTTTGCCATCTGGTTGCCGCGCACGGCACGGAAGATGCCCGGACACTCGCCGCCGTGTTCAGGGGACGAGGCCGCCAGCATGGGCGCGAGCTCCTGAACAAGGACCTGCCAGGCCGAGTCAGTCGATTCCCCGGAAAAGAACGGGCGCTCGCCGGCTGTGCACTCGCCCCAGCCGCTCAGCTCTTCCGACTGAATCTCGGCGAGAACGATCCGCCGATTGCGGGTAACTCCAAAGCTGGTCTCAAACGGGCGCACCAGCGGCATATGCAGCTCACGCAGAATGATCGCATCAATTCTCATAAAGTTTTACATTCCTTAGAAAAGCCAGAACCATGACTCGATTCCGCCTGGGTGAGGGGACCCAGTTCGAAGACTCCGTTTCCTTCCGCATCGCGAGAGAAACCAAGTACAGCCAGTCCCCGCGAAAATGCTGCTTGAAACTTCTGCCGATTCTCTAGCTGGACAGCGAGAGCCTTTTGGCGGCTTTCTTCGCTGGCCTTCCATCGGTCGATTGGAGCTGGCACCAATATACGATCTTGAATGTTCTGGACGGCTGCCGGGCGCCGAGCAAGGATTGCCTCCACTCTTGGGGAATCCAGCTCCCATTCGGCCAAAAGGCGATCGGTTGGGAGCCCACCCTGCAGTCGAGAAGAGGATACACCATAGAAATCCACACGATAGTCGCGGGAGATGGCGCCCAGCCTGTGGATATTGAGGAAAGCGTTTGTGATTTGCAGGGGATCGAAGGTCCACTCCATGTGCTGGATGCCGCGAGAAAGTGCCTCACGCCGCTGTTCCCATTTGAGTTGTGCGCCGTGGCCACGATTGCGGTGAGAGACGCGGACTGCCAGCATGTGTGAGTGAAGGTAGGGCTGCGGTCCATTTTGAGTCTGCTTGATCCCCGGCAAAGACATGGCGAAACCGACGAGAGTTTGAGCAGATTTGGCGCCGAGTTCGCTGTCAAAAGCACCGATCACCTGGCCCCCGATCTTTTGCGCCAGCAAAAAAGTCTTGCGGGGAATCACGTCGTTTTCGTCGTAGCCCCAGGTTTCGATCTGGAGCTGGACGCACGCTTCCAGCTCGTCAAATCCGTCGCACAAACGAATCTCGATCATGGCCGCGCCGCCTGTTTTGCCTCTCGCGCCGCAGCGTCCTGGTCGGGCGCGGCCTCGTTCGCCAGTTTCTTCTTCGCCTGAACCCAAAGCGCTTCGAGCTCTGGCGGCGATAGATCTTCGAGGGGGCGCGGCGCGGCCCGCTCCATTTCACTGAAGCGCTGACGGAAACGCAGATTGCAGTTGCGCAGAGCCATCTCCGCATCCACACCCAGATGGCGGCCGAGATTCACGACGGTGAAGAGCAGGTCGCCTAATTCAGCTTCCACGGCAGGCTCGCGTTCGGGATCATCCGATTCGGCTTCGGCCGTCAGCTCTGCCGCCTCTTCGGCGACTTTGGGCAGCAGCTCGCGCCAGCTCGGCCAATCGAAGCCGGATTTCTGCGCCTTTGCGCCGAGCTTGGAGGCTTCAGCCAGCGCGGGCATCGCTCGAAGAACACTGTCGAGCCGCGACTGCGGTTGCTTTTGCGCCGAAGGCGCGTCCGCTGCATGCAATGCCTTTTCCGCGGATTTGATCTCTTCCCAGTTGCGCAAGACGGCCGCCGATGACCCTTCCACTGCGGCGTTTACATTGGCTTTGTTGCCCGCCGCGCGCGACGCTTCGTCGCCGAAGACGTGGGGATGACGGCGGACAAGCTTGCGATTCAGGTGGTCAAGGACGTCCGCAATGGTGAAGCGGCCTAAGTTGGCGGCCATCTCCGCATAAAACAGAACCTGCAGAAGCAGATCGCCGAGCTCTTCGGCAAGGTGGTCGAAGTCGCGGCGCTCGATGGCGTCGAAGACCTCGTAGGCCTCTTCAAGGGTGTACTTGCGAATGGAGTCGAAGGACTGCTCGCGGTCCCAGGGACAGCCGCCGGGAGCGCGGAGCCGAGCCATGATGGCGACAGACTGCTCAAATAATGCCGCTGCCCGCGCCGGATCGGTGGTGGTTTGCGGCGTGGAATCCTTCGCGCTGAGGCTCTCTGGCGGCAGATCCATGCACTTCCAGTTTAACGTACGGGGAGCGGCAGCGACGATTCGCGCGTCTTACGGACTAGAGCCGTATACTCAATCTCTTCAATGATTCGCCTCCTCGGAACGATTTTCGCCGGGCTTCTCGGGCTGGCTTTCGGCAGCTTCCTGAACGTGTGCCTGAGCCGCTGGCCCACGGGCGAGAGCATTGTCCATCCGCGCTCGCATTGCCGAAGCTGCGGTCGAACGCTGGCGTGGTGGGAGAATGTGCCGCTGGCAAGCTGGCTGGCGTTGCGCGGGCGCTGCCAGACCTGCCGCGCGTGGATCGGCTGGCGCTACCCGCTGGTGGAGTTGGCGGTGGGAGCGCTGTGGGCAACGGTTGCGTGGAAGTCCATCCCGGAAATCCCGCTCCTCCCCTCGACAACGATCAACTTGATCGAAAGTGGCCTCGCCCCGATGGCCTTGTTGTGGCTTCTCGTTGCGCTGGCGGTGCTCGATGCAGAGCACCAATGGCTTCCCGATTTTCTTACGTTGCGCGGAATCTGCGTTGGGCTGCTGGTCACATTCTTTTTTGAAGCTCGTGGAGATTCGTTCTTTCGCCCTGGTGACGCATTTCGAATTCTGCTGGTCAGGATTGTGGGCATTCTCGCCGCTGCCGCACTCATCCTGCTCATTCGCTGGATCTACTGGCTCATCCGGCGGCGCGAGGGCATTGGCCTGGGTGACGCCAAGCTGATGGCGATGCTGGCCGCTTGGCTCGGCCTGCCTGGCGCGCTGCTCGCATTTGGCCTGGGCGTCGTGCTGGGCGCGATCGCTGCGCTGGTTCTGCTTGTCCTACCCTCCACGCGTAAGAGCAGTGAAGGCTGGGCGCACATCAAGCTGCCGCTGGGCACCTTTCTTTGCGTGGGCGGAATTGTCAGCAGTTTGTGGGGAGAGCCAATGATCCACGCCTATCTGCGCTGGGCGGGCTTTTAAGGCATTTCTCCTTCAGAAATAGCCGTTTTTGCTTTCGTGCGGCTTCGGCCCGCAGCAGAAGGAGAATTGCTTCTAGCCATCGCGCGCCCAACGGCCCTTACTGTTGCGGTTGCTCCGCCGGCTGCCCGGATGAAGCCGGTTTGGCGTTTGCGATCTCAGGGTCCTGCAACGCCTTGCCGGCGTCCTTGGCATGGCGGCTTCCAGGGTCGTACTCCATCACCTTCTTATAGTTGGCGCGGGCGTCGGCAAAGTCGCCCAGATGGCGCTCGCATTCGGCCAATCCCCAATACACATCCGGATTGTAGGGATCGAGAACCAGCGCGGATTGAAATCGCGATAGTGCCCCCTTCCAATCCTTGTTCGAGAGATAGTAGCTGCCAACATTCTCGTCTTCGGCTGCGGTCTCATGGTGCTCCGGCACCACCTGCTCTTCCTTCCCTTTGTGCTTTCCCGGTTGCGCGGTGTCATCGTCTGGCGAAGGCAAATTGCCCAGCCCCGTCAGGCTCGAGCTCGATCCGCTGTCGCTCGACTCAGCGGCAGCGGCCGCATCTTCCGGACTGCGCACCGGATCGCCGTCCTCGGGAGGCATTGGGATCAGTCCGCTTCCGGATTCGTCGCCGGCTCCCGGTGCCAGATCGGGCGAGGTCCGCGTGGGCATCACCGGAACCGAATCGGTGTCCTCGGGAAACGGATTGGCATTGGTCTGCGGCTTCGTTTTGGGGGGCTGCTGCTGCGCGGGGCTCTGGGAGCCTGCTGCCGGCTGGCTTTGGCTGGCGCCGTGGGCGCTGCTCTTGTCCAGCGCCTGCGCCGAGAACCGGGGCGCGGCCGCGACCAGGCAGGCCAGTGCAAGCGCTACTCCCATTGCGTACTTCACCGCGGTTCCCCTTGTCTGTAGTGCGCGATTCGATCTTTCGATGCGATGCGGCCCAAGCCTGAAGGTGAGCCATCGAGATCTGCGGACAATTCGCATTCAAAGAAAGAATCGCACATTTGCAGGGAACATTTCATCCTTGCCCACGTTTCTGCGCCCCGGGCGTCACCCGTTGCGTTGGACTCAGTGAACGGCTGATGGTCACGAGCAGAGGCCGTTTGGCGGAGCCACGTAGGTCAGCAATCCCCAGGGGATTTCCACCCGCAGAGCGGAACCCTGAACCGATAGAATCACACTAGGCTGTTCGCTCGCAAAGCAACCGCCAAGGAGTCTCCATCCCCATGGGCTACCAGGTTCTGGCCAGAAAATATCGCCCGCAGCGCTTTGCCGACGTGGCCGGCCAGGACCATGTGACGCGCACGCTGCTGAACGCGCTCGAACAGAACCGCATTGCGCACGGCTACATCTTTTCCGGGCATCGCGGCATCGGGAAAACGACCATCGCTCGCATACTGGCCATGGCCCTGAACTGCCGCACTCAGGTGGGCACGCCCCAGCGCCCGACTCAGGAGCCTTGCGGAACCTGCGACGCCTGCACCGAGATACGCCAGGGCAACGCTGTGGACGTGATCGAGATCGATGCGGCCACCAACCGCGGCATCGACGAGATTCGCGAGTTGCGCGATGCCGCGCGCTACGCCCCATCACGCGACCGGTACAAGATCTACATCCTCGACGAGGCGCACCAGATCACCGAAGCCGCCTTTAACGCGCTGCTCAAAACGCTGGAAGAACCGCCGGCGCACGTCATCTTCATGATGGCGACTACCGAACCGGAAAATATTCCCCAGACCATTCGATCGCGCTGCCAGCACTTCAGCTTTCACGCGGTCAAGTTTGACGACATTCTAGCGCAGTTGAAGATGATCGCGGCCGAGGAGCAGGTGGCGGCCGAAGACGATGCGTTGGCGCTGTTGGCCGAGGCCGGCGACGGGTCGATGCGCGACGCGCTCTCCATCATGGATCAGGCGATCGCCTCGGCTCCGGTCGAAATCGTCAAAGGGGATGGCCGTCCCGCGCTCTCGGCAGAGCAGATTCGTGAGCTGATGGGCGCGGTGCCAAACACCGTCTTCGAGCGGCTGATGGAAGCAGTAGCCGCCGGCCAGAGCGCAGAGCTGATGGAAGAGATCAACACGCTGGTCAATGCCGGTCACAGCCCACTGTCGCTGGCCCGCCAGATGGTCCGTTACCTGCGCAACGCGCTGATGGCGAAGTTGGGCGGCGAGCAAACCGAACTGCTGCAAATCTCCGCGGACGAACGCGCTCGCGCAACGCGCACGTCGCTGCTGTTCACCGAGGAAGAGCTCACCCGCAATCTGCAGATCGTGCTGCGCACCTTCGACGACCTGAACTATCGCCAGGAACAGCGCCTGCACCTGGAGTTGGGCCTGCTGAAACTGATTCACGCGCAGCGACTGCTGCCCATCGAGGAGCTGCTGAGCGGCGTGGCGGGTGGAGCGAGCGCGCGGATGGGCGCGGCCCACGGCGGGCAACATTCGGGCGGCGGCAACGCGAAGCCAGTCGGGATGTCGGCGCCAGTCGCAAGCGCACCCGCACGGGAGAAGAGCTTGTGGACCGGTGGGCCGATTGCGTCGCGAAGCGCAGGAATGAAAGCGGAAGCAACAGTTGAGAATTCTGCTGTAATCCATTCCACGACAAGAACAAATGAGAGCGCGCAACGCGAGGCCACGCCCTTCCCTGTCGTTGCCCGCCAGCCGTCCGGTTACGCCTCGGCCGCTACCCTCACCGAAGGCGCTCTGGCAAAGGCGCCCCAGTCGACCACCAACACATCGAATGGCCTCGCCATCGAGCACGTCCGCGAAGTAATCGTGGCCGCGCTTGTTACGGCCGGACACAGCTCCGCTGCGCAACTGCTTGGCTCAGGAACGTGGACGCTCGATAGCGCCGCTGTGCGCGTCGCGGTGCCCGGCATGGGCAAGAAGATGCTGAGCCTGACGGTGAACGCCGCGGCGGAGAAGCTTATACGGCTTGAATTGCAGCGGCTGGGCGCGCCCGCGCGTTTTCTCGTTTCGGCGGGCCCTGAAGCAGCTCCGGCCGCGGTCGCGCCAACGGTTGTTGCCGCCGGCAGCGTGCAGGAGGCGGCGCTCGCGCATCCATTAGTAAAGCGGGCGCAGGAGATCTTCAACGCCGAGGTTCGCAGCGTGGTCGACCTCAGGCAGAAGTGAAAAAGCAGTCTTTAGCTCTTAGCTGTTAGCTTTGTCGTGCTTGGGCCTGCATTAGTGGTAAATCGGAGTGAAAAACGGCGAAAAGGGTCAGACGAAACGCCGATCGCACCAAACAAACTGAGGTAAACAGAATGATCAACCCGCTCAAAATCTCGGAGATGCTTTCGCAGGCTAACCAGATGCATGACGACGTTCAGCGTAAGCTCGGCGAGACCGTGGTGGAAGCTTCGAGCGGCGGCGGTGCGGTGACCGCGACCATGAACGGCAAGAAGGAACTGCTCAAGCTTCACGTCGATCCCTCGGCGGTGGTCAGCCTGAGCGGCGGCCAGGCCGACGTGGAGATGCTTGAGGACCTGATCGTGGCCGCGGTCAACGAAGCCGGACGCAAGGCAGATGAAGCCATCAAAACCAGTGTGCAGGGAATGTTGGGCGGCCTGAAGCTTCCCGGGATCGGAACTTAACGACGCGAAACGTAAGCGGAGAAGACGCACCGGACGGAACAAGTGCTCAGGGAGGCCTGAATTGTCACGCTATGCCGAGCCGATGGCCCGGCTCATTGAGGAATTGAAGAAGCTGCCCGGCGTGGGCACGAAGAGCGCGCAGCGTTACGCTTTTCACATTCTGCGTTCAAGCGACGACGACGCCAACGCACTCGCCGAGGCCGTACGCGGGCTCAAGGCCAGCCTGCGCCTCTGCTCCATCTGCAACAACGTCACCGACATCGATCCCTGCGCCTACTGTGCCAGCCCGACGCGAAACCAGCGCCTGGTCTGCGTAGTCGAAGAACCGACGAACATCGCCGCTGTCGAGCGCTCGCAAACTTACCAGGGCGTCTACCACGTGCTGCATGGGACGCTCTCGCCCTTGCACGGCGTGGGACCGGACCAGTTGCGCGCGGAAACGCTGCTGCGTCGCACGGAGCGCGGCGAAGTGGACGAAGTGATTCTGGCTACCAGCCCCACACTCGAAGGTGAAGCAACGGCCGATTGGCTGGCCGGCGCGCTGCGCGGCTTTCCGGTGCGCATCACCCGCATCGCCACCGGCGTTCCGGCAGGCAGTGACATTGAATACGCCGATGAAGTGACAATGGCGCGGGCGCTCGAGGGCCGCAGGACGTTCTAGCCGGCCCCCTCTCTCAATCAATCTGAGCCAATTGGTCGCATCCGCACTTTCCAATTGCAGACACAAAAAAGCGGGAGAGACCGGTTAGCCCATCCCGCTCAAATTGGTTTGGGGAGCTGCTGCCAAAAACTAATTCGCCGCTTATTTCGCTGCATCGTCGAGCGCGAGATTCAGTTCCAGGACATTCACACGAGGTTCGCCTAAGAGACTAAGCGTCCGGCCCTTGATCTGCTGATCAATCAGGTTGCGGACAGCGCCCTCTGTCAGTCCGCGCGCTTTCGCGATCCGCGGAGCCTGAAAGTAGGCGTTGTCTGGCGTAATGTCGGGATCAAGACCCGAGGCGGAATAGGTCACCATGTCGATCGGTACGGGCTTGCCGGGGTTCTCGGCGGCCAGCTTGTCGATGTCGGCCTGCATGCGCTGTGGCAGTTTGGCGTTTGACTGCGCAAGATTCGTGCCGCCGGAAGAGGTACCGTCATAGCCGTTGCCCGCGGCCGATGGGCGCGGATGGAAGTAGCGGTCGGTGGTGAAGCTCTGTGCGATGAGTTCGGAGCCAATCACCTGCCCGTTACGCACGATGAGGCTTCCGGCGGCCTGGTGCGGAAAAAGAATGCGGGCGAGCCCGGTCATCAGCAGTGGGTAGCCCAAGCCGAAGATCACCGCGGTCACAAGCGTAAATCGAATCGAGGTTCCCCAAAGCGAATGTTTGACAGGGGACTCCTGCACATGCGATACGTGATGCCCCTCACGAGTTCCAAGTTCTTCGTCAATTGTCTCAACCGTATGCACGTTCAATCTCCTTTGCGCAGCTCACGCGCTTACGCCAGATGCAGCGCCACCAGGCACAGATCGATGGCCTTGATGCCGATGAATGGAATGATGATGCCGCCGACGCCGTAGAGGAGCAGGTTGTTGCGTAGCAGCACATCGGCGGCTTTGGGTTCGTACTTCACGCCTTTCAGCGCCAGCGGAATCAGCGCCACGATAATCACCGCGTTGAAAATGACCGCGGAGAGAATGGCCGACTGCGGCGAATGCAGATACATGATGTTGAGCGCGCCGAGCACCGGGAAAACCCCGGCGAACATGGCGGGAATGATGGCGAAATACTTGGCCACGTCGTTGGCAATCGAGAATGTGGTCAGCGCGCCGCGCGTCATAAGCAACTGCTTGCCGATCTCCACGATCTCAATCAGTTTGGTGGGATTGGAGTCGAGATCCACCATGTTGCCCGCTTCCTTGGCGGCCTGCGTGCCGGAGTTCATGGCCACGCCTACATCGGCCTGCGCCAGCGCGGGCGCGTCGTTGGTGCCGTCGCCGGTCATCGCGACCAGCTTCCCCTTGCCCTGCTCGCTCTTGATCAGGTCCATCTTGTCCTTGGGCTTGGCCTCGGCCAAAAAGTCGTCGACCCCGGCCTCGCGCGCAATCACCGCGGCGGTCAGCGGATTGTCGCCCGTGATCATGATGGTGCGAATACCCATGGCGCGGAGCCGCGCCAGCCGATCTTTGAGGCCGCCCTTGACGATGTCCTTGAGATAAATGACGCCCAGCGCCGTGGAGTTCTCCGCAACCACCAGCGGCGTGCCGCCTGCGCGCGCAATCTCTTCCACATGTTCGCGAACCTTCTGCGGCAATGAAGAGCCCTGCTCTTCAAGAAAGCGTGCGATCGCGTCCACTGAGCCCTTGCGAATCCGCGTCCCGGGAAGATTTACGCCGCTCATGCGGGTTTGCGCGGTAAATGGAACGAACTCGGCGTGAATGCCGGCCAGGTCGCGCCCGCGCAGGTTGTACTTCTCTTTAGCCAGCACAACGATCGAGCGGCCTTCTGGAGTCTCATCGGAAAGCGATGCGAGCTGTGCGGCGTTGGCCAGTCGCTCCTGACTCACGTCCGGCGCGGTCAGGAACTCCGTTGCCTGGCGGTTGCCGAGCGTGATGGTGCCGGTCTTGTCGAGCAGCAGCGTATTCACGTCGCCGGCAGCTTCCACGGCGCGCCCGCTCATGGCCAGCACGTTGTACTGCACCAGCCGGTCCATGCCGGCGATGCCGATGGCCGAGAGCAAGCCGCCGATAGTGGTGGGAATGAGGCAAACCAGCAGCGACACAAGCACAAAGACGGTCTGCGGCGCGCCGGAATAAATGGCGAAAGGCTGCAGCGTGACCACGGCCAGCAGAAAAATGATCGTCAAGCCCGAAAGCAGAATGCTGAGAGCAATCTCGTTCGGAGTCTTCTGGCGCGTGGCGCCTTCAACCAGCGCGATCATGCGATCAAGAAAGGTTTCACCGGGATTCGATGTGATCCTGACCTTGATCCAATCCGACAGGACCTTCGTGCCGCCGGTCACAGCCGAGCGGTCGCCGCCGGCCTCGCGAATCACCGGAGCCGATTCACCCGTGATGGCCGACTCGTCCACTGAAGCCACGCCCTCGATGACCTCGCCGTCACCAGCGATGTAGTGGTTGGCTTCGACGTAGATCACGTCGCCGGCGCGAAGCAGTCCGCTGATGACCTCTTCAAAGCTGCCGTCTGCCTTGTAGCGCTTGGCCACCGTTTCGCCCTTGGCCTTGCGCAGCGTGTCCGCCTGGGCTTTACCGCGCCCCTCCGCCATGGCCTCGGCAAAGTTGGCAAAGAGCACCGTGAACCACAGCCAGAGCGTGATCTGCAGGTTGAAGCCGAAGGCCTCGGCGTGATGGCGATGGTTCTCGATGAGCAGGATCGACGTCAGCACGCAGCCCACTTCCACCACGAACATCACCGGGTTTTTCACCATCCAGCGCGGATCGAGCTTGCGAAAGCTGTCCAGCGTTGCCTGGGCCATGATCTGCGTGTTCCAGAGACTCGTTTTTTCAGCCATGTCGGTCCGTTTTGCCTCGTTCACCTTGGGTATGAATTCGGTTAGAAGACCTTGCCTGTCTGCAACAGCAGGTGTTCCAGAATCGGTCCCAGGCTTAATGCCGGGAAGAATGTGAGCGCGCCGACGATCAGCACCACGCCGACGAGCAGCACGGCAAACAAAGTTGTATTCACCGGGAATGTTCCGGGCGACGGTGGCACGCTCTTCTTCATTGCCAAGTGGCCTGCTAACGCCAGAACAGGGATCTTCATCAGGAAGCGCCCCATCAGCATGGTCCAGCCGAGACAGACGTTGTACCACCATGTGTTGGCGTTCAGGCCCGCGAAAGCCGAGCCATTGTTGGCCGCGGCCGAGGTGTATGCGTACAGAATTTCGCTCAGTCCATGCGGTCCGGTATTATTCAAGCTGGACAGTCCAACGTTGGGGAGCAGCACAAAGACCGCGCTGAATGTGAGAATGACCAGCGGAAAGATGAGAGCGTAAAGCATGGCCATTTTCACGTCGTACGACTCGATCTTCTTGCCCAGGTATTCCGGCGTGCGGCCCACCATGAGGCCGGCGATGAAAACCGAGAGCACGACGAAGATCAACATGCCGTACATGCCCGCGCCCACACCTCCAAAGACCACTTCGCCGAGCATCAAGTTGGACATTGGGATCATGCCGCCGAGCGGGGTGAAGCTGTCGTGCATGCTATTCACCGCGCCGCAACTGGCGTCGGTGGTAATCGTGGCGAAGAGCGTGCTTTCGGTGATCCCATTACGGACTTCTTTGCCTTCATAATTGCCGCCGGGCGAGGTTGCTGTGCGCGTCTGCTGCGCGCCGTGAATCAGGTTGTAGGGATGCGCCTCAGCCCAGTAGCACACCGCGAAGCCGGCCGCGAACAGCACATACATCGCGCCAAACACTGCCCAGCCGTGGCCGGGCGATCCGGTCATGCGTCCCAGCGTGAACGTCAGGCCCGCGGGAATAATGAAGATCGACAGGATTTCGAGGAGATTCGAAAGCGGGGTTGGGTTCTCGTAGGGGTGGGCGCTGTTGGCGTTGAAGAAGCCCCCTCCGTTGGTGCCCAGCATCTTGATCGCTTCCTGCGAAGCGACTGGTCCTTGCCCGATGGTCTGAACCTGGGAGGGCTGCTCGAGTGGATGCGCCTGCGTGTACGCGTTCAGGTTTTGCGGAACTCCCTGCCACACCAGAAGCAGCGCGTAAATGATGCAGGCAGGCGCGAGAACGTAGAGCAACGTCCGAGTCGTATCGACCCAGAAGTTGCCAATGGTGGTGGAATTGGTCCGCTTGATGCCGCGAATGAGCGCTACGGCGACCACGATGCCCATCGCCGCCGACCAGAAATTGTGCGTCGCCAGTCCGAGCATCTCCGTCAGATAGCTCATCGTGGACTCGGGTGTGTAGGACTGCCAATTGGTATTGGTCGTGAAACTGGCAGCGGTGTTCCAGGCCAGGTCAGGCCCCACGGCGGCCAATCCCTGCGGATTCCAAAGATGCAACACGTATTGCAGGCGCTCGATGGCATAGGTGAGCACCAGCGTGATAGCCGAAAATCCAAGAGCCGCGAAGGCGTACTCGCGCCAGTTCATCTCTTTATCGGCTTTTACGCCGCAGAGCTTGTAGATGAGCCGCTCGAGCGGGCGCAGCACTGGGGTAAGCCAGGTGCGCTCTCCTTCCAGCACCCGCGTCAGATAGATTCCTACCGGACGAACCGTTGCCAGAAGGATGACAGAGTAGATGGCGAACTGTAACCAGCCATTGACTGACATGTCAGAATTTCTCCGGAAAGAGCAGCGAAATGGTGAGATACACCAACAGGAGAATGGAGAGGATGAGTCCGGTTACCGAAATCCAATCGCTGTGCATGGGCTACCTCAACTTCTGGCACGCCTTGACGTAGAGAAACGCCACGGCGAAGAAAACCACGGTGAACAGCAGCATGACTGCATCTTGCATGCGGGGTCTCCCCTTTTCGATCCATACCAGCGCCGGTTAATCGCTCGATGGAGGAACCAAATCCGGCTCAAGCGAGTTTGTTAAGCGCGTCACGGCGCCCCAGGGCGCACGATCCCAGCCAAGCCCAAACCAACCGGCCTGGCTTGAATTGATTCTGCCCTTCGTCTGCTTTGAGAATTAAAAAGAAATCCTAAAGATTCCGTAAGGATCGCTTCGCGATCACAGGAAATCCCTGTAAATCAACAATCGGCACCTGCGGGACTCGCAATGCGAGACGAGCGGCGCTTCTCACTCTTCGTTGCCGCTCCAGCCCTCCGGGACAAAGCGATAGCCCACCCAGGGCTCGGTTTGGATGTACTGGCGGCCCGTTTCGCCTTCGAGCTTTTTGCGCAACTGGCCGACGAAGACGCGAAGATACTCCGGCTGATGCGCCGATTGCGCGCCCCACACCGCCGTCAGCAGCGCGCGATGCGTCATCACCTTTCCGGCATTGCGGGCCAGGTGCAGCAGAAGATCGAATTCCTTCGGGGTCAGGTGAATGAACTTGCCCTGGACGGTAATGGTGTGCGCCCGCGCGTCAATGACAAAGTCGCCGGTCTCTAGGGCCGCTGCGGTCCGCTCCGGCGCTCGGCGCAGATGCGCTCTTACGCGAGCCAGCAGCTCCTGAATGCTGAACGGCTTCGTGACATAGTCGTCGGCGCCCGCGTCGAGCGCCTCCACCTTCGACCGTTCGTGCTCACGAACCGACAGAACCAGCACCGGCGTTGCGCTCTGCGCGCGAATGAACCGGCAGACCTCGACGCCGCTCATGGTGGGCATCATCAGGTCCGTGATCACCAGGTCCGGCGGCCAATCGCGGAAAAGCCGCAGCCCCTCCTCGGGATCGTTAGCCGTGCGAACATCGTATCCCTGCGCTGAAAGTGCGGCGCGCAGCACCCGCGTAATCTGGGCCTCGTCGTCAATTACCAGAATTCTTCCCGGCATGTCTTGCTTCTTTCATCCCTCGAAAGCTTACATCATTCCGAACCGGCATTTCAGAAAGCGCCATGGGCAGGTATGATTCCGGTGGAGAAGACCATGGGCGTACCCGCCTACGCAAGGCAGGCTCTTCGCTGGTTTGCGGCCACGGCCACGGCGGCACTCGCCACGATCGTGCTCACATGGCTCGGCGCCAATTCCACCACCGCGGGCATGGTGTTTCTGGTGCTGGTGGTGTGGTGGGCCACGCAGGCCGGAATTGTCCTTTCGATTTTCACGGCGGTTCTTTGCGCCGTCTGCTTCGACTATTTCTTTCTGCCTCCCATCCGCACTCTGAGGATTGAGGGTGCACAGCAATGGGTGGCGATGGTCTCGTTCGCGCTCAGTTGCGTTGTGGTCAGCAGGCTGTCAGAGCGCGCACGGCAAAAAACGGTGCAGGCGGAACAGCGCCAGGCGGATGTGGGAAGGCTTTATGCGCTCAGCCAGGAGATGATGCTCTTTGAAGACGCCGATCGGCTCCTGCGCGACCTGCCCGGCGCGATCGGCCGCATCTTTGCTCTGGAAGGCGTGGCGCTGTACGTAGCCGGCCAGGATCGGTTCTTCTCCTCGACCGGCACGCTTCCCGCCAGCGTGCGGGCTCACATGCAAGCCGTGACTCAGGGTCCGAGTCCCACCATGGCGGCGTTCGCCGGCTACCAGACCACGGCGCTTGCCCTGGGGTTGAAACCCGTGGGCGCGTTGGCGTGGCGGCCGGATACGCTCTCGCTCGAAGTCGCCACCGCGGTGAGCGCGCAGGTGTCGATCGCTGTAGCGCGCTCCCTCGCCATGGCGGCTACAACGCGCATTGAAGCGGCGCGCGAGGCCGACCGGCTCCGCACGGCGCTGACCGATTCTCTGACCCACGAGTTGCGCACGCCGCTCACTTCCATCCGCGCCGCTGCCACCACACTCCTGGAGACCGGGGGGCTGGACGAAGCCGGACGCGTGGAGATGGTGCGAGTGATCAACGAGGAGGCGGAGCGGCTGGATCAGCTGATCGGCGAGGCCGTGGAGATGGCCGAGATCGATGCCAACGCGGTTCAGGTCAAGATGTCGTCGCAGCATCCGCGCGCATTGCTCGATCAGGCGGTCGAGAAGTCGCGCAAGATTCTGGCCTCGCACAAGGTGACGATCCTGCCTGACGCCGCGGGCGAGTCCAGCCAGGTTGAGAAGCCTGCCTGGTTCGATCCTCACCTGCTGGGGAGGGTTCTACGCCACCTGCTGGAAAACGTAGCCGCCCACACGCCGCCAGGGTCGCGTGTCACGCTGAGCAGCAAACGAACGGACGAACGCCTTGAATTCTGCGTGGAGGATAATGGCCCCGGAATCGACGCCCAGGATCTGCCCATGATTTTCGATAAGTTTTATCGCGGAAAGCGTGGCGCCAAACTGCACAAGGGGTCGGGAATGGGACTCGCCATCACGCGCGCCATTCTGAAGGTTCACGGCGGAGGCATCGAGGCTTCCAGCGTCCCCGGCAGCGGCGCGCGATTTCGCTTTTGGGTGCCGCTGATTGATAAGGAGCCGAGCCGGCAATAGCGGCGATCATTTCGGCGAAGGTGACCTTACTTCGGCTCATCGCTCCAGTCGCACACAATCTCGCAGCGCTTTTCCGAGCTTTCCGCGGCCCGCTCCAGCACGCGCGCTACGCGCCAGCCGTCGATGCCGGTAACCGGCGCGGGAGCTTTCCGCAGCAGCGCATCGCGAATGCCTGCGTAGTAGAGCCGATAATCTCCGGGCAGCGCTGGTACCGGCCGGCTAATCGATCCGCCTTCGATGCCCACGTGCAGCACACCCCAGTTGGCCGCCGGCTCCTGGCCCCAGGCCGGGTCCCCGGTTCGTGTATCGACGTGGGTGATCTTGTTGAGCGCGGCCTCTTGCGGGTCGACGCCGTACTTCCAGTAGCTGCCCTTGGTTCCGCGCAGGTGAAAGCGCGCTGGGGCAGGCAGCGAAAGGCTGTTCGCGCCAAGCGTCACGATGAGGCCGGGATAGCGCATGCGAATCGTAAAGGCATCATCGACTCCCGGGCCGTCCTTCTCGCGCACAATTTCGGCGCTGACTGTTTCCGGTTTGCCAAAAAGAACAAGAACCTGGTCCACGAGGTGCGGCCCCAGATCGAGGAGCTTTCCGCCGCCCGACTCTGCGCTCTCTTTCCACAAGCGCTCCCTCAATGGAGCCGGCCGCCAACGGTCCAACCGGGATTCGAAGGCCACCAGCCGGCCCAGCGAACCTTCATGCAACAGTTTCTGTAGTGTCAGGAAGTCGCTGTCCCAGCGACGGCTTTGGAATGGAGCGAGGAGCACATTGTGTTCCCTCGCAAGGCAAATCAACTCGGCAGCCTCCGCCGACGTCAACGTCATGGGCTTGTCAACGACAACATTCTTTCCAGCCTTCAGGAGCTCTTTGGCTTGAGCAAAGTGGGTTCCATTCGGTGTGGCCAACACAAAGAGGCCGAGCGAAGCGTCGGCCAGCAGGTCTTCGAGCGAGCGGTAAACCTGAATGCCGGGATAGCGCGCCGCTGCCGTGTCCGAGTTGCGCTCCACGACCGCGGCCAGCTCCAGCCCCTCGACGGACGAGAGCAATGGTGCATGAAAGACGCGCCCGGCCATGCCGAAACCAACCAGACCCACTCGAATCATGGCAAACTTCCTTGGATGCGGCAAACTCCGCTTCAGCCTTCGAGTTTAAACCGCGTCTCGGCGAGGCGGTAGAGCCGCCGCCACACCAGCCGGTTCATGGTGACCACCATCAGAGAAATGAAGATCGTGGCAAGCAAAAGCATGGCAAAGCGGCCGCTATCGGTGGCGGCGTCAATCTGGGCGCCCAGGCCAATGGTCGAGAGCGTGTGGCCCTGCACATGCGAATACTCCGCCATCACAGAGGCGTTCCAAGCGCCGCCTGAGGCCGTGACCATCCCCGTAATCAAGTAGGGAAAGATGCCGGGAAGAATCAGCCGGGTCCATCGCTGCCAGCGCGTAAAGCAGCAGACCGAGCAAACCTCGCGAAGGTCCGAGGGGATGGAAATGGCTCCCGCAATCACATTGAAAAGGATGTACCACTGCGTGCCGAGAAGCATCAATGCAATTGATCCGATGCCCAACCCGCCGCCGATCTTCACCAGCCCGATCAGCAGAATGGGAAAGAAGGCCGTAGCGGGGACTGACGCCAGGATCTGCGCCAGCGGCTGCACTACCCGCGCCAGCCGCGGGTTCAGGCCGATAGCCACACCGACTGGAATGGTCCACAGGGCGGAAAGCAGCAGCGCTGCATTCACGCGGAGAAATGTGGCCGCGGCTCCTTCGAGCAACAGACGCAGGTCGGGCCAGGTAATGGTCCTGAGCATGAATGCGGCTTGCGCCGCCGCCCAGCAAACGGCCAGACCGCCCGCAACGGCCAGCGTCCAGAGCGCTGGCGACACCTTAGCTGACTTCGTCTCTTCAAGCGGCCTCACCACGCGGCATTCCTTCGTCTGCGCCATGTGCCGGTAGACTGGCTCCTCGACACGATTCCAAATTCGGCCGGGAAGGGTCTCCAGAATTTTCGATCGGCGAAGCAGCTCGAGGATGGGTGAAGTGACGTGCTCGGCTGACTCCACCTGTTCGAACTTGAATTTGTCGCTCCATGCGATGAGCGGCCGCCACACCAGTTGATCGGTGGCGACCACGATCAGGATCACGGTAGCGATGCCGGCCAGCAGAGCATGGACATTACCGTTGTTGGTTGCAGTTTGGATGTAGCTGCCCAGCCCCGGCAACTGAAAGTTGCGAGCGCCCATGGTGAACGTCTCGCAGAAAATAAGCGCGAACCAGCCGCCAGCCACGGATACGATCGAGTTCCACACCAGGCCGATAGCTTCGAAGGGCATCTCCAGTTGCCAAAAGCGCTGCCATCCCGAGTAGCGGAAGATGCGCGCGGCTTCGAGCATCTCTCTGGGGATGCATTTGAGCGACGAATAAAAGCTGAAGGCGAGGTTCCACACCTGCCCGGTGAAGATGAGCAGAATCACGCTCATCTCAATCCCCAGTTGATGTCCGGGAATGAGCGAAACCATGGCCAGAACCACGGGCGGCAAAAAACTCAGTACCGGAATTGACTGCAGAATGTCGAGAACCGCGACCATCCACGGCTCGATGCGCGGATTGTAGGCAGCGATGTAGCCGTAGGAAACGGCGAAGGCCAGGCTCAGCGCGTAGGCGATGGCCATGCGCACGATGGAGTAGAACGCGTACAAGGGAAGAGCGCCGATGGAGCTCGAAATCGGCACGACTGGGATCGGCTTTTGAAACCAGTAAACGCCTGTGCTGACTACGGCAAAGAACAGCGCCAGCGCACAGGCCGCCACTCCCAGATCGATGAAGAACGGCGTCCTTCGGACCGTTACGAGGGACCGCGCGAGTGGCCGAGGGAGGCTCACTTCGCGTCCTCGCTAGTGGCAATCTCCTCTTCCAGTGCGTCGGGCAGCACGAAGCGGCGGCGCGCGGAGTTGAAGTCGAAGATCTCTGCATACCGGCCCCATGTCACCGCGGTCTCCAACTGCCGCTGCGATTCCTCCTCGCTGAACTGTTCTCCGAGCATATCCATGAAGAAATCCTCGGGAACGGTATGATCGCTTTTCGCGTCGAGCGCGCGGCGAATCTGCCGCAGCAGCAGCACGTTCTCCACCGCGGCGCTGCGGAACAGCTCCTTCTGGCGGAGAATCTCGGAGTTGGCAAATTCCTCGCCGCTGGTTGTGATGGCCGCATCGCCCTCTTCGACTTTGAGAAAGCCGAGCATCTGCGCCGCGTCCACAATGGGCAGCAAATCGTCGATCTCAAAGGCTAGGTCGTCGGCCAGGCGGTACATGTCATCGCGCCCGCCCCGATCGAGCAGCAGCTCGAGCAGGCCGGCGATGCCGCCGGGCCGGGCGTGGGGCAGCATCTGATAGCGCATTTGCCTCTGGTCGCGCACGCGAGGTTCCGCCAATTGTCCCGGCGCTTCGGCGGGCGAAACATCCGGCTGGGTAAGCACTTTGTAGATGTAATCCACCAGTTGCGTGAAGGCCTCGGACTTTCGATCGCGCGGCTGCGCCAGTGTCACTGGGACGTCGGTGCGAATGTGGCCCGGATTCCGCCCCAGCACCACGATACGATCGGCCAGCAGCACCGCTTCCTCGATGTTGTGCGTCACCAGAAAGACCGCCTTCGTGGGCATGGTCTTGTTCGCCCAGAGCTCCAGCAGTTCGCTGCGCAGGTTCTCAGCCGTCAGCACATCGAGCGCGGAAAACGGCTCATCCATGAAGAGAACCTCGGGCTCGACGACGAGCGCGCGGGCGAATCCCACGCGCTGCCGCATCCCGCCCGACAACTCCTTGGGATACGCAGCCTCAAATCCGTCAAGACCTACCACGTCGATCATCTTCATGCTGCGTTCGCGGCGCTCTGCCGGCGCCACGCCGCGTGCCTGCAGCGGAGCTTCCACGTTCTCCAGAACCGTAAGCCAGGGAAAGAGCGCGAAGCTCTGAAAAACGATCGAGACATTGATCTCGGCCTGCGAAATGGGCGTGCCGTGCCAATAAACCTGGCCCGCCGTCGGTGTGGAGAGCCCAGTCAACATGCGCAATATGGTCGATTTGCCAGATCCCGAAGGGCCCAGCAACGCAAGAATCTCTCCGGGGACGATGCTCAGGTCGGTCGCCGAAATCACCTGGATGCGATTCTGGCTTGGCTGCGCATAGTATTTCTCGATTTTTTCCGCGCGGATAATTGCATCCGTGGCCGGCGGCGCTTCGAGAGTCGCGTTGGGGATAGCCGTTTCCTGCATTTCCGGTGCTCCGGTAGGGGACGTTCAGGCGGAATTTGCGTTCGCTCGCGCCAGTATAAGTCTCAACATTGGATGGCAGATGAATTCGCGCCGCGCCGAAGGAGCCAGGCCATTCGGCTCGCCGGCGCGACTTCCCGGCTCAAGCGGCGGAGCTGACCGGGAAAGGCGCGCCGTGCTTTACACTGGTAAAGCGTAGCATTCTTGAGCTATTGAAAGCGTAAGTCCGACCCGGCGCAGCTGACCGCGACCGATCGAAGCCAACGAGACGTTTCACGATGTTCACTTCCCTGCCCCCTCGAGAGAATATGCCGAACGCAACAAAACCCAAGGTGCTGGTAGCCGACGACGAACGGGTCATCGCCGACACGCTGGCCATGATTCTGAATCAGAGCGGCTTTGAAGCCCGCGCGGTTTACTCGGGAGAAAAGGCTCTGGAGCTTGCTGAGACTTTTCGGCCCGACATGCTCATCTCCGATGTGATCATGGCCGACCTGAACGGGATCGACGCTGCCATTCGCATGCGCGCCCTCCTGCCGGGAGTCAAGATTCTCCTTTTTTCCGGCCAGGCAGCGACGGCCGATCTGCTGGAAAAAGCCCGCGCCGAGGGTTATGAGTTCGATATTCTCGCCAAGCCTGTCCACCCGCAGGACCTGCTGGCCAAGCTGCGCGCTTGATGCTGCCTGGCGCGGCGAGACGCCAGGAATCCGGCCGCTGGCTCCATCCACCGGCGCAAGAGTGAATCAAAGCGTTCAATAGAATCGTTTGCGCGCCCCTTGCCCTTGGCCTCCCCCGGAAGCGAAAGTACATACAAGATGACAAAGGCGCTTCGTTCCACTCGCGTTCTGACGCCGGCGGGTCTCGCGCCTGCGACAGTGCTTGTGGACGAGGAGCGCATTGCTGCGGTGCGCGGCTGGGACGATCTTCGGCCAGGCGCCGATCTGATCGATTTTGGCGACAAAGTGCTCTTACCGGGTCTTGTCGACACGCATGTGCACATTAATGAGCCCGGCCGCACGGAATGGGAAGGCTTTCAGACGGCAACTCAAGCCGCAGCCGCGGGCGGCGTGACCACGATTGTCGACATGCCTTTAAACTGCGTGCCCGAAACGATCGATGTGCCGGCGCTTGAAGCTAAGCGGAATGCGGCAAAAGGAAAAGCATGGGTCGACTGGGGCGCCTGGGGCGGCGTGGTGCGCGGCAACGCCGACTCCATCGAGCCGCTGGCGCGCGCCGGCGTGCCCGGCTTCAAGTGCTTCCTCATTCACTCCGGCATTGACGGCTTCGCATGGGTGAACGAAGCCGATCTGCGGTTAGCTTTGGCAAAACTGCGGGGAACCGGCTTGCCGTTACTGGCTCACGCGGAGATCGCCGGCCCTGTCGACGCAGCGACGAAAAAGCTGAACGAAGCGGGCGCTGACTGGCGCAAGTATTCCACGTATCTCGCGTCGCGCCCTGACGTTGCCGAAGTTGACGCGATTGGGCTGCTCATCCGTCTGGCTGAAGAATTCCGCACTCCAATCCACATTGTGCATTTGTCGAGCGCTCGAGCGTTGCCACTGCTGGCCGCAACGCGGGATCGGGGCGTGCCCATCACCGTCGAGACTTGTGTGCACTATCTGTGGTTCGCGAGCGAGGAGATTCCCGACGGCGCGACCGAACACAAGTGCGCGCCACCCATTCGCAACGCGGAAAACCGCGAAAACCTTTGGAAGGCGCTCGAAGAGGGCCGAATCGATATGGTCGCCACGGATCATTCTCCCTGGTCGCCCGAGATGAAGCATCTTGAAACAGGCCTCTGGGATCAGGTGTGGTGCGGAATCTCGAGCCTGGGCCTTGCGTTGCCCGTGATGTGGACAGCCATGCAACAGCGTGGCTTGAAGCTTGAACGAATCGGCGAATGGATGTCCGCGGCGCCAGCGCGTCTCGCGGGCCTGGCTGCACGCAAAGGCGCAATCGCTCCCGGCGCCGACGCAGACTTCGTTGTCTTCGATCCCGAGACCGCATGGACCGTAACGCCCGCCGACCTTCACTTCCGCCACAAGCTCTCGCCCTATCTTGGCGCGAATCTCCGCGGGCGCGTCGTCGAAACCTGGCTACGCGGCGAACCCATCTATAGCAATGATGGGCGCGCAGGCAAATTCTCCGATCATGCGTGTGGAAAAGAGCAGGTTCGCTCATGAAGGAACGTGCACAACGCGCCATCGCCGAATGTAGGCGCATCGCCCAAATGAGCGAGGAGCCGGGCCGCATCACGCGCCGCTTTCTCACGCCGCCCGTACATGAAGTTCACAAGCTTCTGCGCAGCCGCATGGAGTCCCTCGGCATGACCGTGCACACCGATGCAGCCGGCAATCTGCGCGGTTTGTGGCAGCCGGATCGCGCGCGCGGCCAACGATTGGTTCTAGGTTCGCACATTGACACGGTTCCCGACGCAGGCGCATATGACGGTGTCCTCGGGGTCGCTCTCGCTCTGGAATGGACTCGCCTGGCGCGGGAACTCAAACTTCCACTGCCCATCGAAGTGATCGCCTTCTCTGAAGAAGAAGGCGTGCGTTTCGGCGTGCCGTTCCTCGGCAGCCGGGCGGCAGCGGGACGTTTCGACCCCGCACTGCTGGCCCTCAAAGACGCGGATGGCGTCACCTTAGCCGACGCGATTCGCGCCTTCGGACTGGACCCCGGGAAAATCGGCGACGCGGCGCTCGATGCAGATGCGCTCGGCTTCGTCGAGATCCATATCGAACAAGGGCCGGTCCTCGAATCCGAAGGCCTTTCCGTCGCGGCAGTCACGGCCATCGTCGGCCAAACGCGCCTCACTGTCGAGTTCACCGGCCATGCCAACCACTCGGGCACAACTCCCATGCGCTTGCGCCGCGATGCCCTCGCGGGTGCAGCAGAATGGATCTCCGCGGTGGAGTCCATCGCGCTGCAAACGGAAGCCCTGATCGCCACCGTGGGCAAAATCGACGTCGAGCCCAATGCAGTCAATGTGATCGCCGGAGTTGCGCGTCTGAGCCTGGATGTGCGCCACGCTGACGGCCGCGCACGGAAGGCGGCCGTCGAATCTCTCGTCGCCCAAGCGCAGTCCATTGCCGAAAAACGCGGGCTCACCCTGCAAATCGCGCGCCAGATGGATCAGCCCGCCGTGCCCATGGACGAGCGCCTGACGGCCTATCTGGCTGACGCAATCACAGCGGCTGGATTGCCGGAGAAACAGATGACGAGCGGCGCAGGCCACGACGCGATGGTGATGGCAGCTCGCGTGCCCACCACCATGCTCTTCCTACGCAGCCCCGGCGGAATCAGCCACCATTCCGATGAATCTGTGCTGGAAGAAGACGTTGAGGCCGCGCTCAACGTGGGCCGCAGATTTCTTCAGCGGCTGACCGCGCAGGTCGGATAGAATCGAGCATCGGAATTCGCCGGAACACCTTTTCACTTCCTGGATCGAGGTCGCACGTGCACCATCTTGGATCAACGCGCAGCAGTTCCAAACCTGATCATCTCCTGCAAACCCCGGACACATTTATTCGCTGTCCGCTGGCCGCCGCAGACGGAGTCGAGTTCATCGTCCACGCCGCTCCGCAGCTCGGCGCGCGCTTCACGCAAATGACCGCCGAGTTTGTTGCCGGCGGGGCGCTCCCGCCTGCATCGGCGCAGCGATTTCTCTACGTTCTCGACGGCAAGCTTGAAGTCAAGGCGGGCGGCAAGAAGCACATCCTCAAGCCGGGCGGATACGCCTACCTGCCGCAAGGCGTCCCGCACTCAGTCCGCGCAACAGGAATTGCTCGCGCGGCGGTGATCGAAAAACCGTACGAGCCGCAAACAGGCGCGGCCGCACCGAAAATTGTCATCGGTGACGAATCCGCCGTGAGATCCACGCCGCTCATGGACGACGAGGCACTGCGCGTTCGCGCGCTCATGCCCGACGGCCCACCGTACGACTTCGCGGTGAACACCATGACCTACGATCCAGGAGCCTCGCTCCCTTTGGTTGAGATTCATGTGATGGAGCACGGGCTGCTCATGCTCGAGGGCGGCGGCATCTATCGCCTCGGCGACTCCTGGTATCCCGTTTATGCCGGCGACTTCATCTGGATGCGCGCTTACTGCCCGCAATGGTTTGGAGCACTCGGTAAGCGGCCGGCGAAGTATCTCCTATATAAAGACTGGCGCCGCCATCCTCTCGGAGATCCGAGCGCATGACAACGACTCGTCCTCAACTCACAATCGACGGCCTGATGGCAGAGCTGATGTCGCTCGCGCAAATTTCGGAAGCCGGGCCGCCGGTCGTGACGCGAGTGGTCTTCGGCGAGGCCGACATGCGCGCGCGGTCTTACGTGAAGGGGCTTTGCGAAGCCGCCGGGCTCAAGGTGCGCGAAGACGCGATCGGCAATACCTTTGCGCGCTGGGAGGGCAGCGATCCCACGCTCGCACCCATCGGCACTGGCTCGCACATCGACGCCATCCCCAACGCCGGCCTCTACGACGGCTGCGTGGGCGTGCTGGGCGGCCTTGAAGCTATTCGCGTCCTGCAGAAGTTCGGATTCAAGCCGCGGCGCGCGATCGAACTCGTCATCTTTACTGCCGAGGAGCCCACGCGCTTCGGCATTGGCTGCCTTGGCAGCCGCATGATGGCCAGCGTGCTCACACCGCAGCAGGCGCTCGCGCTGCGCGACAAGGAGGGTGGTGGACTGGAGGAGTGGCGCGCGCAAGCTGGGTTCAACGGGCCGCTTGAGTCGGTCGCCGCGCCTCGCAGCCGCTTTCATCAATTTGTCGAGCTGCACATTGAGCAGGGACCGTGCCTGGAGCAGGAAGGGATTGACGTCGGCCTGGTGACGCACATCGCCGCGCCCGCCAGCCAGCGCATCACCATTGAAGGCGAGGGCGGACACGCCGGCGGCAAGCTGATGCCTGGCCGAAAAGACGCGCTCGCCGCAGCCGCCGAGCTCATTCTCGCGCTTGAATCGGCGGCCAAATCAACGGGCGCTATTGACACCGTCGGCACTGTGGGCATTTGCGATGTCTTTCCCGGCGCGGTGAACAGCGTCCCCTCCCACGTGCTCATCACCACCGATGTGCGCGACATCGACCGCGCGCGCCGCGATGGCGTGTTGGCCGCGCTCGCCTCCGCCGCTGAAGAAGTAAGCGCTCGCCGCGGAGTCAAGATCACTACCGAGCTGATCAATGCCGACCCGCCGACGACCTGCGATCCCGAAATCCTCGCAGCGCTCGAACGCTCCGCCATTGCAGCCGGCAAAACATATAAGCGAATGGTGGCGCGCGCCTATCACGATTCGTCGTTTGTCTCGTGCATTGCGCCGGTGGCCATGCTCTTCATTCCCTGCCGCGGCGGAGTCAGCCATCGGCCCGACGAGCACGCCTCGCCCCAGTGGATCGGCAGCGGCGTGCACGTCCTGTCGCGGACGCTCGCGGAACTCGCATCGTAGCGCTCCCGATTTGAATTGCTCGCGCGCCGTTGTATGCTATCCGTCAACCCGTTCGGCGAAATCGGTTTCGGTAACCATGAATACGCCCACGACAACCCGCATCGTTGGCGCCGCCGTTCCCCGCAAGGAAGGCGTGGACAAGCTGCTCGGCCGCGCGTGCTATGTGGACGATATCGACCGCGAGGGCATGTGGCACGGCGCCACTGTGCGCAGCTCGATTCCGCGCGGGCTGATTCGCTCCATCGCTTTTGATCGCCGCATCGACTGGAGCGAGTTCGCAATCGTCACTGCCGCCGGCATTCCCGGCGAGAATTGCATCCAGCTCATCGTGGCCGATCAGCCGTGCCTTGCGGACGGCAAGGTGAATCATTGCGAAGAAGCGATCCTGCTCCTCGCACATCCTGACAAGCACAAACTACGAGAAGCGGTAGGCGCGGTGCGGGTCGAGTATGAACCCCTGCCACCGGTCTTCACCATTGAGGAAAGCGAACGGCAGGACGTGATCGTCTGGGGCGCGGATAATCTGCTGAAACGTTTTCTTCTCGAAAAGGGCGACGTGGATTCCGCATGGGCCCGCGCAGCACACATCGTTGAGGGCGAGTACCGCACCGGCGCGCAGGAACATCTTTACATTGAGAATCAGGGCGTCATAGCCGAATACAGCGCGGAGGGCGGCGTCACGGTGTGGGGCTCATTGCAGTGCCCCTACTACGTCTTCAAGGCTCTGCGTCCGGTCTTCGATCTGCCGGAAGAAAAAGTTCGCGTGATTCAAACTGAAACCGGCGGTGCATTCGGCGGCAAGGAAGACTACCCCTCCACGCTCGCCTGCCACGCGGCTCTCCTGGCCATGAAGAGCGGCCATCCCGTGAAAATGGTCTACGACCGCATGGAAGATCTGGCCGCGACCACCAAGCGCCACCCTTCGCGCGTGCGCCACCGCACGGCGGTCGACCGCGATGGCAAATTACTGGCGATGGAGATCGATCTCGCAACCGATGGCGGCGCATACGCCACGCTCTCATCCACGGTGCTGTCGCGCGCCACGCTCCACGCGACGGGCCCGTATCTCTGCCCCAACATTCGCCTGCATGCGCGCTCCTGGGCAACCAATTACGTTCCCTACGGCGCATTTCGCGGCTTCGGCGCGCCGCAAGCGATTTTCGCCATGGAGCGCCACATGGACGAGATCGCTGCCACCATCGGCATCGACCCCGTGGAGCTTCGGCGCAGAAACTTTCTGCACGTGGGCGACACCAACGCGACCGAACAACTGATGCGCGAGCCTGTGATTCTGGATCAACTGCTCGATCGAGCGCTCAAGGAGAGCGATTACCACGCCAGACGCGCTCAGTTTGGCCGCGAGAATCCGGTGAGCCCCGTCAAGCGCGGCATGGGAATCGCCGCTTTCTATCACGGCTCGGGCTTCACCGGCTCGGGTGAGGTCTACCTCAACTCGCTTGCCGGCATTGACGTCACGCCCGACGGCAAAGTCCGCGTGCTCGTCTCCAACACAGAATTCGGCCAGGGCACGAACACCATCCTCACGCAAATTGCCGCGGAAGCACTGGGCATTGGCTACGCTGATGTCACGATGGCTGCGCCCGACACCGGCGTGGTCCCCAACAGTGGACCCACTGTCGCCTCGCGCACGTCGATGGTGATCGGACGCATCATCGAGCGCGCCTGCTCGCAGCTCCTCGAGCTGCTTCGCGAACATGCCGGGCTTGGCGCGACTTGCACTCCCGAAGAGTTCTTCGCCGCTTGCGGGCGCTATCGAGCCGTGCATGGCGAGGTTGTATCTCTGTGCCGCTATGAAGCGCCGCCGGGAATCTACTGGGACGATCAGAGGTACCACGGCGAAGCGTATGGCGCGTATGCGTGGGCGGTTTATGTAGCGCAAGTCGCGGTCGACACCGTCACCTACTCCGCCGAGGTTGAAAACTTCTGGGCCGTCCAGGAGGTGGGCCGAGTGCTTCACCCGGTGCTCGCCGCTGGGCAAATCGAGGGCGGCATCGCGCAGGGCGTTGGATACGCCCTCTACGAAAAAGTCGTTTGGCAGGACGGCCGCATGGCCAACAATCAGATGACCAACTACATTATGCCCACCGCGGAGGATGTTCCGCCGATTCATGTATTTTTCGAGGAGATCCCATTTCGATTCGGAGGATTCGGCGCCAAAGGCCTTGGCGAATTGCCGCACGACGGTCCCGCGCCGGCGATTCTGAACGCCATTCGCGACGCCACGGGCGTCGCATTCAACTCCATTCCATTGATGCCCGAGGATCTCTACCTCGGCCTCGCCGCGGCTCAACCGGCGGAGGAGACGGCTGCGCGATGAGCACGAAAGAAAGCGCAACGTCGAGCAAACACTGGCCCACGATTCGCTTCAATGTGAACGGTGAAGCACGGATCGTCAAAGTTCCCCCGATGAAGCGCCTCCTTGACGTCCTGCGCGAGGATCTGCACTTGACCGGAACCAAGGAAGGATGTGGCGAAGGCGAGTGCGGTTCGTGTTCCGTCCGCATGAACGGCGAGCTTGTGAATAGTTGTCTGGTTCCGGTGATGCAGGCCGAAGGCGCCGACATCCAGACGGTGGAAGGCCTGGCTCTCGATGGCAAACTGCATCCGCTGCAGGAAGCGTTCCTTTGCCACGGCGGCGCGCAGTGTGGAATCTGCACGCCCGGCATGTTGATGGCTGCCGCCCAGCTCCTCGAGCACAGCCCAAACCCCGCGATGGCCGAGATTCGCGAAGCGCTTGCCGGGAATCTCTGCCGATGCACGGGATTCATCCGCATCTTTGAGTCGGTCGCCGCGGCCGTTGACGCGCAGAGCGCCGGCCCGGCAACCAAGCTAACCATGGAGCAGACGCACCATGCGCGGTAATGCGGCCATGCACGATCTTGTCGCGCCCGGCAATTTGGGCGCGGTGCTTGATTTGCTTGCCGCAGAACCTGGCGCGTGGACGCCGATCGCAGGCGGCACGGAGTTGATGGTTGCATTTTCCGCAGGCCGCCTCGCCGCGCCCAAACTCGTTAGCCTCTGGGGCATTCCCGATCTGCGCACGATTGAGGTCACGTCGCAAAGCGTCGTCATCGGCGCCGCCGCTACCTTTCTCGATCTGCGTAGACATGCCGTCATTGCTGCCGAATTTCCCTTGCTCGCCAAAGCCGCAAGCTGGATCGGCTCCATCGCCAACCAGGGCCGCGCAACGCTCGGAGGAAATCTTGTCAACGGGTCGCCTGCCGCGGACTCCTCTCCCGCGCTGCTGGCTTACGAGGCGGAGATTGAGCTCATCTCCGCGCGCGGACGCCGCCGCGTTCCTTATTCTCAATTCCATACTGGCTACAAGCGCAACGTCCTCGCCGCCGATGAGCTTCTCTACGCGATTTACATACAGCGCCGTTTCGTACGCCACAAGCAATACCTGCGCAAAGTGGGGACGCGCCGCGCCATGGCCATCGCCAAAGTCGCGCTGGGCGCAACGGCGCTGCTCGAAAATGGCGTGATCCGCGAGATTCGCCTCGGCGCAGCAAGTCTCGCGCCCTTCCCCACGCGCCTTCTGCAAACTGAGGCGTCGCTCCTCGGCAAGACGATTACGCGCGACACAATTCAATCTGCGCACCGCGCTTTGCTCGCCGAAGTAAAACCGATCGATGACATTCGTTCCACCGCCGAGTACCGTCGTCGCGTGGCAGTCAATCTTCTTGACGAGTTTCTGCTTCAACTTCGCAGGGAGGAATCGCAGTGATGAATGCCACGCTTGCGGCCTGGAACGTTGCCGCCGAATCCTCGGCCCTGGAGGCGATGCTCGCGTGCTGCGGATCGAAGCGGTGTGCTGCGGCGATGGTAGCGCTGCGTCCCATCACCAGCGTTGAAGCCCTAAGCCAAGCCGCCGACCGCGCATGGAGCACGATGCAGGAGGCGGATTGGCTCGAAGCATTCGCTTGTCACCCGCGCATTGGAGAGCGCAAGCCTGCCGTGGCCGTGGCGCATGTGTCGTCGAAATCATCCGCATGGTCGCGCCAGGAACAATCTTCGGCCATCGCCGCAAATGAACTGGTGCTGACCGAACTCGCGGAAGATAATCAACTCTACGAACAGCGCTTCGGTTTCACATACATCGTTTGCGCGACCGGCAAAAGCGCCGCCGAGATGCTTACAATTCTCAAGCGGCGCCTGGCAAGCAATCGCGAGGCCGAGTTGCGCGAGGCAGCCGAGCAACAACGACAAATCATGCAAATCCGTTTAGGAAAGTGGTTGGTGGAATGAGCGTCATCTCAACTCACGTATTGGATAATGCGCTGGGCAAGCCGGCAGGCGGAATCTCTGTCCGGCTCGACCGGTTTGAAGGCGGCGGATGGATCGAAGTTCCCACGAACGGCGAAATGGCAGAGCGCGCACACGAAGCGCCTGGCGATTGGATTGAAGTCGCCGCCGGCGTGACCGATGCCGACGGCCGTTGCCGCGACTTGGCGCGCGACGCTCCATCGGGCGCTTATCGGCTTACCTTCGACACTGGCGCTTACTTTGCGCGCCTCGGGCGGGCCAGCATCTACCCTGAGATTGCCATTCACTTCAATTGCGATGGCAATGCGCAATACCACTTGCCGGTGCTCTTGAGTGATAACGGCTACACAACTTACCGAGGAAGCTGACGAATGGCCAGGCTGGGTGAAAACCGCTACGGGAAATCGCGCGTGTGTCTCTCGCGCATCACGCGCGTCAAGGATCCGATCCATGGGGACCGGCACCTGTTCGACGAGTGGACCGTCCATGTGATGCTGCAAGGAGACTTCGAGACCAGCTTCACCAAGGCCGATAACAGCAAAGTCCTACCCACCGACACGATGAAGAACACCGTGTATTTCGTGGCACGCAACTCAAAGGCGGCGACGATCGAAGAATTCGCTCGCGAGTATGGCGATTATCTGTTTGAGAACCACGCGCAAATCGCGAAGGTGAGCGTTGAAGTCGAGGCCAAAGGGTGGCAACGCATGATCGTCGATGGAGCGCCTGACGCAACGACCTTCAAAATGGGCGGGCCTGAGCTTCAGACCGTGCATGCAACGCGCGAACGCGGCGGCGCGTGGGCCGTGACCTCCGGCGTGGATGGCCTGACAATCCTCAAAACCACAAAGTCAGCCTTCACCGGCTACGTCGCTGACAAGCTGACCACGCTCAAGTCCGCGAAAGATCGTATCCTCGGCACGCGAGCCACCGTCACCTGGGATTACGCTGCAGCCGCGCCAGACTATGCGCAGGCGCGCGCGCGTATCGTGGCCGCACTGCTCAAAGAGTTTGCCGCGCACAACAGCATGAGCGTGCAGCACACACTGTTCGACATGGGCAAAGCCGCGCTCGACGCTGCACCGGAGATCGCGCGCATCCATCTCTCCATGCCCAACCTGCATCATCTGCTCGCCGATCTCAGCTCCTTTGGCCAGGACAATCCCAATTACATCTTCGTGCCCATCGACGAGCCGCATGGTACGATCGAGGCCACCGTCGAGCGCTGACGCATTTTCGGAAACACCGTGTCTCGAAACCGCGAAATTGAAATCAACGCGACCAATAGGGAGCGGCGAATTTGCACAATCCCAAAAGGACGAACCCTTTCCGAAAATGCCGTAACTGAACACTTCATCAGCAAAAGGCAACGCCGTGACCGATACAACGACCACACAGCGCAACGTGTCTGCGCAAGACAACGGAGCCGAGAGCTATGGCCTGCGCAAGGGCGTCCTCGGCCCCATCGAGACGCTCGCTCAGTCCGTTTCCGCCATGGCGCCCAGCACCTCTGCGTCGCTCACCATTCCGCTGGTCTTCGCTCGCGCCGGCAGCGCCACATGGTTTGTTTATCTCCTCGCCACTGGCTCCATGTTGCTGGTCGGATTTTGCGTCAGTCGATTTGCTCGCCTCAGCGCGTCGCCGGGCTCGCTCTACACTTACACCGCCAGCACACTTCCTCCGGCCTTCGGGGTCGTCGCCGCCTGGGGATTGCTGCTCGCTTACGTCGCCACGGGCGCATCGGTAGCAGGCGGAGCTCTCTATTACGCAACCGTTCTCTCCGAGCAGTTCTTCCACTTGGCGCCGCCGGCCATTCCCACTCTCGCGGTGGTCTGCGGCGTCGCCGGACTGATCGCTTACCGCGACGTCAAGCTCTCCGCTGAAGTCATGCTGTGAATTGAAGCTGTCTCAGTCGGCCTGATCGTGATCGTGCTCGTCCTGTTGCCGGTGCACATTGGCTTTCAACTCGATACGAGCCAATTTCAGCTCAAGGGGATTTCGTTCCGCTCGCTCGGGCCTGCTTTGGTGCTCTCCATCTTCAGTTTTGTCGGCTTCGAGGGCGCAACCACACTGGGCGGCGAGGTGCGCGATCCATTGTGCACCATTCCCCGCGCAGTTCTGCAGTGCGCGCTGCTCGCCGGCGGCTTTTTCATGCTCTGCGCGTATTCTGAGGTGCTCGGTTTCCGCGGCCAGTCCGCAGCGCTCTCCAGCTCTACCAGTCCGCTGCATATGCTCGCCGCCAAGGCTCATGTCTCGCCCCTCGGCGTGGCCATTGACTGTGGCGCATTCATCAGCATGTTCGCCTGCGTTCTGGCATGCGCCACAGCCGCAGCGCGTGTATTGCTTCGCATGGCGCACGATGGGTTGTTGCCCGCAGCGCTTCAGCGTACCAATGCGCGCCATGGCACTCCGGGAGCAGCCGTGGCGCTTTCCATCGCGCTCATGTTCGCGGCAACTGTCGCCATGGCTCTCCATGGCGACACGGGATCCACGATGTACGACCTTCTGGGTTCTCTCTCCGTTTTTGGCTTTCTCACCGCCTACGCATTGGTCGCGCTCGCGCTTCCCTTCGCGCGTCGTGCGCTGGGCCAGCATTCTCATGTTCTCGCTGCCGTCAGCGTCCTCACGGTCGCCGTCATAATCACGATCGCGATCTTCGACCTCAACTCCGCAGAGGACATTGTCCATGCGCGAATCCCCTATCTCTATCTCGGCTACATCGCTCTGGGGCTGGCTTGGTACGCATTGCGGCGAAGAAAAGCCTGACGCAAAACCAGAGTGGCTGAACGCCGGAGCTGCAAAACCCAAGTCGATGCGACCGCCAGGGAGCAGCGACCCAGAATGCGGTCAACAAGGCATGAGCAACTCTGGTTTTGCTGTAAGCTGTGTGATTTGTTGTGGAAAACCCGCCTCTTTGATGGCTCGCACGCCCCAAATTCCTTACATGAAATTTATGCCGCGGCAATTAATATGTCATTAACCTGCAGCGCGAGCGGGGCAGCCATTCAAGAATCGCAGGTCGCGTGAGCAACTTCTTTCCTGCGTGGCAGTTCAACGCTCAAAAAACTCGAGATCTCAAAATCAATCAAGTGGTCATTTGAATCCCCCAGGTTTCAGGGGGAAATTTCTATTTCGAGGTCAGTCACTTGATGCGTGTCATGCGTGTGTTTTCAACTTTCATTCTCGGGCTGCTGGCAATTGTGGCAGCCGCTGCGCTGTGTACCAGCTCTCTTCAAGCCCAGCAAACGCTCGGTGGCATCACTGGCGAAGTCACAGACGCCTCTGGCGGCGTGATTCCCAATGCGACAGTGACCCTCACCCACGAACAGACTTCAGTCACCCGCACTACCAGAACCAACGACCAGGGCGCCTACTCGTTTGTGAACCTGCCCATCGGCACCTACACGCTTACCTACACGGCAGATGGCTACGAGGCCCAGAAGACGCCGCACATCACCGTGCAGGCTGACCGCACGGCTACGCTGAATGTCTCGCTCAAAGTGGGCGCGGCCAGCACCACTGTCGAGGTTGAAGCCGCGCCGCTGATGAACGCCGTCGACACCACCAACGGCTACGTCATGGAGGCCCAGCAGATCGACTCGGTGCCCTTGCCCACCGGCAGCTTCACCGGGCTGGCGATTCTTTCGCCCGGCGTTGACGCCGAATTACCCGGCGGCACCGGCGCAGATTCCGGCCTCGGCAACGCACCCATCTGGGCCAACGGCCAGCGCGACACCTCTAACGCCTTCCTGCTCAATGGCGTCGACGGCAGTAATTTGTTCAACGGCAAGACCACCAGCCAGGTCGACTCATTCCGCGTCTCGAACAACACCGGCCAGACCAACAATGCTGCAGGTGGCGTTGTTCCCAGTTCCTCTTCGGTTTATCTGTCCATCGGCAATGCCATCCCCACACCGGCGCCCGAGACCATCGCGGAGGTCCGCGTTAACGCTTCGATGTACGATGCGCAGCAAGGTTCTTCCAGCGGCGCGCACATCGACATGAGCACCAAGTCCGGAACCAACCAGTTGCACGGCGGAGCTTATCTGCATCGCGGCACCAACTGGATCAATGCCGCGCCCTTTTTCTTCAAGAAAGACCAGAACATTCCGGCGGCCGACAAAAATCCCGAGTTGCATCGCTACTCGGCAGGCGGCGACCTGGGCGGTCCCCTCATCAAGGACAAGCTCTTCGGATTTGTCAGCTATCAGCACCTGCATATCTCCGACCAGGAGACCGGTGACGAGCTTCTCGTTGTCCCGCCAGGATTGAACTCCGGGCCAGCCGGCGGACCCAATGCTCGCGGTGAATCGAATCTGGTTGACGTCGCCAATAATAACTGGGGAACCAGCGAAGGGATCACCGGAATCAACGTCACGAGCTTCAACGCCGCCTCAAATCCCGTCGGTTACGCTTTGTTCACAGCGCCGGCGCTGCCCGGCGAACCCGGCAATTACCTCGTTCCGAGCGCGCTGCCCAACGCCAAACCGAATATCTTTTCGCCCTACAATGCGTTCCTGCCCGGAACAGCAAGGTTCACTTCCGACCAGGCCGTCGCCGACCTCGATTGGAACGTCGCCAGCAAGGACGTCCTGGCGGCAAAGTATTACTATCAGCACGATCCATCGAGCTCGCCTTACGGTTACTCCAACGTGCCGGGATTCACTGCGCACATGGACACCGGCTCACAGGTCGGGTCCCTGAACAATGTTCAGACAATCGGCACAAGCCTCAGCATCTCTGAGACTGTTGGCGTGCTGCGCGAGAAGGTGTATGCCACGAACGATCAGCCCTTCTCTCCAACTTCCGTCGGCATGTCCAGCGCTTTCGGGAGTTACTTTCCCGGCTTCACCATCAACGACGCGATAGGCGACGGGTACGATTCTCCCACCGGGCCGCTCTACGGCGGCACCGCACCCTCCCTGGCCATCGGCCCCGACGCCGAATATCAGGGAGCAAACACCGGTGTCTTTCAGAACCGCATCATGCCCTCCGGCACGGCCATCTGGGCCAAGGGACGCCACTCAATCAGCTTCGGTGGTAGTTGGTCGTATACCCAGTTGAATACTCGAGACCATCGTACCGGCACGGGCAACGTTGCCACGCCGGATTTTGTCACCTTCGCCAACAACTGGGTGACCCCTTACTCCACGCAGAACTTCACGGCAACATCTTTTCTGCAGGGCAACGCCGATCGCTACTATCGTGCCAATGAAACCGGCCTTTTCGTTCAGGATAAGTTCCAGGTCACGCCGACCTTAAGCATCACAGCCGGCGTCCGGTACGACTGGGACGGCGGACTGACCGAGAAAAATGGGAACATTATTAACTTCGATCCAAAGCAATACAACTACGACGTCGCGTCAGACACGATCACGAGCTCAGGATTTATCATTGCCGGCAATAACGCCAACGGAACCTCGGGCGTGAGCAAGACCACACTCACTGGCCGCCAGTGGGGCATCGCGCCGCGGCTTGGTATCGCGTGGCAGCCTTCCATGTTCCACTCGAAAATTGTCGTCCGCAGTGGTGGAGGGTTCTATTACGACCGTGGCGAGCTCTTCAGCTATCTATCGCCCGGTTACGCCGCGGGCGAAATCGATGGCGGTCCCTTTGGGAACTCCCAAACCGAACCGTTCGTCAAACAGCAGCATTGCCCATATAGCTCGTCTTACAATGCCGCGAACCCAACCTATCTTTATCTGTATTACATTCCTATCTGCGGCGGCAACGGAATCACAGGGACTGTCGACAATACGGACTACAATCTGTCGACGCCCTGGGGTCCCACGCGCTCCGCGCCGCCAACCAACCCCAAAGCCTCCGACATTAACAATTACCTGCCCAACGCCGCAGAGATCATCGACGGCACTGTCTACAGCGATAACAGCGATCAGCCGTTCACTCTCGGCGTCTATAACCGCGCCAATAAGCTGCCTTACAGCATGAACTTTACGCTTAACATCCAGTACCAGCCACGCAATGACCTCATGGCCGAAATCGGCTACGTGGGCAATCTCGGCCGCCACCAGGTTATCCCCGTGCCCTTTAATCAAGCCAAGATCGCGACCTTGGGCAGTCCCACCCATCCCGGCGGCGTCGCCACGCAGTACTTCAGCTACGGCTATACCGTTCTGGACCCGACACAAACCGTCGGGTTCTTTACGCCTCCAATGTGCGTGAATCAGCCGGGCCAATCCAGTTGCACTTACGGCGCCATGCTGAATAACTATGAAGGCGGCAACGTCGACCTGCGCGTGCCCTACATCGGCTACTCTTCTGAGTCCGAGTCCTACACCGCAGCCGGAATCGCTGCCTATCATGCGCTGGAGTCTCATCTCGAAAAACGCTTCAGTCACGGTTTCCAGGCTGGAGTGTCTTACACCTACTCCCACGCAACCGATGAGCAGAGCGGCCTGGGACTGTTCTATAACGGCAATAACCCGACAAACCTGTGCAGCGGCTATGGCTCCGCCGACTTCGATCGCACGCATGTGCTCAACTTCACTTATGGAGTAACTTCGCCAAAAGTCTTTGCAACGGACACACTGGCCGGTAAAGCGTCGATAGCTGGTCTCTTCACGGCGTCGCAATCATTCAGAGCGGCCAGCCCTACAGCGTCATCGACTACTCGGGATCCGTCGGCAGTATCTTCTACAGCACCTTCAACGGTATTACCAATCCCATTCTCCCCCTGGCTCCCGGATGCTCCAGGAAAAGCGCGCTCACCGGAGTGAACGGCGCCTTTTACAACGTCAATAACGGTGCGGGCGCGGCTCTCAAGGCCACGTGTTTCGACGTTCCCATCATTCAACCGGGCACAATGGGCGTTCCACAGGGCGATGACTTTGAAACCAACTTTGCCTCCGGCGAGCGGAACATCTTCCGCCAGTCGTGGCAGCGGCGTGTTGATGCTTCGCTCGAAAAGGAGCTGCCTATCCATGACCAATGGAGCCTGCTCTATACCTTCGACGTCTATAACATCACCAACACCGCCAGCTTCGATATTCCACAGAACAACGTGAATCAGAATCAGGCCTTCAACAACGAACCCTTCGCGGTCGGTTCCACGGCCGCAGCCCTGCCCACCGGTTGCGGCACGACCAATCCACTGCCCGGCGGACTCTATAACTGCCCTGCCGGTCTGGGAATCACCAAGCACACCATCGGCAGCCCGCGCCAGATTCAAATGTCTCTGCATCTGGACTTCTGATCTGCGTTTGTTTCTATCCCCGGGCGGTCCCGCAAGGGGCCGTCCTTCGTCTTTTGCGCGCGTTTATTCTTTTCCGGCGAGCGCATTCTGTCTCCGGATTGGCTTCTAGAATGGCTTTATGACCGCTCCCTCGTGGACCGTTCGTGCTCTTCGCGCTGCGCTCGCCGCCGGATCTGCAAGCCCATCCGCTCTCGCCGAAGTTGCGCTCGGGCATTCAAACCAAAATGCCAGCCGCAACACCTACATTTGGCAGGATGCAGATTGGACACGCGCTGAAGCAGCCCGTGCTGAATCCATGACGCCGGCAATCCCCCAAAACGGCGCCGGTCCCTTCAATGACGGTCGCTCTGCGCTCTGGGGTCTACCCATCTCGGTTAAAGATTGCTTCGATCTGGCCGGCTCGCCGACCTCTTGCGGCGTCCGTTTCTACCGCGATCGTGACGGCAAGGCCGCGCGCGATTCCTGGCTTGCGGAGCAACTGCGCGCAGCCGGAGCGGTCATCGTCGGCAAGACCCACCTCCATCCGCTGGCCTACGGGATCACAGGCGAGAATGCCGAGTTCGGAGATTGCGTGCAGCCTCGCGACGCCGGCGCGCTCACCGGCGGTTCTTCAAGCGGCGCGGCAGCCAGCGTGCAGGAGGGTTCGGCGGTCGCTGCCATCGGCACTGACACCGGCGGGTCCATCCGCGCACCTGCTGCTCTTTGCGGGCTTGCAGGCTACCGCGCCTCTCACGGCCGCGGCGACTGGCGCGGTGGCGCTCATCTCGCCGAATCCTTCGACACCATGGGATGGCTTTTCCGGGATCTCGAAGATGCTCCGTATTTTGCCGCCCCGTTTCTTGCAGCGCCGTTTCTGGCCTCCCCTTTGGCGCCAGCCGAAACCTCAACGGCGCGCGGCTTCAAGCGCTTCGCCTTCGTCGACGACATCTTTCTTCACGATTGTGAGCCTGAAGTCGTCGCCGGCTTCCGCGGCGTCATTCGCGAACTAGTAGATCTTGGATTAGAGCCTCAACGCATCGAGGCCGGCTGGTGGGCCGATGCCGTCGATATTTATGCGCCCCTGCAGGCCGTCGAGGCCGCGCAAATCCATACCGGCAACTTCGATCAATTCGCGCCGGCCATTCGTGATCGCCTCAAGTGGGGCGCGGGCCTCACTCCCGGTGAGGTCTCCGCTTTGCGCCAGCGTCACGCGGCCTTTCGCTCGCGCATAGACGAACTCTTTGCCACCCATCAGCTGATCCTGCTGCCCTCGATTCCCGCTGGGCGTCTCGCCGTGGGAGCCGATCACAGCCAGACCCGCATGCGCTTGCTGCGCTACACAGCGCCCTTCAGCCTCGCCGGCGTGCCCACGGTCGTCATTCCGTGTGTATGCGGAGGCATGCAACTGGCCGCAGCCCGCGGCAACGACGAGGCCCTTCTCGCGCTTGCCGCGCAGATCGGCGCGCTCAGAAAAACATCCTTGTTGGTCTGAAAGTTTGTTGGGGGAACGAGATTTGCGCAGCCACCACAGGTGTAAAAGCCAGCCCAGAGCTACTTGTCCGTCAAAAACGGCTCGGGCTTCATCGTGCCATCCCGCTGCTTCACCAGCATCTGCACCTTGCCTTCGGCGGCATCCAGCTCCTGCTTGCAGGCGGCTGACAGCCCCACGCCCTCCTCGAAGAGTTTCAGTGAGTCTTCGAGCGCCAGATCGCCTTTTTCCAGTTGCTCGACGATCGTTTCCAGCTTCTTGAGCGATTCTTCAAACGACGGCATTGCGTTTATCCCTTCCCGCTTTTCCCCGCCGGCAGCGCGCTGGCCACCACTTCCGCCGCAGTCTCATAATCTCCGAACGGCGCGCTCACCTGCACGCCCTGCACCAGCGGCCTCATCAATTCCAGCATCTCCTGGGCAATCTTGATTCCCTCGGCCCGCGCGGCTTCCGGCGTTTCTGCTTGCGCCATGCGCAGCATGATCTCCTCGGGCATCGCAACCCGCAGATCGTTCTTCATATACTCCGCGTTGCGCAGGCTGGTCAGCGGCCAGATGCCCGCGATCGCCGGAATGCGGTGGTCCTTAATTCGCTCCAGGAACTCTTCCAGCAGGCGCAAGTCGAAAACCGCCTGCGTGATCACGTATTCGGCGCCCGCCTCCACTTTGTAGGCAAACCGCCGCAGTTCGTTTTCAAGATCGGGCACGCCCGGATTGGCCGCCACGCCGATGGTGAAGTTGGTGCTCGCGCCGATCGAGTTCGATCCAATGTCGAGGCCATGATTCAGCCGCCGCGCGATGTTTACCAATCCGATGGAATCCACGTCAAACACAGCAGAAGCGTCAGGATAATTTCCCTGCTTGGGCGGATCGCCGGTCACGCAAAGGATATTGCGCAGCCCGATCGACGAAGAGCCCAGCAAGTCCGACTGGATCGAAAGCAGGTTGCGATCGCGGCAGGTGTAATGCAGAATCGTCTCCATCCCCGTGTGCTGCTGAATCTGGATGCACAGGCTCTGCCCGCTCATTCGCGCCGATGCCTGCGCTGCATCGTAAACATCGATGGCGTCCACGCCCAGGCGCGCCATCAGCGCGGCGCCCTCAATCTCCTTCGCGCAATCGATGCCTCGCGGCGGCACAAACTCAACCATCGTGATGAACTTGCCTTCCGCGATCAGCGAGCCAAGGCGCGAACGTTGGGCCAACGGCGCGGGCGGCGTCTCCTTGCTGATGGCAGGCACTGCGTCTTTCCCCGCAACGTGCGCCTGTTCATCGATCGCCCTTACGGCCTGCCGCATGGCTCGAATGTGATTCGGCGTCGTGCCGCAGCAGCCGCCAACAATTTGCACTCCTGCCGCGATCGCTTTCCGCGCGAAGCTGGCCATGTACTCGGGCGAGCACAGGTAGATGTTCCGTCCTTCCACCGCGCGTGGCATGCCGGCATTGGGCATGGCGGCCAGCGGCAGCGCCGTCGCCGCGCGCATCTGTTCAATCGCAGTAAGCACAGTGGCCGGCCCGGTCGAGCAGTTCACTCCCACGGCCCCGGCGCCCCACTCGGTCAGCAATGCTGCCGCCTGCGCTGCCGAGGATCCATCCAGGCACTCGCTCTCATCGTCCACCGTCACCATCACCAGCACGGGAAGCTCCGGAGCCACCGCCTTCGCCGCTTCCAGTGCCTCGCGCGCTTCATTCAGTGCCGGCATCGTCTCTACAATCAGCAGGTCTACACCGTTTTTCTTGAGGATACCGATCTGTTCTGCAAAGGCCGCCCGCGCCTCATCCAGGCCGGTCTTGCCCAGCGGTTCAAGTCGCACGCCCAGCGGTCCCACCGCACCTGCCACCCAGGCCTCGCCGGCTTGCCGTTCCTTCAGGCGTTCCACTGCCTGCCGCGCCAGCCGCACGCCAGCCGCGTTGATCTCCTCCAACTTTGCGCCCAACCCGTGACGCGTCAAGCGGAAACGGTTCGCGCCGAAAGTATTGGTTTCAAGAATCTCCGCTCCCGCCTGCAGGTATTCCTCGTGTACCCTAAGGATCAGGTTGGGGTCCGACAGGTTCAGCTCGTCGTAGCAGCGGTTCGCAAACACGCCGCGCGCGTTCAGCACCGAGCCCATAGCGCCGTCAGCCAGCACCGGGCGGTCAGCGAAAATCTCGGCAAACCGGGTCATTCTGTTGTCATGCTATCGCATTGCCAGCGTGATTGTATCCACCGGTTGCGCAGCCCGAAAGGCGATCGCCCGTCCGCCTGCGCCGCCACCGGGCGTTTCTCGCAAGTGCCTTCTTGTCTTCAGGCTCTGCCTGCCAAAGGTCCGGGCCGCTTTGTTATACTTCGGGAGTCATCGCCTGCGTGGAAACCGGTTCGGGCCAACGCGTTTTTGAGCCTCTCCGTGTGCCAATAATGCCATACATTCGTCGACGTTGCGGATCGATCCGCGCGATCAACCGAGGGTTGAGAATTTGAAGAGCAGAAGTCTTATCCTGAGCGTCGGCGTAGCCTTGGCGGCAGCCGCCGTGCTGGCCGGTTGCGGCAAAACGTACTACTTTGACGGCCGCGTGCTCCCCCCCAGCAAGCTCGTCAACCGCGTCGTCATCGCCATCCAGAACCCCGGCATCGCGGTCAAGGGAATCCTCGAAATCGTCGACGCCTTTTATGACACGCGCGCCGGCTTTAACGGCACGCCGGCCGCTTTCTCGATCGCCGGTTATGGCGGTGCATTGCCTATCACCATCCAGAACATGCCTGAGGAACAGCAGGGCGCCGTGTACGGAGCCGGCGATGGCACCTTCACGTTGATCGACTACGTGGGCGAAAAGTCTGCCGGAGGCGTCGGCGGACTGAATGGCAGTTCGTCCAGCATCTTCATTACCCGCAACAAGTACTATGCCTTTGCTGCCAGCCAGGCCTCGAACGCTCTCACCGTTGTGAATCAGAGCCTCGGCTCGTCGACACCCCTGAGCCTTCCCGGCGTATACCGAGTCAGCGTAAATCTCGGCGGGTCTGTCGCGCTTGCCTTTGTCCAGAACTCCAACTATGCATACTACCCGCGGCAACTTTCAGCCGCACAGACGATCTCTTTCTCCGGAGGGCCCTCCACCTGGCCCAAAGCCGCCGTTGACTGCCAGCCGCTGAATGCGCCCACGTGGTGCCTCTTCCAGATGCAGAGCCCGGACCACACCGACGCGACAGGCAACTCCTATGGCGCTGCCCTCACCTTTGACCACCCCATCAAAGCTGTCTTCTCCTCCGATGGAAGCACCGCCTATGTTTTGAGCTGCGGGCCTGAGTGCGGAGGCTCCAAGGCGTCCATCTCTCTCGTGCCGGTTGCGCCGCTGATCTTTCTTCAGGGCCAATCTTCGGGTTTGCTGCCCTGCAACCTTCCCTCGGTCTCATCGTGTCCTGACACCAACGCTGCGCCCATGGTGAATATCCCCATCCCGGGTGGCGCAAGCAACGCATTGGTCGATCAGTCGACAATGTATGTGGTGGGCCAGCAGCCGCAGCCGATTCAGGGACAGACTCTCTTCGCCGGGAATCTCACCGTGGTCAACCTGGCCAGCAACAATGCCGGCAGCCCCGTTGCCATCAGCGATGGCCAGCCCGGCGCAACCAGCCGCATGATCGAGGGCGACGACAATACACTTTGGATCGCGATGACCGGATGCACCACTGGTGTTCGCTACGCCACGAACCCCACCAGCGGCTATGGCTGCCTGACGATGTACAACACCTCTACGCAGAAGGTTGTGCTCCTCGAGCCATACATTGGCGACGCGACGGGCATCGCTGCCATTACCGGCTTGCATAAGATCTACACGGCAGAAGGCGGGCAAGTTTACATCTATTCCACCATCGATGGTTCGGCGATCGACAACCAATACGTGACGGTGACCGGCACGGCCTACGACGTCGCGTATATGGACGCAATCTCCGATACCGACAATACCGTTTACTGACTCCGATGCCCGCAGAGGCAATCGAATTCCGAGCTGACATCCTCGCGATCGCCGCCCACCGCGACGATGTGGAACAGACCTGCGGAGGAACGCTGCTGCGCATGGCTGCGCGCGGACTCCGCACGGCAATTCTCGACTTGACCCAGGGCGAAGCCGGCACGCGCGGCACCGCCGCCGATCGCGCCCGCGAGGCTGAGGAAGCCGCCCGCATCCTCGGAGTCGGCTGGCGTCAGGCGCTCGACTTCCCTGACGGCGCACTCGCCAACACCCTTGAGAATCGCATCGCAATCGTGCGCATTCTCCGGCAACTCCGTCCCCGCGTCGTCATCCTTCCTTACTGGCAGGCGCGCCACCCCGACCACGCCATTACCGCGACGCTCGGCTACGAAGCCTGCTTCCTCTCCGGCCTGAAGAAAGTCGCCACCGAAATCCACAACGATGCCCGGGGTCCCCAAGAAGCGATTTCTGCTTCTTGGGGCGGAGATCCGCACCGCCCCTTCAAGATCGTCTACGCCAGCCTCTACGCCGACGTGCGTCCCAATTTCATCGTCGACATCACACCTTTCATCGAGCAGCGCCATCAGGCCCTCATGGCCTACCGCTCGCAATACGCGAACCAATCGGCCGGCACAGGCCTCTTCGTTCCCGAAGATGAGATCCGCGAACGCACTTTTGCCGAGGCGCGCCATTATGGCCTCCTCGCCGGCGTCCGCTTCGGCGAGCCCTTCGTCCAGAAGGAAGTCGGCCTCGTCGACGACCTTACCCTCTTGCCCGTTCAGTCCATCTAGACCCGTTCAGCGCATCTAAAATGGATAGCGGTATTGTTTGAGAAAGGTTGCACCCCGAATTCATATGACTCAACTCAGCCGCCGGCAGTTTCTTGCCACTTCCGCCTTGTCTCTTGCCGCCACGCGCCTTCGCGCGCAGAATCGAAAACAGATCCAGGTCAATCTCGTCATTCCAGCCGAGGCTTCGGGACCTCACGTCCCCGCCGACTTTGTCGGGCTCTCCTACGAGGTTCGGGAGCTCACTAATCCGGACTTCTTCTCGGCGAAAAACACCGGCTTGATTCGCGTATTCAAGGCTGTTTCTCCGCGCGGAGTCCTGCGCCTGGGCGGCAACACCGGCGAATTCGGCTGGTGGAAACCCACTCCCGGCTCTCTCGAGCCTGAGCACCCGCACACTCGCGAAGTGATTGGCGAGCCCAGGGCCAACTACTATGCGGTGACTCCTGAAGCGATCCGCAATTTAGCCGCTTTCCTCGAAGCAACCGGCTGGACCTGCCTCTACGGCATCAATATGGGAACCAACACTCCCGCCCGTGCCGCCGAGGAGGCCGGGTTTGTCGCCAAATCGCTTGGCCCGCGCTTGCAGCAATTCCAGATCGGCAATGAAGTCGATTTATTTGACCGCCACTTGCGCGATCCCCAAACCTGGTCCGCCGCAACGTATCTGACTGAATGGCTCACTCTCGCGCGCGCCATCGCCGACCGCGTTCCCGGAGCCCGATTCGGAATGCCCGAAATCTCCGCCATGGCCTGGCTGCCGCAGATCGCTGATGCGTGGCGTTCGGTTGAAAACCCTCCGCATGTGACGACACTTACGCACCATTATTACTTCGGCGGACCCCCATCCAATCCTGACGTCAACATCCCCAATTTGCTCAAGCCCGCAACCATGGCCAAGGTTCAGGGCATGGCGGATACAGCTCGATCATCCGCCGCCAAGATGGGCATCCGCGTGCGCATGACCGAAAGCAACACCTGCTATCGCGGCGGAAAGCCCGGAGTCTCCGATGTCTTTGCGGCAGCTCTCTGGGCTGCCGACTATTCACTCCTCCTCGCCGGCAACAATTACTCGGGCATCAATCTGCATGGCGGCACCGGGACCATCATCGCGAGCGGGCTTGGCGGAATCATGTTCGGCGACGAGGTTCTCAAAGACCAGGGCGCGACGCCGGACCAGATCGCCACGCACCCGCATCCCTACTATTCGCCGATCGCATCCTTCGGCTCGGACTACGTCCTGGAACCGGTTGCTTACGGCCTCAAGTTTGCCGGTTCGTTCAGTGGTGGCTCATTCATCCAGGCCGATCTTTCCTCGCAGCTTCAAGCCGCAGGCATCAATGCCACCGCCTACGCCGCAAAGCTCACGAGCGGGCAATCATCTGTTATTGTTTTGAATAAAGACATGGATAACGATCTCGTCCTTCGCCTGGAGTTTGCCGCCGCCAAATCAGCAACGGCGGAGATCGAGACGTTGCACGCGCCGTCTGTCGAGAGCCGTGAAGCTCACCTCACGCGACCGGCGAATTCCGGTCAATTCAAGAACGGAAAGTTCACAGTCGTTGTTCCCCATGCCTCCGCTTTTCGCATCACCTTGAGCTGATCGATCGAAGATCGACATCGGCCGCCTTGACTGAAATGAAGTTTTTCGCTCAATTTGCCATTGTTTTCTCTGCAGCATTCTCCATCACGCGTTGTTGCCGCTCATCCCGCCGCATTCTTTACGTTCGCGAGGTTTGAACGGCAGAAGAGCATCTTCGGAATCGCGCATACGTCCACGCTCTCAGAAGATGCCGTTGTTTGGGGAAAGCCGATGCCGCAGACCTGGAATCCTGAATCCTACGGACGCGATGGCGCATTCGTTCATGAATTGGCAGGGGGCGTGCTCGAGTGGCTCGCCGCCCAACCTGGCGAGCGCATCCTCGACCTTGGTTGCGGCGACGGGCAACTAACGAAACGGATTGCCGATACCGGCGCCAGCGTCGTCGGCATCGACGCTTCGCCGGAAATGGTAGCTGCGGCGCGAGTGCGGGGAATAAAAGCCGACAACGGACCTGCGGAGAAGCTACCCTATCCCGATCACACCTTCGAAGCTGTCTTTTCCAATGCTGCATTGCACTGGGTCCGCGGCCAGGACGAGATGCTCACTCAGGTGCGACGCGTGCTTCGCCCCGGCGGCCGCTTTGTTGCCGAGTTGGGAGGCCACGGCAACATCGCTACTATTCGCGTCGCCTTCGCGGCCGTCGTCGCGCGCCACGGATTTACTTCGCTCGGCGATCGAGGCAACTACTATCCCACTGTGGATACCTACAGACGCCGCCTGGAGCGCCACGGCTTCGCCATTCAGAAGATCATTCTCTTCCCTCGCCCCACTCTGCTCAATGACGGTGGCATGACCGGCTGGTTGAACACCTTCTACCGCGGCGCGCTCGACTCTCTGCCGGAACAACTGCGCGAAACAGCCGTCAAAGAAACCGTGGCCCTGCTCGCTCCGGCCCTGCACGACCATGATGGCCGCTGGACCGCGGACTATGTGCGGCTCCGCTTCATCGCAACCGTTTGAAACTCATTCATCCAGCGCAAGCCAGCAACTGTTCGAGTAAGTCAGCTTATAAGTTACGAGTTATTCGCCAACAAATATTTCTTGAAACCCCTTGCATTTCTTCAGAACTTATGGCACAGTAATCACTGCGTAGGAGAACGCCCGATGAACGTCAAAACGCAAAACTCGATGCGTAGGCTGGGATGGCTCGAACTGAGCTCAACCGGCCGCAGGGCGCGGATTTTCTATCTACCGTAGCTCGTTGCGGTCAACCTCCTGCGTATCCTGCATAACCATTGATTCAACCCGAGTGGCGTAGAAGCCAGCTTCATCGCCTTGAAAACGCTACGCTGCCTTCGCCTGTTCCCTCGGGGATTTTCGGGCCGAGTTAGCTTCGCCATTTTCTTGTTTTGGCGCCGCGACAAGCTATGCGGCGTCGTGAGAGGACTTATGTCTCTAAGTAAGACCTTGTAAGTCATTTGCACCGGTGGTGATAGAAGAGAGTTACTTCCTCCACGAAAAGGACGCGCAGGGTAGGAGACCCTGCCGGATGTACTTGCTTTGCGGGGCGGGGGCGTAGTCCCGAACTGAAAGGCACCGTAAAGCGGAGGCTCCGATGTCCAGCTCTTTTCGCTTGTTCCCCGGTCACAACTTTAACTGACGATGCATTCGTCCAAAACCAGGAAAAAGACCGGTGGTGTAGGGCGCGGTTACTTCGCCTCTTAAGCCGGTGGTCGCGGGTTCGATTCCCGCTCGGAGCGCGAGCTCCGGTAGCTCAGTGGCAGAGCACCGTTACCGCCCCGTTTGTTCCCCGGTCATTGCTTTAACCGACGATACTCTCGTCCAAAACCAAAGGAAACGGCCGGTGGTGGTCGCAACGGATACTTCGGGAGCGGAGAATGCGGGTTCGAATCCCGTCGCGATTGGCGCAACCAGTCGCGTGGTCTAACGGTAGGACATCCGATAATTCTGCTGCCGCTTGTTCCCCGGTCACAAAGTCAACTGACGAGACACTCGTCCAAAACCAGAAAAACGGCCGGTGGTGGTCGCAACGGATACTTCGTCGCTTCCCCAAGGGGAGGCAGTGGGTTCGAATCCCGCCCGGAGCCGAAGGGCTTCAGAGCTCAAACGGTGAGCACCGAGAGCAACACCGTTGCATTTGTTCCCCGGCCAGAGTTTTCACGGGCGATACATCGTCCAAAACGAAAAGAAACGGCCGGTGGCGTAGGTAGCGGTTACTTCGCCTGATAAGCCGGAGGCGCGGGTTCGATTCCTGCGGCGAGCTGCGAGGCTCGAAAGCTCTGTGGTCAGAGCGCCGTAAACAGTCCGCCATCGCTTGTTCCCCGGCCGAAACCTTCCGGATAGTAGCTTGCCGCATCCGACAATTCCCCGGCGCGTTATTCTTGGTTCACTTAGAAAGGAGGCGCACGATGCGCCTGAACATCTTCAAGCCCAAGCCGCGCCCGCGCACAAACGAGGGGGCACGGGCCAGCGTCATCACTGCCGAGCAGGCTCTGCGCCGCTCTGTCCTCTCCTGCATGCTGTGGGAGGGCGAGTTTTACGAGGACGGCGTCCAGATCGCCGGCCGCATTCATGAGCTGGTGCCGCAGGTCGACGCGGAAAAGGTTGCCGCGCTGGCCGTCGAGGTCCGCGAGCGCATGAAGCTGCGCCATGCTCCGCTCCTGTTGGTTCGCGAGATGGCGCGTCACGCCACACATCGTGGCCTGGTGGCCGATACGCTCGCACGCGTCATCCAGCGCGCCGACGAGCTCAGCGAGTTTGTCGCCATCTACTGGGCCGGTGGGCGTCAGCCGCTCTCCGCGCAGGTCAAGAAGGGCCTGGCCACTGCGCTCGGCAAGTTCGACGAGTACGCTCTGGCCAAGTACGACCGCGCCGGCGCCGTTCGCTTGCGCGACGTGCTCTTCCTCTGCCATGCGCGTCCCGCCGATGAGGCACAGGCTGCATTGTGGAAGCGCCTGGTCGACAACCAGTTGGCCACGCCCGACACATGGGAGGTGGCTCTCTCTGCTGCCGGTCGCGGCGAAGACGCCGAAGGCAAGCGGCAGGTTGCCAAGCGTGAGGTGTGGGAGCGCCTGCTCACCGATCGCAAGCTCGGAGCGCTGGCTCTCTTGCGCAACCTGCGCAACCTGCATCAGGCCGGCGTGACCGAAGAGCTGGTGCTGGCCGCGCTCGCTGAAATGAAAACGGATCGGGTTCTCCCCTTCCGTTTTCTGGCGGCCGCGCGTTCGGCTCCGCAGTGGGAGCAGCCTCTCGAGTTCGCCATGTTCCGTTCGCTCGAAGGTCGCGCTTCCAGCCTGCGCGGCCACACCGTGCTGCTCGTCGACGTCTCCGGTTCCATGGAGGCGCCGCTCTCGCGCCGCTCCGAGATGCGCCGCACTGACGCGGCTTATGGTCTGGCGATCCTGCTTCGCGAAATCGCCGAGAAGGTCACCATCTACACCTTCTCCGATGAAGCCCGGCTGGTGCCGTCGCGCCGTGGCATGGCGCTGCGCGATGCGCTCGACGCGAGCCAGCCGCACTCGGGAACGTACCTCGGCAAGGCCCTGAGCCACGTCGAGGCCGAGAACCGGGCCGGCTACGACCGTCTCATCGTCATCACCGATGAGCAGTCACACGACAACGTGCCCGCGCCGCGCGGCAAGGGCTACGTGATCAACGTGGCTTCCAGCCGCAACGGCGTCGGCTACGGCCCATGGACTCACGTCGACGGCTGGAGCGAGGCGGTGGTCGACTACATCGCCGAGTTCGAAGCCGCCTTGGGCACGCCGGGCGTCTGATCGCGCCGCGCTCGACGATCAACCCCAAAACACTTCGGGGAGCAGCCGCAACAAGGCCGCTCCCCGAAATCTTTGCCACTTCGTTCACGCGCAATTCATCGTGTCTCCTCGCGCTCGCTGTGCTAACGTTCAAGCGTGAGCGTTAGCATGCCAGGCAAGGTGGAAGCGAAGAAGCCCGCCTTCGGTAGACGCATCTTGCCCGGCCTGGCCCAGAAAGATGGCCTGATCCGCCATCCCTTCGACCTCGAATTTGGCGTGCGCACCAGCGGTCTGGTTGCAGGCCGCCATCTCGGCTCCGGCCACCGCAACGATCGCCATGTGACGGCCTACTACGCAATCGCGCCGTCCGTCTTTCAAGGGATGATCGTGCGCTGGCGCCAATGCCGTCCGCTCGCGCCTATCGATGAGTACACGTTTGTCGATCTCGGCGCCGGCATGGGCAGGGCCATGCTGCTGGCCGCCGCTTTTCCGTTTCGCAGCGTCGTAGGCGTCGAATTGCATCCCACGCTGGCCCGCATCGCCCGCCGAAATCTCGCACTTTGGCGCGCCGCGAAGCGCACCCGCGTGCCGATGCGCATGCATTGCCGCGACGCCGCGGATTTCCCGCTTCCCGCCGGACCATGTGTCGCATTTCTCTTCAATCCCTTCGGCGCCCCTGTGCTGCGCCGCGTCTTGCGCGCCTGGACCCGAACCCTCACCGAACGCGCCGGCCGGCTCGACATTCTCTACGTCAACAACGAGCAGGAGAACGTATTGAGGCGCGAGCCGGGACTCGAGCGGCTCTTCCACGGCCAAATCCGCCGCTCGCATGCCGATGCTGTCGCCGACCGCACGATCCTCAAGCGCCAGCCCGGCGCGGAATACGCCGCACCCGGATGGGAGGACTGCTCAATTTATCGCTGGGTCGGGACGGAACCGGCGACCCAACGGCAATGATTCCAGTTCGTCCGGTAAGCGTTTTCTAGATTGTAAAGCCAAGTGTGTCGCGGTAAGATTGCGGGGTCATGAACAAGCAAACCGCAGTTGCCGCTTTCTTTGCTTCCACTCTTCTTCCCTTCAGCCTGCTCGCGCAGTCGCCTTCGCTCACCATTCAGGTGGATCATCCCTCCGCCAAGGTCAGCCCAACGCTATACGGCCTCATGACCGAGGAGATCAACTACTCCTACGACGGCGGCATCTACGCCGAGTTGATTCGCGACCGCACACCGAGTCAGGCATGGGACGCACTCAGACTGTGGCCGATGGTGGCGCGCGGCGACTCCATCGTAAACGTCTCCGCCGACGACTCCAGTGGACCAAGTCCCGCACTCACGCGCAGCCTCAGGGTAACCGTGTCCAAAGCCAGTGATTCCTCACCCGCGGGAGTTGAAAGCAACGGCTATTGGGGCATTCCCGTGCGCCCGCACACCGTTTACAGCGGATCTTTTTACGCCATGACCGACAGCCCGGGTATTCCCATCACTGTCACGCTCCAGAACGATCAAACTGGCGTCGTTGCCGCCTCGGCCACAGTAACCGGCCTCACCGGCGAATGGAAGCGCTTCACTTACACCCTCAAGACCGGCGATATACCTGTCTCGACGAACAACCATCTCATCCTCACCATCTCAAAGCCGGCGACAATCTGGCTCAATCTGATCTCGCTCTTTCCGCCCACCTATCACGACCGCCCCGGCGGCAATCGCGCCGACATCATGAATCTGCTCGCCGGAATGCAGCCGAAGTTCCTGCGCCTGCCCGGCGGCAACTATCTTGAAGGCGAACACATCGCCGAGCGCTTCGACTGGAAGAAAACCATCGGCCCGTGGGTCGACCGCCCAACACACATGAGCCCATGGCACTATCGCTCGTCTGACGGCATGGGACTGCTTGAATTCCTCGAGTGGTGCGAAGACCTGAAGATGCAGCCGGTGCTCGCTGTCTATGCCGGCTACTCGTTGGCGCAGGAACACGTCGATCCCGGTCCCTCGCTTGAGCCCTACGTGCAGGATGCGCTCGACGAAATCGAGTACGTCACCGGCGGCGCCGACACAAAATGGGGCGCAGAACGCGTCAAAGACGGCCATCCCGCGCCGTTCCCGCTGCGCTACATCGAGGTCGGCAACGAAGATCAGTTCGACCACTCTCACTCTTACGACGGCCGCTTTGCGCAGTTCTACCACGCCATCAAGCAGCGCTATCCCGATCTCCAAATCATCGCTACCACTCCCGTGAAAAGCGTGACGCCAGACCTGCTCGACGAGCATTTCTACATGTCCGCCGCGCAATCTTTTTCTGAAGCGCATCACTACGACGCCGCCGATCGCAACGGGCCCAAAATCTTCGTTGGTGAGTGGGCCACGCGCGAGGGCGACCCCACGCCGGACCTTGAAGCCGCTCTGGCCGACGCTGCCTGGCTCACCGGCCTCGAGCGCAACAGCGATCTCGTCATCATGTTCAGCTACGCGCCGCTCTTCGTCAACGTCAATCCCGGCGGCATGCAGTGGGCGCCGGACCTCATCGGCTATGACGCACTCTCAAGTTACGGCTCACCCAGCTACTGGACGCAAGTCATGTTTTCCTCTCACCTGGGAACCGAAATCGTCCCCGCGGCGCTGGCCAACGAACCTCCGCGTGTCTTTGCCTCCGCGACGCGCGACGATTCGAGGCACAAACTCTTCGTCAAAGTAGTCAACGCGACCTCGACCCCGCAACCGCTCGCCATCGCGCTCGCCGGCGTGAATAAGCTCGCGCCGCAGGCCACGCTCACCACCATGAGCGGCAAAACGCCCAACGCGACCAACAGCATCACGCGTCCTGACGCGGTCGTTCCTGTCGCGCACACAGTCTCCGTCGCAGGTCTTAAGTTCACCCAGACCTTCGCGCCCTACTCGGTGAATGTGCTGGAGCTAACCTATTAGAATGCCGCGCAACATTCTCGTTGTTGTCGCTACCCTTGCCCTCGCGCCGCACGCCGCACGCGCCGCCGATCTTCCCCGGACCTGGGTCGACAAGGATACAGGCCATCGAGTGTGGCGGCTCAGCGACGAACCGAATTCAGGCGGCTTCTACTTCAACATCAACGCCTATACGCGCGACCAGAAATCGATGATTTACACCGCGCCTGACGGCATCCACGTCCTCGACCTCGCCACAATGAACACCAGACTGTTGGTGCCCAATCCTCCGGTTCCCGCGAATGACCACCAGGGGCCATTGAATTCTTCTCGCTACGGCGTTCACTCGCTCGTCGCAGGATCCAAAACCAATAGCGTTTTCTTCACACAGACCGATCCAACCACCAACATCACCTCGGTCTACAAGGCCGATGTTTACACCGGCGCCCTTCGCAAGCTGCTCGATCTGGCAGCCGGCCGCACGATCGTCACAGTCAACGCCGATGAATCCCTTGCCGCTGGCACCTACGACGAGAGCAACCAGTCGAACAAGGAGTACGGAGCGAACCTGCCCGCTCCGTCGCAACCGGAGCGCACCAACAATCCTGCCGCGAGCCAGGAGCAGGGACCGCACTACCAGCCTCCTGGCAAAGGCGAAATGATGGAGCGTCGCCTCGCCGCGCATCTGCCTCTTGAACTTTTCACCATTCGTCTCGAGCCCGGCCCCAACGGCGCGAAGCCCGGCGACATCAAAATCCTTCTCCACTCCACCGACTGGATCAATCACCTCCTGTTTTCTCCCGCGGATCCCGCGCTGTTGATGTACTGCCACGAAGGCCCGTGGCAAAAAGTCGATCGCATCTGGACGATCCGCACCGACGGCACGCACAATTCGCTCATTCACAAACGCACCATGGCCATGGAGATTGCGGGCCACGAATTCTGGGGACTCGACGGCGAAACCATCTGGTACGACTGGCAGTATCCGCGCGGCCAGGTCTTTTTCCTCGCCGGCTACAACCTCTTAACGCACAATCGTGTCGCCTACCACTTGGAGCGCAACGACTGGTCGATTCACTTCAACCTCACCAAAGATCTCGACCTCTTTTGCGGTGACGGCGGTGATCCCGGCCAGGTAGCTCATGCTCCTGACGGCGAATGGATCGAGCTCTTCCATCCGCTCATGATTCCCATTACCCAGGACACACTCAACACGCTCAGTTTCTGGCAGCCCGGAGTCTTTCGCTCCGAGCACCTCGTCAACATGTCACACCACAACTATCGCGAAGAGCCCAATGTGCGCTTCTCGCCCGACAAAAAGCTCGTCATCTTCACCAGCAACATGTTCGGCCCCAGCTATGTCTTCGCAGTCGAGGTCGCGAAGGCCGTCAATCCGCCTGCTGCCGACATGCAGTCCACGCCCGATCTGGCGCAACAGTTCAATCCCACCAGCCCCGCGTCAACGCATTGAGCGCCGTTCTTCCCGTCGCCCCGTAACTCGGGTAAAGTAAGTTTATCGTGATTATCGATTTCGCCAGGCGCGCGCACGACCATAACTGGGAGATGGATCCCATCACGCGCTCCCTGCTCGACACAGATTTCTACAAGCTCCTCATGCTCCAGTTCATCTGGAAGAATTTCCCGCGCACCCGCGCCACATTTACGCTTATCAATCGCACTACCTCGATGCGCCTGGGCGATATGGTCAACGTTGCTCAGCTTCAGGAGCAACTCCAAGCCACGCGGCGTCTCCGCTTCCGCAAATCGGAGCTCGTCTGGCTCGCCGGCAACACATTCTTTGGCCGCCGCGGAATCTTCGAGCCCGCGTTCCTCGATTGGCTCGAGCACGACTTCCAGCTCTCCGAATACGAGCTCTCCATCCACGATGGCCAGCTGCAGATTCGCTTTGAGGGGCTTTGGTCCGGAACCTCGATGTGGGAGATCTACGCCCTCTCGGAAATCGGCGAACTGAAGACGCGTGCCGCGCTCAAGCCTTTGAGCGAGCTGGAGCTCGACATTCTTTACGCGCGCGCCAAGACCCGCCTTTGGGAAAAAATGGAGCGCCTGCGCGGCGTCCCCGGCCTCAGCATCAGCGACTTCGGCACGCGCCGCAGGCACAGTTTTCTCTGGCACGAGTACGTCGTCAACTCCATGCGCGACACAATTGGCGAGTGCTTCTCCGGAACCTCCAACGCATATCTCGCCTACAAGCACGATCTTGAAGCCATCGGCACCAACGGCCACGAGCTGCCCATGGCCATGGCCGCACTCGCGCGCGATGACGAGGAGCTGCGCAATTCCCAGTACGCTCTGCTTGAACTGTGGCAGCAGAGTTATCAGGGCGAGTTGCTCATTTTGCTCCCTGACACCTTCGGCACCACCCAGTTTCTGCGCGGCGCTCCCGATTGGGTGGCTAACTGGACGGGCCAGCGCATCGACAGCAAAGACGCCTATGTGGCCGGTGACGAATATATCGCATGGCTTGAGCGCCACGGCTGCGATCCGCGCCAGAAGCGGCTCATTGCCAGCGACGCCCTTGACGTCGAGCAGATTCTGGGCCTTCACGCTTACTTCACCGGAACGCTGCTCAACGGCGCCTCGCCCGACGACTTCCGCTCTGCCGGCGACTTCCACGATCCGCGTCGCTGGATTCCCGAGCGCCGCATCCGTTTCAGCGCTGGCTGGGGCACGCTCCTCACCAACGATTTCCGCGGCTGCAACCCTCAGGGCAACGACGGCTTCAATCCTGTCGGCCTCGTGTGCAAGCTCAGTGAAGTCGACGGCAGGCCCGCGGTTAAGCTCTCTGATAATTTCTCGAAGGCCCTGGGCGATGCGAAGGAAGCCGAGCGCTATCGGCGCGTCTTCGGCGTCGCCGGCGTCGCCGACGTCCCCGTGCTGACGTGATTCCTCCAGGCTCGTATGCAGCACAACTTCGGCAGGAGCTCACCCTCCGCAACCGCACCTACTCGAGCGGGCGCGCACATGTGGAAAGCTATGGAAGTGCGCCGGTGATCGTGTACGCGCCGGAAGACGGCCTCCACGCAAACTTCTTTGATGCTGCCTACACGGCCATCGCCGCAAACCCTGACTGGATGCGCCGCTTTGACAAAGTCCATGCCCAGGCGGCGCGGTCGCTGCCCAAACCGCAATTTGATCCGGCCCGGCGCTGGCGCGAACTCGACTCCTCCATGAGTTCCGACGCCCTGCTGATGAACATTTTCTGCACGCCCGGCGTCGCCGAATCCCCGGCCGTGCGTAATGCGCTGGGCGTCGACGCCCAGGCTGTTCCCGTCTTTGGCTGGAAGGCGCGTGTACCGATCGCGAACGGCCGCTTCGACCGCACCGAGGTCGATATGCGCTTCAGCTCATTGCTGGTTGAGGCGAAGCTCACCGAGGTAGGCTTCCAAACACGCGCCGCCAACGTCGTCGAAGCCTATCGCGACTTCGACGCTGTCTTCGACCGCGATCGCCTTCCGCGTATCGAGATCTCCGCATCGCGCTGGATGCGGGCCAGCGAATTTCCTGAAAACACTTCGCAGGAATTCGAAAGCATCGTCGCCGACCCCGCCTTCGTCTCCAGCATCGACACGAGTTTTCGCCCTCCCGGCGAGCCCGGCTACGCCAGCTATCAACTCATCCGCAATGTGTTAGCCGCATTCGCGACGGAGTGCATCTTCTGCGTCATTCACGACGAGCGCCGCCCCGATCTGCGCGAGCAATGGTTTCAAATCATGGCCGCAGTCAAGGGCGCCGCATTGCGCATGCGCATGAAAGTTCTTACCTGGCAGGAGCTGAACGCGCTGCTTCCCGCATCCCTCCAGGAGTTCCTCGATGTAAAGTACGGCATCGTCGCGCCAGGCAAAACGCCTTCGCCCATCGGCGAAGCGACGGATCTGTCTTTGTAACACCGGACTCCAGCCCGGGGCCCCCAACGACAGGTCGGTTTTTGTACCGCCGGACTCCAGTCCGGATGTCGTGCGGGCGTCCCCGCCCGCACCTGCATACGCAGCGATGAGCAAATCCCGCGGTCTGGTTCTCACAATCCCAGAATCTTTCTATTCGTCTTCGCGTCCGTCTCACCGCCCGCAAAATCGTCGAACGCCCGATCCGTCACGCGAATGATCTGCTCGCGCACGAACTTCGCGCCCTCCGCCGCGCCAACTTCCGGATGCTTGATGCAGCATTCCCACTCCACCACGGCCCAACCCGCATAGTCGTACTGCGCCATCTTACTGAAGATCTGCCGGAAATCGATCTGCCCATCGCCGAGCGAGCGGAAACGCCCCGGTCGGTCGATCCACTCCTGATAGCCCCCATAAACACCGGCGCGTCCGCTCGGCCTGAACTCGGCGTCCTTCACGTGAAACGCCCGAACGCGATCGTGATAAAGATCCAGGAAAGCCAGATAATCCATCTGCTGCAGCACCATGTGGCTTGGGTCGTACAAAATGTTCGCGCGCGGATGGTCGCCCACCGACCCGAGAAAGCGCTCAAAGGTCGCACCGTCGTGCAGATCCTCGCCTGGATGCAGCTCAAAGCACAAATCCACGCCCGCATCGTCGAACGCGTTCAGAATCGGCAGCCAGCGCCTCCCCAACTCCTTGAACGCCTCGTCGATCAGCCCTGCCGGCCGCTGCGGCCACGGATAGAAAAATGGCCACGCCAGCGCACCGGAAAACGTTGCGTGCGCCTTCAGTCCCAGATTCCTGCTTGCCTTCGCCGCCCACCACAGCTGCTCCACGCCCCACGCGGTGCGTGCTTTTGCATTACCTGCGAGCTCCGGTGGCGCAAAGCCGTCGAGCAGTGTGTCGAACGCCGGATGACTCGCCACCAGTTGCCCCTGCAGGTGCGTCGAAAGCTCCGTGATCGCGAGCCCCGCACCCGTGGCAACGCCATTCACCTCGTCGCAATAAGTCTGGCTCTCGGCTGCGCGCTCAAGATCGAAGAGCCTCCGGTCCCAGCTTGGAATCTGGATTCCCACGTAACCGTGACCCGCTGCCCACTTCGCCATGCCCTCAAGCGTGTTGTAGGGCGCTTCATCGCCGGCAAACTGCGCCAGAAAAATCCCCGGCCCATTGATCGTTTTCATGGCATTTCTCCGTTATGGGTCACTTCTCGCTATCGCACCATCCGCAGGCCGTCGGATTTCACCTTGTCCGTCCCATCACAGCTCATGGCGTCAGCACGTCCACGCTAGGAGCTAGAAGCTAGTAGCTAGGAGCTTGCATTCAAAACTCCACCCAACCTTCTCTGCGGTTGCTCTCAATCACGCGCTCCATGAAGCGCATTCCCCTCACCCCCGCTCGAATGCCGGGCAGCGTGGCCGGTAACCCGCTGTGGCGGGCATTCCCTTGGTTCCAATCGATCAGCGCTTCGCCAAATTCGCGATAGAGCACGGCGAAGGCCTCGAGGTACCCCTCGGGATGGCCCGCCGGAGTGCGCGCCACAGCCTTTGCGTCGCCGCCCAGATAACTCGCCGCCGCGTGGTGTGTTTCCTCAGGCCTGTCGAGCCACTTCACCATGAGCCGGTTCGGATCCTGCTGCCGCCACTCGAGCGACCCTTCCTCGCCATAGATGCGCAGGAGCAGCTCGTTCATCTCCCCTGCCGCCACTTGCGAACAAGCCAGCGTTCCGGCCGCGCCGTTGCTCATCCTCACAAACGCGTTGCAATCGTCGTCCAGCTTGCGCCCCGGCACAACAGAGCGCAGCGTCGCGTTGATCGCCGTCACTTCCAGGCCGCTCACGTATTCGAGCAGGTGAAACGCGTGCGTGCCGATGTCGCCGATCGCGCCGCCAGGTCCGTTTCGCGCGGGATTGGTCCGCCACTCCGCCTGCTTCTGGCCACTCGCCTCGATCGGCCGGCTCAGCCATCCCTGAAAATACTCGACAGCCACCTTGCGAATCTTCCCTAGCGTGCCTGCCGCACACATCGCCCGCGCCTCGCGCACCATCTGGTAACCCGCATAGGTGTGCGTCAATCCGTAGGGCAGCGCCGCTTTTGCCACGGCGGCTTCCAGTTTCAGCGCCTCTTGATATGTCGCTGTGGCCGGCTTGTCGCTCATCACCGGAATCCCCGCCTCGAGCGCCGCCAGCGCAATGGGCAAGTGCAGATAATTCGGCGTCACAATCGCTACAAAGTCGATCCCGTCCGCTCTCTTGCGTTCGGCCTCGATCATTTGCCTGTAGTCCGCATACGCGCGCGCGGGGTCGATGTGAAACCTAACTCCCGCCTCGCGCGAGCGCTCCGCCGATTGCGAGAAGGCTCCTGCAACCAGCTCGATCTTTCCGTCCAGCTCCGCCGCGATGCGGTGCACAGGGCCAATGAACGCGCGTGGCCCCCCGCCAACCATTCCCATGCGAAGCTTGCGCTCTTCCGCCATCGCTTCCCTTCTTCCTGAACGCTTGGGTTGCCCACAGTTTCGTGCGTGCTTTTTACACCAAAAGTGGGAACGCGCGAATTCCGATCATCGTCCCACGATCGAGCCGTCCGCCTTCCAGTTCTCGCTTAGTCCCCAGTGCTCCCTTGCTCCCTGTCTTTCAGCTGTTCACTCCGCTCGCAAGGTAGCCACCGTCCACGGCAATCACTTCGCCGGTCACAAATCCCGCAGCCTGGGACGCCAGAAAAATCGCTGGCCCCACTACCTCGCGCAGTTGACCAAAGCGGTGCATCGGCGTCCGCATCAGTTGCTCTTCGCCGCGCGCCGTTCCCTTCACCAGTGGCGAGCTCATATCTGTAGTAAACACTCCTGGCGCAATCGCGTTCACATTCACGCCAGACTCCGCCAGTTCAATTGCCAACGTCTTGGTCAGCGAGGCCACCGCGCTCTTGCTCGCCGCATACGCCGCCAAATGAAACGACCCGCGAAACGCGGTCAACGACGCAACATTGATGATCCGTCCATAGTGAGCGTCTGCCATGGTGCGCCCGAAGATCTGGCAGGCGCGCATGGTTCCAGTCAGGTTGGTCTCGATAATCTTTGACCACTCGGCTTCGTCCTCGTCGAGCGTTGCCGCCATTTTCGCCGTGCCCGCCGCGTTGACCAGAATGTCCACCTTGCCGAACGCCGCGATCACCGCATCGTGCAGCCGCTGGATCGAAACCCGGTCCAGAACATCGCACACCACGCGCAGCGTGCGCCGGCCCAGCGCCTCAATCTCTCTGGCAGCCGCTTCCACATGCTCCTTCGTCCGCGAGCTCACCACAACATCCGCGCCGGCCTCGGCGAATCCCATCGCAATCTCGCGCCCCAGGCCGGTCGTCCCGCCAGTGATCACCGCAACCCGCCCGGTTAAATCGAAAAGCTCTTGCCCCTTCAATCCGTCCTCCGCCAGCCGCGCCTGCATGGCGTTTCTCGCTGCGCAACCCTCGGCGTCCGTTCGCAACTTCAAACACACCTAGCCTAAATGATGCCTCCCGCCGCAGTCTTGCACGCCGCTCTCCACTCACCGCTCCCGTCACGGTGAGCTACAGTATTGTTTGACCATGAAATCGCTCCCGATTCCCGATTCCACGCGCCGCTGGGACTGCCTCAGCCTCGGCGAGGTCATGCTTCGACTCGATCCCGGCGAGGGCCGCATCCACACTGCGCGCCAATTCCAGCTCTGGGAGGGCGGCGGCGAGTACAACGTCGCCCGCGGCATGCGCCGCTGCTTCGGCCTGCGCGCCGCCATCGCCACCGCGCTCGCCGACAACTCCGTCGGCCGCCTCGTCGAAGACTTCATCCTCCAGGGCGGCGTCGACACTTCGCTCATCCGCTGGGTTCCTTACGATGGAGTCGGCCGCACCGTGCGCAACGGCCTCAACTTCACTGAGCGCGGCTTCGGCTTGCGCGCCGCAGCCGGCTGCTCCGACCGCGGCCACACTGCCATCAGCCAGGTCAAGCCAGGAGACTTTGATTGGGAGTCGATCTTCGGCCCTTCAAATGGCTCGCGCTGGCTCCATACCGGCGGCATCTTCGCCGCGCTCTCCGCCTCCACCGCCGAAGTTGCCGTCGAAACCATGGACGTCGCCCGCAAACACGCGACGCCCATCTCCTACGACCTCAACTACCGTGACTCGCTCTGGAAGTCCATCGGCGGCAAGGCTAAAGCGCAGGAGGTCAATCGCGACCTCGTCGGCAAAGTCGATGTCCTGCTCGGCAACGAAGAAGATTTCTCCGCCATGCTCGGCATCGCCATCAAAGGCGTCGGCGAGGACTTCGCCGAACTCCCCATCGCCGGCTATGAGGAGATGCTCCGCGAAGTTGCCGCCGCATACCCCAATCTCAAGCTCCTCGCCAGCACGCTACGCACCGTGCAAACGGCCAGCCGCAACGCCTGGGGCGCGATTGCGCTCTACGAAGACAAAATCGTCCACGTTCCGCAGCGTGAGATCGACATCCTCGACCGCGTGGGCGGCGGCGACAGTTTCGCCTCCGGACTCATCTACGGTCTGCTCGCCAACAAGGGAATCGACTGGGCCGTCCGGTGCGGCGTAGCCCACGGCGCGCTCGCCATGACCACCCCCGGCGACACCAGCATGGCCACTCTCGCCGAGGTCGAACGCATTCTGAAAGGAGCGTCCGCGCGCATCGCACGGTAGAAACGCGGCTCCGCTCGCATCACACGGCAGGCAACTGCACGCATGCCTTCAGCGTCCGGCGTTTTTGAAAGGACCCGTCTTAAATGGCGGTGGAAAAACTATTTCGGAAGAGCACGAAGTGTCAGGGCACGACTTTAGTCGTGCCGCCAGACCCACAGGTTAGATGAGGGGCTTTAGCCCCTGAGGAATCTTGGAATGACGGAGACAACAGCAGAAATCATCGAGCGCGTCGGCCTCATTCCTGTTCTGCGCGCCAAGAGCGTCGCCCAGGGCCGCGCCGTCGTCGATGCCATGATTGCCGGTGGCGTCACCATCGTTGAAGTCACCATGACCGTTCCCGGCGCAATCGATCTCCTCAAGGAGCTCCAAAAAGCCTACGGCTCCGAACTCCTTCTCGGCTCAGGCACCGTCACCACCGCCGATCAGGCCCAGGCCACCATTGATGCAGGCGCGGAGTTTATCGTCAGCCCCAGTCTCCACCTCGAAGTCATTCGCGTAACCAAAACCAATAAGAAAATCTCATGCCCCGGCGCACTCACGCCTACTGAGGTCATCACCGCCTGGAACGCAGGCGCCGACTACGTCAAGATTTTTCCCTGCTCCGCCGTCGGCGGCGCCAGCTATTTGAAGTCGCTACTCGCGCCCTTCCCGCATCTCAAGCTCATTCCCACCGGAGGCGTCACGCTCCAAACCGCAGAGAGCTTCATCAAGGCCGGCGCACGCGCACTCGGCGTGGGCAGCGACCTCGTCAATCTCGCCGCCGTCGATGCCGGCCACGCGGAAACCATCACCGAAACCGCCCGCGCGTATCTGAAAGTGCTGACCGACGCGCGGAAATAGCTTCGACTGCGCAGTTTCGCTTCCGGCAGTGCCAAGTCCGCCCGCACTCCCGCTCCCCCACACGCGCCCCGCGCCTATAATTCCAGCGTAAGGTGGCGCTGATTCTTCTTGAGCTCACAACCGCGGCGCCGGTCAACGCAATGCAGCCTGCAACGGCCGATCCGATCGAATCCGCGCGGCATTTTTACGCCGAGGAGTTGTGCCGCATCAACCACATCTCCTCGCCCGCCATCCTCGGCGCCTTTTCCACCGTGCCCCGCGAGCGTTTCGTTGGCCCTGGTCCGTGGATGATTCAGACCAGCGGCACGGAGTGGTTCACTGAAAGCGCCGATCCCCAAAACGTCTATCAAGATGCACTCATTGTGCTCGACCCGGCCAAGCGCCTGAACAACGGCCAGCCCAGCCTGTGGGCCTTTCACCTCAGCCTGCTCGACGTCCGCCCCGGCGATCGCATCCTTCATCTCGGCTGCGGCACGGGCTATTACTCCGCCATCCTCGCCGAGCTCACCGGCCCTCAGGGAAATATCATCGCCGTCGAAATCGACCCAGCGCTCGCCGCCCGTGCGCGCATCGCGCTTGAGCCCTGGCCACAGGTCACCGCTGTTCATGCCGATGGCGCGCAGGGCCCATTCGATTCCGGAGACGTCATCGTCGTCAGCGCCGGAGCAACGCATCCTCTCGCCGCATGGCTCGCCGCCCTCAAGCCCGAAGGCAAGCTCCTCTTCCCGCTCACATCCACGCGAGGCCCGGGAACCATGGCCTACCTCACCCGCAAGAGCGCAGATCAGTTCTCCGCCATGCTCTGCGGTTCCGTCTTCTTTGTCGATTTTGAAGGCGTGCGTGACTCCGCCGTCAGCGATGAGCTCGCCCGCGCGCTCAAGCGCGATCACGGCGCCGGCGTGCGCTCTCTTCGCTGCGACCCTCACGAAAAGAGCGAATCCTGCTGGCTGCACGGCAACGGCTGGTGCTTCTCGCGCCGCGCGGCAATCCTCGCCCAGCCTGCGTGATCCTCACAACACCCGCGCCAGCCACTTCCCCGTGTGAGAGAGAAGATTTGCCGCAATCTTCTCCGGCGGACCCTCCGCCACAATGCGCCCGCCGCCTTCTCCGCCCTCCGGTCCCAGATCGATCACCCAGTCCGCGCTCTTGATCACGTCCAGGTTGTGCTCGATCACGATCAGCGATCCGCCGCCGTCGATCAGCTTGCGAAACGCCGTCAGCAGCTTTGACACATCGTCAAAATGCAGCCCAGTCGTCGGCTCATCCAGAATGTACAGCACGCGGCTCGCTTGCGAAGGCTTCGCCGTCGCATTCACCGCGCGCACTTGGGACAAATGCGCCGCCAGCTTCACGCGCTGCGCCTCGCCGCCGCTGAGCGTTGTCGCCGACTGCCCCAGCCGCAAATAACCCAGTCCGATCTCGTCCAGCACCGCCAGCTTTTCCAGCAGCCTGGTCTGCCCGGCAAAGAATCGCAGCGCTTCCTTCACCGTCATCTGCAGCACATCGTGGATGTTCTTGCCCTTGTACTGCACGCCGAGAATCTTCGCCTGGTAGCGAGTGCTGTTGCAGTCCTCGCAGGGCAGTTCCACGTCGGCCAGAAACTGCATCTCCACCGTCACCGTTCCGTCGCCCTCGCAAGTGTTGCAGCGGCCGCCCGGCACGTTGAACGAAAAATGCCCTGGCGTTAGCGAAAGCCGCTTGGCCTCAGGCTGCGAGGCAAACAGCTCACGCACCAGATCGAATCCCTTAATGTACGTGATCGGATTCGAGCGCGGCGTCCGCCCAATCGGCGTCTGGTCCACCAGCACCACATCATTCAGCCGCTCCACGCCGCTCAGTGAACTGAACACGCCTGAAGGATCGCTGCCATCCGTCTGTCCCAAAGCTCGCGCCACTGCGCGATACAGCACCTGGTGCACCAGCGTCGACTTCCCCGAGCCGGAAACACCCGTCACCGCCACAAGCATTCCCAGCGGAATCTCCACATCCAGCCCATGCAGGTTGTTCGCACGCGCTCCGCGCAGCACCAGCTTTTCGCGTCCCGGCGTGCGCCTTCGTGTGGGCACGGGAATCGAAATCTTTCCGCTCAAATATCGTCCCGTCAGCGACGCCGGATTCGCCTCGATCTCCGCCAGCACGCCCTCCGCCAGCAGTTTTCCGCCGAACTCCCCCGCGCCCGGCCCCAGGTCGAGCAGATGATCCGCCGCGCGCAAAATGTCGGCGTCGTGCTCCACCACCAGAATCGTGTTGCCCAGGTCGCGCAGTTCCTCCAGAATGTGAATCAGTCGCGCCGTGTCGCGCGTGTGCAATCCGATCGACGGCTCATCCAACACATACAACGCACCAACCAGCCGCGACCCCAGCGAAGTCGCCAGTTGAATCCTCTGCGCCTCGCCGCCGCTCAACGTCGACGCGAGCCGGTCCAGCGTCAGATATTCGAGCCCCACGGCGACCAGAAAGCTCAGCCGCTGCCGCACCTCGATTAGGATCGGCCCCGCAATCTCTTCCTGCATCGGCGAAAGCTTCAGCCCGTCGAAGAACTCCTTCGCCTCCGCGATCGTCAACGCCGTCGCTTGGCAAATGTTTTTCCCCGCAATCCGCACCGCCCGCGCTTCGGCCCTTAACCTCTGCCCCCGGCAATCCGAGCACTCCGCATACCCGCGATATTTGCTCAGCATCACGCGCACGTGCAGTTTGTACTTCTTGCGCTCAAGCTGCGCAAAGAAGCCCATCACGCCGGCGAACCCGTCCCCGCCCGCCGAGGCGGGCTTGCCGCGCAGCACCATCTCGCGCGCGGCCTCGGGCAAATCGCGCCACGGCACATCCAGCGGCACGCCAAGCTCCGCCGCGCGCTTGCGCAGCTCACCAAACCACGGCCTGTACTTCGGGCGATTCCACGGATCGATCGCCCCGCCAAGCAAACTCAGTCCCTGGTCGGGAATCACCAGGCCCAAATCGTAATCCACCGTGTTGCCGAATCCCTGGCAGCGTGGGCACGCCCCAAAGGGATTGTTGAAACTGAAAAGCCGCGGCTCCGGCTCACGCCCCGGCCGATGGCAGTTGGTGCATTCGTACGCTCCGGAAAACCGCAGTCGCCTGCGCTCCGACGTCTCCTCGCGCGCCGCCTCTTCAAAAATCACTTCGCCAGCCTCGCGATACGCAGTCTCCACTGCGTCTACAATCCGCGGGCGATTTTCGGCGCTTACAACGATCCGGTCCAAGAGGATAAACAGCGGGGCTGACAGGTCCAGATCGATCAGCGACTCCGGCGTCGAGAATTCAAAGAGCCTTCCCTCCTGCCACAGCCGGTTGAACCCGCTTGCCCGCAGCTCCGCCAATCGCGCCTTCACCGTTTCCGCATGCAGTCCCTCGCCCGCTTTCCCCGCCAGCTTGGTCTTCCCCGCCGTTTTCGCCACATGCCCCGCAGCCTTCGCTGTCTTCGCTTCCGTCACCGCCCCCGTCGCCGCCGCGCTCATCGCGGGGAACAGCACATTCAGCCGCGTTCCCTCGCCTAGCGCCATAACCACGTCGGCCGCCTCATCCACAGAGTTGCGCTTCACCAGCCCGTCGCAATAAACGCAGTGCACCTCTCCGCAGCGCGCATACAACAGCCGCAGGTAGTCGTAGATTTCTGTCGCTGTCGCTACGGTCGACCGCGGATTCCGCGTCGTATTTTTCTGCTTGATGGCAATGGCTGGCGCCATTCCGTCGATCTCATCCACGTCCGGCTTCTCAATCCGCTCCAGAAACTGCCGCGCGTACGCCGAGAGCGACTCCACATAACGCCGCTGCCCCTCGGCATAGATGGTGTCGAAGGCCAGCGAGCTCTTGCCCGAGCCCGACACGCCGCTGATCACCGTCAGCTTGCCATGGGGGATCTCGCACGAGAGATTTTTCAGGTTGTGTGTCCGCGCGCCGCGGATAATGATGGCATCGTTCAAAGGGAAGGCACCGATACGGCAGATTCAGAGTTGCTGTATGGGGGATCGATGCAGTCCAGCGCCTTTATCATCGAGAGAAAGGCGCTCTGTACAATCCCGCAAACGGCAAGTTAACTCTGAATTTGCCCAGCAAGATCTTCCGGCTGCGTCACAGTGCTCTCTGCGAGCCTTGGGACGCAACCGTGCATTTTTATTATAAATTGCGCGGCAACCTTCCCCGGAGGAGATTGGCCGATAGCCGAACGCTTGCAACTGCAAATTGTTGCAGCGCGGGATCGGTCCGGTGCGGAAGTTTACGCCGCCAGGGCGCTTCTACCTGCGCATTGGATCGCTTCGTTCTCAACCTCGCGGTCCAGAACATTGGCGAGGGCCAGAAGGATCGGCGATGCGCACACTGGGCAATGCTCTGCGCAGTTGCCGATGCAGTTGCAGTCAGGGCACAGGTAAGCAGACGACAAAGGGATGTGCTGCATGGCGGTGAATTTCATAGGTTCACCCCGGACAGATTGATCGTCGGCAAGAGCGCGCACAATCGAAATGTCATACACCCCGGCCCCTGCATTTCCAATAGATGCCGAACAACAGTTCTAAGTTGCATTCACAAGGAATCGTGGATTTGGGTCTTTAGCTGATCTCCGCCGTTAACTGTCGCACTTGTATCGTTATACAGGTGGCATCAGGCGTCCCAGCGCTGCCTGCGCCGATACGGTTGCCCGAAACCCCTTACGATCCCGCCGTCATCGCTTTAGTCCATCATCCATAGCTGTCGAGTAGCCAGTGCTGGAATCATCGAGAGAATCGACTCCCTGTTCCATTCCTGGCGATCAAACACACCCGCCAGTCCCATCAGAGCCTGCGACGCGCACGCCGGGCAGCGCATTGCGCTGTTGCCTACAGCGTCGCAGTCCTGGCAAAGGTAAGCCGAGTTGAGCGGGATATGTTTCAGTACATCGATAGTCATAAAACTCGCCCGATTTTTCTGGCATGTGCCGGTTCCTTCTTTGCCCCTCGTTCTGGTTTAAAAGTCCCGCAATGCCGGTTAGTTTGTAAATATGTTGTGTTCCTTGTCGTAGTCTTGCTCCGTCTTTGTGCCTTTTCTAGCGGCTTTTTCGGCCACATGTTCTACTTTCTTGTCCGCCGATTCCTCCGCAACTGTCTCGTCTTCCAGCTTCGTGGTTTCCGGGTTTTCAAATTGCTTGAACATGGTCCATCTCCTTGCCTGACTTTGAACCGTCTTGCGCGTGCTGGTCTGGTCACTTTTGCTCGCTTGCACAATCCGTGCCCAGTTCCCTCCACCCCACCCGCGCGTCGAACACTCAACAGCTCCGGTCAGGCTCCGCCCGATAAACTGATCTTTGAGGGAATTTGTGTTCCGTTTCGCTCTTTTCGCCTTGCTCACGGCTCTTGTTGTCTGTTCAACGCCAGCCCTTGCCCAGAGCTCCTCATCATCCACCGGCTCCGCGCCTCCACCAGCGAGCTCAACCCCCGCGTCCGCCGACGGAGCCTCAGCCCCGACTCCGCAGCCCGCACCCGCCGAAGTAGCCGCCGCGGAAGCCGCCATCGCCGCATCCGACTGGAAGACCGCTGAAGCCAAACTCGACCCGTACCTCGCCGCCCATCCCTCCGACGAGCGCGCTCTCTTCGACGCCGGCTACGTTGCCGACGCGCAGGATCGTCTCGACGACGCCGCTGCTCTCTACCATCGCGCCATCGCCGCCGATCGCAACTCCTTCGAGGCTCACATCTCTCTTGGCCTGCTTCTCGCGCGCCAGAACAAGCTCTCCGATGCCCGTCCTGAACTCGTCATTGCCACCACTCTCGATCCCGGCGTTGCCGATCCTGTGCTCAAGGCTCGCGCCTGGCGCGCACTCGCGCGCATCGATCGCGACTCCGATCCCGCCGCGGCCTCGAACGACCTGCTCGAGGCCCTCAAGCTCACGCCGGAAACGTCATCTGACACGCTGCTCGCTGCAGAGCTTGCCGAAAAGACCGGCCAGTTTGAAGCCGCCGCAGCCGCCTATCGCCGCGTTCTTTTGAAAGAGCCCGATTCCGCTCCTGCCAGCGCCGGCCTTGCCCATCTGCTCATCCTGCGCAAAGACTATCCAGGGGCCGAGACCCTCCTTCGCGCCGCCCTCGCCAAAAATCCCGACGATCCCACGCTCACCGCGCAGCTCGCCACCGTGCTCGCCGATCAGGACAAGGCCGAGGCCCTCCCGCTCCTGCAAAAGCTCCACGCCGCCCACCCGGATGACACCGCCATCACGCATATGTTGGCCGCGATCCTCGCCGATGCGGCCGACTACGCCGGCTCCGACCAGCTCTTCCTCCCTCTCCTCGCCGCAACCCCCAATGATCCCGATCTGCTCGTCGCCCACGCCCAGAATCTCGTTCACCTGGGCCAGCCCGAGCAGGCCTACCCGCTCTTCGACAAGGCCACCCAAATCGACCCGGCCAACGTCGACGGCTGGAGCGGCCTGGCCTTTACCGCCTCCAAAACCGGCCATCCTGACGTCACTCTGCACGCGCTGGCCATGCGCTCACGCTACCTGCCAGAGATCCCCTCAACCCTCTTCCTTTGGGCTACCGCATACGATTCGCTGCACCAGAAATCCCAGGCCGCGGCCTATTATCACCGCTTTCTCTCGGCCTCCGCGGGCAAGTATCCCAACCAGGAGTGGCAGGCCCACCAGCGGCTTCAAATCCTCGAAAAATAGGCCGTCCCGGCCGCCCTCGGCCTTGAAAGTCCAAATAAATTAACCTCCATTTCGGAACCTTTGGTTTTCACTCCATCGAAATCCTGCATCTTAGTTCTTGCGGTTCGCCGCGAAAGGCGACTACTATAGTCACAATTCGGGGCAGAACCGCGTCAGAGGTGTTCCCCTATGCGGACTGTGGTTCCCATCGCCGTGTTTCTCACTCTCAGCCTGAACGTTGGCTATACTCACGCTTCCGCTTCCGACAGCTCCCTGCCCGACCAGCAAACGCTTGATGCGCTCGAAGCCCGGGCCGGCCAGGCCCAGCCGCGCGAGCAATGCTTCCTTTATGCGCAGCTCGTGCAACAGATGACGGAGATGAGCATCAGCCAGTACCAGGCCGGCAACGTGTCCAGGGCCACCAGCTTGCTCCAGCAGATTCAGCGGATCGCGAAGAAGATCCACCTCGGCGTCTCCGACAACGACAAGCGCCTCAAGAACGCCGAGCTCATGCTCAGCCACACCGCCTTCCGCCTCGGCGAAATGCTTCAGGCAAGCAGCGTCGACGATCGCCCTCTTGTGGAGCAAACCCTCGCCCAGGTCACCGACGCGAAGAATGCAGCTTTATTAGAGGTCTTCCGCGGCAAATAGTTCGTCGCGCTCGTCACCCCTCAGCCCAACCTTCTAACCTTGCCTGTCTCTGTGCGTCTCACGCGAATAAGCCACGACAGCAGCTCCGCGCCTCGATGCTTTGATCCATGATTTACGACCCACGGTGTTCACGACCCGTAGTCCTGTGCTTGAATAAACTCGTCGGAGCCTTGCCGCCATGCGCACCCTCGCTGCCATCCTTTTCTCATTGCTCATCGCTGTCCCGCTCGTCGCGCAAAAAGAAAAACGCGAACCACTCACTGAGGCGGAGCAGGATCAGATCGCCGAACAGGGTGACACTCCCGTCGCCCGCGTTGACCTCTACGTCAAGTTTCTCGACGACCACTCCGACACCATCAAGGGACTCATAACCCGTGCGCACACTCCCGCGCGCATCCAGCGCCTCAACGGCGAGCTCGAGGACTTCGCCGCCCTCGTGGACGAGCTCGACGACAACCTCGATGTCTACTCCGAGCGCAAAGCCGACATTCGGAAATCGCTCAAGGGGCTCAATGAAGGCGTTGCGCGCTGGCAAGCGGTTCTTCACGCCTTGCCCAGCGAGCCCGGCTTCGAGCTATCGCTCAAAGAAGCGTTCGACAGCATCGCCGATCTCTCCGATCAGGCCAGGCAAATCACCACAGACCAGGAAGCCTACTTCAAAGCCCATCCCGATGAGAAGGGCCAGGACCGCTACGAACCGAAGTGATAAAGGGAATAGCCAATAGTGGGTAGCCAATAGATGGGTTCAGGCCATGCTCAAGTTCTCAGTTTTCTCATCATGACCACCAACATTCGGCCGATCTCATCACACAAACCTTCCGCGTGACGGCGCTTTGCGTCGGATCCAAACCCGAGGCCGCCGGCAATGATGAGTTGCGTTTGCACCTCACAGTTTGATCCCCTGGCATGACCGAGAAACTGAACATTCTCTCCTTTCGTTGGTCTACCGTAACCCTCAGCGATGTTGCTGGCGATAGAGACTGAGGCCCGGCGCAGTTGGTTCGTCAGGCCGAACTGTTCCGACGACGGGAACGCGCCTGTAAGTTGGTATATTGCCAGAGTAAGTTCAACTGCCCGCTGCCAAACAATGAGGTCCTTGAAGGACTTGGTCATGATTCTCCCTTCGCGCTCGCTCGTAGGGAGCGTGAAGCAGAAATCCTAACATCAGTTGGAATCGTTCTCCACCTTGGCTCCTTCTCCCAATCCCTATTTGCTATTTGCTACTGGCTATTGGCTATTGGCTATTGGCTGCTGGCTACTGGCTACTGGCTACTCCCTGTTATCCTGCTTTCCGTGTCCCCCGACGTCGTCCCCATCTTTCAGCTCGAATACCGCGCCCTCCGCCCGCGTGCGCCCATGCCGCCCATTCATGTCCGCTTCCGGCGTTTCACCTCGCTCAACACCACCATTCGTCTTCGCCAGGGCGAGATCCACGCCAGTCTCTCCGATCTTCTCGAAGGCGCACCCGAATCTGTCCTCCACGCCATCGCCCACATTCTCCTGGCCAAGCTCTACCGCAAGCCCATCGACCGTGCGCACAACCTGCGCTACAAACGCTTCGCATCTTCGGCCGCCGTCACGCGCCAAACCGAGCTCGTCCGCACCGCTCGCGGCAGCAAGCGCTACTTCGGTCCCGAGGGCCGCTACTTCAATCTTGAAGAGGTCTTCGATTCGCTTAACACGCGCTTTTTCGGCGGGCTGCTCGGCCGCCCCGAACTCACCTGGAGCGAGCACAACGCCAAGCGCTCTCTCGGCCACTACGACGCCGCTCACAACACCATCGTCGTCAGCCGCGTCTTCGACCGCCCCTCCAGCCCTCGCTACGCCATCGAGTATTTGCTCTATCACGAGATGCTCCATCTCAAGCACCCCGTCAGGACCCGCGGCCTGCGCCGCTGCGTTCACCCTGCGGAATTCAAAGCCGACGAAGCCCGCTTCCCGCAACTCGCCGAAGCCCTCGCCTTCATCAAGCGATTCTAGGTGTGTGTCGGGCATAGATTGGTGACGGAGCCTACAGCGTGGGCAGCAGGTTCTGTTTTAAGTTCTAGCCATGGGCCAGAACTTCATTCCTGACACGGTCAACCAGACGCTTCTGTTTCC
>Ga0224555_1000092_pt1 | contig 113619 bp, 99 predicted proteins | sample 714S23034metaG_FD_180687 | JGI IMG/M metagenome (GOLD analysis project Ga0224555, IMG submission 180687) | Peat soil microbial communities from Stordalen Mire, Sweden - 717 S2 30-34 | ecosystem: Environmental > Terrestrial > Soil > Wetlands > Peat | place: Sweden: Norrbotten County, Stordalen... | reverse complement strand
GAAGGCCCCGCTGTGCTTTTTACGTGGTCGTTTCATATATTTCTCTCGATGGTATTATTGTTCCTTCTGACTCACCATCTAAACCACCTGTCCAGTTTTCGGGGAGCACTATAATACCCAATCCTTCGGAAACCTTTGTAGATCGCGTCAGTAACCAAACTGCCATCGGGAAATCTCATGGAGGTCAATAATCGGACATTTTCCAATATCGCGATCTTTGGCCGAATTACATCAACCACTCGAAGGTAGTGTTCAAATAATGTGTTCCGTGAATCGTCGGCCTGGCGTTTCCCGGACAGACTGAAGCCCTGGCACGGGGGGCCTCCGATAATAACCTCGATTTGACCTAATTTCTCGCTCCAATCTTGAATTTCAACCTTCGAGACTGCGGTTATGTCTGCTCCAAGTTCGCGAGTCGAAGGAAAGTTTTCCCGGTAAATGTGGCGAAAGTCGGGATTTATTTCCAAAAAGCCAAGCATCTTGAATCCAGCCCAAGCGAAACCCGTGCTGAAACCGCCACATCCCGAAAATAGGGAAAGCGCAGTGGGAGCGGCTTTTGGACTCTGATCCCTTTGTCGGTCAAGCGTGGACAACAGTTCTACGTATCTGGTGTTTTCTGGTGTCCTGCGCGCTTTCAAAGCACGGGTATGATCTTTGAGTTTGGAGCCGAATTCGTGCCGGCGGTAGCGCTTTTTGCGAGCGACAATCTGCAATACTTCGGCTTCCTTAGAAAGCACTTTGTTTACACGGTCAATTTCTGGATGGGGAAGTGATGACTTACCGAGTTCAAATGCAGATAAATTCGCTTGCGGCACGCCGGTAATTTCCGCCAATTTGGCTTGGGAAAGGCCAAGTCGGCTGCGCGCCGCACGCAACTCCGTTCCATCAATAATCAAAGATGTCATATGTGACGTATTGTCCGCAGTTGGATTCAGGAAGTCAATAGCCTTTTTGATGAATATTGTGATCTGGGCGTTCCTGTGTGTTCTTGACCATATTGTCGGTTGGCGGTGGCAATGATGCAGATTGACCGGCGCTGCCGCCCGTTCCTTTGGGCGACGAAATTCGACACGAATTCTGGAAAGTTGAAATCATAGGCAGTTGTCACCCATGAGGGCGTTGTTGTCAGTCCTCGATATTTGCATTTTGTGCCTTTTCTAAACGGGTTCAGACACCAAAACAGGAGGCGAAAAACCGGTTTTTCTCCCTTTCGAGTTCCTGCTTGAGCCTCTCTCGGGAGTCTGGAAAGCCCAGCCTCCGCGAACCCCTCGGGACCGATTCACTGCTGCACCCGGCGTGGCCCTGTTCCGCCGCGCGCAAGGCCAGCGCCAGCGCGGTGCAGCGGTCGGCGTGGCCGTCGGGACTGTGCGGGGCGCGGTAGGTGACCTGGCCCGTCGGCGTGCTGACCCGGTTGATGGAGTGCAGGTCTTCCCGGATCGCGCGGGCCACGGGCACCCGCAGGTGGCGCTTCTCAAGTGAATTTAAACTCCTGAAAATTTATTCAACGACATATTGAATTCCGCGCCAGTCTTCATATAGTGCGCAACGCAACGGATTATGCAATGGAAATGAGCCAAGAGATTTCGCCACCGGCCACCTGGGACATTCAGGCGGCGCGCGCTTTGTACAACATCCATCGTTGGGGCGCCAAGTATTTCGACATCAATGAAGCCGGGCACGTGGTGGCCATGCCGCTGCGGGAAAACGGGGCGGTGGTGGATTTGACCGACGTGATCGAGGAAGCCAAGGGGCGGGGCCTGAAATCTCCGGTGCTGATCCGATTCCAGGATATTTTGCGGGACCGGGTGGAGGCGATCAACCAGGCTTTCGCGGCCTCCATCGCGGAATTCAATTATCAAAACACCTACCGCGGGGTCTTTCCCATCAAGGTCAACCAATTGCGCGAAGTGGTGGAGGAAATCCTGGACGCGGGCAAGCCGTATCACTTCGGGCTGGAAGTCGGCAGCAAGCCGGAGCTTTTCGCCAGCCTGGCGCTGCAAAGCCAGCCCGGCTGCCTGATTATCTGCAACGGCTACAAGGACGCGCTGTTCATCCGCATGGCGCTGATGGGCATCAAGCTGGGCAAGAGAGTCATTATGGTGGTGGAGAAGCTGGAGGAGTTGCCGCACATCATTGCCATCTCGCAACAGATGGGCGTGGAGCCAATCCTGGGCATTCGCGTGCGGCTGTTGAGCAAAGGGTCGGGCAAATGGGCCGACAGCGGCGGGGAAAACGCCAAGTTTGGGCTCAACACCGCCGAGTTGGTGGCGGCCTGCGAGATGTTGCGGGCGGAGAAAATGGAGTCTTGCTTCAAATTGCTGCATTTCCATATCGGGTCGCAGGTGCCGGACATTCTGACCATTAAGAAGGCCGTGCAGGAAGCGGCCCGCTTTTACGCCAAGCTTTGCAAAATGGGTTTCGCCATTGAGTCGCTGGACGTGGGCGGCGGTTTGGGGGTGGATTACGACGGCAGCCGCTCGGCCTTTGACAGTTCGGCCAATTACACGCTGCAGGAGTACACCAACGACATTGTCTTTTACATCAGCGAGGTCTGCAACCAGGAGCAGGTGCCGCATCCGCAAATCATCAGCGAAAGCGGGCGGGCCATTGTCGCTCATCACAGCGTGTTGCTGGTGGAGACGCTGGGCACCATCGGCAAAATCCGGGCCGGGGAGGCCGGGCAATACGGCGACCACGAGCACGCCCTGGTGCGCGACCTGCTGGACATCCGCCGGAACCTGCCCTTGCGCAACCGGATGCTGGAGGCCCTGCACGACGCGACGGATCGCCGGGAAGAGGCGCAGCACATGTTCGCCCTGGGCCTGCTGGATTTGCGCGACAAGGCCAAGATCGAAACGCTTTACTGGGAAATCGGACGCGACGTCGTGCAAAGTTTCCGCGGGCAATCCTACGTGCCGGAGGAAATCCGCAAGCTGGAGGACAGCCTGGGCGACCAGGTCCTGTGCAATTTCTCCGTCTTTCAGTCGTTGCTGGACCATTGGGCCTTGGGCCAGCTCTTCCCCATCATGCCCATCAGCCGCCTGAACGAAAGGCCCACCCGCGAAGGGACGCTGGTGGACATCACCTGCGATTCCGACGGCGAGGTCAAAAAGTTTATTGACCTGACCGACGTGCGCGACACCCTTCCCATGCACGCGCCGCGGCCCAACGGCAACGGCCCGGAGCCGTATTACCTGGGCTTCTTCCTCATGGGCGCGTACCAGGACATCATGGGCGATCTGCATAATCTCTTCGGGCGCGTCAATGAGCTGCACGTCTTCCTCGACCCCGACGAACCGGCCGGTTACTACGTGGAGGAAATCATCGAAGGCTCGACCATCGTGCAGACATTGACTTCGGTGCAGTACGACGAGAATGAATTGAAGCGGCAGATGAAGATGCAAATTGACGAGGCGATCAAATCCGACCGCCTCAAACCGTCGGAAGGCATGAGGTTGCTGGATGACTACGAGCGCGGCCTGAAGGATTACACCTATCTGGCCCCGTGACCACGGATGGACGCCGCGAAAGCCGATTTGATGCGCGCACTGGGGCGGCTGGTGCGGGGCTTGTCCACGCTTTTTTGGGGCATTCCGCTGGCCTTGGCGGCGGACGTGCAGACGGCGCGGACCGATTGGCTGGGCGCCCTGGGGGCGTGGAGTTTCGCGCCCGCCTTCATTCTCAGCGGCCTGCTGTGGCGCGGGTTGCGCCAGTTGCGGGATTTTCGGCCCCAGGAACGCGTCTGGCAGCAGGCCCTTCACCGCGCCGAATTGTTCGCCATGATCAACACGGGTCTGGCCCCCTTCCTGTTTTGGTGGCACCGGTTTCCCTTCGTGCCTCTTTATTTTGTGTGCGTCATTTTCCTGGCCGCGTCCGGCTACCTCTTTCTCATGCAGCTCAACCAGGTGCTGCGCCGCCTGGCCGCCATGCTGCCGGATGAAATGTTGCGCCTGGAAACCCTCACCTTCGCCGCCATGAACACCTGGATGCTCCGGGCCGCGCTGGGCGGTCTGGGCGTGTTCCTCGTGTTGACGGATTTTCATGGCGCGTCCCGCCACATCGGACGGCATTTCTTCGACCTGCAATCCATCGGCGAATGGATCGTATTATTCTTGACGCTGATGCCGGCGGCCGTGACTCTCGCCCTCCTGTGGAAGATCAAGGAGGCCATTTTCACCAGCTTTTTTGAGATCGAGCGGTAAAGGGCGCCGCCGGCGCGAGCCGAAGCCAAGGCCATGAAGGTTCGCTTAAGCTCCCGCCAGTTTCTGCCGATACAAACGCTACCGTGCATTTATGAGACCGCAGATACCGTTGAAGACCATAAGCCCAACCGCCACGGTGGCGATGATCCTTGGCCACGCGAACACGTTTCCGCCGGCCATGCTGCCGCAGGCCGGCGAGTCCCCCAAGGCGGTCCATGCCGCGGTAGAGGCCGGCCCCGGGTATTCGGCGCCATTCTTTGAAGACACTCCGCGCTCTTTCCAGGCGCCTTATCCGTTTCCATGGCGCCACGGCGGATTGAATGATTGAGCCGGGGTGAAGTCTGTGGTTTGACATTAGCCCACAGCCTGCCATAATCAGCCCCGGACTTATGTGGCATGTCACGCGGGCGAACGTTTGGCCAGCCACCGGCAAGGGCCGGCGGCGGGCGGCCATTTCGCGCTTGGAATTCCATCTCATGCCCTCAGCCAAAGGCTTCCTATGACATTCGATCCATCGGTGGACGATCACCCATTCCTCAAAGGGTTCAAGGCCGAGCATCTGGCCCTGTTGGCCGCCAACGCTTTGCCGGCGCATTTCCAAGCCGGCGAAATCATCTTCCGCGAGGGCGAAATGGCCAACCGCTTTTACCTTCTCACCGCGGGCGCCGTGGTCCTGGAAACCTACACCAAAGACCGCGGCAGCGCCGTGGTGGACAAAATCGGCGCGGGCGACGTGCTCGGCTGGTCGTGGCTCTTTGCGCCGTATTACTGGCGCATGGACGCCAAGGCGGTCGAACCCACCAACGCGGTCTTTTTCTACGGCACCCGCCTTCGCCATGAAGCGGAAAAGGACCACGATTTGGGCTACGAATTGATGCGCCGCGTGGCGGCCGTCGCCATTGAACGGTTGCAGGCCGCGCGCGGATTCCCCCGCGGGAAAACCCTCCCTTTATGATCAAACCCAATACTTCAAACCCCGCCGTCATCCGATGGGTGGAGGAAATGGCTGCCCTGTGCCAGCCGGATAACATCTGCTGGTGCGACGGCTCCGAATCGGAGAAAGAGTCGCTTTTGAAGGAAGCCTTGTCCCGGGGCATCCTGCTCCGTCTCAATCCCAAGAAACTCCCCGGATGCTATTACCACCGCTCGACGCCCGACGACGTGGCGCGGAGCGAAGACCGGACGTTTATCTGCACGCCCACGCCCGAGGAGGCGGGGCCGACCAATAACTGGGCGGCGCCGGCCGAGACTTACAAAAAGCTCAAGGGCCTTTGCGCCGGGGGCATGCGCGGACGCACGCTCTACGTGATTCCCTACCTCATGGGACCGCTGGGTTCGCCGCTGACCAAGGTGGGCCTGGAGTTGACCGACTCCATTTATGTCGTGCTGAGCATGAGGATTATGACGCGCATGGGCCAGGTGGCTTACGAGCACTTGGGCCAGAGCGAGGATTTCAATCGCGGCCTGCACTGCATGTTGAACATGGACCCAAAGCAGCGCTACATCGCGCACTTCCCGCAGGACAACGCGATCATCTCGACCAGCTCCAATTACGGCGGCAACGTCTTGCTGGGCAAGAAGTGCCTGGCGTTGCGCATCGGCTCCTGGCTGGCCAACAAGGAAGGCTGGCTGGCCGAACACATGCTCATCCTGAGCGCCGAATCGCCCACCGGCGAAAAAACTTACGTCACGGCCGCATTTCCCAGCGCCTGCGGCAAGACCAATTTCGCGATGTTGGTCCCGCCCCCTCATTTCGCCGGCTGGAAGATCCGCACCGTGGGCGACGATATCGCCTGGATGAAACCCGGCCAGGATGGCCGCCTTTACGCCATCAACCCCGAAAACGGCTATTTCGGCGTCGCGCCGGGAACCAATGAGCGAACCAACCCCAATGCCATCGCCTCAATCTCGCGCGACACCATCTACACCAACGTCGCGTTGACGCCGGACCTGGACGTTTGGTGGGAAGGCAAGACGGATGAACCCCCGCCCGAACTGACGGACTGGAAGGGCCGGGAATGGACGCCCAGCTCAAAAGAACCGGCGGCGCATCCCAACAGCCGTTTTTGCGCGCCCATGAAAAACAACCCGGCCTGCGCGCCGGAGGTGGATGACCCCAAGGGCGTGCCCGTCAGCGCCATCATCTTCGGCGGCCGGCGCGCCACCACCATTCCGCTGGTGTATCAGGCTTTCAACTGGATTCACGGCGTCTATATCGGCGCCACCTCCAGTTCCGAAACCACCGCCGCCGCCACGGGCGACGTGGGAAAAATCCGCCGCGATCCCATGGCCATGCTGCCGTTTTGCGGCTACAACATGGGCCTTTATTTCCGCCACTGGCTGCGCATGAGGAAACAACTGACCAATCCTCCCCGCATTTTTTACGTCAATTGGTTTCGGCGCGATGAGACGGGCAAGTTTCTCTGGCCCGGCTTTGGGGAAAACATGCGCGTGCTCAAATGGATCGTGGACCGCGCGCATGGCCGCGCCGACGCCTGGGAAGCGCCTTTGGGCTGGGTGCCGGGACCGCGCGACTTTGACCTGGTCGGCCTAAAGGGTTTCGACGCCGCCCGTCTGGCCAAGGCGCAGGCGATTGATTTGGAAGATTGGCGCCGTGAAGTGCTCTTGCACGACGAGCTGTTTCTCAAGCTTTACGCCGATCTGCCCAAGGAGTTGATCTTCCAGCGCGAATTGCTGGTGGCGCGGCTGTAGCGGCCTATCGGTTGTTTCTTTCGTACCCGGCCATGTATTCGTCAAAGGCATGGCTCCGCGGGAGCGTCGCCCTACCGAATCAGGCGTGGTAGGGCGACGCTCCCGCGGAGCCGTCTTGACGTCTATTTTACCAGCGCAATTCATGGATTGTTCCTTGGTAGGGCCAGTGCCCAATTTCCTTCGCCAACCCCGCCCGCACCGGATTCTCCTGCACATAAAGCCATTTTTGCGCATAGCTCTCCTCCTGTCGCAACCGATGATGAAAAGCGTGCGCCTGCCACACCCAATCGGCATGGCCATGCGCTTTGCTGAATCGGCTTTTCCAAAACGCAATCCACCGTTCTATGGTGAACGACAAATCGCGCGGCGCAGCGAACAAATGCAAATGGTCCGGCATCAAAACATAGTTTCCAACCAGCCAGGCGGTGGCCTGACGCCATGTAGCCGCAAGCACCCGATGCGCCTCTTCGCAAGCCAGCCAGTGGGCGCGATCCTTCGTGCAGACCGTCACCAAGACAAGTGTCGGTTGATTGAAATCAATGTGAACGCCTTCCGCCGGCTTGTGGCGTATCGGTTTTTCCTGTGACGTAGATTGATTCATAAAAACACGAGGCTTCTGCCGGGCCGCATCGACGAACCATGGCCCGGCTCCGCGGGAGCGTCGCCCTACCAAGTGAAACATGTTTGGTCATTTTCTTTCGCGCAGGATGCGTTCGGGATTGCGCGCGCGGCTGACGGCGGTGTCGTAGGAGATGAGGCACTTGCAATACAAATCGTAGAGGCAATTATCCATCAGCATCATGCCGTCCTTGCGCCCCATTTGAATGACGTTCTCCAACTGGTGCAGCTGGTTTTCGCGGATCATGTTGCGCACGGCCCCGCTGGCTATGAGCACCTCGCAAGCCAGCACGCGCCGGCTGCGGTCGGTCGCGGCCAGCAAATCCTGGGCGATAATCCCCTGCAACGAATTGGCCAGTTGCGCGATGATCTGCCGTTGCGCGTTGCCGTCAAACACGCCGATGATCCGCTCCAGGGCGTGCGACACGTTGGGCGAGTGCATGGTGGCCAGCACCAGGTGGCCCGTTTCCGCCGCCGTCAAAGCCGTGGCGATGGCTTCGTGATCCCGCATCTCGCCCACCACAATCACGTCCGGGTCCTGCCGCAAGACGTGGATCAAGGCGCGGTTGAACGAACGCACGTCGGTCAACACTTCCTGCTGCACCACAATGGCCCGTTTGTTTTCATGCACAAATTCGATGGGGTCTTCGATGGTGACGATTTTGCAGCGGCGTTCGCCGTTGATGAGATCCACCAGGTAATTGAGCGTGGTGGTTTTGCCCGCCCCTGTCGGCCCGGTGACCAGCACCAAGCCGTTGGGCTTGCGCGCCAAATCATCAATATTCTCCGGCAAACCCAACTCCTCCCTGCTGGCAATGCGATGGCCGCAAAAGCGCAGGCTCATTTCAGTGTGGCCGTTGCGGCGGTAAAAGGTCACGCGCACGCGGCCCACCGCGCTGTGGTGCATCGAAATGCAAAGTTCCCATTCCTGTTCCAGCTTCTTGCGCTGCTGCTCGTTGAGAATGCCCTCCGCAATGGCCGTCAGATCGGCCTCCGTCAACACGTCCTCATTGGCCAGAATGATTTCGCCGTTGACGCGAAAGGCGGGCGGCACGCCCGCGATGAGGTGCAGGTCCGAGGCGTCGCACTCGTTGACCGCGGCCAAAAGCCGATCCATGTGCGAAGCGCTCATTTTTTGATCCGCCGCCACCACCCCCGCAAGCGGTCGCCCGCGCCGCGCGAGGAGAGACGGGTCATGGCGTGGGCGGCGGCGCGGTCCTGGCGGTTTAATTCGCGGGCCTGGGTGAAAGATTTTTCCGCCGCGCCCGTCAGCCCCAGGGCCTCCTGGCAGCGGCCCAGTTCCAGCCACGGCACCCAATGCCCCGGATTCCTCTCCACCGCCTGCTGCAACAGGCGCAGCGCGAGCGAAAATTGACCGTGGCGGACATGGATGCGCCCCCCCTGCCAGGCCGCAACCCAATCGCCCTGCGCCAGCATGAGCGCCTTGTCAATACAATAACCAGCCAGTGCCTCCCGCGCCGCCAGCAACACATCGCCCCGCGCCAGCCAGACGCAGGGGGAAGCTCCATTTTCTCCCACCGCCGCGTCGGAGAAAGCCAGCGCGTCCTGGATGTCGCCGCGGCGGGCCAGGACGACGGCTTTGGCGGCCAGCAATTCCGCGTCGCGCGGGAATTGATCCAGGGCTTTGTCGGCCCAGACATTGGCCTCGTCGCCCCGATCCAATTCGAGGAGCATGCGCACCTGGGCCGCCCAGGCGGCGGCGTTGTGGGGATTGAATTCCAGGACTTTGGCGTAGGAGCGCAGGGCTTTCTCAAAATCCGCCTCTTCGAAGGCCGTCTGCGCCTCGCGCTGGTAAAAGGCCTCGTCCTTGACGACGGTCTGCGCTTGGGCCGGGGTTTGTTCCCCGGCTTGGCCGCCGAATTCCAAGTTGACGAATCTGCTCATCAGGTCTGATGGGTTGCCTCGCCGTATATGTAACAGAGGCCGGAGCGGGAAGCCAGCAGTTTTGCAGAGATCAGCCCAAAAGGGGCGCATCTCAATTTTTAAGCGCCGCCAGGATTCCTGGGTGAGCTTTTATTTGCGCGAAACCGGAAAATCGGTTATTCAAGTGGGTAATGTCAGTTCACAGGCACCTTTTCGACTCATGGTTGTCGTAAGCGTCGAATACCTCGATGGCGTTCTGGATAATCCACCTTCCTTGCCGTGGCTGGATTTCTGGCTGAACCCGCGCCGCCTTCGCGGCAGTGATTTTTTGATGCGGTGGTCGCAGGGTGTTTGGAGCGAGAAGCGCCTCATCGAAGCTGTTAATCAGACAAAGGAGTTTTTTGCGATTCCCTACGGGCCGAGCGGTACCGCGCCAAGCGGCAGCGTGCGGGAATTTGAACTTTATTTCGAGCGTCTCGAGGCCGTGGGTCTCGGTAAAATCAAGCGCCCGGATTTATTGGTCTTCCGTGCGGCCGATCAAGCAGCCTTGGAGAAGGAGATCGACATGGTCGGTGGCCTTTCAGAATTGCCGTTCACCGACGAAGACGACCCCAGAATAGCCGCGATATTAAAACGAGCGATGATCGCGGTTGAGTGTGAAAACAGTCTGTGGCGCGGCCAGAAGATGCCTGATTTCAAAACGCCTCTGCGCTCGCAAAAACGGCTTGGTGGAAAGGATGGACTCAAAAAAGGGGCTGTTCTGCCAACCATCATCATAAAGGAGGAAGATCGCGAGCCGTGGCGGCAGTGGCAGAACAAACGCCAAGTGCCGATTCATATTTGGCATGTTTTCTTTGATCTCGCCTACGGGCTGTCGTTTGATCGCGCCGAGCAACTTGTGGCCCAAAACTTGACCGAGCCGACCGTTCAAGTATTTCAGGCCCCAGGAGGGGCGACAACGCGCAAGATCATCTTCAAGCACTACTACCACTACGGCTATCCTTTAGGAACAAGTGTTGAGGAGCCGCGTTTGCTGCCAGCTTGCGTGGAAGACAAAAACGGACACATTTTGCCTTATGTGACCTTTGACGGCGGGCGCTTGCAACTCACCGAAACTGCTTTGCAAACACTCCGCGACATGGCCGAAAGGAAATGTTAAATGGGCACTTCCCACTTAATTGAGACCGGTTTTCAATCTCTTCCCAGCGCTGGAACCGCACGCGAGGCATTGAGGGAAAAGGGCCAGTTTTGGACTCCTCCCTGGCTGGCAAAAGTCATGGCCGCATGGGTGACCGAACAACAGCCGGAGGAGTTGTTTGATCCCGCCGTTGGGCCGGGAACTTTTTTTTCGGCCGCACGCGCGGTTGGCTATACTGGCAGATTTGACGGTTTCGAACTTCACGAGACGGCCTTCGAGGACGGCGAAAAACTCGGCCTTACCGCTCACGATTTCAGCCGGATTCAGATCGGTGATTTTATTTCGAGCCGGTTGACGAGAACATTTCCAGCCGTTATTTCCAATCCCCCCTACATCCGGCATCACCGGCTGGGCGACGAGCGCAAGTCGGGGTTGAGAACTATCTCCGAAAGGGTGCTTGGCTTCGCGCTTGATGGCCGGGGTAGGGCTGCACGTTTATTTTCTGCTGAAATGTCTGGAGCATCTGTCCCCGTCAGGCCGCCTCGCCTTCCTGCTCCCCGCGGATGTTTGCGAAGGCGTTTCCTCCAACGCTCTTTGGAATCGCTTGTGTGAACGATACCGATTGGAAGCCGTCCTGACTTTTGATGAATCCGCCGCGCCATTTCCGCAGGTGGACACCAACGCGGTGGTTATTCTTATGTCTCGTAACGCGCCCTGCGCTCATTTGAAGTGGTTGCGTGTCAAGGAGCAGAATGTCGAAGCGATTCTGCGCGCGCTCCAAGGCAACGCCAACGGGCCAGGCTCCGAAAAGGCCGTGGTTTGCCACGACCGGGTCCTTTCGGAGGCGTTGGCCACAGGGTTCTCACGTCCGCCGCGACCCACGGCGTGGCACGGCGTTGCGCTCTCTTATTTTGCCCGTATTGTCCGAGGCATTGCCACCGGAGCGAATGAGTTCTTTTTTCTGACCAGCGAACAAGTGAGATCCCTGGAGATCGCCCCGCGCTTTCTCATTCGCGCCATTGGGCGCACGCGGGATTGTCCTGGCGAAGTTCTGCGTCCTTCCACTTTGGAACACCTCGATCTGGCAGGCCGGCCAACGTGGCTGCTTAACCTGGACAATGCTCCAAAGGAAAAATTGCCGGCTGGGTTGCGGAAGCATTTGGAGTCCGGCGAGAGGCAACAATTTCACCGGCGCCCCCTTATTCAAAGCCGCCGGCCTTGGTATAAAATGGAGCAGCGCAATCCGCCCCCCATCTTGTTTGCTCACCTTGGCCGCCGTGATTGCCGTTTCATTCTCAACGAGGCGGGCGTCGTGCCACTGAGCGGATTTCTATGCGTTTACCCGCTGGTGACGCAGAAAGAGGAGGTAAAACGGTTGTGGCACGCCTTGAACCATCCCGACACACTGCGGAACCTTGCCTTTGCGGGAAAATCCTACGGAGGAGGCGCGCTCAAGGTTGAGCCGAGACAATTGGACGGTTTGGAAATTCCAGAGTCGGTATTGCGGGAAGTTGGTTTGGAATCTCCCAAGGTGGCGACGGAACTTTTTTTATTTGAAGAGGCCGCAAGGCAAGACGCCTCCAAATCTTCACACAAGGCCGCACTGATGGGGCTCAAACTATGATTTGACCTCTAACACCGGGTGTTTTCGTTTTTGGGTCGGTGTCTCGTCTTCAATTGTGGCTCCGCAATTCCAGCAAACATAGTGATCGGCAATTCCATCCAACAGCCTGGTAATCCTTGCGGCCATTTACCAAATGGATTTCCACATCCATGACCTCGATGAATCGCTCTTTGTTCCCGCACTCAGCGCAGATTAGGCCGCCGTCGGCATTTGCAATCGAGCAGTTTCTCTTCATAATTTCTGGGTTTACAGGCCAAGATTGATCTCAAATTTCATTCCATTTAAGCCCGTCATGCGCCGCGCGTCCAAAATTGTAACAAACCTGCCTTACGTCTGTCTTGCCATGCGGGGTGGTCGCGCTTAAATTAGGCGCATGGATATGCCAGATGAGGCGCCGGTGATGACGTTGCCCAACGCCACGCTGTTCCCTCAAGCCCTGATGCGGCTGCACATTTTTGAACCGCGCTACCGGCAAATGCTGGAGGAGGTGCTGCAGTCCCGTCGCATGATCACCATCGCCATGCGCAAACCGGGCAGTTCGCGCGAGATTCCTTTTACGGTGGCGGGCCTGGGCCTGGTGCGCGTCTGCCTCGAACAGCCCGACGGCACCTCCATCCTGATCCTGGAAGGACTCAGCCGGGTGGAATTGCTCAACACGGTGCGGCGCGTCCCGTTTCGGATCAACCGGATTCGGCCCCTGCCCACCCCCAACCGCGACAGCGTGACCATTGACGCCTTGATGGCCAAGGTGCGCGATTTGGTCACCGAACGCATTGAACAGGAATTGCCGGCTTTGGAAAAAGGTTTCAAAAAGCTGCCGGTCAAAAAAATCGTCGCCTGCCTGGAAACTCTCAATGACCCCGACCGCGTGGCCGACCTGGTGTCCTGGTCGCTGTTGCGCGGGGCGGCGGAGCGGCAGACGATTTTGGAAACCATCGAGGTGGAGGCGCGGCTCAAACACTTGATCCACTTTTTGATGGCGGAAATCATCCAGCGGCGGAACGACAAAACAACATGACCACATCCAGCAGCACCACGGAAGGGGGCGCCGGGCGGGACAACATGACCTCGGCCCTGTTCGCCAGCATGATCATGCAGCACAGCAACATGGCTTTGATCTTTTTGGGACAGGCGCCCAACCCCCAGACCGGACAGACCGCCCAGGACCTTGAGCACGCCAGGTATTTTATTGACTTGCTGGAGATGCTCGCGGTCAAGACCAAGGGCAACCTGACCAAACAGGAGGAGGCGCTCCTCAATCAGAGCCTGACCCATTTAAGACTCAGTTTTGTCGGGGCCGCCGAACATCCTCCCAAGCCCGCGCCAGCGGACGCGGCGCCGGCCACTCCATCCGCTTCCGCGCCCGCGACTCCGCCGGCGGACGCCCCACAAAAAGCGGACGCCGAGCCGGCAGCGCCGGGGCAGACGGCGGCCGAGAGCGAGTCGCACAAAAAGTTTTCCAAAAGGTACGAATAATCACGCCTTGGGGGCGGCGGTGCTGGCGCGGATGAGCAAGGCGGCGGCCAAACGCCTGGATTCGGCCGGTTCGCCACGCAGGAGCTTCTGCATGATTTCCATGGCGGCGGCGCCCAGGCGCATCTTGGGCTGGCGCACGGTGGTCAAGGGCACGCGAAAATGTTCGCTCATCAGAATGTTGCCAAAGCCGCCGATGGAAAGATCGCCGGGAATGCGGAGGCCTTGCTGCAAAAAGACATTGGCCGCGCCCATGGCCGCCAAGTCGTTGGCGGCTTGGATGGCCGTCATGGAAACGGACTCGTTGAGCATTTGCAGGGCGGCTTTTTCGCCTTCCTCCATGGTGGCGCCGGCGGTGAAAATGAGGCGGTCGTCCGGCTGGATTTGCGCCTCGCGCAAGGCGCGGCGATAGCCTTCCAGCCGTTCCTGCGCCCAGGGAGCGCCGGCGGGGCCGCACAAAAAGGCGATTTTTTTGTGGCCCAGTTCCAACAAGTGGCGGGTCATCTGGCTGGCGCCGGCCATGTCGTCGCTTTCCACGTTGTGGAATTGGGCGCAGAAGGGGGCGCGCTGGCCCAGGATGACGGTGGGCGTTTGCCGTTGCCACAAGACCTCATAGATGGCAGCCGCGGGCGCCAGACGGTAAATGGGAAAGATCAACAACCCGTCCACGCGCCGGGCTATCAGCCGGCGGATGCAGGCTTCCTCGCGCTCTGGATTGTTGAGTGTGTGGGCCAGGATCAAATCGTAGCCCCATTCGTGCGCGCCTTCTTCGACGGCCGAAATCGTGCGGGCGAAGATGGGGTTGGCGACGGTGGACAGGACCAAACCGAGCAGACGGCTTTTGCGGCTGCGCAATCCCTGGGCCATGGAATCGGGGACGTAGCCCATCTGCTGGGCCAGAAGCCTGACGCGCGCCCGGGTCTTGGCGGCGACATCGGTGGCGTCGCCCAAGGCCTTGGAAGCCGTCATCAATGAGACGCCCGCCCGCGCCGCGATGTCTTTTAATCGAACCATGTATGATTCAGACGGATGAACCCCGCCAATGCAGCTTCTGCCGGACGGCCTCAAAAAAGGAGGTTTCGCCAGGATGCAGCAGCCGCGCCCTGCGGCGGCCGCGTTTGATGACCACCGTGTCGCCCGCCTCCAGGCTGGCCAGAGTGTGGCCGTCCGCCGCGATGATGGTTTCCATTCCCTTGCTCAACAATTTCACCCCCACCACCGAGTTGTGGCTGATAACGACCGCACGATTGGACAGCGCGTGGGGACAAATCGGCGTGATGGCAAAAACTTCCGCCCCGGGACTAATGATGGGGCCGCCAGCCGAAAGCGAATAAGCTGTGGAGCCGGTCGGCGTGCTCACGATCAAGCCGTCCCCGCGGTAACGGGTCAACTCCTTGCCGTTGACGGACACGTCCAACTCGATTAAGCGCGACACGGCGCCGCGGCTGATAACGATGTCGTTGAAGGCAAACATGCGGATGGGCCGGCCCTGGCATTGGCCGGCGGCTTCCATCAAGGGCCGCGATTCCACGATGAAGTCATGGCGCCAAAGTTTTTCCAGGCCGGCCGCGATGTCGCTGGCGGAGAGAGCCGTCAGAAAGCCCAGGCGCCCCATGTTGACGCCCAAAATGGGAGTGACCGAGCCGTTGATTTCTCCCACCACGCGCAGCATCGTGCCGTCGCCGCCAAAGACCAGGAGCAAATCGGTCCGGCGGGCCAAAGCGGCGGCGTCGGGGAAGGATTCACACTTCAAGCCGGCCATGCGCGCGGTTTGGTTTTCCGCCGCGACAATGCGGCCGGCGCGGGCGATGAGCGCGGCCGCCTGGCGGACTGCCGCCCCGCTGGAGGGCATGTCGAAATTGGCCAGCAAGCCGACGCGGTGGATTTTTTCAGGTTTTTTTTTCAAGCAAAACCAGGAATTCCTTGTTGCCGGCCGGCCCCAGCAGGGGCGAAGCGGTTTCGCCCGCCCAGCGCAGGCCGGCGGTATCCGAGGCGAATGTTTTCAGTTCGTTCAAAACACGGGCATGAATGGCCGGATCGCGGATGACGCCCTTGCCGCGGCTGGCTTCGGCTTTGCCGGCCTCGAATTGGGGCTTCACCAAGGCGAGGATTCTACCGTCCCGCGCCAGCAATGCAACGGCGGAGGGAAGAATTTTTTGCAGCGAGATGAACGAGCAATCCGCCACGATCAATCCCGCCCCCGCGAAGTCCGGCGGAAAATCCCGGCGGGTCAGGAAGCGCGCGTTGGTGTGTTCCATGACGATCACGCGCGGGTCGCGCCGCAGTTTCCACATCAGTTGCCCCCGGCCCACGTCCACGGCATAGACGCGGGCCGCGCCCTGTTGCAGGAGGCAGTCGGTGAATCCGCCGGTGGAAGCCCCCAGATCAATGGCGGTGACGCCCGCCACGGCAAGGCCGAAGAGGCGCAGGCCGTGTTCCAGTTTGTAGCCGCCGCGACTGACGTAACGTTCGGGGGCGGCCAGCGTCAGCGGGTCATCCGGTTGGACCAGGCCGCCGGGTTTGCAGACCAGTTGTCCGCCGGCGCGCACCTGGCCCGCGAGAATGGCGCGTTTGGCTTTTTCGCGGCTGGGGCAGAGGCCGCGTTCGACAAGCGCCTGGTCCAATCGCACTTTTGGCATGGTCAGACCGGCTTTTGATACACGCGGCGCTGGATTTCGCGGTAGGTGGTCAGAAACATGTCGTTTTCCGCCACGGTTTTTTGCACCAATTCCGGGAAGATTTGGAGTTCGGAATAATTGATGACGCAATGGACGCTTTGGGCGAAGGCCTGCATGGTGTTCAAGGTTTCCATGCCCGGGCCCACCAGAAAGATCACCGCGTGCCGCCGCAGGCTCATGGGCAGATTCTGCACCATGCGCAGGGCCGGGTTCTCCAGCGAATCCGAGCCGGCGAAAGTCTCCTCGATGACGACAATCTGGTAGTTGATCTGGTTGTAACGCAGCTCGAATTGTTCGAAGTTCTCAACCACGTGGACTTTGTAGCCCAATTCGACCAGGGCCGTCTTGGCCAGGCCGATGAACTCCGGGGTGCTGACGGCCAGCAAAGCCGCTTGGTCGCCGGGACTGATGATATCAAATTCTTCCATGACTTACTTCAATTTCAAGGTGCGCGGGAAGCTGGGGATCGAGGGCCGGGCCGGCTCCTTCATTTTCAAGTCGGTGCTGCCGACGACTTCGCCGCGGGCTTTCTTGATCTGGTCAATGCTGCGCGACACCACGCCGCGTTTGCTGCAATAGAGCATGGCGGTTTCCTCGGTAATGAGGCCTTGTTCGTAAGCTTCCAGGCAGGCGGAGTCGAAGGTGCGCCAGCCGAAGGTGTGGCTGGCTTCGATGATCTCGTAGAAACTCTTCCCCTCGCTTTCCCCGTGGATGATGGTGTCCTGGGTGCGAAGATTGGCGCCCATGATTTCCAACAAGGCATGGCGGCCGCCCCCGTTGCGCGGGGCCAAACGCTGGCTGATGACCCAGCGCAAAGTGTCGGAGAGGCGCGTGCGGACTTGTTCCTGTTCTTCGGTCTCGAACATGCCCAGGATGCGGTTGATGGTTTGGCCGGCGTCAATGGTGTGCAGCGTGCTGAGCACCAAATGGCCGGTCTCGGCGGCGCTGAGGCCGATTTCCACCGTTTCGCGGTCCCGCATCTCCCCGACCAGCACGACCTTGGGCGCCTGGCGCAAGGCGGCCCGCAGGCCCGTGGCGAAGGAACTGAAATCGCTGCCCATTTCCCGCTGGTTGAAGGTGGCCTTTTTATGCGTATGCACAAATTCGACCGGGTCCTCCAGCGTGATGACGTGGACCGATTTGTTCATGTTGATTTCGTTGAGCACCGCCGCCAGCGTGGTGGATTTGCCCGAACCGGTGGCGCCGGTGACCAGCACCAATCCGGTCTTTTCCCTGGCCACCTGGCGAAAAATTTCCGGCAGCTTCAGTTGGGCCAGGGAGGGAATCTCCGTGGTGAGCTTGCGCATGACGATGGAGTACTTGCCGCGCTGGCTGAAGATATTGACGCGAAAGCGCAGCTTGTCGGCCACGCTGTAGGAGGAGTCGCAGGAGCCGGTGCGGATCAGGTCTTCCGTCAACCGCGGACTGCCGTTGATCAGGTTCAGGGCAATCATCTCGGTTTGGAAGGGCGTCAGATGATCAATGGCCGGATTGCAGGCCACGGGCACCAGCTCCCCGTTCTGTTCCACCTGCATCGGGCGGTCCACCGTGAAGTTCAAGTCCGACACCTCGGTTCGCCGGCGCACCACCGTGTCGGTTTGCCGGTCCAGGCCCAGCATGGTGGAGAGGACGTAATCAAGTTCGCTGCGGCGCATAAATGCAGGTTCGATTCGGGGTTACATTTCGTCTTCCTCGGGCGGATGGGCCAGGAAGGGGCGGAATTTCTTTTTGTCAATGCACTTGTCGTAGGCCTCGTCGGGCGAAATGCGCTTCATCTTCAGGTGGTCCAGGATCGAATCGTCCAACGGGGTGTTGCCGTATTTCTTGCCGATCTGGATCATGCCGGGAATCTGGTGCGTTTTGCCTTCGCGCACCAGGTTGGCTACTGCCGTGTTGAAAATGAGTATCTCCAGCGCCGCCACGCGGCCCTTGCGATCCACCCGCTTGAACAGGTTTTGCGCCACCACCCCTTTGAGCGCCTCCGAGAGCGTGGCGCGGATTTTGTTTTGCTGGTCGGACGGAAACACGTCAATGATGCGGTCCACCGTCTTGGCCGCGCTGGAGGTGTGCAAGGTGCCAAAAACCAGGTGGCCCGTGCTGGCGGCCGTCAGCGCCAGTTCGATCGTTTCCAGGTCGCGCAATTCGCCCACCATGATGATGTCCGGGTCTTCCCGCAAGGCCCCGCGCAGGGCGGAAGCGAAGGATTTGGTATGCAAGCCCACTTCACGATGGTTGACCAGGCAGCTCTTGCTCTCATGCACGAACTCAATGGGGTCCTCCACCGTGATGATGTGGTCGCGGCGGTTTTTGTTGGCGTAATCAACCATGGCCGCCAGCGTGGTGGATTTGCCCGAGCCGGTTGGCCCCGTCACCACCACCAGGCCCTTGTTCAACATGGCGAATTTCTTCAGCACGGCCGGCAGCGGCGCGTCGGCCTTTTCAAAATCCTCGAACGAAAGCACCTTGCTGGGGATTTGCCGGAAGACGGCGGCGATGCCGTTTTTCTGGGTGAAAAAATTGGCGCGGAACCGCGAGACGTTGGCGATTTCGTACCCAAAATCCACGTCGCCCGTCTCCTCAAAGGTTTTGATTTTGTACTCCGGGGCGATTTCGTAGAGCATGATCTTGAGCTGATCATCCTCCAGGGGCGGATAATCCACCCGCGTCAAGTCGCCGTTGATCCGCAAAATGGGAGGGTTGCCGGACGAGAGGTGCAGGTCCGAGGCCTTCTGCTCGAACATCAAATTAAAAAGGGCGTCAATTCTGGCCATAACTCAGACAAATTTGCCGTACACAGTAGTTGTAGCAAATCCAGCCAGGACTGCAAGCCTGCTGTGGCCCGGGGGCGCATTCCACTTTTTGGGTTGTCTTTCCTAATCTTAATCTTAATCTTGCTCCTAATCCGCAAGCTGGAGGGGGATGAGATTAAGATTAGGAGTAGGATTAAGAGGGGAACCAAAAGGCCAATGACCAATTTTCAATGGCCAATTCGCAATCGAGACGTGCGAATCAGCGATGAAAACGATTGAAAATTGATCATTGAAAAATGGTCATTTGTTATTTACGGGCCGCCCTCGCTTTTCCGCGTGACGATTTCCACGGCGACGGGGCTTTCCGTCAGCGTCATCACCGGGTCTTCCTCCACCAGGTCGCTGTCCAGCGGGATGATCAATTCGCCAAGGGCGTCGGCCGGCAGCCGCCGGTTCCCATCTTTGGAGTGGATGAGGACCGCCGGCGCGACAGCGGAGGATCGAAAGGTCAGCCGCAATCCCGCCACGCTTAAACGGGGCGCGGCGGGGAAAAACTGGCGCATGGTTTCCTGCACGTCGTCGCATTCCCGCACGATGCGCATCAGCCGGCCGTAACGGATGGAGTTGGTCATTTGGCGGGCCACCGAAGGCGCCAGACCCGCGTGCCAGCTCAATTGCATGGTGCCCTTGGGCTGGTTGACGAGAATCCAGGGGTCCTCCGCCAAAAGGTCCTCGCGCATTGGCACGCTGAACGCGCCGTCGGCTCCGATAGGGATCGGAATCCAGCCGGATTTGGCATCAATGGAGGCCGTGATGTCGCTGCACTTGACCTCCGGCCGCGTGGAGCGCATTTGCAGGACTAGGGCCAGGTTGGTATGGACCCGGCTCAGTTCCAACTGCGACTTTTGCATGGCGCGCAGTTCGTGGTAGGGCAGGCGGGCATCCTGGCCCGACGCCAGACGCGGCGCGAACAACATCAAGCACAGCCATGCGCATGGAACAGCTTTAACCGTCATGCGCCAAGATTGGCCAATCGCGCCCTAACTGGCAATAGCGGAAGGGGCATCCCGATCTTTAGGGACGGACGATCGCCGGTCGCCGCGCGTATCGGCCTGCCCGCCAACCTGTGCGTATGGGCGCTGCCGCGCTGGGCTTCTTGCGCCTTTCCCCCCTTTGTTTCCTTCGTTGCCTTCTGTTTGGCTCTCAAAGGCTTACAGAAGCAAACCAAGGCAACGAAGAAGAAATCCCGGCGCCGAAGAATTTTGTCCTGCGCCCCCCACCAACCTTCGGTCACTCCGAACTGGGCTCGCCGCAGGCGTCGTAAATGACGCATTCGACCCGGTTGCTGGACTGGCGAAGTTGATAGTTGCCGGGGGAATCCTCCTCGTGAATAAGGCCGCCGGACAAATGGTTCATTTTTAGATATTGTGTCCACCATCCATTGGTTAATAAAGCGCGAACATCCGTCACATTTGTTTCCTCCGAAACAGCCCTAGGAAGCAACTGGAGATTGCGATAAATTTCCATGGCGGGAGTGCCGTGGCCTCGCACAAAACGCACCTCGGTTTTCGGCAATAGCAAATAAATGACCGCCGTCAGGATCATGCCGAAAACGGTGGACAGACCAACAATGCCGACCAAGCGTTTCGCGCGATTTTCTCGTCCCAGGCCAAAAACGAGCGCGATCAGGAAGGTAGCGGTGATAACGCCCGCACCCCAATTTGCGGCATAAACACAGGCCCCTTGACGGCTGAACACGCTCGTCCCCTTTTCAGAAAATGGCGCCCAGGAAATCCAAACGTCGTCCCGCATGTCCGCGGGGCTGAGGCAGGCCGTCAGTTTGGTGGCTACGGGCGCGCCATCAACCCATTTTCGAAGCAATGGATGGGCAATCCGCAAAGATTCCGGTTTCGGCGAAAAATCGTTCCAGGTCACAGATGCGGTGCCTTGGTGGAGCGGTAATTTTGGATAAACGGGATGGGTGCAGCGTGCCACTTTGAAATGCGGCGCTTCCGCCCGGCCTGAACCGAACACGTAGAGATCCACTTGCACGGGGCCGTTATCAATGCCCGTCAGGCGCATGGGATACACGGCTTTGCCGGTCTTGAACGTGAAGGAAAGAGGATGCGGCGTGGCGGTTTGCAGGGCGGGATCGTCGCGCCTGATTTTCGCGGCCACAAAGACCCAACCGTCCTTGACGTAGCTGGCAATGGCTTGGTCGCGGCTGGCCGGGGCAGCGAAGCCGTTGGTTTTCAGCCACGCTTGGAGCGCCAAAGGATCGAGCGAGAAAATAGTGGCCGTTTCAAAGACGCCGACCATCTTGCGATCGAGGATGGATACAGTCGGAGTCGAGGAGGATCTGATGCCGGCGGTTCTGCTTCCTAATCCTAAGCTTCCACCAATCAGGAAGAACCCAAAAAAAAGGATCATGACGAAAAACGCGCCCGTATGAAGCCAGCTCACCCGGCGAATGCGCACATTTTCCACGGCATAAAGCAACGCCAGAAACAGAGAGACGCTGCCAGAGGCTCGCACCGGATTATCTCCAAAAACCGACAGTCCCGCGCCCAGGCAGGCCAGCACATCCCAGCCATTGATGGGTGAGCCGCGCCGAACGAAGCGCAGCAAGTAACCGCCGGCCAGCAAGCCAAGGAACAATTGCAAGTAGCGCGTGACCTCATGCCGGAGGCGGGGCTGGAAGATACATTGCAACGTGGGAAATAAACCCGTGCTGGCCTCTTCGATGACAGGCGGCGAAGGCAAGGGAATGACCCACGCGAAATTCGTGCCCGCCCCGGTGAACCGGGTTTCGATGACCAGGCGCTCGAGGCCGTTGGTAAAATGGATCAAGGCGCGTTGGTCGGGAATCCGCACCTCCGCCGGCACGGCGGTGGCGTGCATGACCATGCCATCCGCCCATACAGAGGGCGTTGTCAACAGCAACGCCAGCAATGCCAAAAAGCGGTTCACGTGAATCTGATGGATACCACAGTCGGCAAGTTCATACAAGGCCGGTTTCAGGCCGGGCCATCCCGGGAATGTCCTGGAAGAAAGGAGTGGGTTTCTGATGGGTTGTTTGATACGCTCAGACCGGACAATGTGATGGAAAGGCGTCGCCAATGCTGAAAAGACTTTACGTGGACAATTTTCGATGCCTGGTCAACTTCGAGTTGAAGTTGGCCCGGGTGAATTTGTTGTTGGGAGGCAATGGCACGGGCAAGAGCACCGTTTTCGATGTTTTGTCCCGACTGCAACAATTCCTGGCCGGCAATGCCAAGGTGCCGGGCGCGTTTCCAAGCGGCGATCTGACTCGCTGGCAATCCCATGCCGCGCAACGGTTCGAACTGGAGCTGGAAGCCGGACAGGCCATGTATGGATATTCGCTGGTGGTTGAGCACGATGAGGACCGGCGCAAAGCGAAAGTCAAGAGCGAGACGCTGCTGCTCGATGGCCGGAAACTGTTCCATTTCCAGGAGGGCAATGCCGAACTGTATCACGACGATTTCACCGCCGGGCCTAAATATCCATTTGACTGGACGCAATCCGGCGTTGCCGTCCTGCAACCGCGCCCGGACAACAAAAAGCTGACGCAATTCCGGAGTGAATTTCAGAAGATCATCATTGCCAGCCCCCACCCAATGAACATGGCTTCAGAAAGCCGCGAGGAGGAGAGCGCCTTATCGAGGAACATGGAGAATTTTGTTTCGTGGTACCGCTTTTTTTCGCAGAAGCACCAAGGGGCCATGCTCGCGCTTTTTCAGGAGCTTCGGAAGGCCGTTCCCGGCTTCGATTCGTTCACCTTCAAAGAGGCTGGTGAAGCCAGGCTGCTCAGGGTCAAATTGGATTCGCCAGGCGGCGGGGAACCCGCGCTGCCGTATGATTTCAAGGAACTTTCAGACGGCCAGCGGGTGTTGATTGCGTTGTATGCCCTTTTATATCTCCTCAAGGATGAAGGGGTGAGTCTGTTTCTTGATGAACCTGACAATTTCGTGGCCTTGCGCGAGATTCAGCCCTGGCTGTCCGCGCTGACCGATTCATGCGGCGACGGCGTGCAACAGGCGGTGCTGATCTCACATCACCCGGAAATCATTGACAGCCTGGCTTTGTCGTCGGGACGGTGGTTCGACCGCGACGACAACGGTCCTGTGCGTGTGAGTGAAAAGCCGAAGGCCCAAGTGGACGGCCTCAAGACTTCGGAAAGCGTGGCGCGGGGGTGGAATTCATGAGCCGGGAAGCCGTTCTGGCGGTAATCCTCTGCGAAGACACGCAACTGGAATGCTTTATACGGCGCTTCCTGGTGAAGCGAAATTGGGATCGGCGGCAGATTCGAACCGAGACTTTGCCGGCCGGAACAGGATCAGGCTTGGTGTGGGTGCGCGAGAGGTTCGTCAAAGAACTCAGGGCTTGCCGCAGTCGAAGCACCCGGGCGCAAACATGTTTGATTGTCGCTTCGGACGCAGATGACAAGGAGGTGGAAGAACGAATTCAGACCTTCAAGGACGCATGTGCGGAAGCGGCAATATCTTTCCGCCAGGACAACGAGCGCGTTGTGTTTGTCATTCCGAAACGCAACATCGAAACCTGGTTGGCCTACCTGCGAGGGGAACAGGTTGATGAGACGCGCGTGTATCCGAAATACGAGTCTGAAAGCGACTGCAAGAATCAAGTGACAAGGCTTGATGAAATGTGCCGTCGCCAGATTCTTGAACCTGAACTGCCACCCCCGTCACTGATTGCCGCCTGTTCCGAATTCCAACGAATTTCGCGTTGACCTTTTCCGATCGTCACCCCATGCAAAAAAACCGGCGGGCCGCTACGGAATGACCAGCACTGTGTCGCCGTTTTCCAATTCCATATCCTCGTGGTGCAACAGATCAATGCCCTTGAATTCCCCCGCGACCTGGCCGTTGCGCAGCACCCGGATGAGCATCGGATTCATAAACCCGGTGTACTCGGCCGCCACGATGGCTTGGCTCAATTTCATGCCCTCCTCCCACGGCACGACCGGATTGCGTACCGGCCCCTGCACGAATACGACCGGCCCCTGCTGCTCGCGGGCGCGCTGGGCGGCTTGCCGCGCCTGTTCCTGGCCAGCCAGATAGGCCCGCCGGGCTTCCGCCTGCTGCTTATCCCCGCCGGCACAACCCGCGCCGGCCGCAACCACAAGCAAAAGGGATAGAATGACCGTTTTCATGGGCGGACGGGATGAACCACGCCGTCCTTCCATTCAACCACCGCCGCGCGCATTTGTTCCGCCAAATGCCAGGATTTTTTCACGTGTTTGGGAATGAAGCCGGGCGAGGTCCCCAGCAAATCGGTCACGACCAATATCTCGCCGTCGCAATGCGGGCCGGCGCCGATGCCAATGGTAGGAATGGGAACCCTGGCCGTAATCTCCCGCGCCACGGGCGCCGTGACCAACTCCAGGACAAGGCCGAAGGCGCCCGCCTGCGCCACCGCCAGGGCATCGGCCATCAACGCCACCCGCTCCTGCTCGCTCTTTCCTTTGACATGATAGCCGCCTTCCGCCACGACGTTTTGCGGCAACATGCCCAAGTGGCCCAGCACCGGAATGCCCTCGGCAAGGATGGCCTGGATTTGCGGCAGGATGTTCCGGCCGCCTTCGATCTTGATCGCCTCGGCTCCGGCGGCGACGAGGCGGCGCGCGCTCTGCACCGCCTTGGCTGGAGACTCGTAACTGCCAAAGGGCAAGTCGGCCGAGAGCAAGGCTTGCGGCTTGGCGCGGGCCACGGCGCGGACGTGGTATTCGATCTCCTCCAGCGTCACGGAAGTGGTGTCCGGGTAGCCCAGGACCACCATCCCCACGGAATCGCCGACGTGCAGCAGCGGAATGCCCGCGGCGTCGAGCAATTTGGCCATGGCGAAATCGTAGGCCGTCAGGGCGGCGATGCGCTCGCGGCCCTTCATGGCGCGAATTTTTTTAACCTTGTCGGCTGTCATTTTGGAGATTGTTCCCGGCGGAAGTTTTCCAACAGTTCTTCGGGCCGCACGGTGGCGGTGCCCAATTTGCCCACCACAATGCCGGCGGCGTGATTGGAAACAATGGCCGCTTCCACCGGCGACGCGCCGGCCACGATGGCCAGCGAAAAAGTTGCGATGACCGTGTCGCCCGCCCCCGAAACATCGAAGACCTCCCGCGCCACCGTCGGAATGAGAAAGGGCCGGTGGCCGCGCTGGCACAGCAGCATCCCCTGGTCGCCAAGGGTGACCAGGAGGAGGGCCGGCTTGAGTTCTGTCAACAGTTTTTCCACCATGCTCAACAATTTGTCATCCTCCGTCGGCGGCGCTCCCGGCGTGTCATCGGTCATGTCCGCCAGGCCGAAAGCCTCCTTGCGGTTGGGGGTCAGCAGGGAAACGCCGGACAAATCAAGGTGGTGGGAAGGCTTGGGGTCCACGCTCAACCAGATGCCCCGCTGGCGGCACAGCTTCTTGGCCCCGTCCAGCAAGCGCTGGGTCACGACGCCTTTGGCATAATCCCCCAGAATGACCGCTTCGGCCGTTTGGAGGCCCTGCTCCAATTGCGCCAGCAGCCGCCCGGTTATCGCCTCGTCCACGTCCTGCCGGCTTTCGCGATCCACCCGCACCAACTGCTGGCGTTGCGCGACGATGCGCGTCTTGATGCTGGTGACGCGGCTCGGACAGGTCAGCAACCCGCCGCACCCGATGCGCTCGTGCCGCAGGACTTCCCTCAACCGCCGCGCCGCGTCATCCCGGCCCACCACGCCCAGCAGTTCGGTGGCGGCGTTCAAGTCGGCCAGGTTCCGCGCGACGTTGCCCGCGCCGCCCGGCGCGAAGTCCTCGCTCTCAAAATCCAGCACCGGCACAGGCGCCTCGGGAGAAATGCGCCCCACACGGCCCCGGACGAATTGGTCCAGCATCACGTCCCCCAGCACCAGCAGGCGCGCGCGGCCGGCGGCCGCCAGCAATTGGCGGACGCGCGAGTAGGGCAGCACCGGCCCTTTCAAAATTTGCATTTTAGCATTCACATCTGATTGACAAAAGCCGTGACGGGGCTGGTCGCGCTGGCGGTCGCGCGCGGCGCGGCCACGCCGGTCTCGAAAGCCTCCCGCCCGCAATGCACCGCCTCGGCAAAAGCCCGGGCCATGCGGCACGGATCAGGCGCCACGGCGATGGCCGTGTTGACCAGGGCCGCGTCGGCCCCCATCTCCATCGCCTCCGCCGCGTGGCTGGGAGCGCCCAGGCCCGCGTCCACCACCACCGGCACCGTGGCTTGTTCGATGATAATGCGAATCTGCTCCCGCGTTTCCAGGCCGCGGTTGGACCCGATGGGCGAGCCGAGAGGCATCACCGTGGCCGTGCCGGCCTCCTGCAACCGTTTGGCCAGCACGGGATCAGCATTGATATAGGGCAGCACGACGAACCCTTCGCGCACCAACACTTGAGCCGCCGCCAGCGTCTCCACCGGATCGGGCAGCAAATAGCGCGGGTCGGGGTGAATTTCCAATTTGATCCATTTGGGCAGGCCGGCGGCGGCCGCCAGGCGGGCCAGGCGCACCGCCTCCTCCGCGTTGATCGCGCCGCTGGTATTGGGCAAAATCAAGTATTGGGCCGGATCAATGAACTCCAGGATATTGGCGAACGGATCGCGGCGGCCGCTCAAATCGGCCCGGCGCAAGGCCACGGTCACGATTTCCGCGCCGCTGGCGGCCAGCGCCTGGCGCATCATTTCCGGCGACGAGAATTTGCCCGTGCCCAGCAGCAGGCGGGAACGGAACTGCCTGCCGGCGATTGTGAATGTCGAAATATCTTTCACCGTCAAAGCAGCCAGCATGGCGTGCCGGCGGCACAGATTAAAGTTTAAAGTGCAGGCGATTTAAGAGGAAGGACGCATTCCACTTTTTTGGGCTGTCTTTCCTTAATCTTAATCTTAATCTTGCTCCTAATCCGCACGCTGGAGGGGGGATGAGATTAAGATTAAGATTAGGAGTAAGATTAAGAGGGGAACCCAAAATCCAGGAGGGTCAGCGCCGTTTTTCGGTTTGTCACCGGCCGGGCGTTGCCGCACAATGCCGCCGTGCGCAAGTTCGTGTTTCGTTATCCGCTGCTCTTGCTGGCCATCTGGACCGGCGTGCTGCTGGCGGGCGATTACGTCGTGGTGGATACTTCCGCGCGCCAGTTCCGGGCCGGCGGGTTTGCCACCACGGTGGGAGAAATCACGCGCAGCGACCTGGGCCGCGGGTCTCTGAGCCGCCGCGGCGTTGAAATCAGCTATAGCTATTCCGTCAACGGCATGGATTACACGGGACGCCGATACCGCTATGATGAACGCAACGGGGCCTTTGACTACAGGGCCGTGACCAATGCGTTGCCGCCCGGCTCCAAACACGTCGTCTATTACGACGCGGCCAACCCGGCGGATGCCGTGCTGGCGCCGGGCTTGAATGGCTGCGACCTGTTGTTGGGGCTTTTTGCCATTCCGCTGAATGTCGTCACGGGCGCGATCTGGCTGGCGGTCATCCGGTCCCGGCGCGATGGCAGCCGGCCGGCCCCCGCCGGCGGCGTGCGGATTCTCCAGCGCCAAGGTGAAACGCGGGTGCGGCTGGCGGAGTTCTCTCCGTTGGCGGCCGGCTGTTTTGGGTTGGCCGCGGCCTCCTTTGTCGCCGCCATGCTGGTTGACTTCGCCGCCGGCTTTACGCCGAGCCTGCGCTTGATGTCGGCTGTCGTGATGCTGGTGGCGGCGGCGGGTCTGGCGGCCAGCTTTTGGGCGGCGCAGAGACAGCATTTCGGCCGCTGTGATCTGCGCGCCTGTGATGCGTCGCAAACCTTGCTTGTTCCCCCGGTGGGCGGGCGCAAGGAACTGCTGAAGGTGCCCCGGAGCGAGATTGTGGCCGTGTCCATTCATCGGCGCGTGAGCAACAGCCCCAGCGGCCAGCATTTCAGCTTCGTCCCCGCCCTGGACCGGGCCGCGCCAGGGGCCGGAACACAATCACTGGCCTTGGTCAATTTGGGCTGGAAGGAGGGCAAAGCCCGCGCCTTTGCCGGCTGGCTCAGCCAGGAGTTGGGGGTTCCTCTCAAAGGGATGGATTGAGCCGCTCATGCGCAAATACCTGCACGGTCTTCCGGGTTCCGCCGTCCTGCTGGCGGTGTTGTTGAGCAGCCCGGGCCAAGCCGGCGCCCAAACGACCGATAGCCGCTTCAGCGTGGATGCCTGGGGCGCGGGACAAGGATTGCTGCCGGATGACTCGGTCCTGGCCCTGACCCAAACGCATGACGGCTATCTCTGGCTGGGAACCCTCAACGGCATGGTTCGATTCGATGGCGTCCGCTTCAGTGTCTTCGACGAGAGCAACACCACCAACCTGCCCAGCAGCAGAATCGTCCGGCTGTTCGAGGACAGCCGCAGCAATTTGTGGGTGGGCACTTACTCCGCCGGCGCGGCGCGCATTTCGCAAGGCCGCGTCGAACCGTTGCAGATCGGACGCGGCTCGCATCAGGGACATCTGGTTTCGATGTGCGAGGATTCCACCGGCGCCGTCTGGCTGATGACGGAGGATGGCCGATTGGGCCGTTATGCCAACGGCCAGATGGACGAGTGGGGCCTGGGCGCGGGCCGGGGACACTCGGTCATTGCCGACGCCGGCGGCAAGGTCTGGATTGGTTCCGGCCTGCGGATTCTTAGTCTGGACCCGGCCGCGGTTCGGTCCAAGAAGCCCTTGCCCGTCACCGCCGGCCCTCAAGTGCGTCAGCGATTGGATATGCTGCTGGCCAGTCGTGCCGGCGGTTATTGGTGCCTGGCCGATGGCGGCATCCGCAAATACTCCGCCGCGGGGGCCGCCGGCGGCTTTTGGCCTTATCCGTGGACCAATGGCGTGGTGGACACCGTCAAGGCGGCCTGCGAGGACCGGGAAGGCAACCTTGTCGTGGGCACGGGCGGATCCATGCAGCAGGGCGTATTCTGGTTTGACGCGCAAGGCCACTTTGCGCGCCTGTGCCACACCAACGGATTAAGCAGCGACTCGGTCTATGCGCTGCAAGTGGACGGGGAGGACAACCTTTGGGTGGGGTTGGAAGGCAAGGGCTTGAACCGGGTGCGGCCCAAGGTCTTCAAGACGCTGGAGGAATATGAAGATTCGGTCTCGCAATCGCTCTGCCCGGATGACCAGGGCCGGGTGTGGATGAGCATTATCGAGAAGGATTTCAGCTATTGGAAGGACGGCGAACTGCGCTCCGTGGCCTCGGTTCCCAACATTATGAGCCGGTTGAATCCGACGGCCATCCTGGCGGACCAGCAGCATCAAGTCTGGGCCGTCGCGCGGCCCGCCTACGGGGCCGGGTTGTTTCACCTTGTCAACGGCGTGTTCCAGCCAGCCATGGACGTGGCCCACACGCCGGAAATGTCCGTTCTTTTCTCCGATCACTCGGGCGGATTATGGATCGGGACCGCCGGCGGGCTGGGCCACTGGAACGGAACGAACGTGCAGATGTTGACCACCCACGACGGGCTGTCCGCCAACAATATCCACGCCCTCGCCGAAGATCACGCGGGGGATCTGTGGATCGGCACCGAGTTGGGCGGCCTGAACCGGCTGCGCGCGGGCCATTTCACCGCCTTCCGGCAAAGCAACGGTTTCCCCAGCGACAATATTTCCTCGTTGTATGTGGATGGCGAGGACGTGCTTTGGATCGGGACCATGGGCAACGGATTGATCCGGTTTCAGGACGGGAAGGCGACGCATTACCTGACCAAAGACGGGCTGATTGCCAACAGCATTGACTATCTGGCGCAGGACGGCCAGGACTGTTTGTGGATCGGCTCCGACGCGGGCCTGATGCGGGTGCATAAAAAGGACCTCAATGACTTCGCCGCCGGCGCGATTTCCCACGTTTTCTGCCGCGGTTACGACAAGCAGGACGGCCTGCACTCGGCCGAATGCACCTTCGGTTCGCAGCCGGCGGCCTGCCGTGCGAGCGACGGCACTCTCTGGTTCCCAACTCACGCCGGGGTGGTCTATGTGAACCCGGCTGACATTCACTCCAACAACATCCCGCCGCCGGTGGTCATTGAGCAGGTGCTGGTGCCGGGAGAAGTGCAAAACACCAGCGGGCCGCATGTCGCCCCACCCGCCTCGGTCACGCTGCCGGCGGGCAGGGAGGAATTGGAGATTCACTACACGGGCCTGAACCTCGGCGCGGCCGATCGCGCCCTCTTTCGTTACCGGCTCTTCCGGCTGGACGGGCACACCAATAACTGGGGCGAAGCCGACACCCGGCGCTACGTGCGTTATGAGGCGCTTCAGCCCGGCTCGTACCTTTTTCAGGTCAAGGCTTGCAATGAAGACGGCGTGTGGAACGAAACCGGCGCCAGCCTGGCCGTGGCCGTCCTGCCCTTTTTCTGGCAAACCGGCTCCTTCCGCGCTCTGGCCGCCGCCGTTCTTTTGGGCCTGGTGGCCGCCGCCGTTTATTTCATCTCGACACAGAAGTTGCACCGGCAGGTGGCCGGCTTGCGCCAGCAACAGGCGCTGGAGAAGGAGCGCGCCCGCATCGCGCGCGACATCCACGACCAGGTGGGGGCCAGTTTGACGCAACTGGCCCTGCTGGGCGAATTGGTGGAATCGGACCTGGATGACCCGAAGGAGGCCCAGGGCCATGCCCGGCAGATTTCCCAGACCGCGCGCGAGACCACCCGCGCGCTGGATGAAATCGTCTGGACGGTCAACCCCTCCAACGACAGTCTGGACGGACTCGTCAATTATATTTGCAAGCACGCCGAGGAATACCTGGCGGTGGCGGGGCTGCGCTACCGGCTGGACGTGCCGGCGCAACTGCCCAAGACGGATATTTCCCCGGAAACGCGCCACAATGTTTTCCTGGCGGCCAAGGAGGCGGTGACCAACATTGTCAAGCACTCCGGCGCCAGCGAGGCCGACCTCCGCCTGCGGCTGGAGGCGGAGAGTTTCACGCTGGAAATCCAGGACAACGGACGCGGCCCCGCCGGCCTCAAGAGCAAGGCGGCGGAGTCCAGAAATGGATTGCGCAACATGCGCAAACGGATGGAAGATGTGGGCGGCCGGTTTTCCATCGAACCCGCGCCGAGGGGCGGCACGGTGGTGAGCCTGACGGTTCCGCTGGCCAGGAAGTGACTTATGCCGATTCAAGTCTCCATCGTGGAAGACAACGACCAGTTGCGCGGCACGCTGGCCCGGCTCATCAACCGGGCCGACGGCTTTGCCTGCCTGAGCCAATACGGCACGGCCGAGGCCGCCTTGGAAGGGCTGCCCAAAGACCGGCCGCAGGTGGTCCTGATGGACATCAATCTGCCCGGCCTCAACGGCGTGGAGTGCGTGCGGCGCCTGAAGCAGTTGCGGCCGGAGATTTCCGCCGTCATGCTCACGGCCTACGAGGACACCGAGAACATCTTCAATGCGCTGGCCGCCGGGGCTAACGGATACCTGCTCAAACGCGCCCCGCGGGCGGAGTTGCTGGAGGCCATCCGCGAGGTCCATCGCGGCGGCTCGCCCATGACCACGCACATCGCCCGCAAAGTCGTGCAATCCTTCCAGCGGACGGCGCCCACCCCGCAGCCCGGCGAAACCCTGTCCGCCCGCGAACAGGAGGTCCTGGATCATCTGAGCAAGGGATTTCTTTACAAGGAGATTTCCGAGAAAATGGGCATCAGCTACGAGACGGTCCACACGTATATCCGGCGGATCTATGAAAAGCTGCAAGTGCGCACGCGCACCGAGGCGGTGGCGAAGTTCCTTCGCAGATAATGAACGAGGCCGGATTGAGCTTTTGCGTCATCCTCCATCCGCCCTTTTTTATTTTTTTTCAGGCGTTATCAGGCGTTATCAGGCGTTAGTTTCCCACCATTCGGTGTAATTCACCTTTATCGTTAACGGACGACCGGCCCGCGATTCAGGGCCAAAGCGCCATTGGGCGCCCTGGCCCCATTTCACCGATTTCACCCTTGAGCCTTTCCTTTTTCCCTGCTGCAAAATGTCAAAGAACAGGGCGGCGGCTTGTCCGCCTGCCAAGATACACACTATCATGTATAGACGCCAATGAAAGTAAAACATTCAAATATTTTTGACCAGACGCCTTTTTCCCGGCCCTGCATGGCCCATCCCAAGCCGGTGTCTTGCGAAAGGAGTGGGCGGCGCGCGCGTCCCGGCCCTGAGCCTTCGGCGCCGTCCCTGTTAAAGGCCGAAGGCCGGGGCAATTGAACCGCAGATGGACGCGGATGAAACAAGATCGCCCGGCCTCATCTGCGTCCATCTGCGGTTCCAATGGCAATAGTTGGAGCAACCGCAACTCGATGGGAGACCACGGTCAACGCACTTCCGCGCAGCTCCGTTTTGAACCCGCGCAATGACAAGAATTGGAATTGACCCATGGCAAGACCGGACTAGATTACCCTCGTTTTGATGAAGACGGCTCAAATTTGCGATTTTAAATTCCGCCGCCCGCGCCGGAACCTGCCATCGAGCGTTTCCCGTAAGCGCGGGGAGTCTCATTTTGTCTCGGCGTTCTCCAAAGTTTATATCGCAACGGTCGCGCCGCCCTCAAGCTCGGCAAGTTTTCCGAATAGCCGCAAGCCATCGGCGAGGGGTTGCAAATTGCGCGCAGAAATAAGCAGATAACACCCGCCCGGCGACTTCGTTGCTCCTCAGTCCCAGATCCACAAGGGATATGCTTCTTCGTCGCGCCTCGTCGGCGGGCCGTTTTTAGCGAAACAGCAATATCCATAGTTTTTTAACGGGCTGCCAGGTCTCAAACGGGGAAGGAAGCTTGCCGCATTGAAACAACGCCTTTTTCAAACGGAAAGGACCGAATGAGATCGCAAAACTGCCATTTTTCTAGGACCCTTCCGGCTTCCTGATTTAGAGGGGCGAGATCATAATGACAAGCGCACGGCTATCGCTCTTCCTGTCAGGCCGCCTCGCTCAATCCCACTGCCACCATCCGCACCGCTTTGTCCTCCGCGCTTTCTCTGCGCTCGTCCCCGTTATGGTGCTGCCCCATCTGCTGGCTAACCTGCAGCAAGATTTCCCGCCGGAATGCTTCTTCCCCATAACACCAACCGCGCCGGATTTCTGAGATACTCGAGGTTTTTCATGGCTCAGGCAAGGAAAACCTGGGGTTATCCGGTTAGTGGAAAGACAGAGGGGACATTCTTGCCCCCCGACCTTGCCCCGGCTGGCAATAATTACCGGTTTTGAGGCGGCGCGTCATGCCCTCTCCCCTTATCGGCCCTTTTTTCCGGGTGGCACGTCTGCTGCTAATCAGGTGGAGAACTTGGCTTGTGATTGACGCTCTGTTTACAAATTCGGATTATGTGGCGGCGAAGAAGATGCTGGATGTCAGCCTTCTGCGCCACCAAGCCATTGCCAGCAACCTGGCCAATGTGGAGACGCCTAATTATAAGCGCCTGGATGTCTCCCCCACCTTCGAAGCTCAATTGCGCCAGGCCGTCGCCAGCCGGAATGGCGGGGAAATCGCCAGCCTGCAACCCTCCCTGGTTGTGGACGCCACTTCCATTTCCGGCCGGTCGGACGGGAACACGGTGCAATTGGAGACTGAGATGCTCAAGTTGAACGAGAACACGGTGGAGAACACGCTGGAAACACAACTGGTCAGCAACTCCCTGGCCAAGCTGCGCCTGGCCATCACCGGCAAAAGCTGATTTACTTTATGATCAATCTCCTCACCGGCATTGACAGCACGGCCTCGGCCCTGGACGCCGAACGCGTGCGCATGGACGTCATCGCCGGCAACATCGCCAATGCCAACGTGACCAAGGACGTGGATGGCAAACCGTATCAGCGCCAGGAGGTTGCCTTCGAGTCGGTGCTGCGCGCCCAGCAGAGTTCGGACGCCCCCGACGCCGGCTCGCAAACGGTGCATATTGCGCGCGTCATCAAGGACGCGCGGCCCCCGCGCATGATCTACAATCCCGGCCACCCGGATGCCAACGCGCAAGGGATGGTGGCGATGCCCAATATCAATATCCACGAGGAAATGGTGGATATGATCGCCTCCTCGCGCTCGTATGAAGCCAACCTGGCGGTGGTCAAGAACGCCCGCACCATGGCCATGCAGGCGCTCTCCATCGGCAAACACTGAGACCGCGTTTTTTAAATGGACGTTTTATCCGCAATGAAAATGGTGACGACCCCGGCGGCGGGAGGTCTTTCGGCCAATGCCTTGCCAGACGTGGCGGGGGCGGTGACAAAGTCCATTCCGCCGGCGGAGTTGCAGCAGCTCACGTCGGCCAACTCGGACACGCCGCTGGCCACGCCGGCCACCGTCTCCTTCGGCAGCGGCGCCAGTTTCGAGAACACGCTGGGCAGTTTCGTCAACGACGTGGCCCAAAAGCAGACCGCCGCCAGCAGCGCCGTCAGCGGCTTGTTGAGCGGAAAGAACGTGTCGCTGCACCAGGCCATGATTTCGACGGAGGAAGCCAATATTTCCTTCCAAATGATGGTGGAAGTGCGCAACCGGCTGTTGGACGGTTACCAGGAATTGATGCGGATGCAAATTTGATGAACCGACATGAATAAGAACCTCACCCAATTGGGACAACAGTTGCTGGGCATTTGGAAACAGCTTGGGCTGAATCAGCGCGTGAGCATTTGCATGGCCACCATCGTGGTGCTGGCCGGCCTGGGCGCGATGGCCTTTTGGTCCAGCCACCCTGATTTCGCCCTGCTCTACGGCAAACTCGATGACGGCGAATCCTCCAAAATCGTGGCCGCGCTGGACGAATCCAAAATCCCCTATCAGGTTCGCGGCGGTTCGATCTATGTCCCCTCCGACAAAGTGTATCAAGTCCGCATGCAAATGGCCGGCAAGGGCATTCCGCGCGGCGAAGGGGTGGGTTTTGAGATTTTTGACAAGGCCAATTTCGGGATATCCGATTTTGTGCAGCGGGCCAATTACACCCGCGCCGTGCAAGGCGAATTGGCCCGCACGATCAGCCAGTTGGATCAGATTGAGTCCGCGCGGGTCATGATTGTCATGCCGGAAAACCGCCTGTTGATTGACAACGCGCGCAAGCCCACCGCCTCGGTCTTCGTGCGCGTGCGGGGCAACGCCCAACTGCCCTCCGCCGGCGTCAATTCCATCCGCTTCCTGGTGGCCAACAGCGTGGAAGGGTTGCAGGTCAACAATGTCTCGGTGGTGGATAACCTGGGCAACGTCCTGTCGGAAAATGAGGAACCCGACTCGGTGGCCGGCTTGTCCAACAACCAGCTCACCGCCCGCCGCAACTTCGAACAGTATCTGACCAAAAAGGCGCAAGGCATGCTCGAACAAGTCCTGGGCGCCGGCCAGGCCGTCGTCCGCGTCTCGACCGATTTGAATTGGGACACCATCACGCGCACAGAGGAGAAATTCGACCCGGATGGCCAGGTCGTGCGCATCAGCACCATCAACGACGAAAACACCGACACCTCCACCAGCGGCAACGGCGGCGGGCCGCCCGGGGCGGCGGCTAATTCGTCCGACACCAACACGGCCGCGGCCACGCCGGTCAACCGAAACCACACGACCAAGAAGGTGACCAACAACCAGTACGAGATCAACAAGATGACCAGCAACATCGTGCAGGCGGCCGGAGGCATCAAGCGCCTCTCGGCCGCCGTGTTCATCGCCCAGCGTTTTGAGGGCAAGGGGGCGGATCGCAAAGCCGTGCCGCGCGCGCAGGACGAAATGGATAAGATACGGCGCATCGTGCAAAACGCGCTCGGGGTGGAGGGAACCGGGGACGCAAGCCGCACGAACGAGATCGCCTTGGAAGAGATGCCGTTCAACGACCAACCGGCGGTGGAAATGACGCAACAACTGGACCAGCAGGAGAAGCGCCAGTTCTGGTTTGAGGCGGCGCAGAAGGCCATTTATCCGGCGCTGGGGGCCATGGTTTTGTTCCTCTTTTGGCGGCTGTGGCAAAAAACGGCCAAGGATGAAATTCCCATCGCCATTCCCGCGCTCAATGGCAACGGCAACGGCAATGGCAATGGCAACGGCAACGGCCATCGCAAATCCGCCCAGGGCATGGTCACCGTCGAAGTGCTCAACCAGTTGATGCGGGAGAATCCCGCCAACATGACCCAGGCCGTGCGCAGTTGGCTCGGACGCGGCAAACCCCAGGAATGAACATGGTCACGGAAGCCGACATTGCCGCCCATCAGATTTCCCAGATGACCCGCCATCAGAAGCTGGCCGTGCTGTTGGTCCTGCTTGGGACCGAGAGCGCCGCGCAAATTCTCAAGAACCTCGATGAGCATGAGGTTGAGCAGGTCTCCAGCGAGATGTCCCGCTTGACCCTCATCACCCAGGAACTGCGGCAGGAAATCCTGCGCGAGTTCAGCGAGCTGGCCGTGCAAGCCAGCACGGCGGCGTTGGGCGGGGCCGCTTACACCAAGTCGGTCCTGGAAAAATCCGTCGGACTTTTTCGCGCCTCCGACATCATCGGCCGCGTATCCCCCGCGCCCATTCCGGTGGGTTCCATGCGGCAGATCGTGGAAATGGACCTGCGGCAGTTGTTCAATTTGCTCAAAGAGGAACAGCCCCAGACGGTGGCGCTGGTGGCCAGCTACCTCTCCCCGGAAAAGACATCGCAATTGTTGACCCTGTTTTCCGACGCGGCCCGCGACCAGATCATCGAGCGCCTGGCCACGCTGGGGCCGACGCCGGTGGAGGTGGTGGAAACCATCGTCCAGGTGCTCAGTCTCAAAACCAATGTCAAATCCACCCGCGCGTTGAACCAAACCGGGGGCCTCAAAACGGCCGCCGACGTGCTCAACGCCATGGACCGCAATTTCAGCGATCCGCTCTTGAACGAGTTGGACCGGCGCAATCCCGAACTGGGCCAGGCCATTCGCCAAAAAATGTTCACCTTCGAGGACCTCATCACGCTGGACCATGCTTCCTTGCAAAAGGTCATGCGCGAAGTGGACATGCGGGACCTGGCCGTGTCCCTCAAGGGCGCCAGCGCCAAATTGAAGGAGGCCCTCCTGGGCTGCATCTCCAAACGCGCCGCCGAAACCGTCAAGGAGGAAATCTCCTTCCTCGGCTCCATCAAGAAAAAGGACATTGAAGCCGCGCAACTGCGGGTGGTGGACAGCGTGCGCCGGCTGGAGAGTGAAGGAGAACTGGAGATTCGCCACGCCGCCAACGCCTCACGCGATGAAGCCCTGGTCTGACACCCTTTCCCTGCCCAAGCCGTTGCGGCATGTCCGCCTCAAAGACGAGGCCGGGGCCGAGACGCGCCCGGCGGCGGAGGAGGAATTGCGCGCCAGCTACGAGCGCGGACGGCGCAAGGCCGAGCAAGCCCTGAGCCAGCAATTGTTCCAGCAGCGGGCGGAGGTCCTCGAGATCATGCGCGGCGTGCTGGCCTCCTTGCGCCAGACCGTGCCGCAGGTCGTGCGCGAAACCGAAAACGCCATGATCGCCCTCTCTCTTTCCGTGGCCCAAAAACTGGTCGCCGGCATGCCCATTTCCACCGCCATGGTCGAGGAGGTGGTGCGCGACGCCCTGGCCCAAATCGAAGGCACCACCCAATTCACCGTCCGCCTGCACCCGGCCGACCTGGAATTGCTGCAAAAATCCGCCTCCCCGCTCCTGGCCTCTGGCGACGGCGCCAAGGAGTTTCGTTTTCTTTCCTCGGCCGAAGTCACCCGCGGCGGCTGCCTGGTGCAAACCCAGTTCGGGACAGTGGACGCGCGCCGCGAAACAAAATTCGACCTATTGCAAAGGACGCTCACGGCATGATGACCCGAATCCCTATATGCGGTTCCAACCGCCTGGAAAACCTGGCGCGCCGCGTGCAGGAAACGGAAGTCATCCGCAATCATGGCCGCGTGGTCCAATTGATCGGCCTGGTCATTGAATCGGAAGGCCCGCTGGCCTCCGTGGGCGAAATCTGCCGCATTGAATCGGCCGGACACGAAAGCTCGACGCTGGCGGAGGTGGTGGGTTTTCGCAATCATCATGTCCTGCTGATGCCGCTGGAGCAGTTGCACGGCATTCATCCCGGCAGCGAGGTCATCGCGCTCGGCTCCGCCCTGCGCGTGCCGGTGGGCGATGATTTGTTGGGCCGGGTCATTGACGGCCTGGGACATCCCTTGGACGATTTGGGGGACATCCAGGCCACCGATAACGTCAGCCTGAATTTGCAACCGCCGCATCCGCTCAAGCGCCAGCGGATTGCCCATTGCTTTCGCACCGGCATCAAAGCCATTGACACGTTCATTCCTTGCGGGCGCGGGCAGCGCCTGGGCATTTTCGCGGGCAGCGGCGTGGGCAAATCCACCCTGCTGGGCATGATCGCCAGCCAGGCGGAAGCCGATGTCAACGTCATCGCCCTCATCGGCGAACGGGGCCGCGAAGTGCGCGAGTTCCTGGAGAAAGACCTGGACGAGGCGGGCCGGAAAAAATCGGTCGTGGTGGTGGCCACTTCCAACCAGCCGGCCATCGCCCGCTTGAAGGGCGCTTTTGTGGCCATGGCCGTGGCCGAGCATTTCCGCGACCAGGGCCGCAACGTGTTGTTGATGATGGATTCCGTCACCCGTTTTGCCATGGCCCAGCGGGAGATCGGTTTGGCCGTCGGCGAACCGCCCGCCACCCGCGGCTACACGCCCTCGGTTTTTTCCCTCCTGCCGCAATTACTGGAGCGGGCCGGGGCGGGGGAAATCGGCTCCATCACCGGCCTGTTCACCGTCCTGGTGGAAGCCGACGACATGAACGACCCGATTGCCGACGCGGTGCGCTCGATTCTGGACGGGCACGTGGTGCTCACGCGCGAGCTGGCGACGCAAAACCATTATCCGGCCATTGACGTGTTGGAGAGCGTGAGCCGGTTGACGCGCGATTTGACGACGCCGGATCAGCAGAAGTTGACGGCGCGCGGGCGGGAGACGCTGGCCGACTATCGCAAGAACCAGGACTTGATCAATATTGGCGCGTATCCGGCGGGAACCAACCCGGCCATTGATTTGAGCATTCATTTGCACGAGCCGATGAAGGCCTTTCTGTGCCAGGCCATTGACCAGGGCTTTGCCACGGAGCAGAGCTGGGCGGCCCTGGCGCAAACCATGTCCACTCCCATGCCGGCCAAAGCGCCGCCGGCCAAACGCGCATGAAGGCTTTTCGATTCACCTTGGAAGCGGTTCGAACCGTGCGGCAGTTGCAGGAAAACGAAGCCTTGGAGCGTTACGCCCGCGCGCTGGCGGCCCGGCAGATGGCGCGGGATTCGTTGGAAGCCATTCAGGAGCGCATCATGGACGACTTTGCGCTCATGCGGCAACTGCTGGCCGCGGGCTGCTGCGCCGCGCGAGCCGCCCAGGCCCAAAACTTCCACCACTCGCTGGAAATGACGCGCCGGAATGGCGTGGCCGCGCTGGAGCAGGCCGAGTGCCGGGTCAACGCCGCTTGCCAGACGATGCTGGCCGCCCGCCAGCAACGGGAGATTGTGGATGTCTATTGTGAAAAACAACGCGCCGCTCATCTGCGGCTGGAATTGCGCGAGGAACAAAAACTCATGGATGAGTTCGCCCTCCGCCGCGTGACCGCGCCCCATTCGGCCCAAACCCAAACCGCCCATGATTAAACTGCTTTCCCATAGTTGGATATCCGCCCCCATCGGGGCCGTGATTTATCTCCTTGCCACCGTGCTTTTCTGGCAAAAGCCCGACCTGGCCCCCCGCCTGAGAATTTCGGACCTGGTCAACTCCATTGGGCCGTCCTGGGATTTCAACAATCCCGAGGCGGACCTGCTGATGTCGGAACTGAAGATCGAGAAAAAATCACTCGATCAGCGCAAGCAACAACTGGACGATTTGGAGAGGCGCCTCCACACCGAACGCGCCGAGGTGGGCCAGGTGATTCAATCCGTGCGCCAGTTGCAGGGCGATTTCGACAAAGCGGTGTTGCGCGTCAAAGAGGAAGAGACGGGCAACTTGAAGAAACTGGCCAAGGTCTATGCGGCCATGACGCCGGAGACCGCCGCCAGCGTTTTGGAGCAGTTGGATAACGAGGCGATCGTCAAGATCATGCTTTTTCTCAAGGACGGCGACACGGCGGCAATTTTGGAGGCGATGGCCAAGAAAGGCGATGTCGAAGCCCGCCGCACGGCCCAAATCTCCGAGCAGATTCGTCTTTCGGCGCACTCTCCAACAACCAAATGACGGCCCAAACTCCCGCCCCCAAAGCCAGCGGCGTCTCCGCGCTGCTGGCTTCTCTTTCCAGCGTGCCGCCTCCGCCCCAGCCGTCTGCCAAGGAAGAATTCCTGGCGGTGATTCAGGAAGCCCTCAACGCCCAGCCCGCCGCGGCGGACAATCCGCCCGCCGCGCAGCCTGCCAGGGACAAGCCCGCTCCCGCCAAAGCGGCCGCGCCTGACCCGAGCGCCGCCGGCATGTTGCTGGCCTTGCTGGCTTCGCCTCTCCCCACCTTGCTCAAATTACCGGCGCGCCAGACTTCATCCCGTTCCGCCCAGGTCACTCCTTCCACTCCCCCATCCGCGACAGCCCCGGCTCAAAGCGCCGTGGAAACCCAGCCTGCCAAAGCTCCCGCGGTGGAAAAGCCGCCGGCTTTGCCGGAACAGGCGCCGCCGCCCAAAGAGCCGGAGAACAAACCCCTGCCGCCAAGTGGCACGCCCGTTGCTGATACTAATCCTCGAATGAGTTTGAGTTCGGAAAGAAACGAAATTGCCGGGCGCACAGAGCAAAAATTGCCGCTGGCGGCCGTTTCCGCTCTCAGCAGCGCCAGTTCGGGCGGCTCCTCTCCGGACGGCGGGGCAAAAACTCCCTTTTCCTTCTCCTGGCGCGAGACGCCTTCGGAACCATTGGCCATTATGGATCTCTCCGCCAAAGCCAGCGGCCCGCCCGCGACGGTGGCGCCCTCCACCGTGGACGCTCCGATTCGCGGCTCCAACCCCGCGCCGCTGGAGCGCCTGGAACAAATCATTTCGCGCGAGGTGATCACGGTCCGGCAAACCGGCGCGGAAACGCTGGGCATGGCGTTGCGCCTGGACTCGAACACCCGGCTTTTCTTGCAGTTGACAACCAACAACGGGCACGTGCAGGCGTCGGTGCGCTGCGAACGGGGCCAATTCGCGCCGGAGGAGGCGCAGTGGGCGCAATTGCAGCAATCTCTGGCGCGGCAAAACGTGGAATTGCTGCCGATGACCGGCGGCTCGAACCTGAATTTTCAACAACCTTCCGGGGAGCATTCGCGCCAGCCTGCCCTCCGCGAGGATTGGGCCGCGGCGGGCGCCGCGGTTTCACCGGCGCAGCCGCGCAAACAAAAAGAGCAAAACCGCTCGCGCAAAAACTGGGAATCATGGGCTTAACCTGAAATCCAAACTTATGTCCGCCACCACCGCCGCCACTGCCACTTCGTCGCAAACATTAACCGAGGCCGACTTTCTCAATCTGTTGGTCACGCAGATGAGTTCGCAGGACCCGTTGAACCCCGAGAGCGACACCGATTTCGCCGCGCAACTGGCACAGTTCAGCTCGTTGCAGGAAACGCAAACCATGACAACCAACCTGCAAACCATCCAGGCCACCGGGCTGATCGGCCAAACCGTGACCGCGACGCCCTCCACCGGCAGCGGTTCGGTCAGCGGCGTGGTCACTGCGGTGCAAATTTCCTCCGGCACGCCGGAAATCATCATCAACGGCACCGCTTATCAGTTAAGCCAGATTACCGCCGTGACACCCACTTCAACCACGACGACCTCCGATAGCACGACAGCAACCTCAACCCAGAATTAAAGAAACGATATGTTAAACGCACTCAGTTCCGCCGTCAGCGGCCTGGACGCATACCAGGAACAGATGGACATCATTGGCAACAACATTGCCAACCTCAACACCACCGGCTTCAAGTCGGCCACCGGCAATCTGGTGGACGCCTTCAGCGACACGCTGCAAGCCGCCACCGCCGCCAACACCACCACCAATGCCACCAACGCGGTGCAAATCGGCACCGGCGTCACCACGGCCTCCATCACCAACGATTGGTCGCAAGGGGCCATCAACTCCACCGGCGTGAGCAGCGACCTGGCCATCAACGGCAATGGATTCTTCGTCGTGCAGGACCCCACCACCGGCGCCCAATATGTCACGCAAGACGGCACTTTCACCGTCAACTCCAGCGGGAACCTGGTGACCTCCACCGGCATGTATGTGATGGGCACCAATGGCACCAGCACGTCGCTCTCACCCATCGTCATCAACACCACCGGGATGCCCTCCACCTCCAGTGCCACCGCCACCATGTCGTCCTACACGATCAACGCCCAGGGCGTTATCACGGTCGCTCTTTCCGATGGCACCTCTTTCTCGCGCGCGCAAGTGATGCTGCAAAACTTCGCCGACCCGCAGGCGCTGACCAGCGTGGGCAACAATCTCTATTCCAATACGGCCAATGCCGGCGGACTGTCGGCGCCGGCCGCGCCCGGTTCCGGCGCCCTGGGCACCATCCAGTCCGGCGCGTTGGAATTGTCCAACGTGAATCTCTCCGCCCAGATGGCGGATTTGATCACCGCGCAACGCGCCTTCGAGGCCAACTCCAAGATTGTCACCACCAGCGACGAATTGCTGCAAGACGTGGTGAACCTGAAACGATAAACCTTTCTTTTTATGGCCGATAGAACAACGGAAGCGCGCAATGGGCGCTCGGAGGAGGCGGCGGCTGAAGCCAGTCCCGCCCCTCTGGCCAAACCCGCCGTCGCGTCCAATCCGTGGCTGCCCTTGATCATTACGGTGGCCATCATGCCGGCGCTGGCGTTTGCCACCACCCGCTTTGTGCTGGTGCCGCAAATGCAGCGCGCTCTCTCCCAACCGGGCGCGGCGCCGGTGGAACCCGCCGGCACCAATGGCGCGTCAGGCCCCGGCATCCTTGAGGGCAAGGCCAAAATCCCCGTGCCATTGAGCAAAATCCTGGTCAATGTCGCCGGCACGATGGGCACCCGTTACCTGATGACCAGCGTCACCCTGGTGGGCGCCGACCCGAGCCTGAAGGACATTGTTAAAGAGCACAACGACCAGTTGTTGGACCTGGCCACCGGGACACTTTCCACCAAAACCATCTCCGACCTGGAGAAGCCCGGCGCGCGCAATGTCATTCGCGCCGAATTGATGACCGTGTTCAACAACGCGCTGGGCGGCCCGTTCATCAAAGAAATCTACATCACCGAACTGGCCATTCAATGAGCGACGCCCCCCATCCGGAACCCGCCGCCGCGCCCCCGGCCCCAGACGCGCCCGCGGAGTCGGCCGCGCAGCCGCACGATTTTCGCAATTCATCCCTGCTCTCGCCGCGCCAGATGCGCAAGCTGCGCGCGCATGAAACGCAATTCCTCAACGCGATGGAGGCGCGCGTGACGCTGTTTTTGCGCTCGGAATTTCCGCTCAAGCTGGCCGGCATCCAGATCGTTTCCTACCAGAAACTGACCGAAAGCTGGGCCGCGCCGACGCATTTGGTTCTTTTCAAAGCCGAGCCGCTGCGCGGTGTCGCCGTGCTGGAGATTCCCCTCCGTCTTGCTTTGTCCATCGTGGACCGGCTCATGGGCGGATCGGGCCGGATCGAGCCGGCGGCGCGCGAGCTCAGCGAGATCGAGAAGGCGCTGCTGGAGCAGATCGTGCAGATAATCCTGGAGGAGTGGAGCAACAATTGGGCCGTGATCAAACCTTTGAAGCCGGAGTTGCTGGGCTGCGAATCCAGCGGCCGCTACCTGCAGAGCGCGCCGCCCCAGACCAATATGCTGGTCCTGGCCATGGAGGCGCGTTTGGGCGACTGCGCCGGCCAAATCAAGCTGGCTTTTCCTTATGCCGCGCTGGAGCCATGCCTGCGCCAGCTTTGCGCCGGCTCCGAAGCAGCCTTCGAACCCCCCGCGCCGGCTCCCGCCGCAGCCGTCAAATGGAACCGCTGCCTGGACGATGTGACGCTGCCGCTGACAGCGGAATGGCAGGGCCTGGAATTGTCCGCCCGCGACGTGTTGCATTTGAAGGTGGGGGACGTTTTGCAGGTCAACCCGCAACTGGCCCGGCAGGTTAGCCTGCGGTTGGGCGACCTCTCCAAATTCAACGGCCGTCTCGGCACCCTGTCCGGCCATTGGGCCGTTGAGTTGAACCAAGCCATCAAACCTTGAATTTATGGACGCAAAAGCAACCCCTCCTCCCAATCTCGAACTCCTGCTGGACGTGCGAGTCAAACTGACCATTGAGCTAGGCTCCTGCCAGATGCCCTTGCGCGACGTTCTGCAACTGGCGCCGGGCGCGGTGGTCAAACTGGACCAGGCCGCGCAGCATCCCGTCACCCTTTATGCCAATCAGAAGCAGATTGCCCGCGGCGAAGTCGTCGTGGTCAATGACTGCTACGGTGTGAAAATCACCGAATTGTTTGGAGCCGCCCAGTGAACAACATGCCCGCCATTTCCAGCGCCTTGCCTGACATGGGCGCGTCGCTGCTGCGCGTGGCCGGCGCGTTGGTGGCGGTGATCGCGGTGTTCCTGGCTGGCGTCTGGCTTTTCAAAAACTGGCAGCGCCTGGCCTTGCGCAAGGGCGCGCCCCCCAAGCTCAATGTGCTGGAAGTCCGGTCACTGGGGCAACGCCAGGCCATCTACGTCGTCGCCTACGAACAACAGCGCCTGCTGCTGGCTTCCTCCAGCGCGGGCGTCACCTTGCTCAGTCATCTGCCGTCGGTGGAGGCCGAGGCGCCGGCGGCCACGCCCAAAATGAGTTTTGCCGAGGCTTTCCACCAAGTCCTGGCCCGCAAATCATGAAATGGCTTTCCTCCAAACGCGGCTTTCCCGGCCCGGCCATGCTGGCGCTGCTGCTGCTCCTTGCCGGAGCGGGCGGGCTGAACGCGGAAACCAACGCCAACAATTTGAGCTTGAACATCGGCCTCAACGGTTTGAACCAGCCGGTGGACGTGGATGGCGCGATGAAAGTGCTGGCCGTCATGACGCTGCTGACGCTGGCGCCCTCCATCGTGCTGCTGATGACCTGCTTCACGCGCATCGTCATTGTGCTCTCCTTCGTGCGCTCGGCGCTGTCGCTGCAAGGATCGCCCTCCAACCAGATTCTGATCGGGCTTTCCTTGTTTTTGACGTTTTTCATCATGTCGCCGGTGTGGGAGAAAATTGACCGCGAGGCGCTGGAGCCTTACCGGGCCAAACAGATCAGCAGCCAGGAAGCGCTGGAGCGGGCCGCCGGGCCGATCCGAACCTTCATGCTCAAACAGGCGCGGCCCAAGGACGTGGAACTGTTCGCCGCGCTGGCGCAATTGGGTCCGACGCCGGTGGACAAGCTGCCGTTGAAAGTGGTCATTCCCGGCTTCATCATCAGCGAGTTGCGCACCGCCTTTCAAATGGGGTTCCTGCTTTTTCTGCCATTTATTTTGATTGACCTGGTCGTCGCCACCGTGCTGATGAGCATGGGCATGATGATGATGCCGCCCATGACCATCTCGCTGCCCTTGAAAATCCTGCTCTTTGTTTTGGTGGATGGCTGGCACCTGGTCGTCAGTTCCATCATCCAAAGTTTCGCCACTTGATCTATGAATGCCGCCTACGCCACTGATTTGTTGAAAACATTGATGACCAGCGCCGTGACACTGGCTTCCCCCATCCTCCTGACCGCCATGGCCATTGGGCTGGCGGTGAGCCTTTTTCAATCCGTCACCTCGATTCAGGAACAAACGCTGACCTTTGTGCCCAAAGCCCTGGCCATCGTCGCCCTGCTGATCCTGCTGATGCCCTGGATGCTCCGCACGCTGGTGGAATTCGCCGCCGGCATGATCAGCAAAATGCCCCAAATGGTGCAATGACCGCCCATGAGCAACCTTGCCAACTGGCTGATGGTCTTTCTGCGGGCCAGTTCAATGCTGGCGGTGTTCCCCATCTTTTCGGCCCGTAACTTTCCCGTCCAGCTTCGGCTGGCGCTGGGCGCGCTGCTGGCCGGCATGGTGGCCGCCACGTTGCCGGCCGACGCGGTGCAAGCGTCGGATTTCTGGGGCTTGGCCGGCCAGATGGCGGTCGAAGTGGGGCTGGGGTTGACGATTGGTTTTGCCTGCCGGATGATTTTCTTCGCCCTTGAAATCGCGGGCGGCATTATCAGCACGGAAATGGGCCTGTCCATGCCGCCGGGGATCAACCCGCTGAATGACGCGCCGATGACCACCACGGCCTCGATCCTGTATTACCTGGCGGCCATGCTTTTTTTGAGTCTGGATATGCACCACTGGATGCTCATCGGCTTCCAGAAGACATACGCCTATTTGCCCATTGGCGGGGCCCATCTTTCCCAGGCGCTGGTGACGGACATGGTCGCGCGCACCGGGGGCATCTTCGTCATTGCCTTGCAATTGGCCGCCCCGATGCTGGCCATTTCATTTATTATTTCGCTCATTTTCGCCGTCCTGGGCCGGGCGGTGCCGCAGATGAATGTGTTCGCCGAAAGCTTCGCCGTGCGGCCGCTGGTGGGACTGAGTGTTTTTGGGCTGACGCTGGATTTGATGTCGCAGCACATTATGAATTATCTGCGTCATTTGCCCGAGGACATGCTGCACGTGGCCCAAGCCTTGCATTAGAGCCAACTGGAATCTCCCATGAGCGATCAAGCCGGCGAAAAGACAGAGAACGCGACAAGCAAGCGGCTGGAAGACGCGCTTAAAAAGGGACAGCTCGCCCGCAGCCCGGAGGTGCAAACGGTGTTTGTTCTGGGCGGCGCGATGCTGGCCCTGGGGATGACCGGACGGGAGACGTGGCGCGCCATGGGGGATTGCTGCGCTTCGACGTTGAGCCATCTGCACGATACACCCGTCACGCTGAACGGCATTCAAGGCTCCGCCATCACGGGCGTTTTGACGCTCGGCCACTGCGTCTTGCCGGTCATGGTAGCCACCGTCGCGGGAGGCTTGCTGGCGGGGGGCATCCAAACGCGCTTTCGCACCTCCTCCGAGGCGCTGGCCCTCAATTGGGAGCGAATGAATCCCGCGCAAGGCTTTCAACGGCTCTTCTCCATGCGTTCCACCGTCGCCACCGGCCTGGGCTTGGTCAAACTCTCGGTCATCATCACGCTCTGTTACAATGTCATCAAAAAGATACTCAGCGACCCGATATTCTATTCCTCGGTGGACGTGGCAAGGATTGCCGCGTTTATGGCAGATTCTTCCTTCAGGATCATTATGCAGGTGGGCGTGGCGCTGGTGGTGCTGGCGGCGGCGGATTATAGCTACAAATTCTGGCAGACCAGCCAGGACCTCAAAATGACCAAGCAGGAGGTCAAGGACGAAAACAAGAACACGGAAGGCGACCCCCTCATGAAGGCGCGCATGCGCCGCCGGCGCACGTCCATCAGCAAGCGCAAGATGCTTGCGCAAGTGCCTAAGGCAGATGTAGTTGTAACGAATCCAACCCATATCGCGGTGGCGCTTCGTTACGACCGCAAGACGATGAAAGCTCCCAAGATCGTGGCCAAAGGCACCCGGCTCAACGCGCTCCAAATCCGGCAGATCGCCCTGGAACACCAGGTGCCGATCATCGAAAACAAGCCCCTGGCCCGGCTCATGTTCAAATATGGCAGGGTGGATGGCGAGATTCCTGCTCAGTTATACGCGGCCGTGGCCGAGATACTGGCCTGGGTCTATCGCGTCAATGCCTATCGGTACTATCGCGAACAAAGCATGTAAAGGTCTTGCAACGCAATGACACAGATTAAAGCTGGCAAATCAAACTTGGCGCGCCTTTTCAAAAACGGCGACGTGCTGGTCATTGGCGGATTGTTCGGCACGGTCCTGCTGATGATCCTGCCCGTGCATCCGCTGCTGCTGGACGGTTTCCTGGCCGTGAGCATCGCGCTCTCGCTGCTCATTCTGCTTTCCATCCTTTACGTCAAGGAACCGGCGGAATTTACCGGTTTCCCCACCCTGTTGCTGTTTGTCACGCTCTATCGGCTTTCGCTCAACATCGCCTCGACCCGGCTGATTCTGCTGGACGGTTATGCCGGGCATATCATCGAAACCTTTGGCAATTATGTCGTGCATGGCAATTACGTCGTCGGACTGGTCATCTTTTTGATTCTGGTTCTGATCAATTTCATCGTCATCACCAAGGGCGCCGGGCGCATCGCGGAAGTGGCGGCCCGGTTCACCCTGGACGCCATGCCCGGCAAGCAAATGGCCATTGATGCCGAACTCAACGCCGGCATGATCAAAGAAGACGAAGCCCGCGCCCGCCGCCGGGCCGTCGAGCAGGAAGCGGACTTTTACGGGGCCATGGACGGCGCCAGCAAATTCGTCCGTGGCGACGCCATTGCGGCCATTCTCATCACGTTGATCAACGTGCTGGGCGGTTTTGCCATCGGCATCATGCAAAAGGGCATGACCGTGCAAGAGTCGCTGCAACGCTTCACGCTCCTGTCCATCGGCGACGGTTTGGTGTCGCAAATCCCGGCGCTGATCACTTCCACCGCCGCCGGCATCCTGGTCACGCGCGCCGCCGCCAAGGAAGAACTGGGCAACGAGCTGACCAAGCAATTGCTGTCCTATCCCAAGGTGATGGCCATCCTGACGGTCATGCTCCTGGTTTTTGCGGTGGTGCCCGGTTTGCCCATGATGCCCTTCCTGGTGCTGGCCTCCTTGACCGGCTTCCTGGCCTACAATTTGAAAAAAGAGCCGCAGGCCGCCAAATTCGCCGCCGCCGCCGGAGAAACTCCCGGCGCCGCCGCGGCCAGGAGCGCCGCCGCAACGCCGGAGAAATTGGAAACACTCCTGAGCCTGGACGCCCTCCAAATCGAGCTGGGCTACGGCTTGATCAGCCTGGCCGACGCGCGCAAGGGCGGGGATTTGCTCGAGCGCGTCACCGGCGTGCGCAAGACCTTTGCCCAGGAAATGGGCGTCATCATCCCGCCCATCCGACTGCGCGACAATTTGCAATTGGAAGCCAACGGCTACCGTTTCCTGCTCAAAGGCAATCCCATCGTGGAAGGCGAGTTGATGCCCGGCCATTGGCTGGCCATGAACGCCTCCAACAGCAAAGTCGTGCTCAAGGGCCTGCCCACCGTCGAGCCGGTGTTCAAGCTCCCGGCCACCTGGATTGCCGAGGCTGAACGCAAAAACGCCGAGATCAGCGGTTACACCGTGGTGGACGCCCCCTCCGTCCTGGTGACGCATCTTTCCGAGACTGTCAAGCGCAGTTGCCATGAAATCCTGAGCCGCCAGGACGTGCAGAATCTGTTGGACAATCTCAAGACGACCCATCCCACGGTCGTTTCCGAATTGATTCCCAGCCAGTTGAACGTCGGCCAGGTGCAGCGCATTCTGCAAAATCTTCTGGCCGAAGGCATCTCCATCCGCAACCTGGCGGGCATCCTGGAAAAGGTCAGCGATTACACCGGCACGACCAAGAATCCGGACGAGCTTTCCGAGCACGCCCGCCGCGCCCTTGGCTCGCACATCATCAAACCGTTTCAAACCGAGAAAGGCGGCTTGAATGCCATCACCCTGGACCCGCGCCTGGAACAGCAAATCGCCCAAGGCGTGCGCCAGACGCCCACCGAAATCTCCCTCATGCTGGAGCCGAAGCTGGCCCGGCACGTCGTCGAATCCTTATCGCAACGCCTGCAACAGCTCCTGAGCGCCGGCCAGCCGCCGGTGGTGTTGTGCGCCCCGCAAATCCGCCTCGCCTTCCGCCGGTTCTTTGAAACCACCTTCTCCGAATTGACGGTGCTGGCCTACACGGAGGTGCCCGCCCGCGTTGAAATCCAGAGCAGCGGCACCATCCCGTGCCCGGAATGATATGAGCCGCGGCGCCACCCAACCCATGCCCTTCATCGCCGCTTCGCCGGAGGAGGCCGTCGCCCAGATTCGCGCCCGCCTCGGTCCCGACGCCGTCGTGCTCAACGTCCGTCCGCTCAAGCCGCCCGGCCTGGCCCGCCTCTGGCAAAAGCCGATGATTGAAGTTGTGGCCTACCGCCCGGAACCGCCGCCGCCCGCCGCCGCGCCCGTCAACGAGGCGCTGGCCGGATTCCGCCAGGAACTGGAGGAAATCCGGCAGCAGGTGGACCTGAACAACAGCGGCTGGCGGGTCGCCGCCCTGTTGCAAAAGACCGGCCTGCTCCCGTTGCACACCCAACACGTGCTGGACCGTTTGAAAGCGGCGCACGGCGACCTCCCCCCATCCAGTCTGGCCGAGGAGATCGCCCTTGCCCGCGAACAACTGGCCCGGCAGTGGCGCGCGCCATACCCCATCGGGCCGCATTCCATCCATGTCCTGATCGGCCCGGCCGGTTCGGGCAAATCAACCGTCTTGTGCAAATGGCTGACCCTGGCCGCGCTGGTCGAAGGCCGTCTGGCGCGAGTCTGGCGCCTGGACGGCGCCACAGCCAACACCGCCGAGTTCCTGAGTGTTCATGGCGAAGCTCTGCACGCGGACGTGGAGCGTTCCTGGAATTCGGGCGGACGCGAATTGGCGGAGGACATCGGTTTCATGGATTTGCCGGGGGTGGATTGGCGCAACCCGCTGGCCATTCGAGAGCTTTCCGGGCAATTGATGCGGCTGGGTTCGCCGCATACGCACCTGGTTTTGAACGGAGCTTATGACATCCACGTGCTGCTGGCGCAAGCGCGGGCCTTTTCGGTGTTGCCGCTGGAGGATTTGGTCATCAGCCATTTGGATGAGGAGCCGCACTGGGGCAAACTCTGGAATCTAATTCTTGGCGCCGGTCTGCCGATACGGCATCTGAGCGCCGGCCAAAACATCCCCGGCGAATTCTGGGAAGCCAGCGCCGAGCGCGTCTTCACCAGCCAGTTTCCCCGCTCGCCGATCAACTAAAGACGGCCAGTCTGCGAATTGCCCTTTCCAAAATCCGGGAATGGTGCTATCCAGTAATTGGCTTTTCAAAAAGCAAGATTGAATTATGAGCTATAGAGGAATAGTCAAAGACAAGGTCGTGGTGTTGGAGTCGGGCGCAGAACTCCCGGATGGCACGACTGTTCATGTCGAAACCGAGGCATCTGGCCGCAATGTTTTGCCAGCCAGCAAGACCGAACTATTCCGAATGGGTGAACTGGCGATGGAAACCGGCCTTCCCGATCTTGCGACCAATGCGGATCATTACCTATACGGACATCCGAAGGTAAGCCATGCCGGGTAACACTGTTTTTCTTGAGACCAACGGATGGCTTGCGTTATTGAACGCCTCCGACCAACTCCACTCACGAGCGGACGCTGTTTGGCGTGCTTTGGGACAGCGAGGATATTCGATAGTACTGACTGATTGGATTATTGCCGAAACCGGCAATGGCCTGGCCCGAACGCGTGCTCGCGCCCGTTTTTCCCAAATCGCCGGAGCCATCTTAAATGACCCCGGATGTCGCGTGGTATTTATCACCTCCTCCGTATTGCGTCGTGCGCTGGACTTGTATCTCGCGCGGATAGACAAACAATGGGGCTTGGTTGACTGCGCATCCTTCATCGTCATGGCCGATGAAAAAATTGCCGAGGCGTTCACGACCGACCGGCATTTTGACCAGGCCGGCTTTAAGACTCTGCTTCCGGTGCCTTAAGAGAAGTTACCGCCGAGAGAATCCTCGCCCGCCAGTTTCCCCGCCCGCCGATCAATTAAAGACGGCTTTGCTTAAACCCTGCCTTCGATTTACCTTGGCGGGCGATTGGAAAAAATCATCCAGCAACCTCGGCACGCGCCGCGCCTGTGGTGGATTTGCGTGGCCCTGGCCGCCGTCACCGTCGCGGTTTATTCCCCCGTGTTCCACTATGATTTTCTGACGTTTGACGACCAGATTTACGTCACGGAAAACCCTTACGTCTGCTCCGGCCTCAATGGCAACAGCCTGGCCTGGGCGTTCCAGGCCAGTTCTTCGGGAAACTGGCTGCCGCTGACCTGGATTTCCCATATCCTGGATTTCCAATGCTACGGCCTCAAGGCGGGCGGGCATCATCTGACCAACGTCCTCCTGCACGCGACCAACGCGGCGCTGCTGTTCCTGCTCCTTCAACAGATGACCGGCGCGCTCTGGCGCAGCGCCCTGGTGGCCGCGCTTTTTGCCTGGCATCCGGCGCACGTGGAATCGGTCGCCTGGATCGCGGAGCGCAAGGACGTTCTGTGCGCCTTTTTCGGTTTTCTGACGCTTTGGGCCTACCTCCGCTATACGGAGAATTTGAAATCTCAAATTTCAAATTTCAAATTTTACTACGGCCTGGCCGTGGTTCTTTTCGCGTGCGGGCTGATGTCCAAACCGATGCTGGTCACGTTGCCGTTTGTCTTGTTGTTGCTGGACTTCTGGCCGTTGGGTCGAATGTCGCGGGCCTCTCTGCCGCGATTGGTCATCGAGAAAACGCCGTTCCTGGCTTTGAGCGCGGCCTGTTGCGCATGGACTCTCTGGGCACAACAACGAAGCCACGCCGTCGCCTCCACCGGGGGGCTTCTGGTGTCGCGCCGGCTTGGCCATGTTCTGGCCTCGTATCTCGATTATATCCTGATGCTGGTTTTTCCACGCCACCTTGCGATCTACTATCCGTATCCGGCGCATGATCCCATTGGCATGGTCCTGGGCGGGGCGGCGGCCCTGGCGCTGATTTCGGTTCTCAGCGTGGCTTGGGCGCGGCGGCGGCCCTGGCTGCCGGTCGGATGGTTTTGGTTTGTGGGGATGTTGGTGCCGGTCATCGGCTTGGTGCAGGTGGGCGACCAAGCCATGGCCGATCGCTACACTTATCTGCCGTCCATCGGGGTGTTCATCATTTTGGCGTGGGGCGGGGCTGAACTGGCCTTGCGTTATCCGCCCGTGAAACTGCTGGCGGCCGCCGCGGGATTGGCCATGCTGGCGGCCACTTGGCTGCAAATTCATTATTGGAAGGACACGCGGACCGTTTTTCAGCGCGCCTTGCAGGTCACCCAAAAAAATTATGTGGCCCTCACCTTGCTGGGGAGCCTGCGCGAAACCGGGGGCGATTTGGCAGGGGCGATGGAGTTCTATCGGGCGGCGTTGCGTGACAAGCCCTATTATCCCGACGCTCACTTCTTCTACGCGCGCGGCTTGGAGAAGGAGGGAAAAATGGAGGAGGCAAAATCCGAGTACGGCAAAGCTCTGCTTCTCAATCCATCGTTCGAACAAGCGCATATCTTTTTGGGTCTGCTCCTGGCCGGGGAAAGGAAAAACGACCAGGCCGCCGCCGAGTATGAGGCCGTGCTCAAGATCAACCCGCGCTCGGCCACGGCCCATAACGACCTGGCCAAACTCCTGCAAACCGAAGGCCGCCTGGACGAAAGCCTCCGGCATTACCTGGCCGCCGTGCAATGCGACTCAAGCCAGGCGCAAGCCCACAACAACCTTGGCATCCTTTATCTCCAAAGAGGCCAGGCGGCCGAGGGCGTCGCCCAATTGCGGGAGGCCTTGCGGCTCAATCCCGGTAATGCGGAAACCGAGTACAATCTTGCCCTGGGCTTGATCCAGCAGCAGCAGTGGAAGGAAGCCTCGGAAATATGGGGGCGCATCGCGCCGGCCCAGCCGAAGAATGCCAGCGCGCAATACGAGTACGGCCTGGCGCTGGCCCACGAGGGCAAAACGCGCGAAGCCATGAGCCAGTACGCCCAAGCGCTCTTATTGAAGGGGGACTTTGCCGAAGCTCTCAACGAACTGGCTTGGATTGCCGCGACCGATCCGCGACCTGAATTGCGCAATGGGGGAGAAGCTGTTGGAATGGCCAGCCGGGCCTGCGAACTGACGCGGCGCCAGAACGCGGCCATGCTGCTGACGCTGGCAGCGGCTTATGCCGAGGCGGGCCGGTTCAGCGAGGCGATGGCCGCCGCCAAAGAAGGCCAGGCGATGGCCAAGGCGAAAGGGAACAAGAATATCGAAGAGAAAGCGTCGCGCTTGAGAGAAGCGATCGAGAAGAATCAACCTTTCCGCCAGGCGGCTCAATAGCCGAGGGCGGCGCGAAAGGCAGCGTTCCAGATAATATCCGGCACGGCTGGCTTGCCCGGAGCGTAGCATTCAAGGGAAGTGCTGAAATCGCAGTCGTTGGTCACATAGTAAGACTTGTAGTATTGCGAATGGCCATCGCAAAAAACAATCACGCCCCCCTTGTTATGCCGCGAAGCAAATTCCTTGAAGCGATTTGCTGGATTCTCCGAATCATACTTGTCATTACCCGAATTGCTATAGTAAGGCTCAATGTTGGGGTTGAAAAGCTGATCGAACATGTAAACGGTGGCGGATGGCTTGGGCAGACTGCTGACCTTCGGCATCGTATCATCAACGATGGAATATACGGATCCATTAGGCGCAACAAAAGTTGACCCGCCGGGTTCATTGCCTTCGCTGGTAGGCGTGGCGGTTCCGATAATCTTATTCAGGTCCAGGCTCTGGGCGTAGGCGAAGTAGCCGGGGTAAGGCTCCGATGACAGCGCGGATAAGTCCCCATCGCTCATTACAGCGGCTGGACAGAACCACACCTTGCTGCCGGCTCGGCCCGGAAACGGCATATAATTCTGTGGATGGCCGGGATCGGGAGTCCCCGTGGCCCAATTCAGTTTGGCGTTGTAATAGTAGGAAAGAGGCTTTCCATTCCAATAAACCGGCAGTTCATTGAACCACGCATTTGGGTCATCCGGCGTTCCATACGGAGCGGTTCCGTTATACTCCGAACTGTCTCCCATGCCATCGGTTGGCGGAATATCCTTGAAATCGTTGATATACATCTGTTCGGCCGCCCCCCATTGCTTCATGTTCGACAAGCAGTTGGCTTGCTGGGCTTTGGATTTGGCCAGGGCCAAGGCGGGCAGGAGCAGGGCGGCCAGAATGGCAATGATGGCAATGACCACCAATAGCTCTATCAAGGTGAAACCGCGTTTTTTCATGTCGTTCACTTTCACCAAATGCGCCCCCCGGCGCAAGGCCGAAGGGCGCAAATTGCTTTTAAAACAAGGACTCCATTTTTCGTCTAGGGGCTGCTGATGACGTAGAAATTACCCGAGTTGGTTCGGATAATGTCGGTGTACGTTCCCAGCGTGTTGGTGAACGTAAGCCCGGTGGCCAGTTTGTCGGCAAACGGCGCCGCCAGGTTGGTTGAATACCAGACGCTGTAGGAAGCCGTGTTGGGAACGGCTGTCCAGGTCAGGGTGAAGTTGGCTCCGTTACTGGAGACGGAACCCGCCAAATTCGTGATGGTCACAGGCGCGGTCGCCACATTGGTCACGATATCGGAATAACGCGTCACAATAAGGTAATAAGCCGTGGCTGAGGTCTGCTCCAGAACGCCGGTAACGGAAGAGGCGAAGGCCGGTATCGGTTGCCCGTCAAAGTTTGTATCCTGCGCGCTGACATAGACGTTAAACGTCTGTCCCGAGGCATTCGTGATCGGGTACCCGGTTGTGCCGCTGGAAAACACGCCTCCAGCCCCGGTGAAATAAACATTGGTCATCGTCAGCAGAGACCCTTCGATATTCGTCGTGGTGGGGCCGGGATTGGCGGCCACATAGCCCCAAGGAAGGATCTGTGGAGTCGGAAGCGCGTTGGTCACAGGCGAGCCGTCGGCATTGGTCACGACGGCATAAACCTGAAAATTAGCGCCGGAAGTCACGTCAATCTCCAAGTTGTCGTCGTAAGTGGAGAGAACTCCAGTTGCCACCACAACATCCCCCAGGGCCGGCCGGAAGGTGGAGTCGCCGGTGATAAAGAGGTTGATGCCGCCCGTGCTGTCTTGCAGGTAGTATGAAGAGGTGCTGCCGCTGGTCAGATTGGTGGCCACCGTGACAACACCCTGAACGGTGAACAGATCCGTCGTGTCTGACACGGCGAAGGTGGCGGGGTTTATCAAGCTGCGCAAATAGTGGATGTTGGTGGTTTGAGGTCCTGTGACGTTTAATATCTCACTGGAACTGGTTCCCGTCAGACTTGTTCCGCCTGTGGCCACCACGAAGTAAGTGCCGGCTTGATTGGTCGCAACGCCGGTCAGAGTGAGACTGGTAGCCGTGGTTGAGGCGCCTTGCGGATTGCTGAGACTGTCAAAATACCATTGATAGGTAATGGGTCCGGTGCCAACAGCCGTGGCGGCCAAGGTCACGTTGGCGCCTTCCGCGATAGTCGCGCTGGCCGCGGGTTCGGAGGACCCCGGCAAAGTGAACGAAGGCGCCGTAGCAGTCGTGTTCACGGAAACAATCACATTGGAACTAGCCGTGCCGGCCTTGTTGGAGACGACAAGGGTATAGGTGCCGGCGTTGGCGCTGGAAAGCGGGTTGATCGTGAGAGCGGCCGTGGAGGAACCCGCGATGGCGCCACCATCGGCGCCATCACTCAACAGCACGCCATTTTGATACCAGTAATAGGCCAGGTCCATGCCCGAAGCCGCGACCTCAAGCAGTGCGGGATTTCCAGAGTAGTTTGTTATTCCAGGTGTCATGAGGCCGATAACCGGAGTCGTGGGGGTTTCGCCCGCCGTCACGGCGGCAAAGCCGGAGCCGGCGCCGTTCCAGTCATAAGAAACCTCAAGATCGCTCATAGACATATTCCCCCCGGCCGTGCGCTGGCGCAGTCCGTAGGCCGCCATCGGCAGGGTATTGGTGTAACCTGTTGGGTGATCCGTGGCGAAACCGGATGTAAGTATGTTGGGCGTGTATTGATTTACTATTTGGTTGTATTCCGCGGGGCTGGGGTTTACGGCCAACTGGGCATAGTTGCGCGTCTGATAGAAGACCACCACCTGGTAGTTGACGCCCGGGGCCATATCCAATTCAACGACGGCGGTCGGACCGGTTGTCGCCGCGCCGGTAGAATCGTTCTGGCCGTTGGCGATGCCGACGCGGTAGGTGCCAGGATAGGCCACATTAGGAATATCCGGCGTCAAACCAGGGGCATTGGAGGTCAAAAGGAAGACTCGCCCAAAGAAATCGAAGTTGGTGTCTTCGAAATTGGCGAAATAAACGCCGCCCGCGTTGGAAGGAAGCTGGCTCACGTTAAGAGTGAAACTGGCCCACACGGTTGTGTTATCCACCGTCTGACTAAAAAGACTTTGCGCGTCCGTGGTGGCGTTGGTTTGAGCGATCTGCACCTGGTTGCTGATGACCAGTTCGGGATTGCTGCCGTTGATATCCGTCCATGGCGAACCGAGATCGCCGAAGAGATTGCCATTGGGATAGTTGAAGTTGTCATAGAGCAAGTAAGGCGTGAAGGAGACGACCGTGGAACTGCTCGTAATGGACGCGCCCAACGCATTGGAAACAATGACGGAATACGCCGTCGTATTGGATCCCACGCTGTTGGGCGCCGTGTAACAGGACGACTGCGCGCCAGAGATGGGCACGCCATTGGAGAGCCATTGGTAAGTCAGAGAGCTGGCGCTGGCCGCCGTGACACACAGGGAAACAGAGCCGGTCCCAGGGAAATTGGTCGCTCCCACCGGCTCGGTGACAATAGCCGGGTCCTGGACGGTCAGAGCAACGGGAGCGCTGGTGGAAGCCCCGTAAGCATTGGAAACAACCACGTAAAACTGGGACCCGGTTTCGCTGAGGTTGATATTGGGCACGCTGAAACTGGACGAAGTGGCGCCGGAGACGGCCACGCTATTGGAATACCATTGATAAGCAGGCGCGGGGGAGCCGAGCGCGGTGACTGAGAAGGTGGCGGTTGTTCCGGGATTCCCCGTAAACGCCGCCGGCGGAACAGAGATGTAAGCGTAGGCTTGCGGCCCGAAACGCACTCCGCGCCAAGCAGTACTGGCAGGAGCTGTTGCCAGAAGAGTGGCGGTGGCACTCGCTCCGGTGTCCACGATGCGGACGAGGCGGTTGGCGCTCGTTTCCGACGAGGTCGCATAGATCACGGGCGGGCTTTGAGACCAGTCCACCGCGCAACCATAGGCATTGGTGTAAGCCGCGCCGGCGCCGGAAGTCAGCACGGAGATGGTGTAATTGGAAGTCCACAACGCGCCGGGGCCGGTGCTGGTAAACTTGACTATGCCGCCCAGGCTGTCCTCAGCCACATAGGCAATCGTGCTGGCGGCATTGATCTGAAAGGCATACATCCCGCCGCTGGCGCCTGTCTGCATGACGTTGGAATTATTACCTGTCGAACCTTCGACTTCCGGATAGGTCCCGGCCACGTTGGAAATCATATAAATGCCGCGGCCATAAACACCGCTGCCGGACCCGGTGGAAAGATACAGGAATCCATTGTAAATATCGAGGCAGCGCTCATTCCCCGTGCCGGTTTCTGTCACAGAGACATTGTAGGGCTGATTTGCCGCCGTCCCGACATAGACGACGCCAATTTCTCCGTTGTTCGTCGTGGCTCCCGTGCCGCCAGAGCCTGAGACCCAGAAATTGCCCAATCCGTCAGAAGCGGCGCCGCGGACACTATACGTGCTGTAAATATTCGGATTGCTGATGGGCAGCGCGTAATTATTGTAGGCATCCACTGTGGCCGCGGCTCTCGGAGCGACGGCGGCCGTGGCCGCCGAAGGAGAGGAACCCGGCAACGCATTGTACCCGCCCAGCACCAAGTAGTTGGAGTTGGCTGACAGCGTGACGAACCCTTCAGCGGTGGAAGTGCTCAGAATAATGGATTTGGACCCGGTCGTCGGAAGACTGGCGGAGTTGACCTGGGTTCCATTGGTCTGCAGTTGGACCAGGGTGATGCCCGACCCGGTGGTGGGAGAGGTTGTTTGTTGGACGACCACCAGATTGGTCGGGTAAAAATACTGCGCCTGCGCCGTCAGAAGGGACGCGAGCAAACCGATGGATGGTAGAAGGATCTTTTTCATAGCGTGTCGTTTCATGTTGTGTTGATTAACTCGATTCAAGTTTCAGGTGCTGATTCGTCAAAAACGCCTTGCCGACTGGGCCGATCATCCCAATTAAATAACAAATTTCCCGCGGAATCCCCGCCCCAAGGACGGGCCTCCCGTGTTTGATTTCCCTTTCACGCGGCCAAGACTACCACCAGCGCGGTGGATTCCGCAACGGCCGGACTGTGACAATCTGGTTAAATTCATATCTGGTTCAGGGGCGATTCGCCCCTTCACGATGTTGGCCATCGCGTCTGCTCTGTCCGCAAAAATAGAGCTCTGACATGTTTTTTGGTTCGGCCTCCAGAGGCCAGTTTGCCGCAAATTCACGCCCCAAACGGAGCGGCCACCCTTCGAGAAAAAGAAAGTGGAGGATTTCGCGGTTTTTGTCGAGAAAATTTCGCAAAAAAATGAATAATTTTGATCTTTCAACCCGCCCGCCGCGGCGTTTTAATCCCCTCCATGAAAATTGTGCTGGCATATTCGGGCGGGCTGGATACCTCGGTCCTTCTCTCCTGGATCAAGGAGAAATACGAGGCTGAAATAATCGCTTTCTGCGCCGATATCGGCCAGGGGGAGGAACTCAAGGGCCTGGAGAAAAAGGCCCTCAAAACCGGCGCGTCCAAAATCCACATTGACGACTTGCAGGAGGAATTCGCCCGCGATTTCATCTTCCCCATAATGCAGGCGGGGGCGGTCTATGAAAACCAATACTTCCTGGGCACCAGCATCGCCCGGCCCCTGATCGCCAAGCGCATGATCGAAATCGCCCATCTGGAAAAGGCCGACGCCATCGCCCACGGCGCCACCGGCAAAGGCAACGACCAGGTGCGTTTTGAGCTGACCGCCGCCGCCCTGGCCCCGCAATTGCGCGTCATCGCCCCGTGGCGCGACGCTTCCTTCCGCGCCCAGTTTCCGGGCCGCGCCGAGATGATCCAATACTGCCAGGACAAGGCCATCCCCGTCCAAGCCAGCGCCAAAAAGCCTTATTCGATGGACCGGAATCTCCTGCACATCTCCTTCGAGGCCGGCATTCTGGAAGACCCGTGGCTGGATGCCTCCGCGCCCGAACACAAAGGGATGTACAAATTGAGCGTCTCCCCCGAAGACGCCCCGGACAAACCCGAATACGTCACTCTGGATTTCGAGAAGGGCGATTGCGTCGCCGTCAACGGCAAGAAGTTGACCCCCTTGGGCGTGATGAAGACCTTGAACAAGCTCGGCGGCAAACATGGCGTCGGGCGCGTGGACCTGGTGGAGAACCGCTACGTCGGCATGAAGTCGCGCGGCGTATATGAGACGCCCGGCGGGGCGATTCTGCATTTCGCCCACCGGCAGATGGAAACCCTGACGATGGACCGGGAGGTCATGCACTTGCGCGATTCGCTGATTCCCAAGTATGCCGAGTTGGTTTATTACGGCTTTTGGTTTTCGCCCGAACGCCATGCCTTGCAAGCCCTGGTGGCCGAGAGCCAGAAGAACGTCACTGGGACGGTGCGGGTCAAGCTCTACAAGGGCAATATCATCACCGCCGGGCGGAAGTCCCCTGTCAGCCTTTACAACCCGCACATCGCCACGATGGAAGCCGATCCAACCCAGGCTTACAACCAGGACGACGCCACCGGGTTTATCCGCCTGACCGCCTTGCGCTTGAAAGTGGCCGCGCAGGTGCATGGCAAGAAGGGCTGACGCCGCATATCCGCCCCATCCCCAACCATTGCTTTGCCTTGATTCCAAAACCGGGGGGCAAAATAGTGGATAGTGGCCAGTGGCGAGTGGACAGGTTTTGCCTTGATTCCAAATACCGGGGGCAGAATCCATCCAGGTGTATCCTCGCTCCATCGAAGTCTTCAACGCCGTTGGCGACACCATTGCCGTCACCGCCGTCACCGCCGCCGCCCTTGAACCCCTGCGCGAAGACGAAATCCTCTGCGCCCGCTCGCTGGGCGCTCCATGAGAGCCAGGGAGCGGCTAAAACCTTGCTGGCACTCCGTTCGAGCTTAACTAAACCCTTGAAAACGCAACACCATCATCCGCGTTCTCCGTTTCCTCCTGTTCCTGAACGAATTCTTTGGCCTTCTTCAAACACCCAATCCAGAAAAACGGCCAGATCCTGACCGGCCGCAACCCCGAGCCCGTACCATCCCCGTATCAATACCAACTTCCGAGGACCCGTCGGCTGTGACGCACGGGGGCCGACGGGAAAAAGGCGAGGCTGCAACACCACGCCGATGCGCCGGGAAACCCAGCGCAAGATCAACGGTTCAACGACTTGCCGGAGATAAGTGCTGTCAGCCATGAATTGTCGCCTCCATTGGATTTAGGATTTTTTTTGCGCTTCCCAAGTTTGCAAGAGAAACGTGGCCATCGTCCCGGCGAGGTTCACGGCAAGTTCTGCATGGCGCGCTGCCGGCCGCACGCCTGCCGCGCCTTTGCCGTGAGCGTCGCTCAATCGGTTACGGAGCGCGCCCAATCCCTCCACGACTGTCTGACAGCCGCCCAGAATTTGTTTGAACAGTTGCTCGGTGTGCTGACTCGGTGACAAGTAGAGATGTCGTGAGGTTAAACCGTAGAGCTTTGGAAGGTCGGCGCTTTCGTCATAGTTCGCGCCTGCTCCATCGAGAATGTGTTTACACACTGATTCAAGCAATGTCCGCGCCGCGGTGATTGCACCTTCGGGGTCCGTGGCTCTGCGTTCCAAAGCCTTTTGCCAAGTTTCTTGGATGTAACCCGAACTGATACGAACTATTGTTGCAGATACAAAAGCGTCACTTGGTGTACGCGATTCTGATTCCAACATTGTTAGAAGGGCATCGAACTCCTGTCTCAAAAATTCCCGTCTTCCAGCATAGTTTGGAGATTTGGCTTTGATGACGCCCCAAAACTCCGCCAAGCTACGGCACGTCATTACAAAACGAGGGAGTTTTTCAGCAATGCGATGGTTTTCCAACAACTCGCGGCGAAGCACTTTGTATTCGCCATCATCACTACTGCCGCCAGTGGCGTGAGCCATGAGTATATTCTTCAGCGATTCGAGTCTGATTAGCTGCTCCTCGTTCACGGTAAATTATAATTCTCCCCGGAAGGCTTTGGCTAGCGGCGCGGGGGTGAACGACGCCAACTCGGTTTCCACCTCCCGCTGCAACCACTGCAATTCGTCCAGTTTACCGTGCAACGCAAGCAAAAGTTTGGCGATACGTCTCTGTTCTGGCATTCTCGGAATGCGGAACGTGAATCCGAATAATCCCGTTTGGTCAATCTTCGGCATTCGCATTGCGGTCTGATTTTTCAACCGTGTGCAGGTGTCAGTGCTAACTATTGACACAAGTTGAACGTTGCTATTTTTCATGCATCAAATGGCGACGCATGTCCAAACTGAATTTACCCCGCCTTTGCGCCATCCATTTCAGGCTGGGAATGGTTGCTCGCCGCCATCAGCGCGCCAGCGCCATCTTGCTTTTAGCCCGTTTGGGCAAACTCGACAAGTCTTTTTCTTTCCCGCAGACTCATCGTCGTTTTCACGGGCCTTGTCCCAAATGATTCCATTGGAAGTTCTGGGGCAGCATGAGCGGAATGGCCGGTTTTGGCAAAATCATTTCGGCAGCCCGCGTGCAGATGGTGCGTGACGTCGGCGGCGCCACTATGAGGCTCGGCCGGATGGCGGGAATTTTACCACGGATTTCCCGGATGGCACGGATGCAGGTGGCGCTTTCCGAATCCGTTCCCAATCCGTGTGATCCGCGCCATCCGTGGTTCCATTCCCTTGGTTTGGCGGAAAATAAATTGAATCTCCTTGAATATATCCACTTGAATTCCCATCTAATAGTGGTATTGTTGTGCCGTTGAGGCGCGTATGCGCCTGTGTGTTCTTTGACATTCTGCAGAGGGGAGAGAAGAAGGGCTTCCGCCTTCGTTAAAACTATGGCGGACAGGAAAGGGTGAAAAGGCCAGTGGCCCGGCTGGGCTTGCCCTTTGTCGTGTCCCGGCAGGGCGAGACTCCTTGGCGCGCCATAGCCTGGCGACGGCGGGCGTCGAGCCTTGACTCGATTTCGTGGGAAAAAGTCACGGCTCGACGGAGTCTCGCCCTACCGTCCAAACCCGGCCAGACCGTGAGCCAAAAGTGGGCATGACCAAATATGACCAAGTATGACTTACGCCTACTTACGGTGACGGGGGGTGATCTTACGGTCAATTACGGTCAATTACGCCCAATTACGGTATGGACACCACCCTGGGTGAAGGAAGAAGTCCTGCGGGTGCGTGGATTTCACGCCTCCACCCCATGCCGGATTGGCCGCCGCCAAAATCGTCGGAACGGGTCAGCCTGAAAAGACGGTTGAAATAGCCGCAAAAGAACGCATAGAGTGCAAAGAAAAAGGCAAGCCCTCACCCTGCTTTCTCCCGCCGGGCGGGAGAGGGTGGTTATTGAGAGCGCCAACATGGCTAAACACGGCTACTCGAAGCTACTCGAAGCTACTCGAACCTTGCGCTTTTTACGGGAAAGGGCGGCAAAGCGGGCATCGTCCGCCGCCTTACGTGATGGCGTTTGTGACGGGTGTGACGGGTGTGTGCCGTCACATGTGACGGGTTGAACATTTGTAAGTTGTTGATTATAAACATTTGTGACGGTGTGACGGCTGTACAGGGGGGTGCCCGGAAAGAACATGGAATGGAGCATCCAAATCACCGTTTGGGTAAGCTGGCAAGCGGCATGCTATGGATTGGGGGAATCCAGCGCGCGGCTTTGACTTTCCTTGCGTTTTGGCCATAATCTCATAGCTCAATTTAAAGCTATGTCTGAGGAATCGAACGACGCTGTGCGCGCCGAGCGCGACCGTTTAGCCCGCGCCCTGGCCGACCGCTCGGACCAATTGGAGGCGGTGGCCAAAGAGTTCGAACTTTTCACCCAGACCCTTTCCCATGACTTGCGGGCGCCGTTGCGCGCCGTGGAGGGATTCGCCCAGATTCTGACGGAGGATTACGGCGGCAAGCTTGACGCGGAGGGCAAACGCTGCCTCGAAACCCTGGTCGCCGGCGCGCGCAATGCTTCCGCGCTTATCCAGGACTTGCACGGCTTCGCGCGTTTGTGTCGAAAGCCTTTTCATCCCGCCGTCATTGACATGCGGCGGCTGGCCGGCCAAAAGGCCGGTGAATTGAAGGACGAGGGGGCGGCGGCAAAATTTCGCATTGACGCGCTGCCCGCGGCCTGGGGAGACCCGGATTTGCTGGGGGCGGTCCTGGAGGAGTTGCTGCGCAACGCGGTCAAATTCTCCCGGCGGCAGGCGCGTCCGGCCATTGAGGTTGGCGGGGCCGGCGAGAACGGGCGCACCGTTTATTGGGTGCGCGACAATGGCGTGGGCTTTGAACCAAAATACGCCGGCCGTCTCTTCGGGGTGTTCCAGCGGCTGCACGACGACAAGGAATTCGCCGGCCGGGGCATCGGTTTGGCGACAGTGCAACGGCTGGTGCATCGGCATGGCGGCCAGGTCTGGGCGGAAGGCAAAGCCAATGCCGGGGCCGCTTTCTTCTTCTCGCTTCCGATGCGGCCACTTTGAACTTTCGCCCCGCGCCTGGTCCCCGCACAATGCCGGCATGACAAGCGAAGAAACATTGCAAATTTTCCGCCAGACGGGCGCGTTGCTGGAAGGGCATTTCATCCTCCGCAGCGGCTTGCACAGCCGCCAATATTTCCAATGCGCGCTGGCCTTGCAGCAGATGCCGGTGGTCGAGCGCCTGGGCGCCGCGCTGGCGGCCAAGGCGCGCGCTTTGGGCGCGGCCACGGTCATTGCGCCCGCGCTGGGCGGACTGGTCATCGGCCAGGAGGTCGCCCGCCAATTGGGCCTTCGCTTCATCTTCGCCGAAAAGGAAAACGGCCAATTGGTCCTGCGGCGCGGATTCGCCGTCGCTCCCGATGAGAACGTGCTGGTGGTGGAGGATGTCGTGACCAAAGGCGGGCGCGTGCAGGAAACCATGGCTATTGTCCGCGCCCATCGGGGCCGGGTGGCGGGCGTGGCGATGATGGTGGATCGTTCCAACGGCGCGGTGGATTTGGGCGTCCCGGCCTTCAGCTTGCTCGCGCTCAAAGTGGAGGCCTTCCCGGCGGACCAGTTGCCGCCGGACCTGGCCCGCATCCCCGCGCAACATCCCGGAAGCAAGTGATATGGCCTACGATTCCTTCGGCCAGTTTGTGCAGGCCCTGGAGAAGGCGGGCGAACTCAAACGCATCCGCCGGCCCATCGCGACCGAATTGGAGATCACCGAACTGGCCGACCGCGAAATGAAATCCCCCGGCGGCGGCAAGGCCCTGTTGATCGAGCAACCGACCATCGCCGGCCAGCTTTCGCCCTTTCCGCTGGCGATCAACGCCTTCGGCTCCCATCGCCGCATGGCCCTGAGCCTGGGCGCGGATTCCGTGGACGCGGTGGCGGCGGAATTGGCCTCGTTGCTCAAGGCCAGGCCGCCGACAAGTTTGTCCGAAGCGATCAAACTCCTCGGCACAGCCCTTGATTTGCGGCACGCCAAACCCAGGATTGTCAGCCAAGGGCCGTGCCAGGAAGTTGTTCATCAGCAAAACGAGCTGGCCGCCGCCGTTCCAGGGCCGTGCCCCACACTATTGTCGCTGCCCATTCTCAAATGCTGGCCTCTGGACGCCGGGCGGTTCATTACCTTGCCCTGCGTGGTGACAAAAGACCCCGACAGCGGGGAACGCAACGTTGGCATGTACCGCATCCAGATTTTCGACGGCCAGACGACCGGCCTGCACTGGCAATTGCACAAAGTCGCCGCCCGCCACGGACGCCGCTACTACGAAACGGGCCGGCGCATGCCCGTGAGCATCTTTCTGGGCGGGGACCCGGTCCTGGCTTTTTGCGCCACCGCGCCGCTGCCTGACGGCCTCGATGAATTCCTGCTGGCCGGCTATCTGCGCAAGAAATCAGTTGAATTGGTCAAGTGCGTCAGCAACGACCTGGAAGTTCCCGCCGAGGCCGATTTTGTCATTGAAGGTTACGTGGACCCCAAGGAAGCCTTGCGCACCGAAGGCCCCTTCGGCGACCACACGGGCTACTATTCCCTGCCCGATCTTTATCCCGCCTTTCACGTCACTGCCATCACCCATCGGCGGGACGCCATCTATCCGGCCACCATTGTGGGGATGCCGCCCATGGAGGATTTTTATATGGGCGACGCCAGCGTGCGGTTGTTTCTGCCGGTCTTGAAAATGAACTTCCCGGAATTGGTGGACCTGGCCCTGCCCGCCGAGGGAGTGTTCCACAACCTGGTCTTTGCCAGCATCAAAAAAACCTACCCGATGCAAGCCTACAAGATCATGCACGGACTGTGGGGCATGGGCCAAATGATGTTTACCAAATACATCGTGGTGGTGGACGAGGACGTGGATGTCCACAACACCAGCGAGGTCTTGTTCCGCCTGTGCGCCACGACCGATCCGCAACGGGACGCCCTCTTCACCCGCGGCCCGGCCGACGTGCTGGACCACGCGACAACCGAATTTGCCGTCGGCACCAAGCTCGGCCTGGACGCCACCAAAAAGCTGCCCGGCGAAGGCTTCAAGCGCGAGTGGCCGCCCCTGATCAAGATGGACGAGGCTGTCAAGAAAAAAATCCAAAGGATGAAGGATAAACCTTGACATGACAAAGGAACAAAGGCACTTTGTTGAGATGAAGACGGTGAATCTGACGGTTGACGACCAAACTTGGCGCGCCGCCCGCGCTCTGGCGGCGGAACGAGACACCAGCGTCAGTTCGCTGGTGCGCGAAGCATTGGGCTATTTGACCAAGACCGACGAGCGCCGGAAGCAAGCCCGGCAGGAAATCTTGCGGATGGTGGGATCGTTCGGCGGGAAGGTGGGTCGCATGCCTTCGCGGGAGGAGAGAAATGCCCGCCGCTGACGTCCTGCTGGACAGCAATGTGCTGCTGTATGCGCTGTCCTCCGCGCCTGGCGAGCGTGTCAAACAGCGACAGGCGGCGCATTTGCTCGCCACGGAGCAATTTGGCACATCCTACCAAGTGCTGATGGAGACATGGGTTGTCGCCACGCGCAAAATGGAGCGCCGCGTTGAGCCTGAGAAGGTGGCGGCCTTCCTGGAGCAGATTCTTGCCTTTCCCTGCGTGCAAGGCACCCCAGGGCTATACCGGCAAGCCGTCAGGCTTTCGGAGCGATATGCAATGCATCCATACGATGCCGCCATCGTGGCCGCGGCGCAAGAGCTTGGCGCCACGCGCGTTTATTCCGAGGACATGTCGCACGGCCAGAATTACGACGGGGTGGAGGTTATCAATCCGTTTCGCAGTTTGGATTAGAAGCTGGCCAAGAGCTTTCACCCCACCGAAGAAACTCCAAGGGGAATGTCTGGGAACTGGAAAACGAACTTCAGCATTTAGCATTCAGCCGTTCTGTCCAAGCGGCCCAATCAGGGGCGGGCGTCGTGGCGGATAGGGTGACCCATTCCAGATTCATCTGGCGCCGACACCAGGTCAACTGGCGCTTGGCAAATTGCCGTGTGCGGATTTTTACCAGCTCCACCGTCTCGGCCAAACCGCGCCGGCCGCGCAGATATTCCACCACCTGCCGGTAGCCCAGGGCCTGCATGGCGGTGGGATTCTCCGCCAGGCCCAGCGCCATTAACGACTCCGTTTCGGCCACCAACCCCCGGCGAAACATGTCCTCCACCCTCTGATGGATGCGCTGGGCCAGCTCGCCCGCGGGCCGCGTCACGCCGATCATGCCCGCCGCGGGCCGCCCGCCGCCGGTCCACGGGGCGCGTTGCGCGGAGAAGGGCTGGCCTGTCAACCGGATGACCTCCAACGCGCGAATGACCCGGCGCGGATTGCGGCGGTCCATCGCTTGAAAGGCCGCCGGATCGCGCCGCTCCAATTCCTCCAGCAAGCGCGCCAGCGGCGTCGCTTCCAATTCGGCGCGGAGGCCGGCGTCCCTGGGTGGCGCCGGCCCCAAACCTTCCAGATAGGCTTTGAAGTAAAGTCCGGTGCCGCCGCAGAAGACGGGCTGCCGCCCGCGCGCCTGAATGTCTTGCGCCGCCAGACCCGCCAGCCGGATAAATTGCGCGGCGTCGAAATTCTCCCGCAGCGTGACCACGTCAATCAAATGGTGCCGGACGCGCCGGCGGTCCTGGGGGGAGGGTTTGGCCGTGCCGATGTCCATCCCCTGATAGACCTGCATCGAATCCACGGAAATGATTTCGCCGCTGAGGCGCTCGCACAGTTCCAGGGCCAGGGCGGATTTGCCGGCGGCGGTCGGGCCGGCCAAAAAAATCGGGCGCAACGAGGCGTGGTCCATAGGCGTCAAGCCTTGTCCGGGGGCGCCGGGGGGCCTTTGAGCCACTGATACCACAACAGCAGCAGGCCGGCAAAGATGATGCCGATGCTGACCATTTGCCCCGGGGTCAGTCCTTTCCAATAGTGCTGGAGAGTGTAGTCGCCCCGGAAGTATTCGACGAAGGAACGCAAAATCGCGTAACCGACCAGATAGAGGCCAAAAATCTGCCCGTCGAATTTTCGCCGGCGAAAAAGCCAGGCCAGGAAGCCATACAAGGCCAAATTGAGCAGCGCGTCATAAATTTGGGTGGGATGGATGATCTGGGGATAACTCTCGTGGCCCTTGGGGAACTGAATACCCCAGGGCATCGTGGTGGGCCGTCCGTAACAGCAGCCGTTCATCAGGCAGCCCCAGCGCCCAAAAAAACTCCCCAGCGCGATGCTCGGCGCCAGCACGTCGGCCAGCCTCCACAACGGCACTTTTTTGAGCCGGGCGAAAATGATGCACGCCAGCGAAGCTCCGACCAGGCCCCCGTAGTAAACGATCCCGCCGTTCTGCACCATGAAGATTTCGTGAATCGGCCTGCCGGCAAATTCTTCATCCCAGTAGGAGACGACAAACCAGGCGCGCGCGCCCGCGATGGCGCCCAGCAGCAGCCAGGGGCCGAGGTCCATGATGGTGTCGGGGGGGATGCGCAGGCGCAGGGCGCGGCGGCTGGCCGTCCACAGCCCGGCCATGAAACCCGACGCCACAAAAATGCCGAACCACGTCACCACGACCGGCCCGATGTAAAAAGCAATCTTATGCACTTGCCCAGAGAGTACGAGAAGACGGGCCAAAGATCAAACCGGACGGTGTGCATGTCAATTTCATGGGGATCCACTTCATCCTTCATCCTTCATCCTTCATCCTTTTCTTGGTGTTCAGGCAATGCCGTTTTTTCAGGATGCAATGCAGAAAAAACCCATGTTAAACGCGGCCAATGCTGGTATGTTTTCCTCAAGAACGACTTGTCATGAATCAATTTTTGCCTCTTGGAAAGTATTCGTTTGGGATCGGTGACCGGTTTGCGCGCCAGGGCCAGGCGCAGTTGCAAAGCTGCCTCCGCGCCGCGCGCCAAGGCGTGGAAATCGTCCCGGTTTGGAACAAATCCAATCGTGAACACATCACCATCGGCTCCGAACCGGCCCAAAGCCGCGCGGCGGCCGATGCCGCGATCAAGGCCCTGCACTGGAACAAGCCCTACTTCCTGGATGCCGACCATATCCGCCTGGAAACGGTGGACCGCTTCCTGCCGCACTGCGATTTTTACACCCTTGACGTGGCCGATTGGATCGGGCGGCCGGCTCCGGCGGAAGCCGTGCGCCGTTTCCTGGATCGCCACGCGGAGTTGTCCAAGGGGACTTTTGCGGCGGACCGCGCGACGGTGGAAAAAATCGCCAACAAATACCTGCTGGCGGCGCTGGAGGCGGGCAAAATTTACCGCTATATCGCGCAGGCCAAAGGGGCGCCCAATTTCGTGACCGAAGTCTCGATGGACGAAACGGACGCGCCGCAAACACCGGTGGAATTGCGGGTCATCCTGGCGACCCTGGGCGACGAGGCGATTCCGCTGCAAACCATCGCGCCCAAATTCACCGGCCGCTTCAACAAGGGGGTGGATTACGTGGGCGACGTGGCGCAATTCGAGAAGGAGTTCAACGACGACCTGGCGGTCATCGCGTCCGCGGTCAAAGAGTATGGTTTTCCCGCCAGCCTCAAATTGAGCGTCCATTCCGGCAGCGACAAGTTTTCCATTTACGGGCCGATTCGGCGGGCCTTGCGCCGGAGCGGGGCGGGGCTTCACCTCAAGACGGCTGGCACGACCTGGCTGGAGGAGATCATCGGCCTGGCGGCGGCGGACGGCGGCGGCCTGGCGCTGGCCAAGGAGATTTACGCCGGGGCGCTGGAGCACATTGACGAACTGTGCGCGCCTTACGCGGCGGTGCTGGACATTGACCGCAGCCGGCTGCCTTCCGTTTCGACGGCGCAACACTGGAACAGCGGGCAATTTGTCTCCGCCGTGCGGCACGATCAAACCAACCCGGCTTACAATCCGAGCGCGCGGCAGTTGCTGCACGTCGGGTACAAGATTGCGGCCAAAATGGGAGCGCGGTATCTCAAGGCGCTGGAACAATATGAAAACTCCGTGGCGGCCAACGTGACGGAAAATCTGTATGAACGGCACGTGAAGCCGCTCTTTTTGACCCAAGATTGACATGAAATTCATTGACGAGAAGTTCCTGTTGCACAACCGCGCGGCGCAACGGCTTTACCGGCAGTTCGCCCAGAAGCAGCCCATCTTCGATTACCATTGCCATCTGCCGCCCAAGGACATCGCGGACAACCGCCAGTTTCGCAACCTGTTCGAGATTTGGCTCGAAGGCGACCATTACAAATGGCGCGCCATGCGCGCCAATGGCGTGGCGGAGAAATACTGCACGGGCGACGCCGACCCCTTCGACAAGTTTCGCGCCTGGGCGGCGACGGCGCCGCACACCCTGCGCAACCCGCTCTACCACTGGACCCATCTGGAACTTAAGCGCTACTTCGGCATTGACGAATTGCTGGACGAGAAGAGCGCGGCGCGGATTTGGAAGAAAGCCAACGAACAACTGGGCCGGCCCGAATTGACCACCCGCGGTATCCTGAAAAAATTCAACGTCACCACTCTTTGTACCACGGATGATCCGACGGACGATCTGGCGCATCACAAAAAGATCGCGGCCGACGGCGTGGCCACGCGCGTGTTTCCCGCCTTTCGGCCGGACAAGGCGCTGGCGGTTCACCAGCCGGCGGCGTTCAACGCCTGGGTCAGCCGCCTGGCGGAAGCGTCCGATACGGACATCGCCAGCCTGGAGGATTTCGTGGCCGCCTTGAAACAGCGTCACGACTATTTTCACGCGCAAGGCTGCCGCCTGTCCGACCACGGTCTGACCCAATGCCCGGCCAGCCCGTGCCCCGACAAAACGGCGGCGGCGATTTTCGCGCGGGCGCGCCAGGGCCAGGCGGCCTCGCCGGAGGAGCACGCGCAATTCGGCACGAGCCTGATGCTGCATTTCGGGCGATGGGACGCGGAGCGTGGGTGGGTCAAGCAACTGCACCTGGGCGCGTTGCGCAACAACAACACCCGGCTGCTGGAGCGGCTCGGCCCCGACACCGGCTTTGATTCCATTGGAGACTTTCCGCAGGCGCAGGCCCTGGTGTGTTACCTGGATTTGCTGGAGCGCGAGAGCCGCCTGCCCAAGGTCATCGTCTATAACATTAATCCTGTTGACAACTACGTCCTGGCCGCCATCATCGGCAGTTTTCAGGACGGCTCGATAGCCGGTAAAATGCAATTCGGTTCCGGCTGGTGGTTTCTGGACCAGAAGGAAGGCATCCAGTGGCAGCTCAACGCCCTGTCCAACAACGGCCTGCTTTCGCGTTTTGTCGGCATGGTGACCGATTCGCGCTCGTTCATGTCGTATCCCCGCCACGAGTACTTCCGCCGCGTGCTGTGCAACCTCATCGGCCAGGATGTCGAGAGCGGGGAAGCGCCCAACGACGAGAGCCTGCTCGGCGCGATGATCAGCAACATCTGTTACGGCAACGCCCGCCAGTACCTGGCGCTGCCCGAAGCGGCAAAGCCACGGAAGAAGTAAGCAGGATGAAGGATGAAACAATGTGGCAGCGGCGTCCCGCCGCTGTTTTCGCACAGCGAAGAGGCGGGACGCCTCTTCCACTCTATTGCATCCAGGTCTTTGCCTCGTTTGCCGGCCAACTTCACATCCTTCTTGAATTGACTGGTCCGGCTGAATGTCCTCAAAGCCCCAAATCCCGGTAGAGGTCATCCTTTTTGGTGAATCGCTGGACTCCCTGGCCCTTCTTGCTCCGACGCAACGTCAGAGTGGTCAACTCATTGGGAAGCCGCAAATCAAATGGCAGGCCGCGCCGTAACTTGATCTGGCGGCACATGATGTTTACTGTCCTTTGGCAGCGGGGTGGGCCACGGTTTTGCGGAAGCGGCTCAGGGTCATGCCGGTGGCGTTTTTGAAGGCGACGGAAAAGGTGTTGGAGCTTTGATAGCCGCATAAGCTGGCCAGCACCTCGATCTTATGATCGGAATCGGCCAGCAACCGCTTGGCCTTCTCCATGCGCAACCGCTGCAATTCCTGGCCGGGCGTGCGCCCGATGTTTTCCATGAAGGCCTTGTGCAGGCCGCGCCGGGACATGCCGGCCACGTTCAGCAGGTCCTTGACGCGGATCGGCTCGTGAAAATGCTCCCAGATAAAGCGCAGGCTGTTGGCGACGCCTCTATGCTTGACTGCCAGAAGGTCGCTGCTCTTGCGGGTGACCACCCCCACGGCCGGGACGCGAATGGGCCGCGCCGGCGGCTTCCTGCCGTTCATCAAATCCTCCAACAGGGCCGCGCCGGTGTAGCCGAGGGTCTCCAGGTTGGTATCCACGCTGGAAATGGGCGTGCGCATGACGTCGGGCGCCAGCAGGTAGTTTTCCGCCCCGACAATGGCCACCTGTTCGGGCACGGCCAGGCGGGCCGTCTCGCAGGCGTCCAGCACTTCCAGCGCGTGCTGGTCGTTGGCGGCGAAGACGGCCAGCGCCTTGGGGGCCTGTTTGAGACGGGCCGCCAGCCAGCTTCGTTTGCGCGTCCATTGTTCGCGGCCGGTGTCGTGCTCGGAGGCGCGGTCCCAGCGCAGCCACTCGCAGCCGTGGCCCGCCCGGCGCAAGGCGGCCGCAAACCCCTCGCCCCGCTCCAGGTAGGACCAATTGTCCTCGTCGCTGTAAAACATAAAATGCGTGAATCCGCGCGAGAGGAAATGCTCCGCCGCCAATTGCGCGGCGTGGGCGTGGTCCTCCAGCACGCGGGCGAAGGGCAGTTGGGGCCGGCGCAGGCTGAAATCCACCGTCGGCTTGGCCGTGTCCTTGACAAACTCCGCCAGGTCGTCCCCCGCGCCCAGCCAGGACAGGATGCCGTCGCCCTCCCATCCCCAGGGGATGACCTTTTCGCGGGCGAAATTGCAGAAAAGATGCCAGTCGTGCTCCTGCGCGAACTTCTCAATTCCCCGGTGGAGGCGGTAGTCGTACCATCCGAGCGCCACGAGCACCCGTTTCTGGCGTTTGCGAGTCATGCTGCTTAATGTGTTTTGGCGTTTTCCAGAATCAGCGGCTCCCCTTGCCGCGCGTCGCACTTGACGTTCTTCAACTCCACGTCTTCGGCGTTCTTGATCAGCAGCCCGGTCACGGCGGTCAGATGAACATTGGACAACGTCACCCCGCGCACGGGGGATTCGGGCAGGCCGACAATCTGGCCGGCGCCTTCAGGACTGTCGCCGGTGAGATTCTCGATGTGAATGCCGTGATAGGCCGGCGTGCGGGAGGTCACGGGTTGCGCCGCGTCGTCCTTGGGAGTCTTCGGATAGTAGCAGGAAATGTCAATGGGCCGTCTCACGTTCTTCATGGTCAGATCGCTGCACCATACGTTTTCCACGCGTCCTCCCTTGCCGCGGGCCGACTTGATGCGAAGGCCGCTGGTCGTGCCGTCGAAGCTGCAATGAATCACGATGAAGTTGCTGACGCCGCCGGAAGTTTCGCTGCCAATGGAGATGCCGTGCCCATGCAGGCAGACGCAGTTGGAAACGGTGATGTCCTGGCAGCAGAAGTCGCGTCCGGGGATGGAGTGGCCGGCTTTGACGGCCACGTTGTCATCGCCCACGTCTATGAGGCAATTGAGGATGCGGACGTTGCGGCAGGAACTGGGATCAATGGCGTCGGTGTTGGGCGAATCCCCCGGAGCCTTGATGGTCACGTGGTCAATCAAAACATCCTCGCAGTCCACCGGCACCAGATGGAAACTGGGGGAATTGCGCAGGGTCACGTCGCGCACCGTCAGGCCCTGGCAACGGCGGAAATTGACCATCCTCGGGCGGCGGCGCGGCTCGAAACCGCCGGTGCGCTTGGCTTCCCTGACGGCGGGCCACCACGGCGCGCCCGCGCCGTCTATGGCGCCCGTGCCGGCAAGGGTGACATTCGTCAGCCCGTCGGCATTGAGCAGGCCGACGACTTCGCCGCCGGCAGTCCGGTAATCGTCGAATTGCTCCGTGCCTTGCAGCACGGCGCCGGAGTCGAGTTGAAGGGTGATATTGTTGCCGCGCAGAAAGAGCGGCTTGCTGAGATAAGTGCCAGGGGCGAGCCGGACCATTCCCCCGCCGGCCTTGGCGCAGGCATCAATGGCTTTTTGGATGGCCGGGGAATCCAGCGAGCGGCCATCCCCGCGCGCGCCGTAATCGTGAACGTCGAAGGTCGCGGCCTGCGCCATGACGCCGCCGCCAAAAAGCGCCAATAATATTACCGCCAACCGGAGCGCGCCCGCTTGTCCCGCCATAGCTTTAGCGACGGCGGATCCCGTCGGGCGCAGGAAGGCCGGATCGCCCTGACGCGGCCAAATTTTCCAAGGCCTTAACTGCGCATTCACGCTGCTGCGCCCGGGGACGGGCGCGCTCCACTTTGGTAGTGTATTCATGGTTTCGATTCCATTTCCGCGGTGGAAGGGATTCTGGGATTCCAAGGGTGCTGATACGACAACACACGGGCCGGGTCGGACAAGGCGTCCGCCTCGGCTTGGGTGAACTGGCGCGACGCCGGATGCCGCCGACTCACGTCCATGGGATTGCCCTGCGCGTCGGCGCTGTCAAATTCTCCCAGGCACAAGTGGCTGACGTTGGTCCCCTTGGCTTCCCAGCCGGCGGGCGGGACCTGCGCCCCCATCTGGCAATGGATGAAAGCCGCCTGGCTCCAGGGAAAACGGTCCGCGTCAATGCGCGCCAGCAGGCATTTGGCGACTCCCGGCGCCGCCGTCAGTTTGCATTTGTAAAACACATAGCCGGGACGATCCGCCGGATTGCGCGCCTGCAAATAATATCCATTATGAACGGCCTTGATTTCGCATTGGTCAAAAAAAACGCTGCCTTGTCCCCATATAAAATCCACGTCGCCTTCGACGTAGCAATTGGTCGCATAGACGCGCCCGCTCAACAGCAGCGTATCCTGGCAACTGTAAAAATCGTCATTGCGCAGCGCGCAACGGTCGCTTTTGACGGACAAGGCTTCGGCTTGCGAACCGCCGTAAGGCGTTGTGTTGCGCACCGACAGGTTCTCCAGCGCGAAATCATTCGCATCCACGCTCACCAGCGCGCGCCCGATGCGGCCGGGGTTGAGCCGGTCGTTGTTGCGCCCGGCCAGGATGCTGCCCTTGCGGTTTTCGCCGATCAAATGGAGGTGGCTCTTGTAGGGCGCGACGTACATCATCCCGTCATACACGCCCTGGCGGACAAAAATCTCCACCGGCCGCTGGTTGTCATCCGGGACGTAATCCACCGCGCCCTGCGGCGTGCAGAAATCGCCCGTGCCGTCGGCGGCCACGACCAGGTTCGTCCGGCCTTTGGGCAAAGCGGCGCGCGTGGAAAAACTCCAGGCGGAGCCGCCTGTCAAGCCGCCCCATTCCTGGCCGCCTTCACTTTTGAAAACGCCCGGCTCCACGTTGACGTCATAGCTTTCGCCGGGATGAAGCGCGCCCGAATGCAACTGGATGGACACGACATGGCCCGCGATCTGGATCGGGATGTAGCGCAGCGTTTTGCCGCCGAAATTATTGGTGAACCCGGCCTCGCCCACGTCGAAAACGTCCGCCAGGCTCTTATTGGCGGCGCGATAGACGGCGATTTTGCCTCTGCTTCCCAAAACCATCGGCTCGTTGAAAGTCAGACGCAGCGGCGTGTCGGCGCAGACATTGGAGGACTGGGGGGCGGGCCAAAATTCCGTGACGACCGGTTCCGCGCGACCCATATCCGGGATCAAAACCGACAAGAGCAGGACGGGGAGAAAGGGGATTGCGATGCAGCCATTCATGTTCACGTCATTCCAGGTAACTGGCAGCCATGATGAGGGAAAAGAGGCCGGAAGGCAAGACCCAAAACGGCCTGGGTCTGAGACAAAATTCTACCAGCCGGCTGAATCTGCCGGCAAGAACCCGCTGGCGGCGGGAAAAAATAAAAAAACGGTCATATTTGGTATGATTTAGTGCGATTTGGTGCGATTTATTGTGATTTACTTGTACTTTTCCAAAAGCCGCCTCACTCGATTTCGTGGATTTATTTTTTTTGGCGTTATTTGGCGTTATTTGGCGTTAGCCCGGATTGGGCCGGATTGAGACCGAATTGCCGGAGGGTCGGCCCGGACGCGCGTGAAATCCACGCGTTCCGTGGCGCAGCCGTCCCGGTGCGCCTTCTTGCAACTGGCGGCGAGACGCCGCCATGATCCGCAGGCGGGGACCCGCCGTCGCTGAAGCTATGGCGGCCAGGCGCCTGTGCCACGCTCCCCTTCAGAGCCAGAGCCATTTCAATACTCACGCGGCGATATTACCAGAAACCGTGGAAACCCAAAAACCTACGGTTTTTAGGCACGATTTTTTTGGGAGGGGTCGAATCGGCGGAATATCCTCAGCTTCAACCTCTTGCGGGGCACAAAAACCCCAAAAACCGAAAAAACACGAAAAAAATGTCTTTTTTTTGGAGCGGCCCCCCTGTTTTTCTGCCAAATGGCCCCCAAAAGAGCCTGTTTTTACTGTCAGTACGTTTTGTAGGGCGCGGCCGGGGCGGTTTTTTGCCTTGATGAAAAGGAACTTGCGTTGATTTCCAAGACCCGCGTTTTTTGGGCGAAAAACAGGAAAATCCCCTGCCGGACCCTCCGGGACGGGGCAGGAATCCTGCATGGCGGTTGTGGCGGCTTCCAGCCGCCAGTTGGAGTTTGGACATTTTCTGCTGGCGGTCGCTGGGGGGATCAGGGCCATCCCATCGGGATGGCGCTCATTCAGCCCAAGGTTGCGAGGAACGAGCTACCCTGGGTCCTGTCCAATAAACCCCATCAACCTTGAAAAGGTTGAATCAATCCCACACATACTGTTCATCAAACGCGATCTCGTAACGCCGCAACAATTGGCGGAATTCATCCTGAAACGAGGTCTTCCGATGATGTTCCTCCTGTCCGGCGATATATGCCCGCACCGGCTCGATTTGGGAAAAGCCGATGGAGAAAATGCCGTAGCCATTTTGCCATGAAAAATCGCGCAATTCGGGGACTTTTGTTTTCAGCCACAACGAGGATCCGCGCTTGACCTCCTTGACCATCGCTGCCACCTCGCAAGTGCGCGCCAACGCGGAGAGAAAATGAACATGGTCTGCCGTGCCACCGACAATGATGGGCGGACAATCGAGACGGGCCAGGATTCCACCCAGGTAACGGTGCGATTGCTCGCGCAAGGCGGCGTCTCGCAGGAACGGACGCCGGTCTTTGGTGGAGAAGACCGTGTGAACCAGAATCTTGGCCAGCGATTGAGGCATGGCGTCAGAATGCCCGAAGTGCGGGCTGGATGCAACCCTTGCAGGGTTGTGACCTATGCTGGCGGTTTACCCAGGGTAGCTCGTTCCTCGCAACCCTGGGCTGAATGCCTGCAATCCCCTTGGGATTGCCTCCCGCACCAGACGAAAACGTCCAAACTCCAGGTGGCGGCTTCCAGCAGCCAGGGCGCCGTGTCTGAATTACGGGCAGGATGTTCCCTCTCGCTCCTACGGCTCCTGGGGCGGGTTGCCGTCGGCCCCGCCGCCGTCCAGGTCAATAAGAATGTCGCGCGGTTCGGCGCCTTTGCTGGGGCCGACGATGCCGCGCACCTCCAATTCGTCCATGATGCGCGCGGCCCGCGTGTAGCCCAGGCGCAGCCGCCGCTGCATGAGCGAGACGCTGGCTTTTTGCTCGCTGCGAATGACCTCGATGCACTGCTGGATAAGCTCCTCGTCCTCGCCGCTGCCGCCGTTTTCGGGGTCCAGCTCGGCGCCCGCCTTTTGCAGTTGCTGGTGAATGTCCACCTCGTAACTGGGCTTGCCCTGCTTGGCGATGAAATCCACGATTTTCTGCAACTCCGGGTCGGTGATGAGCGCCCCTTGCACGCGGATCAATTTGGCCGAGCCGGGCGGCAGATACAGCATGTCCCCCTTGCCCAGCAGCTTGTCCGCCCCCATCCCGTCAAGAATAGTCCGGGAGTCCACCTTGGCCGCGACCTGGAAGGCGATGCGGGCGGGAATGTTGGCCTTGATGACGCCGGTGATGACATCCACGCTGGGCCGCTGGGTGGCGACAATGCAATGAATGCCCGCCGCCCGCGCCATTTGGGTGATGCGGGCGATGGCCATTTCCACGTCGGCGGGCGCCACCAGCATCAAGTCCGCCAGTTCGTCAATAATCACCACGATGTAACTGAGATAATCCGGGATGACGATCTCCTCGTCGCGCGGCACGACGATTTCCTCGTCCAATTCCACGGCGAAGCCGTCCGAGCTGGCTTCGACTTTTTCCTTTTTGGACATCAAGGGCAGTTCCGGCTCGGAGGGCGGGATGGGCTTGTGCTTGGGGCGCTCGTTGAAGGAACGGATGTTGCGGACGCCGACTTTGGCAAAAATCTGGTAGCGTTTTTCCATTTCATTGACCACCCAGCGCAGCGCGAGGATGACTTTTTTGGGGTCTGTCACCACCGGGACAACCAGGTGGGGCAGGTTGTTGTATTGCTGCAACTCGACCACCTTGGGGTCAATCATGACAAAGCGCAACTGGTCCGGCGGAAAGCGGTAGAGGAGCGAAGTAATGATGGCGTTGATGCACACGGATTTGCCCGAACCGGTGGCGCCGGCGATGAGCAGGTGCGGCATCTCCGCCAGATCGGCCACCACCGGCTGACCGTAAACGTCCTTGCCCAACACCAGCGGAATGCGGGCCTTGGTGCCGCGCCATTCGTCGGAGTCGAACACGTCGCGCATGATGACTTTGGTCTTGACGAGGTTGGGGACCTCGACGCCAACGGAGCTTTTGCCCGGGATGGGCGCCAGGACGTTGATGCGCTCGGCTTTGAGCGCGGCGGCGATGTTGTTGCTCAGGCCGGCGATCCTTTCCAGCTTGACGCCCGGGGCCGGGTGCAATTCGTAGCGCGTGATGGTCGGTCCCTTGGTGATGTCGCCCAGGGCCACTTCGATGTCGAATTGGGCCAGCGTTTGCTGCATGAGCCGCGCGTTGGCCATCAATTCCTCCTTGGACTCGGTGGGCTTGCTGGTGGTGTCGGGATATTGCAGGAAATCCAGCGGCGGCAACGTGTAGTTGCCGATTTTGGGCGTGGCCGCCACGGCGATCGGTTTGGGTTTGCGCGGGGCGTGCCTGGGTTTGGGCGGCGGCGGCGCGGCTTCGGCGGTTTCCGCAGGCGCGTTTTCGGCCGGCTCTTCCGCAGTGGCTGGAGGAGCGGGCGGTTGAACTGTCGCCTCGGCCGGTTTTCCCAAAATATCCGCCGTGGTGGCGGCGGCCACTTCTTTGGCGGGGATGACGATGCCTTCTTCCGACGGCGCGGGTTCTCCGGCCGGCTCGACGGGGGGCTTTTTGGCGGGTTCGCCGGGTTTGGACCGGGAAACACTCATGTCGCGCACGGTCGGTTCCGGCACGGGTTGCAAGTCGGCGCCCAGGCCGGTCGGTTCAAGGACTTTGGGGATAGTGCCCTTGGTGGATTTGTCGAGTTGCTCCTGCAGTTTGCGGGCCTGCTTCTCCAACTCGCGCGCGCGGCGTTCGAGATCGTTTTCTCCGGGAGTCTTCAAACCCGGGAGCGCGCCGGGGCCGGCGCTCCACCATTGGCGGCACCAGAGGCCGAGTTGGAAATTGGTCAGGAAAATGAGGCTGATGAGATAAGCAGCGCCCAGCACAATGGCGGCGCCCACCTTGCCCACGTAATGCAAGACATGCTCGTTGAGGAATTGGCCGATCAATCCGCCCACCGGGGCGTTGAGCGCGCTGCCGACCAGTTTGAGCCACGCCCAGCCGTCCCTGCCATGCACGGGCGCGAACAAACTGGCCAGGCAGATGCAACACAACAGCAGCACGCCGCCCCAGACCCAGCGCCCCTGCAAGTAAGACAAGAAGTGAAAGAGATAACCCAGGGCGAACATCAACAACAGCACCGGGATCATAAACGCGCCGATGCCAAAGACCCAAAACAACAGCCACGCGGTCCAGGCCCCCAGCGGCCCGCCCCAGTTGTGGGGCGGATTGTTGGGCGAGGTGACGTTGGCGCTCACGTCCGCCGGATCATAGGAAAGCACCGCCACGATCAACAACAGCGCCGCCGCCCCCAGGAGGATGCCGATGACATCATTGAGGCCGTGCGATTGTGGTGCTTCTTTGCGAGCCATGCGGCAAAGTCTAACCCCCTGTCTTGGGCTTTCAAAGGGAAAGTTGCAGAAGGGTAAATCACAGCGGCGGAGGGGGCGTTGGCTCCCGGTAGCGCAGCCAGTAGAGGAAGATCAATCCGGGCGTCAACAACAGGCAGACGGCCCAGGCGCCGCTTCCAGCATGGGCGGGGAAAAACCTCAACGCCAACGCCGCCACCCCCGGCCCGGCGCAGTTGCCGGCGCCAATGACGGCCTCGTGAATGCCGCCGTATTCCCCTTTGGCATCCCCAACGTCCATGGAATAAAACAGCGAGGAGTAATAAATGAGTCCCACCGCCGGGCCAAAAAAAAGCTGGGCCAACACCAGCACGCAAAGATGCGGCGCCAACAGCATGACACCGAATGACAACATCAGCGCCACATAAGCCGCCGCCAGAAAGCGAAAACGATAATGCCATCCCGGCCACAGCCAGAGGGCGACAAAAGCCCCCGCCCGGGCGAACAGCCAGATGGAACAGACAAAGCCCGCCAGCATCGGCGAAAAATTCAACCGCTGGGCCAGCGCCGGCGCGCTCGAAATGACGGTATTGATCGCCAGATAAGCCATCGGATTGGCCACCAACGCCAGCTTCAGAAACGTCGCCGGCGCTATCGGCGAGCGGTAACTTTCCCTCATCGGATGCAGCAACGGAAGGGGGGCCTGCCCGGTCACGGCGGGCTGTTGGCGGACTTTTCTGCGCAGCCAGGCGGCCAGCGCCAGTTCCAGGATCAACAGGCCGGCTGGCACATAACACAAACTTATGGTCCACCCCCACTTTTGTTGCAGCGCGCCCCCGGTAAAATAGGCGAACCCGGCGGTGACCGCCCAAACGACATTGTAAGCCCCAATCAGCCCTTGCAGCCGGGCGGGCGGCTCGCCTTCGCTGACCAGCGCCTCCAGGGCCGGCCAGGTCAGACACATGCCCAGCGACCCAACCATCGTCAGCGCGACGGTCAGCCACAACGATTCCGTCCGGCTGCACGCCAAAAAGGCCGCGATCATGAGCGCGGCGCCGCATTGGACGGCGGTCAAATAGCCGAATTTTTGCGCGAAGCGTCCGCCAAAAAACGCGCCGCCGGCGTACACAAACCCCAGCAGCGCCGCCAGCAGCAGGTTTTGCATGGCGTGGAAGTGGAATCGCTCCGCGGTGTAGAAATAGAGATAAAAAAAGTAATAGGTGGTCGCCAGGCCATTGAGCGCCTCCAGCGCAAAGCAGGCACCCTTCAAGTTCCGGGATGTGACGCCGCTCTGAACCGGCGGCAACGACGACAGGTCTGTTTCCATTCGATCGCCCTCAAAATGCGCCTTCCAGCCGGTTCTGTCCAGTCCGCGGTGGCGCAGTCCGCGGTGGCGCGGGGTCCCCCATCCCGGTGGAAACCAAGCAAGAAATCTGAAACAGAAAGCCCGCCTGGCGCAACCAAACACCAAGCGGGCTCATATCCCCCCAAACAACGATGTCATCTTACACGAAGCGAAAAGGCCCGCAATCAGGGTTAGTCTGGTATCACGCATCAGGGAAAAGCTGATGGGGCGCAATGAAAGCGTGACTTCCCCGGCCTTTGCCCCCACACTGCATGGCTAGGTGAAGCAACAGTTTCCAGTTTCGCGCAGTGGACGGTTCTCGGACGGCCCGGGGGCCGATGTCGCTCAATTCACCGAGTCGGTTTCCTTCGATTGGCGTTTGTGGGAGCAGGATATTCTCGGCTCCCTGGCCCATGCCGCCATGTTGCAAAAAATCGGCGTCCTGTCCAAAGCGGAGCTGCTCCAAATCGAATCCGCCCTCAATGACATCGCCCGGGAAATCTGCGAAGACCGTTTCCCGTGGAATCCAGCCTCGGAAGACGTCCACATGAACATTGAAGAGGAATTAACGCTGCGCACGATTGCCGGAGCCAAGCTCCACACCGGGCGCTCGCGCAATGACCAGATCGCCCTGGACATGCGCATGTGGCTGCGCGATGAGATCATCGAATTGAGCCGCACCTTGCGCGCCTTGCAGGCGGCGCTGCTGGCGCTGGCGCGCAAGTATTCCGAGGTCGTTCTGCCGGGTTATACTCATTTGCAACGGGCGCAGCCGGTCTTTTTCGCGCATCATTTGATGGCTTACATGGAGATGTTCGAGCGCGATTGCGGGCGGCTGGTGGATTGCTTCCACCGCGTCAACGTCTGTCCGCTGGGCAGCGGCGCCATCGCCGGCTCCACTCTGCCGCTGGACCGCGACATGGTGGCCGCCATGCTCGGTTTCGTGGATCACAAAGGACGCCCGCGCCTGACGCAAAACTCCATGGACGCCGTCAGCGACCGCGATTTCGCCGTCGAATTCTGCGCGGCGGCGGCCTTGGTGGCGGCGCACTTGTCGCGTCTGGCGGAGGATTGGATTCTGTGGGCGACGGCCGAGTTTGGTTTCATCACCATCGCCGACGCCTACACCACCGGCTCTTCCTTGATGCCGCAGAAGAAAAACCCGGACGTGGCGGAGTTGACGCGCGGCAAGGCCGGGCGGGTGTATGGCAATTTGATGTCGCTGCTGACGCTCTTGAAGGGGCTGCCCATGACCTACAACCGCGATTTGCAGGAAGACAAGGAGCGGCTTTTTGATTCGGCCGACACCGTGCGCAACTCGGCGCGCCTGATGGCCGCCATGATCGCCCACACGACGATTCACGCGGACAAATGCCTGGCCGCCGCCGCCGATCCGGCGCTGCTGGCCACCGACCTGGCCGACGCCTTGGTGCGCAAGGGCATGCCCTTTCGCCAGGCCCATCAACTGGTCGGCGCCGCCGTCGCCGCCGCCGCGCGGCTGAACCGGCCATTGGACCAATTGACGCCGCAACAATGGCGGGAAATCGCCCCCGCCTTCGATGAATGCGCGCTGAAGGCGTTCGATTTGAAGAAGGCGCTGGCGCGGCGCAATCTGCCGGGCGCGCCCGGTCCGCAACAGGTGGCCCGCCAACTGGCCCGCTGGCAAAAAATCCTCGCCGGCCCTTGACGCGTCGGCTTGGCAGGCTGCTACTGCGGTGGCTAAAAGCGCAAGGTGCATGTACCTGCATGTACCTGCATATTGTGGGGGTGAAGCCGCCGGTTTTCGCACCTTGATGCACCCAGTTATGCGCGTTGCCAGTTTTTCGCGTCTTTTGCGCATTTTAGCGGCCATTCCTCAGTCCTTTGCCGCGAAGATGCGCAAGAATCGCAAAAGATTGGCGTGTTTAACCGTGTTGACGCTGTCCATACCCTCTCCCGCCCGTCGGGAGAGGGCAGGGTGAGGGCTTGTCATTTTCCTACCCTTTGCCGCCTTCGACCCCCAGCCAGAATTTTTTGGGAGGTTTAATTCACTTAAATTCACTTAAACTGACTTGTACTGGCTTCACTTTTCCCCAACCATCATTTTTTTGGCGGTAGGGCGAGACTCCGTCGATCCGTGACTCGATTTCATGGGAAAAAGTCACGGCTCGACGGAGTCTCGCCCCACCGGGGCGCGCCCCAAGGGCAAGCCCAGCCGAGCCGTCTCCGCCTTCCGCATGGTCCGTTATCCCCTCTGCAAAATGTCAAAGAACATGGCGCATACGCGCCTCAACGGCACAACACTACCACCATTAGATGGGAATGCAAGTGGCTATATTCAAGAAAACTCAATTTTGGCGTCGCCGCGATTTTTTTGGCCAGAGACAGGTCTGAACCAATATTAGCCTGAACAGGCAGGGAGCGCCCTCCGACCGTGAAGATTTCTTCTTTCCTTGAGCATGGAGAGGCTTGTAAAACCCCGGAAGGCAGAGATTACGTTGGCTTGGAATCTGTCGAATCAGGGACAGGCAGGCTGGTTGATCGAGAAACGCCGCTGACGGCCGATGGTGGAGTTTCTTTGTTTGAGCGCGATGATGTTCTTTTTGGCAAGCTCAGACCATATTTGGCAAAGGCGTGGCACGCAACGACTGCGGGGGCTTGCACAAGCGAACTACTGGTGATGCGCCCAAAGCTGCTTGAGCCGCGCTATCTGTTCTACTCGGTGCTTAATCCATCATTCATTCAGGCAGTGAACGGTTCGACTTATGGCGCACAGATGCCGCGCGCCAGTTGGGATTTTATCGGCAATCTCCCACAGCCTGTTCCTCCGACTTCGGAACAAAAACGGATCGTCAACTTTCTGGATGCGAAGCTCGGGCGACTGGATGAATTGATGCGGAAGAAGGAGCGGCAGTTGGCGTTGTTGGGGGAGATCACCAGCGCCTGCACCGGGTGGAGGCCCAACGCCGCCAATTACTACACCGCCAGCCGCATCCTGGGTCCCTGGACGGCGCACCCCAATCCATGCCTGGGCACCAACGACCAGACCACCTTTGGCGGGCAATCCTCGTTTGTTGTGCCGTTGCCGGGCCGGCCCGAGGCGTTCATTTTCATGGCGGATCGCTGGATTCCTTACAACCTGGCCTCCAGCCGTTACTTATGGCTGCCGATTCAGTTCAAGGGAAGCGAGATCGAGATCGCATGGCGCGATGAATGGAATCTTGGGTTATTTGACAAAACGCCCGCCCCGCCCCCGCAGTAACCGTAAGGAACAAGGGAACTTCCCCCCCCGCGCCCCGGCTTGCGTTTCGGGCGTGGGTGCCCGATATTCCCCTTGGTGAAGCTCTCGGTTACAGAATTGACAGATCAATTGATGGCCTCCTACGCGCGCGTCGGAGGGATCAATAATCTGGACGGCAAGAATCTGCCGTCCAAGACCGCTATTGCGTCCATCACGCGCGATCTGCTGCGGCTGCTGTTTCCCGGTTTTTTCGATGAGAAATCCATCCACTCCTCGCAGTTAAAGGTGGAAATCGCCGCGTTGATGGATTCGGTGCTGGGGCGGCTGGCGGATGAGATTTACAAGAGCCTGGAATATGTGGCGCCGGAAAAGAATATTGATAGCCGGGATTCGAGCCGGGTGGCCCATGCGCTGACGCTGGACTTTTTGAGCAATCTGCCGCGCCTGCGGGAACTGCTGCAAACGGACATCGAAGCGGCCTACCAGGGCGACCCGGCGGCCTTGAGCAGGGAAGAGGTGATCGTGGCCTATCCGTTCATCGAGGCCATCGCGGTGCAGCGGCTGGCGCATGAGCTGTACTTGCAGCATGTTCCCTTGATCCCCCGCATTATGACCGAATGGGCCCACGGCCGCACGGGCATTGACCTGCATCCGGGAGCGGAGATCGGTTCTCATTTTTTTATTGACCACGGCACGGGCGCCGTCATCGGGGAGACCGCCAAAATTGGCCGCCATGTCAAACTGTACCAGGGCGTCGGACTGGTGGCGCGCTCGCTTTCGGGCGGCCAGTCGCTCAAGGGACAAAAGCGGCATCCGACGCTGGAGGACGACGTGACCATCTATGCCAACGCGACGATCGTGGGCGGGGAAACGGTGGTGGGAGCCGGCAGCACCATCGGGGCCAGCGTGTTTTTGACCCACAGCGTGCCGCCGCATTCCCTGGTCACTTATGAGAAGATGGATATCAAGGTGACACGAAAAAAGGACAACGCTAATATAGACTATCAAATATAGGAGGCAAGTTTGGGCGGAGCCCAGGAACCTTCGGGCCGGTTTCCGCCTCTGTGCCAGCGTGCCAAAACCCATGGACACCATCCGAATATGCCGGTGTTGCAACGCGCCGATTCCCGCGGAAACGCAAGGCTCGACGTGTCCCGAATGCGGCTGCAACTTCGACGCTCCCGGCTTTGCCGACACGGGGGAGGCGCCGTTGACGCCCCCGACGCCGGCGGAACTGGGGCCGCTGTTTCCGGGCCTGGAGATTCTGGAAGTGGCCGGCCAGGGGGGCATGGGGACCATTTACAAGGCGCGCCAGCCGCAATTGGACCGGACGGTGGCCCTCAAGATACTCTCGCCGGAATTGGGGCGGGACCCGGCCTTTGCCCAACGCTTCTCCCGCGAGGCCCAAGCCCTGGCCAAGCTCAACCATTCCAATATCGTCAGTATTTTCGATTTCGGGCAGGCCGGCGGCTTCTTTTATTTCCTGATGGAGTACGTGGACGGCGTGACGCTGCGGGCGTTGATTGACCAGCGGCAAATCCACGCGGAGGAATCGCTGCGGGTGGTGATCGAAATCTGCCACGCGCTGCAATACGCCCACGAAGAGGGCATCGTGCATCTGGACATCAAACCGTCCAACATTTTGTTTGACAAAAAGGGCCGGGTCAAGATCGCCGACTTCGGGCTGGCCCAATTGATAGGCAAGAGGGCCAGGGAGACGGCCGCCAGCAGCCGGACCACCGTCGTGATGGGCACTCCCATGTACATGGCGCCGGAACAAATAGAGCGGCCAACGAAGGTGAACCTGCGGGCGGATGTTTATTCCCTGGGGGTGGTGCTCTACGAGATGCTGACAGGGGAACTGCCGCGGGAACCTTTTGAGCCGCCGTCCCTCAAGGCCGGGGTGGACCCGCGTTTGGACAAGATCGTGCGGCGGGCGCTGGAAAGGGAGCCGCGCGGGCGCTACCACAGCGCCAACGAATTCCGCGCGGCGGTGGAGGACGCCACCGGCTACTTTCAAAACCTGCCGGGCGACATGCCGCGCAACGCGGGCCGGCGAAAATGGGGATGGCTGCCGCGCTTCGCGCTGGTCGCCGGCTCGGTCTGGCTGGTGGTGGTCACGTTCCTCCTGTTCAAAGACCGCCTGGCCGAGGAGAAAACCGTCCTGATCCCGGCCGGCGCGCTGGAAGCCTTCGCGGCCGGGCCGGAGGGGGTTGGAATTGGCCGCCGCATCGTGACGGAACTCAAGTTGAGCAAAGACCAGGTGCAAAGCGTCAACAGGATTTTACGGCGGGACGAGCGGGATTTCAGGGAGTTGGAGCTGCGCCACACGGAACGTTCCCAAAATGCCGCCGGCCACGTGGTGGTGACCATCGAGCCGTTCCCCCTGGAAATGGATGAATTGATGAAGCGGATGTGGACGGAACTGTCGGCCGTGTTGAGCGCCGGGCAATTGGCCACCGCCAAGACCATGCACTTTGAAAAGTTCTATCCCCACACGGGCAAAAAACCGGTGGTGGTGGAAATCTGGCAGGATGAAACCGGGGAATACCACTACGTCGAGGGCCAGGAACCCGCCGGCAGAAACGGCGGGGTGGCGGGACTGCTGCCCTCGCGCTACCGCGGTTTCTTTTTCCGGGACAATCAAAAGTCCGGCAACCAAATGACCAACAACCAGGAAAGCAATGCTCCCGCAACCAGCCATTGAACACCTGTACGTTCACGTCCCGTTTTGCGCCAAAAAATGCGCCTATTGCGCCTTTTACTCGGAGGCCGCCGGCGGCGAACTGATTCAGCGCTACGTCGAAGCCCTGGCGCGGGAGATGGAGTTGGTGGCGGCGGAGTTGCATCCCAAGACGATCTTTTTCGGCGGCGGCACACCCTCGCTGCTGACGCTGCGGCAATGGGAGCGTCTCCTGCAAACCCTCCACCGCCTCGGCTGGCACCGCGCCGCCGAATGGACCGTCGAGTGCAATCCAGCCACCGTCTCGCTGGACAAGGCCAAATTGCTGCGCGACGGGGGAGTGAACCGAATTTCCATGGGCGCCCAATCCTTTGACGAAGCGCTGCTGGACCGGCTTGGGCGCGTGCATAGCCGCCTGATGATCTTCAAATCGTTCGACCTCCTGCGGGCGGCCGGTTTCGACAACCTCAACCTGGATTTGATGTTCGCCATTCCTGGCCAGACGCTGGACTCGTGGCGGCGGACGCTGGCCGAGGCGGTGGCGCTGGGCAGCGAGCATCTTTCGTGCTACGAAGTCATTTACGAGGAGGACACGCCGCTTTTCGACCAACTGCGGGCCGGCGCCGCGCCAGTGGACGAGGACCTGGCCTGCGCCATGTACGACGAGCTTCTGCGCGCGGCGGCGGACGCCGGATTCCAGCAATACGAAGTGGCCAATTTTGTCCGGCATACCGGCGCGGCCCCGGCGGAAACGCCCAGCCGGGCCTGCCGGCACAATGTCAACTATTGGCGCGGCGGGGAGTTTCACGGGCTTGGCCCCAGCGCCGCCGGGTATGTCGGGGGCGTGCGCACGCGCAACTGGTCCAACACCACGAAGTATTGCGAGGAATTGGAACACGGGCGGCGGGCCATCGAATCCTCCGAGGAACTGCCGCCGCTGGCGCGCGCCGGGGAGCTGGCCGCCTTCGGCTTGCGCATGAACGCGGGCTGGCCGCTGGAGCAATTCCAGCGCCGGACGGGCTTTGATTTGCGCCAGGAGTGGAAGCCGGAAATCGAGCGCATGATCGAACTGGGCTACGGGGAATTGAACCCGCAGCGGTTCCACTTGACCAGCAAGGGCCTGCGTTTCGCCGATTGGGCCGGCGCGGAGTTTTTGAGAAGTTAGAGCATTTTCATTAGAAGGGGATCCACATAACCACGGATGGCACGGATTTCACGGATGCAAGAGGCGGCGTCTGAATCCCCTTTTCATCCGTGTGATCCGAGAAATCCGTGGTTCAACTCTTCTGGTTTGGCGGAAAAAGACATGAACGCCGCCATGCAGAACGCGATGCAGAAGGCCTTCGACAATATCCAAATTAAGAAGCAGGCGCCGCGCCGCCGCAGGTGCCAACTTCCGAGGACCCTTCGGCCTTCAGTCATTGCCTCCTCAAAGGCTATGGGATAGATACCCCGACCGGCTGATTTTTTTCCATTGGGATAGGATACGGAACAAGTCTATACGGCGGCAGCGGGTGTCTGTAGATATCGTGGTGCGTGGGCAGTACAAACACCGTGTTACTCGAGATTCCAAGCAAGTGGAATAAGTTTGTGGAAAACTCAAGTTCCGGGCATTGTCCCTCAAATCGAAAGAAGGCAATATTACTGCTCAAGCCTGAAACATCCACTTGACAGAAGCCCTTGTCGGTCTTCCACACAAACGTATAATACGGCATCGAATGAGGCGCGCCATCCCATAGTTCTGTTCTTTGCTCCTTCACATCGGGAACTTTGAACTTCATATTGTCCATCGCAATGCCAATCGAGCGGATGCCTGATTCGGCAATCTGTTCCGCTTTTTGCAGCGTCAAAAGATTCGACGCATTTTCCCAATGGGGGGCCAGCCATTCGTAACTCTCAACATTGGATGCGAATTGACGCTCAGAATACCCAATCCAGCAATAAGACAAGTCCATAAACCTAATACTGCAATCCCGCGCAATGTCTCCCCAAATCACAGTGGGCGGATTCTCTGACGCAATATGGCCCTTTGGGAAGGCAAGATACTGCCTCTCCCAGCCAATCTCGAAATAGTATTGCCGATTGAAAACGATCTCTGCCGTCGGGCCGTGGGCAGTTGGGAAGCAGCGAATCCTTGTTATAGTGTTGGTCGTGACCACACCCTGATCCCAATGCAACTTGGCCGCCATAAATTGTGCGTCGGCCACCGCCTTATGTAAAACGCAGTTACTAAACGCAGGGGTGTTGGTCTGAATGGACAGAATCCACGTGACAAGCACCATGTTTGTCAGAAGATTTGTTATCAACATATTTGTTCTCCCTATTGATTGAAGAGCAGGTTTGTGGCTCCCCAGACCTGGATGTCTTTATAAAAGCTCGACTGGGGTTTGCCAAACCCGGCGCGATTTGGGTTCAATTTTAACACAATAGACAGGAACCTTATTTCCCCTCTTTCAACGGCCAAAGACGGTACGGCGGTCCTTTCCGCGTTGGCCCAACAGGAGCCACGAACACTGTGTTGCTCGCAATGCCCATCAGTTGCAGGTAGTTTGTGGGCAGCTTTAGCCGATCCAGATCGTCATAATTAAAGAACACGATGTTGCTGTTAACACCCGAAACATCTATTTGGCAGCGAACGTCGCGATTGCTCCAGACGAACGTGTAGTAATAAGGCATGGCCTCGTCAGGCAGAAACTTCTTCATCAACTTTTTCAGGCGGTGCCTGTTGATCGGAACTCTGATTTTGTCGAACGCTGCCTCGGCCAGGGTCTGAGCCTTATCCATCGTAAGAAGATTTGGGGCCTTCGACCATTGCTTGAGCACATCCGCAACTTCAAAGTGAAAATCTGTTCCAACATAGCCGGACTTGAAAATGCGTCCGGAGTACTGAGGCTCACAATACATTTGATCCTTGAATTCGACGAAACCATGGGTCTCCAACATCGTTCCCAAGACCTCTCTGAAGCAATACCGGTCGTTGATGACGATTGAGGTTGATAGGCCATAAAGGCCGGTCCCCACACGTCTGGCAGTTATGGCATTGGTCGTAATCACGCCCGTGTTCCACCCCAGGTCCGGCGCGACAAGTTGCGCCATGTCTGTGAGTCGTTGCGCTTCGTATCGCTCAAAGCCAGCGGGGGTGTCACGAAAGAATACATGAGGCAGCATCGTGACAACCATCATATTTGTCAGCAGATTCGTGATAAGCATAACAGCTATTGGTTAAACTGAAGATCAACCACACCCCATATCTGAATGTCGTTGTAAAAATGAGTCTGTCCCTTGATATCGTCCGGGCCGCCTTCATTGTTATATGTAACAGGGAGATCCGCGTCTCTGAGCGCGTGCTGTAGTGTGTAAAACGAGCCAGTGTTTTGATTAAAGGAACTCCACAAATCGAAAAAGCTACGTATGTAGATCAAATGATCCTGGTTCGGGAGGGCGTTAAAACTACGGCCAATCTTAACATTCTTCCATCCCACGAAGTCCCTCGCAGGAATCGCCAAGTTGGTCCATGCTAAGTAATTTGTTTGAAGGAGGGGTATTCCAAATGCGCTGGCAAGATTCCCGTTCGCACTTTCACATCCGTCAATAAAGACGAAACGATACGGGTGTCGGTTCGTGTGCGATAAGACTGGATCCAGTAGATTGGGGCCATTCAGCAAAATGCTGTTGTTCAGTCTTTCCAGGCTGATGCCCCAGCTTGGATTTGCCGTTCCGCCGAGGTATTGCCCATTGCAAAAGTGGCAAAACATGTATAGGTTGCGAGCGTTTTGACCGGGGGTTTTCTCGCTTAGAATCGTTGTAAGCGACGACCATTGGACAGCGCCATTGTAGCCAGGCGTCCAATTCTGATTCTCCAGGTTCCCCAGTATCATCGGAACGTTGCCTCCAGCCGTCAAAGGTGATGAAAGTATCGAGTTGTTATTGAAAGGAGCGGTGTTGGCGATATAGTCGGTGCTCGCGGCGAGGCTCCGTGACTGAGTTATGCCGCTTGCTGAGTTAGGATCAAACAGCGGCTGGTACGCGACAACCCACTCCCCTGGGTAGGACGCCCAGGGTTTTTCCACTTGCACCCGTCTTTGTAAGGTGACAGGGGGCGGATCTGCAGCAGGAAACACCGTCAGCAAGATTGTATAGTAGGCGGATGGCAGTTGGTTTCCTTGGTCATCGACAATGCTGATTGTTATGCCAGGTTGCAAGGTGTCCGGGTCGTCACAGAATCCATTCGCGTCCACTGGCCCTGCCAAAGACGCGAACAAATTCGATTGATCATCGTAGACGTCCATCTGCCATGCCCCTTTAGCGTAAAGTGTCTCAGGTGCTACGAAAATCGTGCTGCCGGCAAGCGGGTAGAAATTAGGAAAGCTGACAACATTGCGTACTGTGACGAAAGTCGAAGAAACTGTCGTGGAGTAATCGTCACCCCATAATTGGATTTGAAAGTCCACCTCATGCAGCCCATTCGCGATTTCAGTTGTATCCCAAATTGCAATCCATTGGCCGTTAGTTTCATACACCGACGTATCCGTCATTACCCCATCAACAGTCAATAGGATAACTCCGCCGTTTGTGTCGAGGTTAGGACCAAGGGCTAAGTCGAACTGAACCGTGTTTGAAACAGTAGATAGTCCCGCGAGGGCGAACGACAGCGGATTGTCGGGCAGAAGGGTGTTAGTGATTCCAAGGAAGGCATCCAGTGCGCCCGTGAGGCCGTCACCGCTTAGATCAATGTCATTATAGACCGAGCTTAAGCTGTCCGGAAGAGGATTGCCGCTGGCATCGGTGTAAGTATCGGGGATTCTCCAATCTGTTTCGATCCCGGTATCCCATTGGCCATTGGGATTACCGTCCCCGTGCCAGTTCTCCACGTAATCTGGAATGCCGTCTCCGTCTGTGTCCATCGGAACCCAGCCAGTCGGGCTGCTGCTGGCGGCGACGTAGTGCAGGCCAATGTCAACCGTTTGGCCGACGGCTTCCTTGGTTTGGTCAACGCGCGTGGTGTACTGGCAGAACCCGGCGGCATCGGCCGTCCTGCTTCCCACGTGATACAGGATGGTGTTGGTGGGCATGTAGTGGTTGCCGAAGGGACCCCATTGATGCGGCGGCGGGGTGGTGAAAACCGGCTCATTGGTGCTGTCGGTGAAGCCGTCCCCAGTCGTCGTGGGGAGAAGTTGACTGGCATCATATCCTGGCCAGAACAATTCGGACGAAGTCTTGGGCCAGTACGCGTCGCAGGCGAAATCCAACGGCTCGCTGGTGTTTTGGATAAAATCCACCTTGTCGAAAAGATTATCATTGAAGGTCCAGTTGCCGGCGGAGGCTGGGATCGGGGACATGGCGAGCCACTGTCCACCCCGAAAAAGATTATTGTAAGACTGAAGCGCCAAGTCCACGTTCAACCCGTCGTCATCAACGCCGTACTCGTAATAAGTCGGATCAAGGTTCATACTGGTTTGGTCAAACAAGTTATTCCCAAAAATCACCGTTCCGGGGGCGTAAACATAATCAATGGGATAATAATAGTAATCCGGGTTGCCCAAGTTGACACGCCCCCCGTACAATGCGCAATCCTGAAAAGTCAGATACACGGCGCTGTCGGGTGACATCTCAAAGTCAAAGCCATCGAAAGCGGGAAACTCCTGCAGGCCTAACCAGATTTGATAATCATTGGGCGGCAGATAAAACCGGCAAAACCGGAAATTGAGCGTTGGCGAAGAAGGATCCTTCGGCTGAAAATCAGGGACAAAGAGAACCGTGCCGAACCAGTAGCCTTCGTCGAGTTCAAATTGGGAGAAATCCGTTTCAGGCGTTTCCTGGACCATCCGCACGCTCGTAAAGGTGTTGGGCTTTGTGGGTGTGCCTTGGCTGATGAAAGCCGAGCCTTGCGAAACCATGAATCCCCCAATTGTGAATGCACCCGTATTAGGCAAGTATTCATTTCGAACGGCAATGGCCGTGCCCGGTTCAACAGTGACGTTGCCGCCGGCCAGCGTCACGTTTGCAACGGTGTAGTCAAGCGCGTCGTACCAGTAGCCGATGTCGGGGGCTCCGTTTGTATATCGCGCCACCTGCGGGGAAAGGATCATGTCACTGTTGATCTGCATATATGAGGGCAGTTTGAAAGGCTGGCTCGTTGTTTTTTGGCGTAATTCAAGCAACAGCTTTTGGCTGATGTCGGTGGTGCCGAAGTGACGCAATGCACTGTTTTCCGCGAGATAATACCTGCCTTCCTCCGCCTTGCGAAAGACCGCGCCCTTGGGATGAATGGCACGTAGTTAGCGCGGAACTTACGTGTTATCAGCTACTTGCGTCTTGTCACTCCGGGCACTTTTTTGAGGATGGTTTCCAGTGTCATCCTTTGTAATGTCTCGAGAATGTCCCTGACCTGGCGGTTGGCGGCGATGGCTTGTTTGGCCGCATGATATTGGTCTCTGGACAAAGCGTGACAGACAGTTTTGCCGTCTCGTTTGGCGGTCCATAAATAGTACGGCCCCTTGTTGACCCACTGGCCGGCCACTTTGCGTCGGAGGGTTCGGCAGACTGCGGTGCCATCACAGAACCAACCGGCGCGGGCCAGGCGGGCCAGAAGTTTCTCATAAGCAGGGGGATGGGGTCCCATCGGATGTCGGGCGGTTCCAGTCATAGGCCCAAGGATGGCACATTCGGGCTTGACCGTCAATATATATCTGTAATAATACAGATATATATGTTTACCACCGCTCCCCTCTTCGGCAAATTCCACTCCCCCCTCAAAGACGCCGGCCTCTCCTTGCGCCGCCGTCCGCTCCACCACTTGGAAAGCCTCTGTGCCCAGCGCCTGGACCCGCTTTTGCTCCAACCCAACGAGACGGGCGACAACAGCCGCGAGCGCATTTACACGCCCAGACTCACCTTCCTGGCCTTTCTGGACCAGACCCTGGACCCGGATTCCTCCTGTCGCAGCGCCGTCGATCAAATCCTGTCCTACTACCAAAGCCTGCCGCATCCCCCGACGATCGATTCCGACACCAGCGCCTACTGCCAGGCGCGTGCATGCTGGACCTGCCCGGAGTTAATTGACATCCGCCGCGCTCTGGCCCGGGGACCGGCGATCCACGCAGACACCCTCCTTTCCGGGATCCCGGGCCAACGCTCACTCAAGGTCATCGACGGCACCTGCTTCAACCTTCCCGACACGGCGGCCAACCGCCAGCTTTGCCCGCAATCCGATGACCAGAAGCCCGGTTGCGGTTTCCCTCTGGTGCGGATGGTGGGCGTTTTCTGCCTCAAAACCGGGACTCTCCTGGAGGAAACCTCCGCCCCTTACGCCGTCAGTGAAAATGAGCTCTTCCACGACTTGTGGCCGACGTTCCGCCCGGGTGACATCCTGGTGGCTGATCGTAACTTCTGTTCCTACGCCTCTCTGGCCTCCCTCCAACTCTTCCACCAAACCGATGGCCTCTTTCACCTCCACGCCAGCCGCAACAGCGACTTCCGCAAAGGGCGGCGGCTCGGTCCTCGCGACCGATTGGTCACCTGGCATAAACCTCCCCACAAACCGGCTAATGTTTCAGAAGAGCAGTGGCAGCAACTGCCCGCCACCTTGACCGTGCGCATGGTGCGCGTGCGTTTGGAAACCTCTCCAAGCCGCTGCCGGACCATCACCCTGGTGACCACTCTGACCGATCCCAAACTCTGGCCGGTGAAGCTGCTGGCCGCCCTCTATCACCGCCGCTGGAAAATTGAACTTTATTGGGATGACATCAAAACCGCTCTGCAGATGGACATGCTCAGTTGCAAAACCCCCGCCATGGTCCACAAAGAAATCCAGATGCACCTCATCGCTTACAACCTGATTCGCGCCCTCATGTGTGAGGCCGCCCTCACCGCCCATGTGCCTCTGGAGCGGCTTAGTTTTACGGGCACGCGCGATGCCGCTTACCACTACAGCCAAGCCATCGCTAGAATCCCCGCCAGCCAACCAAAACGCCGCCGCTTTCTCTACGCCCAGATGCTTGCCACTATCGCCTCAGATCTGGTGCCCGAACGGACGGACCGCCGCGAACCTCGCTGCCAAAAGCGCCGTCCCAAGGCCTATCCCTTTATGACTCGGCCTCGTCGCCTCATGCAGGACGCCCCAAAAAACTCTCGCTCCGCAAAAACTCGCAAATCCTTGTCTTAGTGCCATTCCCCTTGGGATTGATGGCTGAATTCAGCGTAATCCCAACGGCGCCGTTGCTAAAACCGCCCATCACAATGGAATTGGTCAAGGCGATTTTGAACGGCGGTCTCCCGGCAACCCAGAAAGACCCGGCATCCGCGGTCACTTGTTCCGCCGCGATCACGATGGTGTTGGTTGATGCGCCAATGGCCGCGCCGCACCTGGCGAACAAAACATTGTGCAGGAAATCAACCGAACCGAAACGCGGAACCAAATTGACAATGCCGTAATTGCAACGATAAAACTGGCAATCCCAGGCGTCCAACTCCCCTAATAAGACGGGGGTGGTCACCCCCTCAACCATAAGGAGGGGATCGCCCGTTCCCCCCTCGACGGTCAATTGCGCCGTGCGGCTCGAAACGGAGGTGACGCTGTTGGATACGACCACCGAATAACTCCCCGCATCGCTCCACTGCACACTGCTGATGGTGTAGCTGCAATTGGTCGCTCCCGGAATGTTCGTGGCATCACACATCCATTGATAAGTGAAGGGTCCATTCCCGCCAACTGCAACGCTAAACGTGGCCGTATCGTCCTCCAAGCACATCTTGGTCCAAAGGCTGGGAAAGAATGGCCAGAAGCGAGGTCGGGACGCCGGAGCGCGCCCAAACGAAGATGTCGGTTCTTCCGTTGATCTGCAATTGGGTGGGAGTGAAATTGCCATTGGTCCCGTAAAGCAACTGTTCCTCCACCCATGATGCGTCGTTGAGCGATTGTTTGGTGAGCATCGTATAGGCCTGCCCGACCGACGTATTGTGAACGATGACGCTCAGGTTTGATTCATCCACGCCGCCTTCGGGTATTTCCAGCCAGAGTTCGGTCGAATTGGTAAAATCCAGCGAACTCAATAACGGACTGCACGCCATGCCGCCACCATTCGTTTGCACTTGGTCTTGAGCCTGCTGAAAAAGGGCCTGGTAATCCACCGAGCGGTCGTCGAAAACGTAAACAGGGTTGGTCCCGTCAATAGGGTAGAACGGGAGGGCTGGAAAAGGGTTCCAAGCGAACGGAGGCAGATTGGTCCGCAAGCTCCAATACGTGCCCGGCGGACTGGAAGCCGCCAATGAAAAGTTCGTCACGCTTTGGGCAGGCGGCGGCGTCGCGAGAATATTGGAAATGACTCCCTCGGCGCCTGGAATCCTGGCCCATGCGGAGTTTATTGGCGTGTGCCATGTCAAATCCTCATTGGTTTGCGCGCGCAAAAGAAGGTTTGTGTCGGCCAGCAGGGATAAACTCAGAAGAAAAGGAATTAGCTTTTTCATAGGTTTGAAGGCCTTTCATGCGATTCTGATTCCTGCGAACATCGCTTGCTTGCCAAAGAGGGCGTGACTACTCACGCCCCTCATGGGCACGGACATGCCCTCAACGGAACGCTTTCGGCACGCCCCGTTCGGGGCGTGCTTCCAGTGCTGGCCGTTGAGTGAAATTGTCCGTTTCATGAGGGCAGCGGCTTGAAGCTCGCAAAATTTATGTTTTAGTCAAATTGTCACATACATTTGAACCTGAACAACTTGTTTTTGGCACGTTTGGCGACTACTTGGAAGCTTTTTCCGTTAAAAAAGCACGCCGCAATTTGGCCATGTCGGGAGCAAAAACTGGGGAAGTGTCCAGGAGAATCGCACATTTTCGTTGGAGCATCTTAAAGTTTCAACCGCCGCCACCGCCATTGCAAGCGGAGGACGGTCTCCGGCTCCAGCTTGAAGCCTTCCGACATGCGCAGGCCCTCCACCCAAAACAACCCGCCCTGATCAGTGGCTGCCACCACGCGCCGATGCCGCTGACCGCGCGGGACTTTTAAATCCGTGAACAAATCCTGCAATTTTTGAGCCGACTTCATCCCAATGGGCTGGAAACGATCACCCGGCTGCCAATGCCGCAGACAAATCTTGCGGCCCACTTTGTCGGCGTCAAAATACTCCACGTTCGGTTTGCGGACCATCACGGTTCCAGCGGCGGGACGCCGCTGCCACTTTGTGATTTCCCATTCCAGCGCCAGGCCGCCAAATTCAACCTGCCCCTTCCCATCTGTCAATTCTATGTGCATTTGGGCCGCATCGAACTCCGGCGCCTTGATTTTGTGCGCGCACAGCAGGCCGCCGGCGTCCCGCGACACCCATTGCTCCGGGCCGACGGCTACCGGTTCGCCGCCACGTTCTCGCAATCGTTCCACCAGGTCAAAAGTCGGCGGCAGCCCCTTGGCCAACAATTGCAAATAAAGGACGCGCCGCTGCACGGCCACCGCCAGGTGGTCAAACTGGACGCGCCGTTTGGCGGCCAGCCATTGCTCCGCCAGGCCGGTCACGACTTCCGCCTCCGCCCCCGCCAATTCCATCAGGCGCAACACCCGTTCCGACAGGCGCGGCTGGTAATGCCGGCGCAGCAACGGCAGCAATTCATGGCGAACCCGATTACGGTGAATGTCAATGGAAGCGTTGGTCGCGTCTTCCGAAAAGCGCACGCCGGCGGCTTTCGCCGCCTCGCGCAACGTGTCCTTGGTTTGATCCAGCAACGGACGGACCAACATAATCGCCGGATCGCCGGGGGATGGGCTGCGCCACTGCATGCCCGCCAAGCCCCGGCCGCCCGCGCCGCGCAATAATCTCAGGAAGAACAACTCCACCTGGTCATCGGCGTGATGCGCCAGGGCCACGGACGGGATGCGATGTTGGCGCGCGGTCCGCGCCAGAAAATCATGCCGTAATTGGCGCCCGGCCATTTCCAGCGAAATCCCCGCCGCCCGCGCCGCCGCGGCGACATCGGCCCGGCCCGATACCGCCTGCCAGCCCAACCGGCGGGCGGTCTGAAGGACCAGCCGCTCGTCTTTGTCGCTCGCCGCGCCGCGCAATTGATGATTGAAATGCGCGACCGTCAGTTTCCATTGGTGCGCGGCGGCCAGTTGGTAGAGGACATGCAGAAGCACCATGGAATCGAGTCCGCCGGAGACGGCCACCAGGATTTTCTGGCCGTCGCAAAGGAGCTTGCGGGACGCAATGGTCTTCTCGATATGGCGTGCCCAACGGCTCAAAGCCGGGGTCACAATTCTGACGGGGAGCCGGTCCATAATCGCAGCATCATGGCCCAAACCTTGGCGCGAAAGAGAATGACTCGTTTTTTCCAGCCGCGATGGATGACCGGTTTCATTTCCTGGACTTTTCGAGCCGCGGTTTCGACGGCTTTGCGGCAGCCCACCGCCGCCGTCTCGAAGTCATACTCCAGTTCCGGATGGTTTTTCAACAAATCCATCAGCAGATGATAAGCCCTTGGATCGGCGGCATTGACCTGCGTGGCGGCCACGTAACACTGGGCCGCCTCGTGATACTGCCCCTGGCCCGACAGGGAGAGGCCGAGATTCTTGTAGGCGTTGGGCCGGTTGGGATCGGTTTGCATGGCCCGGCGGCAATAAGGCTCCGCTTCGGCGAAGCGCTGCATGATATTAAGGGAAAAGCCCAGGTTGTTGTTGATGAAGTACCACGTCCAGGTGTGCATCGGCTCCATCGCCAGCGCCTGTTTGTAGTAGCCGGCGGCGGCCTCGTAATTGCCCGTCTGTTCCATCGTCTGGCCCATGGCCAGAATGCACTTGGCCCGCTCTTCCGGGTCCGGCAACAGCGGGATCAACTCGCGCAGGCGCGCCAGGGCCTTGCCGTGCTGGCGGGTTTGCTTGTAGAAGAGGGCCAACTGCCACAGCGCCTGGGTCGGGTTATTCTCCGACTCCTGCAATTTCCGCAGGAGCAGCTTTTCCATTTCCCGGGAAGACACCTCCACCAGCGGCCCCACGGGCGGCCGCGGCAGTTCAAACTGGAATCTAAGAGGCTCTTCCATGCTCTGAAAAGTTTCTCGCGCCATTTTGTTCACAATGCAAGCGAAATATGTTCTTTTACGGCATTTGCGCCACGTCCTTGTCTTGCAGCCAGCCGATTTGCCGGCTGGCGTCGCTGACTTTCAACCAGTGGCCGAGGCGCCCCAGCACCGGCATTTCCGCCCCGTCGAGCGCCGTGAAGACGCTCTTGGATTCGGGGTCCGGCCCCCAGCGCACGACGGCCTCGGGCACAATGACGATGGAGGATTTTTCCAGCAGCCGCTGGTTCATGGACAAGCCCAGGCAGATCAGCAGCCAGATTGAAGCCGCCGCCAGCAGCCCGGCCAGGCCGCCGGAGGCTTTGCCGAAGGCGGGGGAGATTTGCCGCGCTGTCAATACCAGGAAAAACAAGGCGGCGGCGGCCGAGGCGGCGCAGGCCCATTCGTTGAGCGTGACGCGCCCAGCCCAGCGCGTCCATCGGCTGCCGGGCAAGGCCGCGTTGCTGGCACCGGTTTTGGCGCGCGCGATGCCCAGGTTGGCGCGGATGTCCGGGTCGCGCGGCGCCAGTTGCTCGGCGCGGCGGTAGTCATAGATGGCGCGTCCGGCCTGGCCCGCTTTGAACCAGGCGTTGCCGGCGTTGAAATAAATCGCGGGCGAGACATGACCGGCCTGGAGAAGTTCCTCATAACCGGCGGCGGACTGGCTGTATTTGCCTTCCTCGTAAAGTTTGTTGGCCCGCAGAAAGGCGTCGGAAACCAAGTCGGCCCGCGCGCCGGCCGCGCCAGCCAGCAGCAGCAGGACCACGCTGGCGCTCTGAAGAAGGCCTTTGCCGGACGTTTCCCCCGCGCCGGGAATTTTTTGCAGGGCGGCCAGGGCGTCTTTGACCTTGGGGATCAGGGAAGCGAGGGCTTGGGAGGTGTGTTCCGGCGTGTAACGATATTGATCGCAAGCGCGGAATAATTCCCGCAGAAGCGCCGCGTGGGAGGCGTCCAGTCCTTTTACGTCGTTCAAAACGGCCTCGGTGATGGCGGGCGCGGGCAAGTCCAGGCGTTCGCCCAATTGCTCCTGCAGCAGGCGCAGGACGGCGGAGTAGAATTGCGCGGCGTCGTTGGCGGCGGCGTGGGCCGGCAATTCGGCCAGCCCCTGCCGCACCAGGATGGCCACGGCGCGGCGGCGGCGCAACCGGGGGCTGTTGGCCAGCTTGTCTTTCTGCCGGCGCCAGATCAGCGCGCTCAACCACGCCAGCGGCGGCAGCGCCTGCAACGTCAGGAACAAGGGTTGCAGCACCAGCGGCGGCGCGGGCCTGCCCACCGTCCCCGCCAGCGGTTTGATGTGGACGATCTCCTGGTTCTGCTGCTGCGCGTCCGGCGGCAGCGCGCCGGAGGCGATGATGGTCGGCTGCGGCGTGGCCGCCGTCGTATGAAGGGACAAGGGGATGGGAGGATGGCTCAACGTTTGAAAAGCGCCCGTGACTGGATTGAAATAACTGAAGGCAAAGGCCGGCAACTCCTTGATCTCCGCGTTGAGCGGGGTGATGACCTGCTCGAAATACTTTGAGCCTTGGATTTGCAAGGGGTCGGCGCTCTCCAGTTTGCTGGTGGGCGGGTAGGTCTTGAACTCGCGCCAGTCCTGCTCGTTGGCAGGCAGCGTCACGGTATCGAACGATCCGTTGCCCGCGATGCGGATTTTGAGTGTGATCGGGTCGCCCACCCCGACCGACACCGGCCCCGCCTCGTACTGGGCGAGGGAAAAATCGCCCATGGCGCCGTGGAAGGACGGCGGCGCGCCGTTGGTGGGGATGGGCAGGACGTTGATTTCGGCCGCGTCGCTGGTGACGGTCAGCGGGCGCGAGCCGCTCCATTGCCCGAAAAAGTTTTGCGACCCCAAAAGCTCCGTCATGCTCCAACTGACCGGGCCGAGGCGCTGGCTGCCGGTGCGGGTCGCGGTGGCCGGGATGCGAAAGTTGAGCCAATTGTACATGGCGTTTCCTTGGCGGCGTTGCGACCGCTCGTAATTGTTGGGCATGTTGCCGACAATAAAGTTGTCGCTGTTCAATTGGGGCGGTTGGATTTGGGCCACGTTGCCCAGGCAATAGCATTGGACTTCCACCGGCATGACTTGTCCCAGATAAATGTTGGTGCGGGAGGGAACGAGGCGGATGAAGGCCGTTTCCGGCGCGCCGTTGTTTCGGGGTGGGTTCCCCTGCGTGACCCGCAGCCTCAATGGACGGCTGACTAGGCGGGTTCCATTGACGTTGGCCACCAGGCCGGGGATGGTGAAATCGCCGGTCCGGGTGGGTTGCATCTTAAGGGTATAGACGGTGCTGCTGCTAAACTGGCTGCCAACGATGGACATTTGGGTGGAGGTCCCCTGGTCGCCAAATCGGATGCCCGGAATGGAGGGCACGTTGGGCGCCTGGCCCGGGTCCCCGCCGCTAAAGGTCAGGGAGAGGGTGGCCGTTTCGCCCAGGCTTAGGGTGTCCCGGTCCAACGATGCTTCGAATTGCGGGGCCGCCGCGGCCGGCCAAGCCGCCAGCGCCAGCAAACAGGCAAGCCCCAGCGCGCCGCGAAAAACACGGCGCCTCCACTGTCCGGGCAGTTTTCGGTCCATATCACTCACCATAAGCAAGACAACCTTTTTTTGCGTCTGTTCACTCTCACCATGCCGTCATGATAGGCAAATCCGGCGCCAAGTCGAATTGGAAGTGCGGGGGAGAAGGGCGGGCGGGAGGTCCATTTAATAGGTTTGACACGGAAAAATGCCGTTTCCGGCCGTTTTTTGGCCGTTTTTTGTCACCATGAAGTTAAAAACTTATTCACCACAACCCATTTTGCGGCGGTTCCCAAAGACTGGGGAATCGGCGTTGAAATGCGCAACCCATTGCTATTGACGGGTCTTTCCCTGCTGGAAGGCTGTGAATAAGAATGCGGCAAGGTGAATAACCCTGTGAACAACATTGAGTAGGCAGGGCTGCGAAATATGTTATGATCTTGACAGTTCATTGAAAGAGCTGGGATGCGGGCGGTGGACGAAAGAAAGTCGCCGGTGTTCCAAGGATAATCCCAGGTGACTGGGGAAAGGCCGGGTCAGGCTGGTTGGTTCGGCCCCTCTAAGTCTGCTTCGCAAGAAGCGGAGACCGGAGGCAGGATTCACCAGTTCCTCTGGCGGCGCTCGCGCGCTGTCAGTGACGCGAAGCAGGAACTGAGCGGCAAGGCGCGATGCAGAAACCGCGTTAAGCCGAGTCAAGTAGCTCAAGATGGTTTCGGGCTTGAGCGAATCGCAGTTACCCAGAGGGTAAACGGTTGCTACTGTGGATCAGCACGATGCGGGTGACTCTGGCGGTCCTGGCGACAGGGCCGGCCCAAAGAAAGACGCCGAAAGGCGGGACAAAGTGAGCGCTCGCAACGGGAAGGAAACAGGGCTTGGGCAAAGCCTGTAAGACCCTTCCGAAACGCTGGCGATGTTACAAACGGCACCGCTGGTTTGTGATAAGAGGCAACCTGAGAGGTAAGAGGTCAGACCCGTGGCACTGGGCCAACGCATCGCCAAAAGCGGTGGCCGTCCCAGAGCAAACTGGTTGAGACGCGGAGACGGAATCGCAAACGTGTCTTGACCTGGTTCGCAAGTCGGCGCTGCAAACGCCAGCCCAAGCGAGCTAAGAGGCCTCACTCAATAATTCAGCGACCGCAAGGCGCTGGACGGCCCTGCTATGAGGCCGGAAACTCCGCTTGCCGTGGAGAATGGCGTCGGGAAGCTGGCAGCCCCGAAAGGGTGCGCCTAATGCCAGCGTGGGAAAGAGAGAGTGGCGAACTCCCAGTCCCCAATTTGCCTCCGCTTGGCCGAAAGGCCGGGCGGGGGCTTTTTGTTTTTTTCGTTGGACACAATTTTCCCAAAATGGGAACATTTCCCTTGCGTTGGGGCGATGCCCATGCAAGTGTATATGCGAGTAATATCAAGAAGACCGCCGAAGGAGTTGGCCAAACGATATCCCGAGGCAAAAGTTGAGCTGGATGCTTGGTTCCACGAGGCGCAGACCGCCCGTTGGGCCAATCCGGCGCAAATCAAAGAGAAATACGGCAGTGCCAGCATTTTGAAGGGGAGCCGGGTCGTTTTCAACATCTGTGGGAACAAATACCGGCTGGTGGTTAAAATAAACTATGCCTATGCGGTAGTCTATGTCCGGTTTGCAGGAACGCATGGGGAATACGACCGAGTGAACGCGGAGAAGATTTAATGAAAGCAAAATTGATTAAAGCGGAGCCTGAATATGAGGCAGCGCTTGCGCGAGTTGAAAAACTCATGGACGCCAAGCCCGGCACTCCACAAGGAGACGAATTGGAGGTTCTTTCATTGTTGATTTACGACTACGAGGAAAGAGTTTTCCCAATCGCCAAGCCGGACCCGCTCGCAGCGATTCGCTTCCGAATGGCGCAACAGGGCCTCACCAACAAAGATTTGGTGCCCTTCCTAGGCAGTCGAAGCCGTGTGTCTGAGGTTCTCTCAGGGCGCCGCGGCCTGAGCCTCAAGATGATCCGGGCTTTGGTCTGTGGTTTGCGCATCCCGGCTGACGTCCTGCTGGGTAACGTGCAACGCGCCTGAGGTCAATGTTGGAAAGAAAGAGCGCGGCGAATTTCCAGCCCCCAATTTGCCTCCGGTTGGCCGCAAGGCCGGGCGGGGGCTTTTTGGTTTTCTTGCGGGGTGGTCAGCATCAACGGAGTCGGAATCGCGGTAGGCGAGCAGAACCAGCAACCCGGCTGTCAACACCCATCCAGCCAACAGCATCCATCCCACCACCTTGTTCAGGGTGTTCCCTGGCCTCTGCGTTGTCACCGAAGAATCCATCGGCGATTTGTTTTAAGCCTTAAAACCCAAGATCGCCCGGCGGGACGCAGGGCGAAGCGACCGGGACGGTCGCGCTCCTCTTACTGAAAGATCGTCTCTTCGCTTTCGAGGAAGCCTTGCAGATGGCGCAGACGGGTCGGGTGCCGCATCTTGCGCAAAGCCTTGGCTTCGATCTGCCGGATGCGCTCGCGGGTGACGTTATACTGGCGGCCGATTTCTTCCAGCGTCCGCTCGTAACCGTCCACCAGGCCGAACCGCATTTCGACAATCTTGCGCTCGCGTTCGGTCAGGGTCGCCAGCACGTCGCTCAAAGTGTCCTTGAGCAGGCTGTAACTGGTGACATCCGACGGGTTGGCGGCCTTTTTGTCCTCGATGAAATCGCCCACGCTGGCGTCGTCGCCGTCGCCGACCGGGGCTTGCAGCGAAACGGATTGCTGGGCCATCTTGAGGATGGAACGGACGCGCTCGACGGGCAAATTCAACTCATCGGCAATTTCCTCCGGCTCGGCTTCGCGGCCCAACTCCTGCATGAGGCGCTTTTGCACGCGCATGAGGCGGTTGATGACCTCGATCATGTGGACGGGGATGCGCACGGTGCGGGCCTGGTCGGCCACGGCGCGCGTAATGGCCTGGCGAATCCACCAAATCGCGTAGGTGGAGAATTTGTAGCCGCGCTGGTATTCGAATTTTTCGACGCCCTTCATCAGGCCCATGTTGCCTTCCTGAATAAGGTCCAGGAAGGAAAGGCCGCGGTTGGTGTGCTTTTTGGCGATGGAAATAACCAGGCGCAGATTGGCGGCCGCCATTTCGCATTTGGCTTCATCGGCCCGGGACGCCGCCTTTTTCATCCGGGCATGGGCGGCCAGGAAATCCGGACAGCTCATGCGGACAAATTTTTCCAGCGCGGCCAGCTTGTTTTGTTCGGCCGCCAACTGCGTGGTGGCGGAGGCGGACTTGCGCCGGTGCTGCAATTCCTCCAGCGCGCGCAGGGTGGTCTTGAATTGGTCGGCCACGTTGTCGGAAACCTGCATGATTTCCTCGGCCACCTTGGGCTTGTAATAGAATTTGGGAAAGTTGGCCTGCAGGGCCTTGTCCAGCTTCTGGTAATTGGACAGGAGACGGGCGGCAGTGGGCTTGCCCTGGGCCTGCCGGAGCTGCTCATAAGCCTTGTCGAGCTTGAGGTCCAATTCACGGGCGGACTTGATCAAGCGGCGCAAGATGCTCAAGTGAGTGGCGCGGCTCTCCACTTTTTTATCCACAATGACGCGGTCGAACCGCTCGCGGGGCGGGTCGCACAGAAGCTTTTCGGCCAGGGTGACGTGCTCTTTGCCGGTGAAGCCAAAGCCGAAAAGAATGCGGCGGCCTTCGGTTTCGCCTTCCTCAATCCGCTTGCAAATTTGGACTTCCTGTTCGCGGGTCAGCAACGGGACCTTGCCCATTTGGCGCAGGTACATCTGCACCGGATCGTCCAGGATGTCGAGCCGGCCTGTTTCTTCCTCTTCCTCCGGTTCGGCGTGTTGCTGCTGCTGTTGCTGCTTGGCCCGCTCCAGGTCGGGCGCCTCGACAATCTCGACCTCGAAACCGCGCAGTTTGGAATAAATGGTGTCCAGGATTTCGGGCGTGACGAAGTCGTCGGGCAGAGCGTCGTTAATGTCGTCGTAAGTCAGGTAGCCCTGGTCCTGGGCCATGCGGAGCAATTCCTTGACCTTCTCGGCAATGACCGGGGAATCCACGGAAACCGCCACGGCCAAGGCAGGAGCCGCGGGTTGCGGCGGCTGCAAGGTCCCTTTGGCGTCTGAGGAGCCGTTCTTATGGGAAGCGCCTTTGCCGTTGGTTTGGAGTGTAAAGCGGGCCTCTTTGGAACCGCCTTTTTTCTCCGGCGCACTTAGGGGACCAGTCTTCCGAGTGTTACCCGTATCAAATCTCTTTCGCAGCATATCTTAGTCGGACACCTTATTCCATTGTTAGGTTCATTCAATCGTGCAGCTTTCTTGGCCGCGTCTTTCGACACGCTGTCTTTTCTTGCCACTGTGTGCTCCATCTCGAGCGAACCCATATCATGAAGACCGCGCCGACATAGAATACATAAATGCAAGCTTATGTCAAAGGAAGACCGCTAATTTTTTGCATATTTTTATCGAATAAAATCTAAAGTGCTTATAATTAGACATTTACATTAGACGTTTTGATGCGCCGCCAAACCGTCCAAACTGTGCCAATCTGGCTCAAGCAGAACTTCTAATGATGGTTTTGGCTCATTTCGGCCAATGCCTGACCCGTATGACTCTCCAAAATGCCGGCTACTTCTTCCGGTGTGCCTTGCGCCACGATCCGCCCCCCGTCTTCCCCCGCTTCCGGCCCCAGGTCAATGAGCCAATCCGCCGAACGGATGACATCCAGGTTATGCTCAATCACCAGCACCGTATTCCCTTTGTCCACAAGCCTTTGCAACACTTTTAGCAGGACGCGCACGTCCTCAAAGTGCAGGCCGGTTGTCGGCTCATCGAAGACAAACAAAACCGGCCTGGCGCCGGGCGCGCCGCCGCCGCGGGCCTGGGCCAGAGGATTGACCAGCTTGAGCCGCTGGCTTTCCCCGCCGGAAAGAGTATTGACGGGCTGGCCGACCCTCAAATAGCCCAGTCCGGTTTCCTGCAATAATCCCAGGCTCTCCACTGCCCGCATGGCGGGGCGCGAGGACGGGAACCCGCCGAAAAAATCAATCGCCTCGTCCACCGACGCCTCCAGCACGTCGGCGATGCTCCAGTTCCGCGCCGCGCCGGATTTGGTCCGTCCGGCCACTGTGACTTCCAGAATGTGGGGACGGTAACGGCGTCCGTTGCAATCGGGACAGCGCACAAAAACGTCGCTCAGAAACTGCATCTCGATTTTTTCAAAACCGGCCCCCCGGCAGCGTTCGCATTGGCCTTGGGCGGAGTTGAAGCTGAAGGCGCTGGCGCTCAAACCCCGCTGCCGCGCCGCTTCATCCTGGGCGAAGAAGGCGCGGATATCCTCAAACGCGCCGATATAGACGGCCGGATTGGACCGGGGCGTGCGGCCCAAAGGCGATTGGTCCACCGCCACCACTCCGCCTAGGCTTTCCCATCCTTCGATGGCAATTGGCCCGCAGCCGGCTTCGCCCGGTTCCTCCTCGTCCGTCTCTTCCTCCCCGCCCGGCGCGGCGGGTGGATTGCCGGCGTCCTGCAATTTGGCCTTGAGAGCGGGCGCCAGGGCTTCGGTGATTAACGTGCTTTTGCCGGAACCGCTGACGCCGGTCACGCAAACCAGCCGTCCCAACGGTATGGCCACCGTCAAGTCCTTCAAATTATGAAGGCGGACGTGGCGCAGAACCAATTTGCCCCGTCCGCCGGGCGCAACGGGACGCCGCGGCGGCGGTTCGATCTGTTTTCGTCCGGCCAGGTAAGCGCCGGTCAACGATCCGGGCGCGCGCAGGATGTCCTGGCAGGTCCCCTGAAACACGACTTCGCCGCCGGCCTCGCCATGTCCGGGTCCCAGTTCGATGATTTGGTCCGCCGCGCGCATGACGCTGGCTTCGTGTTCGACGACCACCACCGTATTGCCGGCGTCGCGCAATTGCCGCAGCAAGCGCACCAGCCGGGCCGTGTCCCGCGCGTGCAAGCCGACGCTCGGCTCATCCAAGACAAACAACGTGTTCACCAGCCGCGAGCCGAGGCAGGCCGTCAAGTTGACCCGCTCGGTTTCCCCGCCGGAAAGCGAACGGGTCGCCCGGTCCAGACTCAAATAACCCAGCCCGGCCGCCTCCAAATACGCCAGGCGGGAGCGGACTTCCTCCAGCGCCAGACTGGCTGGCTCCGCCGCGCGGGCGGGCGTCCATCGGGCGGCCAGCGATTGAATGAACTCAAGCGCCCGCCGCACGGTCAGGCGATAGAAATCCGCCAGCGTCAATCCCCCGGCGCGGTAGAGCAGGCTCTCGGGGCGGAAGCGCGTTCCCTGGCAATCAGGGCACATTTTATAGACGCGGTAACGCGCAAGCTGCACGCGCACGTGCATCTTGTAGGCCCTGGATTCCAGCCAGCGGAAGTAGCCCTTGACGCCGTACCAGGCGCGCGGCCATTGGTGCTCGGAATCCTGGCCGTAACCCTCGTCGCCCTCAATGACCCAGTCCCGCCACTTTTGGGGGAGCTTGCCGAAGGGCACGTCCGTCGGCGCGCCGCGGCGGCGGGCGAATTTCATCATATTGTCCTGGCATTCGGCGTTGGCGGGCGTCTGCCACAGTTTGACGGCCCCCTGGGCCAGCGTCTTGCTCCAATCAGGCACGGCGGCGGCGTAGTCAATGGCAATGATCCGTCCGAAGCCGCGGCAGGCGGGGCAGGCCCCGATGGGATGATTGAAACTGAACAGCGCCGGGGTGGCTTCGCGGTATTCCAAATCGCATCGGGCGCAATGCAATCCGCTGGAGAACGGCATTGGCGGGCCGGCGGTCTCGCGCGCCCCCGGCTGGATGAGCCGCAGGGCCAATTTGCCTTTGCCAAAATGATAGGCCTGCTCGCACGCCTGCACAAAGCGCGTCCGGTTGGCCGGGGTCATCCTGACGCGGTCCTGGATGACCGTCAGGCGCGCGGGGCGAAGGCCCTTGAGGCGTCCGGCGGCATCCTCCATCGGCATCACGGCTCCTTCCAGCAAGAGACGTTGGTAGCCTTGCCGCGAAATCAGGGCCAGCGACTCTTCCAGTGGGAATTTTTCACTCAGGGCCAGATCAAAGGTGACCAACATTTCGGCCTCCCCGGCTTGCTCGCGCATGGCCGGCCAGATGGTTGCCGGCGGGTCTTTCCGCACCGGCTGCCCGCACTGGCGGCAATGGAGTTGGGCGACCCTGGCCCAAAAGGCCTTGGTGTAATCGGTGATCTCGGTCATCGTGCCCACGGTGGAACGGGTGGACTTGACGGTGTTGCGCTGCTCGATGGCGATGGCCGGGGGGATGCCCTCAATGCTGGCGGCCTGTGGTTTGTCCATCCGGTCCAGGAATTGGCGCGCGTACGGGGAGAAGGTTTCGATGTAGCGCCGCTGGCCTTCGGCAAAGAGCGTGTCAAAGGCCAGGGAACTCTTGCCCGAGCCGCTCAACCCCGCGATGACCACCAATTGGCGCAACGGGACATCCAGGTTGACGTTTTTAAGATTGTTTTGCCGCACCCCCCGCAGGCGGATGCAAGCGCGAGAGCGGGCGCACATCGGTCAAAACGTAACCCGCAACAGCCCGGTGTCAAACCCCATCATTCTCCCCAATCCCCGGCGAATTACTTTTCCTTCCTTTTTCCCGGATTGCGCCAGTTTGCAAACCCACTTGGATGGCCGCTTTGACGGCTTTGCCGTAAGAAGCGGAAGGTTCGATTAGCTTCGAGTAGCCTCGAGTAGGTTCGATTTCCCGCAACTCTAACACGCCAACATCTGACCTTTTCGACCGTTTTGTTGGCTGCCAGCCCGGTAGGGGGTTGGCCGCGTGAAATTCACGCATCCGCAGCGTTTAGACCAAACAAGCCGGTTTTTTGCCGCGAAAATTCAAAAAATCGCAAAAAGTTCTTTTATTTATGCGCCTTTTGCGCCTTTTCGCGGCTATTCCGTCCGTGGCGTTTGACCTGCAACATTTGCCGGTCTGGCCATGCCAATCAGACTCACGCCGCTGGGGGTGGGTATCCCTCACCGTAAGTCACCTTTATCGTTACCGACCGGCTGAGGCGCGATTTCGGGCCAAAGCGCCATTGCCCATTTGTACACGCGGTAGGGCGAGCCGTGACTTTTTCCAACGAAATCGAGTCGCGGCTCAAGGAGTCTCGCTCTTCCGTGACGGGACGAGCGGCCAGCCCGGTCCGGCCGAATCCGGCCTTTTCGTTGTCCACGGCTTATGATCCATGATGCAAAATGTCAAAGAACAGGGCGCCCATGCGCCTCGCATAGGCCAATATTACCACTGTTAGATGGGAATTCAAGTGAAGAAATTCAAGAAAACTCAAATATTTTTGCGCCGATGCGATTTTTCTTCTTGTCTTTCGTGTGATCTGGCTCCTCATGAGCGTGGCATGGTCATGCAATCTTCGCTCACAAAGTCCTGTGGGTTAGTGACGAACGCGGGCAGACCCGGCGGCGTGATGGTTTCGCCTTTCGATTCTTTGTCCGCGAGTTTGAGATTCAATTTCAGCAGGAATCCAAGAATATCTTCCTTCTCTTTCATGCCGTAGGCGGCGCGAACGGCGCTGTCGAGTGCGGCGTGGGCATCGCGGAGCTTGTTGTCGCCGGGTGTTTCCAGCGTGCGATAAAGTTCCCGTAGCGACCAGCCGTGATCCTCCATAATTTTCCGCCGCAAAGCGCGTAGTGCGCGGGCACCTTCTGCCACGACAAGGATTTGTCTTGCTTTTGGGTGCTGCGGCCACGGAAACGTGGCGAACACGGTGTCTGAGGTATAGCGGAACCGCTCGGTAAGAGTGGAACACTTCGCCGTGAACCACAGCCAATGGATGCCCGATTGCAAAACGCCGAACGAATAATCGTCAGCAAATGTAAACGCGACCAGAGCTTCGTTTGGATGAATCACGGGCGAAATGAACTCAAAAATCGGTCTTTTGGTTACTCTCGAACACGCGACATAGCGCGGCAGCTTCTCCAGCAATGCAATGACTTCAGGCCGGGGACGCCAAAATTGCCACCAGCTTTTTGCGTGATTTTGACGTGGCCCAATATCCTTTCCGACTTCCTCTTTTTCGCGTTTCGCTTTTTCAAGCACGCTTGGCATGACAAGTTTCTCGGCGATTTCAAAGGCAGCTTTGAACCGCATTGCCTCCAGCATATCTCGTTGACCAAAATCAATAATCCATCTCGTTGGACGACCTGCGTTTACCAAATCCTCCCCAGTCAAATAAGGATGAACGACCGGACGATGGTCGGGATGCCTTTTTAGAAAAATTGCCGCTGCCTCGCAAGACATCAAAAAATTGTCATTGTGATGAACTTGGCCAACAAAAACGCTTTTTGGATGCCCGTTGGCCTTGAGGGGTTTTGCAGCGCCCACATCCTTATCGGGAGCTAGTGAGGAATTGATTGCGTCAACTTCAAATTTTTCCCAAGGCCCGTTTCGGTCGTTGCCAACCTGCCTCAACAAAAGTTTGGATTTTTCGTAAGGACCTTTTATCCAGTTGACTATGGAAACATGAACCGCCGCCTCACCTGACCAAGGTTGCGAGGACACGGCTTCAAAAATCGTTCCCCCATTTTGCACGATGTAATCGAGGCCGCCTTCACGCGAATAATTTTGCCGAACCGTATTTGTGCCGACAAGGCCAGCGCGACAACCTGCCTTCAAGTGTTCATGCGCCCGCCGAAACCAATAAACGCAGAAGTCTGCCCGCCCAGGTATTTTGGGATACGCTTTGCGCAGTTTTGCAACATAAGCTTTCCCAAACTCAACCGGCATCAAGTTCTTGGATTGAAAGGGAGGATTGCCGATAATGGCGTCCGCGTCCGGCCACGTCGTGAAAAGGGCGTCCGCGCAAACAATATTGGCATCAAGGTTGTCGAGGGGCAGGTCTTTCTCGAATTGCAGGGCGTGAGAATCACCGCCGGGCAAGACCTCACGATGAGCCTCCCAGAATTCGTGCCCCTGTCTTGCAGCCAGACGGCGGGCAAGCATGAGCGCGACTTTGGCTGTTTCCACGGCGTTCTCGTTGAGGTCGAGACCGAAAAACTGTTTGGGCGAAATGCCGCTGGCGGTGCCGACTTTTTCAAATTGCCGTTTGTCCTGGCTGAAAAGTCGCAGCAATAGATTCTGTTCAATTTCGCGCAAGGCGCGGTAGGTGACAAAAAGGAAGTTGCCGCAACCGCAAGCGGGATCAAGCACGCGGAAAGCGCGAAGTTGGCGGAGCAGTTCGAGCAATTCAGAAACGTTTTTGGCGGCCGCGATGCGTTCTTCCCAAGGGCGAACAATGGTGGGGCGGACAATTTTTTGAATGTCGCTCTCGTAAGTGAAATGCGCGCCCAGCGCATGGCGCTGCTTTTTTAACAGGCTGCCCTCAAAAAGCGTGCCGAAAATTACAGGCTGGACGCGCGACCAATCCTCCTTCGCAGCGTCGAGAAGCAAACCGATTTCGGCAGGTTGCAGTTCGATGGGTTCGACTTGGGCAAAGAGGCCGCCGTTGAAATAATCCACGCCAGCGAAACGTCCGCCGCGAGCGGGCCTGGCTTCGTTCATTTGGCGGAAAAGGCCGCCGATGAGGTCGTATGCGCTGGCGCCGCGACGACATTCATCCAGCAAACTGGTGAAAAGGGTCTCGGGCAAAAGGCCGATGTCCTCGGAGAACATGGCGACGACCGATTGCAGAATAAAGCGGCGGGCAGAGGCGCGATCCTCGCCGCGAAAGACCATGGAATTGAAAGCGTCAGCCACGCTCTGCGCGGCCTTGCGTGTGACCGCGACCCAGTTGTTGCCAAAGACAGGCGCAAACTGGCGCGGGAAAAGAAAGTTCAGCGCGGAATGGCGGGCGGCCAGTTCGCTGACTTTGACCCGGTCCACCGGCTCTTGAAGTTGCGTGTTGAAATCGTAAATCCACAGCTCGTCGAAATTGCAGAGCACAACGTAGGGGGGGCGATGCGGAACGAGATTGAGCCAGTAATCGAATGTTTGCTGATAATGTTGCGAGAGCTTCGCCCCGCGCGATTTCATTTCGATGAGCACTCGGCTGGGCCAAACAAGGTCGGCATACTTGGTGCGCTCGCCTGGAAAACGGACGCGATACTCGAAGGTGCAGCCTTCAGGAAGGGTGTTGGCGTCGTGGCTAAAGGCTTCGAGCAAATGGAAAAGGAACGTTTGCGCTTCGCTTTTCTCGTCACCCTTAAGTTTGGTGGCGAATTCGGCGAACTCGTGAAAGGCGCGTTCCTGCGAATTCATTAGAATCGCAGGATAGAGGCTGGTCCATGAGGTGTCAATTCGCACCCAAATCCTCGCCTAACGATGGAATGGCGCGGTCTGGGGGAGCACACGCGCCCTCGCGTGTCGTGGTCGGCGCCCTCGCCGACCACATCTTTGCATCCTCTCCACTTCCTATGGCACGAGGGGAAG
>Ga0224555_1000091_pt1 | contig 114872 bp, 102 predicted proteins | sample 714S23034metaG_FD_180687 | JGI IMG/M metagenome (GOLD analysis project Ga0224555, IMG submission 180687) | Peat soil microbial communities from Stordalen Mire, Sweden - 717 S2 30-34 | ecosystem: Environmental > Terrestrial > Soil > Wetlands > Peat | place: Sweden: Norrbotten County, Stordalen... | reverse complement strand
CAAAGCCATCGAGTCAACTCCATGTCAAGTCATATTGATCCAACCGCTTATGCGCCATCGTGATTATGCGTTCCTTGCGGCGGGCCTGTTGCTGGCGGGCCTGGCCGCCCCGCCGCTGGCCGCGCAGCCATCTTCTCCGCCGACGATCATCCATCGGTTGCCAGGCCCGCAGCCGCCGTCTTTGGCGCCGGGCCAAATGGCCGTGGCGCCCACCACGCCGACGCTGGCCTTCGACGCCGAAAGCAAACGGTACGACGCCTCTCCCGGGGAAGAGGTCGCGCCCTTCACGTTCAACCTGACGAATGTGTGGACGAACGAGATTATCGTTGACAGAGTGCAAGGCTCCTGCGGCTGCACCAAGGCCACCTTGCCGTTCGATCCCTGGCATCTTCGGCCGGGCGAAAGCGGACCAGTCCAGGTGCAGGTCAGGCTGGCGGGCAAAATGGGATTGTTCTCCAAAACCCTTACGTTTTACTACCGATTGGCCCCCGCCAGCGCCACCCTTTATCATACCGTCAATTTGGTCGTGAACATTCCGCCTCCGCCCTCAACTGCCGCCACCATGACCACGGCCGAGCGAGCGGCCGCCGCGGACAAGGCCAGGGCGGACGCCCAGGCTGTTTTCAGGGGCGACTGCGCCCGGTGCCACGCCGACAAAGGCCGCAAGGCCTTGGGGCAGGACCTTTACGCCGCCGATTGCGGCATCTGCCACGAATCCTCCCACCGGGACAGCCTGGTGCCGGATTTGCACGCTTTGAAGCAGCCGACGGACTTCGATTACTGGAAAACGGTCATCACCTTGGGCAAGCCCCGCACCATGATGCCCGCCTTCGCCGCCACCCAAGGCGGTCCCTTGACGGAGGCGCAGATTGCCTCCCTGGCGTCGTATCTGAACCACACGATCTCCCACAATTTGTCAGCCGTGATGACCAACGCCTCCAACGCGCCGCTCATCCGCGCGGCGTCGCTGCCGTAAGGCCCGGCACGTGACAAAATGGAAAAATCGAATCCAGCCCCCTTGCGCGGCGTCCAACCTATGTTAAACTTTGCGGTAAATGGTTGATAATCCGTAAGGAAGAGGCCGATTCAAGGCGCATGAAAAAAATGTCAAAAAAGACGTTGACATAGTGGAGGCGTTTTGATTGAATAACACTCCTTTTTTGAAAGTGGTCTTATGTATGCTGTAATCGAAAGTGGAAGCAAACAATACCGCGTCAGCGCAGGCGACACGGTGGAAGTGGAGTTGTTGCCCGTGGAAGCGGGCAAGCCATTCACGTTTGAACGCGTCCTGCTGGTCAATAACGACGGCCAAATCAGAGCCGGCGCGCCGACGGTGCCGCAGGCGACCGTGGAGGCCGACGTGGTGGAGCACATCCGCGGCATCAAGACAGTGGCCTTTAAGATGAAGCGCCGCAAAGGCTACCACAAGAAAATCGGGCATCGCCAGGAGTTGTCGGTGGTGCGGATTAAAGAAATTAAAGGTTAAGGAGACAGATTATGGCACATAAGAAAGGTCAAGGCAGTGTGCGCAACGGGCGCGACAGCGCCAGCAAACGCCTCGGCGTCAAAGAATTTGGCGGTCAATTTGTCACCGCCGGCAGCATCCTCGTCCGCCAGCGCGGTTCCAAATTTATCGCCGGCCAGAACGTCGGCACCGGGCGCGATTGGACCCTTTTCGCATTGACGGACGGACGGGTTCTGTTCGACAAGCAGAGCCGCCGCATCAATGTGCAACCGGAGTCGGCGGTCAAACCGGCGACCAACTGATTTTTTGTTCGTTGATGAAATAAAAATCTTTGCCCGCGCCGGCCATGGGGGCAAAGGATGCGTCGCTTTCCTGCGCGAAACCTACCGTCCCAAGGGCGGCCCCAGCGGCGGCAACGGCGGACGCGGCGGCAGCGTCATTCTACAGGCTGACCACGACTTGAACAATCTCGTGGCGCAATTCTACACCCCCCGCCTCCTGGCCGAGGACGGCGAACAGGGCAAGGGCAAGGGCATGGACGGCGTGGCGGGCAAGGATTTGTTGGTGAAAGTGCCCTGCGGCACCCTGGTCTGGAACATTCAAGCCCCGGAAACGCCGGCAGTCGAGGAGGAACCGGAGGACAAGCCGGCAACGATTTTATCCGCCACCGCCAACCGCCCCATCATTCGCCATGCCGGCCTCGAACGCGCCGTGGAAATGGAGATGGAGGAGGATAATCCGCCGGGGCGCGCCGCGAAAAAAGGCGAATTGGTGGCGGATTTGACCCGGGACGGCCAGCAGTTTGTCCTGCGCAAAGGCGGGCGCGGCGGATTGGGTAATCGCAATTTCGCCACCGCGCGCCGGCAGACGCCCCGCTTCGCCCAACCCGGCGAGCCGGGGGAGGAAGGGGAATTTCTGCTGGAAATGCGCATCATCGCGGAGGTGGGCCTGGTTGGCTTTCCCAACGCCGGCAAATCCACTTTGCTGGGCGCCATCTCCCAGGCCCGGCCGAAAGTGGCGCCCTATCCCTTCACCACGCTGCACCCGCAGCCGGGCATCGTGGAGTATCCCGATTTTTACCGCCTGACGGTGTGCGACGTGCCGGGATTGATTGCCGGGGCGCATCTGGACGCGGGGCTGGGCCACAAATTCCTGCGGCACGTGGAGCGGTGCCGGCTGCTGGTTATTTTGCTGGATATGGCGGGAACCGACGGGCGCGCCCCTTCCGACGATTACCGGCAATTGCTGGAAGAATTGGAATTGTACGATCCGGCCCTGCTGGAAAGGCCCCGGCTGGTGGTGGCCAATAAAATGGACGAGCCTGTGGCGGAGGGAAACTTGAAGAAATTCAAGCGCCAGCATCGCCGCCTGCGGGTCTTGCCGGTCTCGGCCGCCTTTGACCAGGGCCTGGCCGAATTCAAAAAAGTGATCCGCGAAGCAGTGGCGGCGCCAGCGGCTTGAAACGCGGGCTACGAAACGCGCGGCTTGGTCGCTATGGTGTCGTTGTTGGCCAACAAGGTCTCATAACCGTTTTGGCCCAGCATTCTTAAACATTCGGCATATTGAAGTTTGTCCATGATGATATGCTCAAAGAAGATGATGCCCGGCCTTATTTTCGTTCCATTCAACAATTGCCGCATGACGCCATAGTCGTTCCCTTCCGTGTCGGTGACAAACAGGTCTATATTTTCGATATGGTGCTTGGCGAAAAGCGTCTCGAGCCGCACGGCGTCAACCTCGAATTGCCCAAGGGTGTTGGCAGACTTGCTTAATCCGATCGAGGCCACGTTCTTATCCGTGGAGGCTAAAATGGTTTCCTCTCCGCCGGCATTGGAGGAATAAAGCGTCGCCCGTCCGTCAAAATCCATGATGGCGGCGCATTCGAACTCAAGGCCGGCGCGCGCGGCGTAATTCTTTTTTAAAGCCGCGAATTCACGCGGATTAGGCTCCACCAGGACGCCTTTCCAATTGCCAAACTTCTCCACCAACGGCACCACGGGGTCGCACCTCTTTCCGTCATTGGCCCCAATTTGCACAAAGAAGAAACCGGGCGACGTTTTGTGCTGGATGTAGTCCTGCACAATGAGCGGAAGGACGTCAATGGCCCTGGTTTCCGCGCGGTCTTTTATTCGGACAAACTCATAGCCATAATGGGCCAGGAAACTAATGATCGTTCGTTTGGCGATTGTTTTAGGATTGAAAGTGTTCATCTTTTCACTTGATTAACCGTCATCATGGGGCATTGAAAACCTGGAGGCAAATAAATAAACGGAGCCGCCTGCCCGCGGGAGCATATCAGTTTTTATGCGTTACAGGGACGGCTCCGCGGGAGCGTCGCCCTACCACGCGTGGTTCGGTAGGGCGACGCTCGGAGCGGAGCCGGGCGTGTTTAAATTGCTGATTTGCGCCCACCCGCCCCTCAGCTTTGGCTTAACCGCTTTTTGGGTTCGTCGAAAAGCAGCGCGTGGGCTTCGCGCAGGATGTCCGGGATGCGGTCGCGGAAGGGACTTTGCCTCAAGGCGGCACGGAGTTTCCCGTCATCCACCGCGCGGGCGTTTTCGCCGGGGAACCAGTGGTCGCCCTGGCCCAGCAGGTTATAGCGCATTTTGCCAAAGCCCACCATGCCCAAGGATTTGGCGTAGGTCCAGAGACGGAGGATTTCCAGGATGTTGATCTGGCCGGGAACATCCATGTACTCCGGCAGGCCTTGGAACCATGATTGACACCAGTCCGATCCCAGAGCCTTCTCCATTTCGGCCCGCAGACGGCGCTCGATCGGAGCGATGACTTCGGCCGCGCGGTCCAGTTGCTCCAGGCCGCGCACGTGCTCCTCGAAATCCCGCGGGCGCGCGGCGCCGCAACTCAAGGTGTGGACTTCCGGGCGCGCCAGGCAATAGAGGTCGTTGAACTGCATCGGCGTGAGCGGGGCGCACAATTCGACCCATTTCGGCGGCGGCTCGTAGAGTTTGCCGCCTTTGTCGTTGGGACTGATAATAAAGACCCCCATGTCCAGGCGGCGCGCGGCCACAATGGCGGGCCAATTAAAGTGATTGACAAAATACCAATGCAAATTGACGTAATCAAATTCCCCGCTTTGCACCGCCAGAAGAATGATGTCCGGCGTGGCGTGGGAGGAAAAACCGACGAAGCGCACCCGGCCCTCTTTTTGCAAACGCCGGGCGGCGGCGGCACAGCCGTTTTTCTTCAGAGACCAATCCAGAAATTGGCGGTGGTTGATGCCGTGCAAGGCCAGCAAATCCACGTACTCCAAACCGAGGAAATTCATCGAACGGTCAAAGTTTTTAAGGAATTCCGCCGGGTCGGCCTGGGGCGCGACTTTGGTCTGGACGATCATCTTGGAGCGCGGCAGGCGCGGCAGAAGGCGGCCCAGTTGCATTTCCGAGGTGCCGTAGCCGCGGGCGGTTTCGATGTGGTTGATGCCCAGTTCCAGCGCGCGGTGGATGGTGGCTTCCAGGTTGGCCTGGCTGTCCGCCGGGATGTCCGCCGGGGCGGCATCCTGCCATTTGAATTGATAGCGCATCCCGCCGCACGAGAGCGCCGGCATCGCCAGTTCAGTTCGACCAAATCGCCGATATTGCACGGGTGTTTTATGGCATTATTTGGCCCTGGGCGCAACCGGGTTTTGAACCTGACTCAAGTATTTCCGGGCCAAGCCGATACAAACCGGAAAATTGGAGCCGATTTGTGAAGCGGATTTGTGTTGCCTTTGAGCTCCAATTTCGGTATTCTTTGGCGCGGCGGATTGTTGTGCCGTTCGCTTCTAATCGTTTTGACTGGCAGAACGAGGCACGAGAGTCAGTTGGCGGTGGTGTACCGAACAATGCACATCAGAAGCAAAGTTGGCCTGTTGTTATTGGCCCTGGCGTGTCCGGCCGTTGGCTTGGGCACGGACGCCGAGCGTGTTTATGCGCCCGGCTTCAGCATGGCCATGAAGCTGGGCGGGGATTTGCATGACGCCTTGCCGCAAAAGTTTTTCGATCAACTCGATGCGCAGGCCATCGCCCTGCAACCCCAGGACCTTCCCCTCATCGCCCCGGTGGCCGTCAGCGCCGAGAACCGCGTCCAGCGTCAAGTGGAGCTTTCGGCGGGGTTCATTGATCTGGTCAATCGCCTCTGCCACGCCAGGGCGATTAACAAGGTTCAACCGGGCTTCTTCGACCAATACGTGGCCAATCTGGCCCGCGCCTGCGCGGCGGACGCCGCGGGGCCGCTGCCGCCCATCGTCGAGCCGCGGTATTGGACCCCGGACATCCTCAACGACCAGTTGAGCTATTTCAACCAGATGATGGGGATGATGATGGCCATCAATATGTCCCATCATTACCTGGGCCATTATGCCAAATACGCCACCAAATTGGCCGGCCCTGGCGACAAGATTCTGCCGATCAATAATTTCCTGACCGCCGCCGAATGGGATGTCTCCGTCAAGGCCGGCGCCTTGGATGCCCTCAACTGCGCCCTGTCCACCGACGGATTGCGCGTGATATTTGACGCGGTGGACAAGATGCCTGTTCGTCCGGCCTGGGCGGCTTACATCGCTCCCCAAAGCGCCGATCTCAAGAAGCTCAACCGGGATTTGGCGAAATACGAGGAAGACTTCTTTCATGGCCGGATCAAGAACTGAAATGGATTGGACAGGCGGCCCTGATTGTGACATGGTATGACGTTCCGGCGGCGGAAGGCCGCAAGAGCAGCCTGTTGTCGCGGCTGCTTTCACAAGCAGTTGGCGCAGAGTCGGATGCCGCCGTCTTCATGCCATGAAAAGCGATTTGGCGCAGAAAAATAACGCGAGCCAGCCGGCCGCCAGGAAAAGGCACAGGATTATGTTGGTGGATGACCATCCGGTCATGCGCGAGGGCTTGGCGCAATTGATCAACCACGAGTCCGATTTGTCCGTCTGCGGCCAATACGAGGACGCCGCTCAGGCTTTCTCGGCCATCGGCGCCCTGGCTCCCGATTTGGCCATCATTGATCTTTCCCTCAAAGGCAGCAGCGGATTGGAATTGGTCAAAAACATCCGGGCCAGCCACCCCAAACTTCTTATCCTGGTCCTCTCCATGCACGACGAATCGCTTTATGCCGAGCGCGTCCTGCGGGCCGGCGCGGCCGGTTACATTATGAAACAAGAGGCCAGCGAGAAGGTTTTGGGCGCCGTGCGCCAGGTGCTGGGCGGCGGCATTTACGTCAGCGAAAAAATGGGTTCCAAGCTCATGCACCAATTGATCGGCGGCAAACCCAGCCCGGCGGCCTCCTCCATGGAACGATTAAGCGACCGGGAGCTGGAAATCTTTGGCTTGATCGGCCAGGGCAAGGGCACCCGGCAAATCGCCGAACATTTGCATTTGAGCGTCAAGACGATTGAATCCCACCGCGCCCATATCAAGGAAAAGCTCCATCTCAAGGACGCCAACGAACTGGTCCACACCGCCATCCGCACCCGCGGGGAGTAAAACGCCGGGACGGCGCGGCCTCCTTCACCGCAGAGGGCGCATTCCACTTTTTTGGGTTGTCTTTCCTATTCTTAATCTTAATCTTGCTCTTAATCCGCACGCTGGAGGGAGATGAGATTAAGATTAGGAGTAAGATTAAGAGGGGAACCCAAAAAAGTGAAATGCACCTCACCGCAGAGTTGCCCGCATTTTTGTCTCGCTTGCATGACAGGTCGTGGTATTGCTGGCCAAGCAAGACATGAGCCAATTCGATGAAATGCGTGAAAACGAGGTCGCTTTCTGCGCAGACGTCAAATCCTGGGCCGACGCTTTATTTGCGGCGCGTCCTGATTGGCCATTCAGTCACGCCAAGATTGAGCAATACGGCGCGGGCAACTACAAACGCTCCGATCTGCGATTCTTTGGCAGAGGCAGCCAGACGCCAATTCTGGCAGGGGAAGTCAAGCTCCCTGGCACCCCTGAAGGCCGCAGCCCTTACGACCCGGCCTTGATGCGGGATGCCTTCAACAAGGCAGACAACATCCAAGCCCCCTATTTCTTTACTTGGAACGTCAACACATTCGTCCTTTTTGACCGCAGCAAGTGGAATGTGCCCATGATCGAGCGGCGGCTGGATTATTGGAACTTGCCTTTTAATCTGACCTCGCCCGGCGACTGCAAGCGCCCGGACGTGCAAGCTTACATTCGGGATAAATTTCTGCCGGAACTCTTCCACCTGCTGGCCAGCATCGTGGAAGGCAAGGTCGTGGAATGGGGCAAGCCGCCCGACGACGTTTTCATTAACTCACTGGAGAGCCATCTGGGCTGGCCGGTCTTCGGCACGCGCGATTACCTCATCGCGACGGCGGCGGCGGACACGGCTTTTTCCGCGCAATTGCAGTCGTGGATGGCGACCGGGATGAACTGGACGTTCGATCCAGGCGATGCGAACAATTGGAGTGAGACTTTAGAGCGCGCGGCGAGAACGCTGTGCTATGTATTTTGCAATCGCGCGATTTTTTACGAAGCCATCCGGGCGAAGTATCCTGACAACCTCGACGAACTTAAAATGCCGCGGCGCGGACGCCAGGAACAGCGCGGCATCTACGATTACTTTCGCGGCCGGTTTGAACGCGCCGTAGCCGAAACGGGCGATTACGAACCCATCTTTTATCCCCAGGTCAATGATTGGGCCGGCGCGCTGATTTTTGCCTCTGACATAGCCTGCCAGGGCTGGTCGGGTCTGTTCGCCAATCTGGCGCAATACAACTTTCGCGACATTCCCTACGACATCATCGGCGGAATATTTCAAAAGCTTATTTCTCCGGAAGAACGGCAAAAATTCGGGCAGTTTTATACCAACGAGGACATCATTGACATCATCAATGCGTTTTGCATCCGCCGTGCCGGCGATATTGCCATAGATCCCGCGTGCGGTTCGGGCAGCTTTCTCGTCCGGGCCTACCACCGCAAAGGCTGGCTTTCCGAACAGAAAAGCGGCGGACGGCGCACCCAGGATTCCAGGAACACTCATCAGGATTTATTGCGGGAAATTTATGGCTGCGACATCGCGTTGTTCGCCGCGCATCTGGCCACCTTGAATCTCGCCTCCCGCCATATTGAAGACGAGGAAAACTATCCTTACATCGCGCGCTCTAACTTTTTTGAAGTGCCGGCCCGGCGCGACAAATTTTGCCTGGTTCCGGGATTGCGCAATGCAAGAGGGGAAAAGGACATGATCCCGGTCCCTTTGCCGGACGTGGATGCCGTCATAGGCAATCCGCCTTATGTGCGGCAAGAGGGAATCCCAAAAGAAAGTTCTGTGAAACGCCAGAAAGGGGAAACCACGCAGGCCTTTGAAGCGCGGAGGAAAACCACCAAGGATTATTTTCAAGAACTTTGCAAAGATCTCTGGCCCGGTCTCAAGCTCTCGGGCCGCAGCGACCTGCATTGTTACTTCTGGCCTGTCGCGGCGAGCATGCTCAAAGAAGGGGGACATTTTGGTTTCCTCACTTCTTCGAGTTGGTTGGATGTGGATTATGGGTTTGCACTCCAAGGCTGGATTTTGAAGGGCTTCAAATTGGTCGCGGTCATTGAAAGCCTCGATGAACCGTGGTTCAAGGATGCGCGGGTCAAAACCTGCATAACCATTCTCCAACGCTGCGAAGACCTCAAAAGCAGAATGGCCAACGTGGCGCGATTCGTCCGCCTCCTCAAGCCGGTCAAGGAGATTCTGGGCCGCCGCCCCCACGGCGACGAAGCCGCCCGCCAGAATGCCGCTGAAGCACTACGCAGAATCATTCTGCAAACCACGACGCCGTTTTCCAATGAACAGATGCGCATCATTCCCGTCCCACAACAAGAGTTGTGGGATGAAGGCGTTCGTGCTGGCACATTGCTCAAAGCAGACGCATTGGTGGAATCGGAAGGGCAAGAGAACGAGGAAGATAGCGGCTCCATGCTCAAGGAAGCGGCGGCGATGTACAGAATCGGCTCCGACTATGTGGCAGGCAAATGGGGGCGCTTCTTGCGCGCACCGGACCTTTATTTTCGGATCCTTCGCGATTACCGCACAGGCTTCGTGCGATTGGGCGAACTGGCCACGGTTAAATTTGGACTGAAAAGCGGCTGCGACGATTTTTTCATGCCACGCGACGTCACGGATGAAATCCTCGCTGAGGTGAAAGATGGAATCGCTTGGAACAATGTTGGGCTAATGGTTCCGTGCAAACGGAGCGAAGTTGAAAGCGGCGAAGTCCGCCTTGTTCGCGCGGGCGACAACACGCTTCACCCTATCGAGACAAAATATATCCGCCCGGAAATTCACAGTCTGATGCAGGTGGACCGCCCTGTCGTGCGCGCCAAAGACTCGGATCGAGTCGTTCTGTGGGTCAACAAATCACTCATCGAGTTGGGCCATTCATACGCCGGCAGATATATTCGCTGGGGAACGAAACAGACATTTCCATCAAAAAAATCTCAAGCTGTTCCGGTTCCCCAGCGATCAACCTGTGCCTCAAGGCCCGTCTGGTACGATTTGACGACTCACACGAATGGCGTGGCCTTCTGGCCCATGACTCAGAAATACCGACACATTGTTGCGGCAAATCCCGATCAAATCCTTTGCAACCACAGGCTCTTCTACATTACCCCAAGGAACCTCCTGGACATGGAGGCGCAAATCCTGCCTGCAGTTTTGAATTCGACCCTGGTGTCTTTGGTGAAGCATTTCTACGGTCGCTACGCAGGCACTGAAGGCACATTGGATACCGAGATCATTGACTGTCTTCTCTTGCAAGTGCCAGATCCAAAGCGCGTGACGCCGGGTTTGTTTGCCCGCATGAGCGAGGCTTTTGATAGTATATGCAAACGATCCGTCACGCATCTTGTGGCGGACAATATGCTTCAATGCCACTCCCCAACAGAGATGCGACAGATATTAACCGGGCCCGTCGCACTTCCTATGGAGCTTCGCCAGGAAGACCGGCTTGAACTCGATGACTGCGTGTTTGAACTCATGGGTGTCACAAACAAAAAGCAGCGGAAAGCGTTGCTCGAAGAACTTTATCTTGTAACCGCCGAATACTATCGGTGCCTGCGCACCCAGGATATTCAGGCCATGGAAAACCGGGCCGGCAACAAAGCGCAGCGGCTCGACGCGCAGGATTTGGCCGGCAGCATTTGGCAGTCGCTTTCTGCAAGCGAACAGGGACCTGATCTGACCGCATGGATCAAATCCGTCTATCCGAAAAGTGAAGTGGTGAGAATTCCAGAGGGCAAGCCGGAGGCCCTCGGAGCAAGCGATATGTTCGATCCCAATGGCGTTGTTTTCAAAGGCAACAAAGAGACCCATCACGCCACTTATGCAAATCCAGAACAGGCCGCCTTGGCGGCGGCTTTGGCCGATTATGGGATTCGGGGAAGCATCGCAGTTCCAACAACTTCCGTGGACTGCGGAAGGTGCCTGGAGCAGGCCCGAACTCGCATCACGCGCGCGGAGAAACGTCTCGCCGAACTTGCCTCAGCCCGCACTGGCACACAAGCCCTGCAAGAGAAAACAGCGTCTCTCCTTCTGCACTGGTATATCCACGGAAAGGGCTAAATGGATTTGGGAAAGCGGCAACTCCTCCAAGGTTAAGCCGGACGCCAAATCCGCCGATATGGGGTTAGAGGAATTTAATGCCCAAGCAACCATGCGGGTTTGCGATGAAAGAACCAGTTACAAGCTGCCGCGCTTTCCTGGAAAGCGATCCATCGGAGCAATCTCCTGAGGAATCGCGCGCGCTGCACGCTTTGCTCCTGGATCAACTGCCGGTCGGGGTTTTTCAAAAGGACAGGGAGGGCCGCTTCGTCTTCGTGAATTCGTGGTTTTGCCACTTCAGAAAGGCCACCCCGGACCAATTCCTTGGCAAAACGGCCCAGGAAGTTACCGCCGGCAAATGGGTCTCCGAAGACGCGGAACAGACCGAGCAACTGCGAAAAGTCCAGCTCTTGAACGAAGGGGCAAGCCATCATCAACTCATCATGCAGACCGGGCAGTCCATCGAATCGGAAGAGAGCTATGCGGACGCGGTTGGCCGGGAACACCATCTGCACGCCATCAAAGGGCCGCTGATTGGCCTGGATGGAGCGAGGATTGGCACCCACGGCATCCTGGTGGAGGTCACCGAGCGCAAAGAGGCGGAGGCCCAACTGGCCACCGAGCGGGACCTGCTGGGGGCGCTGCTGAATTTCTCGGCGGATGCCATTTATTTCAAGGATCGCGAATCGCGCTTTATTCGCTGCAGCGCCGCCATGGCCCAACTCTTCAACCTGCGCAACGCGGAGGAAATGATCGGCAAGCGCGATTTTGATTTCTTCAAGGAGGAGCACGCGCGGCGCGCCTTTGCCGACGAACAGGACATCATCCGCACCGGCCGGTCTGTTGTCGGCAAGAGCGAAAAGGAAACCTGGCCCGACGGACGCGTCACCTGGGCGCTGACCAGCAAAATGCCCCTCCACGACTCCCGCGGCGAGATTCTCGGCACCTTCGGCATCTCCAAGGACATCACGGCTTTCAAGGAGGCGGAAGCCAAGCTGGAGGATTTGCACAAGCAGTTGTTGCAGACCTCGCGCCAGGCCGGCATGACCGAGGTGGCCACCAGCGTCCTGCACAACGTCGGCAACGTCCTCAACAGCGCCAATGTCTCCACCACCCTGCTGCTGGAAAACGCCAGGAAATCCAGCGTCCAGTTCCTGGGCAAGGCCGTCGCCCTGCTCCACCAGCACGCCGGCGACCTGGACGCCTGGCTGGCCGCGGACCCCAAGGGAAAACAGTTGCCAGTCTATTTGACACGGCTGTCCGAGAAGCTGGCCCAGGAACAGCAAAAGACCATCGAGGAACTCGAATCCCTCCGGCAAAACATCGAACACATCAAGGAAATCGTGGCCATGCAGCAGAGCTACGCCAAGGTGGCCGGCGTGGCCGAAACCGTCCAGCCGACCGACCTGCTGGAAGACGCCCTGCGCATGAACGCCGGCGCGCTGGTGCGGCACGACATCGAACTGGCTCGGGACTATTCCGCCGTGCCGGTCATCACCGTGGAAAAACACAAGGTGCTCCAGATTCTGGTGAACTTGATCCGCAACGCCAAGTATGCCTGTGACGATTCCGGACGGCATGACAAGAAAATCAGCCTCAGAATTTTCCAGCATGATCCGTGGGTCCGCATGGTGGTCGCGGATAACGGCGTCGGCATCCCGCCGGAAAACCTGACGCGCGTTTTCAATCACGGCTTTACGACCCGCCAGGAGGGTCACGGCTTCGGCCTCCACAGCGGCGCGCTGGCGGCCAGGGAATTGGGCGGCGCCTTGATCGCCCAAAGCGAAGGTCCCGGCAAGGGCGCCGCCTTCACCCTCGATTTGCCCCTGCAACCGCCCAAAAGCGCCGCCTGACCGCGCCCGCGCCCGCTTTCGCTTTACGGTTTCCGGTCAAGCCCTTATGGTTGATCCACGCAGGGATTATGATGGACAAACCCAATGTTACCGGGAGTTCCGGCTTGCCGCAGGCACGCGCCGAGTCGGATCGCTTGGTTGATTTGTTGAACACCAACAACAGGGATACTCTCAATGCGGTTACGGCCAGTTTTCTGGGCTGGGCGCTGGATGCTTTCGATTTCTTCGTCTTGGTGTTCGTCCTGACCAAAGCCGCCAAGGAATTCGACGTGTCGTTGGACAAAATGACGCTGTCCATTACCGCGACCCTGGCCTTGCGTCCATTGGGAGCGCTCCTGTTCGGCTCGCTGGCCGATCGCTATGGCCGGAGAGTGCCGATGATGTGGAATCTGGCGTTCTTCAGCCTCATGGAGGTGTTGTCCGGCTTGGCGCCTACTTTTTCCAGCTTCATGGTTTGCCGCTGTCTTTTCGGCGTGGGCATGGGCGGGGAATGGGGCCTGGGCGCCGCCCTGTCCATGGAAAAGGTTCCCCCTCGCTTGCGCGGAATCGTCTCGGGTTTCCTGCAACAAGGATACCCTTTCGGCTATCTCCTGGCGGCATGTTGTTTTCGGTGGATCCCGGCGCAGTGGAGCTGGCGTTCGCTTTTCTTCATCGGCGCCGTGCCCACCGTGCTGGCTGTTTATTTCCTTTATCGCGTGAAAGAATCGGCCGTGTGGCAAAGCACCCGGCAGCAAAGCTGGGCCAGCCTGGGCCGGGCCATATTGAAGAACTGGAAGTTGTTCCTCTATCTGACGCTGCTGATGACCCTGATGAATTTCGCGTCGCACGGAACTCAGGACCTTTATCCAACCTTCCTCGAAAAAGAGCGGCATCTCACCAAGACCCAGGTGGCGGACATTGCGATTATTTATAACATCGGGGCGATCCTTGGCGGGGTCGCGTTTGGATTCTTGTCGGATCGTCTTGGCCGCCGTCGCGCTATGGCTTTGGCGTTCATTGCCGCCGCGGCCATTATCCCCCTTTGGGTTGCGGGAGCCAGCACGGCCATGCTCGCCCTGGGAGCGTTTTGCATGCAATTCATGGTGCAGGGCAGTTGGGGCGTGATTCCCGCTCACATTACCGAACTTGCGCCGGATGCGGTGCGCGGGTTCCTTCCGGGTTTTGCTTACCAATGCGGAGTCCTTTTCGCCGCCAATTCCGCGCATTTTCAGAGTCAGGTGGCTCAACAGAGAGGTTACTCCGCAACCTTGGGCATGATGGCGCTGGCGGTTTTCGGTGTCGGCGTCCTGGTGATCCTGCTTGGCCCGGAGCGCCGGGCGGCGCAATTCGGCGCCAATTCAACCTCGGATACGGCCCGCTGAACAGCTTCGTTCCAACAGGATCAAATCGGCCCCCTTTGTGCCCCTCAAGTCGTAACGAAAAGCCTGCTCGCCTGTCTAAGAGGTCATGGAGATAGAAAGGCTCGAAGACAGGCGCCCGGTCCGGCGTTCGGCGACGGGGGCCTTTACGTTAATGGAGTTGCTGGTGGTCATGGCCGTCATCGCTCTTTTGGCGGCGCTGCTAGTCCCGGCGCTGTCCGCGGGCAAGGGCCAATCGCAAAGCGCCGCCTGCCAGAACCGCCTGCGGCAAATTGGCATTGCCATGACCATGTATGTCTCCGATTACAACCGTTACCCTCCCCTGGCGGATACCAACGCCGGTGTGAATTCACTCCAGATCTGCTTTGACAAGTTCTACCCCTACTATCCGTTGCGCTGGACCAACGCGGTTTGGAACTGTCCAACTTATCTTGCAAGCGGCGGAGTGGTCCTGTCCGGCTACGAGCAGATGTGGATTGACTGGTGCAGCTATGCTTATAACTGGAGCGGAACCGGGGATCCTAGAAGGGACCATTTGGGCTTGGGCTTTCGCATGGATTTGAGCCAGACCATCGCTCGCGAGCCTGAAGTGCTGGCGCCATCCCAAATGTACGCGGTGGCCGACACGCGCCCCACCATCTGGAGCAACGCGCCGCATGGCAACATTAAGATGCAGTTTTACAGTTTCGGGGTCAGCCGGTTTAATAGTGTCGCCAGCCAGGAAAGCCCTCCGCCGCATGACCGGGCCTACAATGTCCTCTTCTGCGACGGCCACGTCGTCAAAGTGCCGCGAACGGAATACTTATACCCGCCGACCAGCGCCCATCACTGGAACCGCGACAACAAACCGCACCCCGAGACCTGGATTTTCCCGTGGGCGGTGCAAAATTAGAAGGTCTGCCAAAGACTGGAATTGTCATCGCCGCCCATGAAATTTCATGGACAACCCGGCCGTGGGAATGCCATAGTATTCCGCAATGAACACAACTGGCTTTTTTATTTCCCGGCGTTCTTTCCTCAAACATTGTTCTCTGGCGGGCGTCGCCGCCGGCCTGCCGGCCTGGTTCATGGAGCGCGACCTGGCCGAGGCCGCGCCAGCCCGCGCTTTAGGCCCCAATGACCGCCCCGCCATCGCCCTGGTCGGTTGCGGCGGCATGGGCCGGGGCGATGCCTCCAATGCCAAACGCTTCGGCGACATCGTCGCCCTCTGCGACGTGGATGCCGGGCACGCGGCCGCCGCCGCCCAACAATTCACCGAGGGCGGCAAGACGCCGGCCATTTTTGACGACGTGCGCAAACTCATGGAGCGCAACGATATCCAGATCATCCTCAACGCCACGCCGGACCATTGGCATACGCTGGTCAACCTGGCGGCGGCCAAGGCGGGCAAGGACGTCTATGGCGAGAAGCCGCTGACCATGACCATTGATGAAGGGCATCACGTCATGGACGCGGTGCGCCAGAACAAGATCGTTTTTCAAACCGGCACCCAACAGCGCAGCAGTTCCCGTTTCCGTCTGGCCTGCGAATTGGTGCGCAACCAGCGCCTGGGCCAGCTCAAGCAAATCACCGTCTGGCTCCCCGCCGGTTTGCGCGACGGTCCTTTCTCCTCCAAACCAGTGCCGGAAGGGTTGAATTGGGATTTCTGGCTCGGCCAGGCCCCCAAGGTGGATTACGTGCCGCAACGCTGCCATACCAACTTCCGTTTCTGGTACGATTACGCGGGCGGCCCCATGACCGACTGGGGCGCGCACCATAATGACATCGCCCGCTGGGCCGTCGGCCTGCCCGGCCCGGTGGCCATCGAAGGCGCGCCCACCGTCCAGCCGATCCCCGGCGGTTACACCGCCTTCAGCGAATTCGAGTTGACTTTTACCTACGCCAACGGCGCGCGCCACACCGTCAAGACCACGCGTGACGACAATATCTTCGGCGGCGTTGTCAACGAAAACGGGCAGCGCAATGGCATTAAATTCGAGGGAACCAACGGCTGGATTTGGGTCAACCGCAACGAGATTGACGCCAGCGACCCGGCGCTCCTTTCCACGCCGCTGCCCGCCGGCGCGCAACGCCTTTACGCCAGCGACGATCACATGGGCAACTTTTTCGATTGCGTCCGCTCCCGCAAGCTGCCGGCGGCGGACGTGGAGACGGGCCATCGGTCCGCCTCGCTTTGTCATTTGGGGGTGCTGGCCTTGCGGCTGGGACGGAAATTGACCTGGGACCCAGCCCACGAAAGATTCACCGGCGAAGGAGCGGCGGACGCGAACAAAATGCTCGCGCGGGAGATGCGCAAGCCGTTCGACTACCACTTTGTTTGACAATTACCAATCGCCGTCCACCAGCAGGGAAACGGCGTGGCGGGCCACGTCGTCGGCCAGCAGGGGGATGGCTTGGCGCTCGGAGCTGCTTTGATCGTTGCCGATGCGGATGTAAGTCCGCCCGGACACCACCTTGTCGAGGATGGTCTTGCCGGAGTTGACATCCACGGCCACCACGCGCGCCGCCAACCCCAGGGTGTACTCCTGCGGGGTGAGGACGTCGTTGGTTTGATAGCTCAATCCGCTGCGCGTAAAGCTGGTGATTTGGCCCGTGACCAGAATGTCGCCCCGGCCGGAGGTTTCCAGGCGGAAGGAGCCGTCCTGCTGCAATTGTTTGCGCAGGGACGACGCCAGATATTCGGTAATGCGCGGCTCCTTGGTCTTGTTGACGAAAGGGCGCACCTCCACCGAGCGGCTGCCGGCGGGAAGGCCGTTGGTCGGGCCTAATTTATAACCGGCGCAGCCGGCCAGAAAGGCCGCCAGACAAACTGTCAACAACAGGCGCATCTTCCTCCTATTTCGGTTGCGCTGGCGGCGCGGTTCGCGAGGTGCGTTTGGCCAGGACTTCAATGCGCTGGCGCGCCTGGCCGGCGAGCGGCGAACTGGGGTTTTTGATCAGCACCTCGTTGTAATAAACCAGCGCGCCGGGCCATTGCTTTTGCTTCTCGTAATACTGCGCCACTTTGAAATTGCCCCGCGCCTCCACCGCTTTCAGTTGGCCAATCATGCGTTGGGCCTCCCCCCCGCGCGGATCATTGGGATAGAGCGCCATGAAATCGGTGAAGGCCGAGATGGCCTGGCCGGCCACGCTTTGATCGTATTCGGCCCGGCGGGCCTGTTTATTGTAAGCCAGGGCGGCTTTGTAGAGCGCCTCCACGGCCACGGTCGGCTGTTCGCTGTATCGGTCGGCGGCCAACTCGTAGGCCTGCACCGCCAGCGGATATTCCTTCTGCTTCTCCCGCGCCGCGCCGATGTTCATTTGGGAGGGCGGCCCCAACTCCCCGTAAGGGCCGTAGCGCACGATTTTGGCGAACATCTCGGACGTCAACTCCATCGAGGGGAAAAAAGGAATGCGGCCCCAGAGCTTCCTCCATTCGCCGTGGAGGAAACGCAACGCGATGACGTATTGGCGATGTTGCACGTCCTTGGTTTCCTCGGGCGTGGCATACTTGGCGTATTTCTCCAACAAGGTTTGGTAGGCGTCGAACGCTTTTTCATCCTTTTTGCGCGCCTCGTAACAGCGGCCGGCGATGTATTGGGCCTTGTGCGGGTAATCCGACAGCGGCCAGATGGCGATGACGCGCTGGGCGGCCTTGAGGGCGAGCCGGTATTTTTTCTGGTCGAAGGCCTCTTGCGCCACGTCCAACTGGTCTTTGGCCCGCAACTTGCGCCAATCCCCCTTGTTGCCGGGCATTTCGTAAGTCCATCCCTCGCCCGGACGATAGATCAGCGGCGCGGGCGCGCGAAACGGCAGCGCCACCAGAAGCGCCATCACCAAACCCAGCTTCATGCAGGAACGTCTCATCACCGCCAAGATATGCCAGAACGTCCGGCAAACGCAACACCAACAAATCAGTTGCCGGGCCGGCAGATGGGGGAGCACCATTACGGGCAGGAGCAAAGAGAAAGCGCGGAGGACAAAGCGGCGCGGATGGTGGCGGCGGGATTGAAGGAGGCGGGCTGGCAGGAAGCCGATTTGGCCTTGCGGCGCAAGGGCGACCCGGTGAAGTTAGCCTTGGCGCGGCGGCTGCGGCGGGAAACGACCCTGCCGCTCAAATGGATTTGCCACCGGCTGGAGATGGGTTCCTGGAAATCCATCCAACGGCGGCTTTATGAACAAGAACAAACAAAAGGTGGACATGCAAGGAACCCCCTTTATGAAAAGGAATCATACCGAGCTATGAAATCAAAACAGCCATTTGTTAGTTTTGTCTGCTGGACGGTTTTCATTTTCGCGTTGCTCGTAGCGACGAATTTGATTGAGCACAAGGTTTCCATAGCTGTCGGCTCTCATTTGTCTTCAGATTATGCACGGTGGACGGCAGATTCGCACAAATCGAGAGACGTAATTAGAGCAAAAGACCCTGACGGTTGGCGTTATGTAACTTGGCGCGTTGGTTTTTGCATCTTTGCGATATATGGCATCACCGCATCTATCATAGCCGGATGTACGGTTTGGTGGCAGAGAGATTCACGCGGTATGCCTAACGAGTCCGCAATGAATCAACCTCACCTGCCGCGCAACAGTTGGAGCAATATTCTAGGCGGAATCGGGATTGTGCTCTGCGGTCTTTTATGCTGTGCCAGTGGCATCACCGCTTTGAAAACGCACACTATGGTTCCCGGCAATTGGAAGTGGCCGCCGACGAGCGGCGAAAATGCGTTGTTTTCCGGGGTCGTGTTCGTGGCTGGAGGCTCCATCTGGTTATGGAGTTGTTTTCGGAAAGAGAGATAACCGTGAGAGGGGGTCGAGAGGGGGTCGGTTCCTTGCATTGCCGCATTTTGTGCTTGCGTTCGTGACCCTACGGCACGGCCAGAAGCGCTTCCAGGCGATCCATTAATTGCGGCAAATCTCGGAAGATGACCTGCCAGAGTTCGTCGTCAATCCAGAATCTTGCGCGCGGCCCGCAGCATGTCTTCCAGAGCAAAGAATATGCCCGGCATCGTGAGGACCTTCAATCCATTTTTAGTTCAACGCCAGTTCCGGGGTGTGATTAAAAATGGGTGAGATTTAACTGCACGATTCAGTGGCTTCGGGGAGCGCGGTCGTCACGACCGCCGTTTTCGGCGTCTCGCCGAAAACTCTTGCGGCACGCCCCTGCTCCCTCATTGGCCAAGGCCGAATCCGGCGGAGACTGGCTGGCGAGACGCCAGCCAGGGCGACCGGGACGGTCGCGCTCCCCAATCCGCTTGCATCGCGACACAGGAGTTCCCATGTCCCGCAACAGCTTGCAGGACCCTTTTATCTGACCCACTTTTAATCACACCCCCAGTTCCGCTTTGGCGCCGGCGCCGGTGAGTGGCATGGGAAATGCTAAAAGCGCGCGAAAACAACCCGCCGCCGCCAGGCTGAAAAACCGCGCTTTTTCGCGTTTTTAAAACGGCCTTCAAAAATGGTTGACAGAAAACGGAGGGTGTCCGTCCGGGGCGTGTTTGACTCCGATCTGGTTGATGCCCAAGGAGTTGCGATGAAAATGACGGCCCAGGCCCCAGGCGCGAAAAACACGTCTGTCATATAAGCGAGCCGGTTTTGAACCGCCCCGCAAGTGCTTGAGGGCGCGCCACTTCCGCGGCCAGGATCAAAACAAGCCCCAAAAAAACGTGTTAAATTGCATTTTTATGCGAAAAAAGCGTACTAAAAACCTACCGTAGGTTTTAGTATTTCCACGGTTTCTGGTAATATCGTCGCCGAAATGAAAACCATCAGGTTTCATCACGTGGGGAAAAAGGGGGTCCACAGGAGATTGACAACATGCAAAAACAAATAGATTGCAAACCAGCCGACCTGCTCCTGCCCTACCAGCGGGCCTGGGTCAACGACCACTCCCGCTTTAAATTCGGACTCATGGCCCGCCAGGTGGGCAAGGATTTCGCCGCCGGCTTTGAAGGGATGGTGGAGTGTGCCCTGGCCGAATGCGTGGGCCGGAAAACGGATTGGCTCATCGCCTCGCCCAGCGAGCGGCAGTCGCTGGAATCGCTGGGCAAGTGGAAAACCTGGGGGGAAGTCATCCATCTGACGCTGGCCGATTACCAGGAATTGCGCGAGGCGGGGGCCGAAAGCCTGCTGAGGGCCGCCACCATCACCTTTGCGGGCGGCAGCCGCGTCATCGCCGTGCCCGGCAAGCCGGAAACGGTGCGCGGCTACTCCGCCAATGCGCTTTTCACCGAATTTGCCTTCTTCGAGAAGCCGGACGAGACCTGGCGCTCCATGTATGCCAGCATCGCCAATTCCAAGAGCCGGGGCGTCAAAAAAATACGGATCATCACCACTCCCAACGGCATCGGCAACATGGCGCATGATTTATGGGCCCAAAACTACAAGCCGGAATTGATAATGGATAATGGACAGAATAACCAATAATCCATTTTCAATGACCAATTCGCAATCGACGCCTTCTGAAATCAGCGATGGAAACGATTGAGAATTGACCAATGAAAAATGGTCATTTGTAATTTTATCAAATCAGAGGGGGCAGCCATGCTATTTCATATTTTTCTGGACAAAGGGAGAAGATGAAGCTAAAATTGACACTACCCCCATTGAAAGCCGCAATGGGGGTAGTGTCAATTTCTCATGCCATCCTAATCTATAGCATGGGCTTGTCGCAGTGCTTCAAACATCCCCTGGTTCAGCCCTGGCCATCTGGCGGGCAGGTTTCGTTCCAAGCCCTTTGCCTGGCGGTGCTCAAAAATTGAGATGCGCCCTGCCGCCTAAAGAACTGTTTTTTTATTTGATAAACGAACCTGCGGTGGCATAACCAACATGTGAACTTTGGCATCATGTGGGTCAAACGCACAGAGTCAGAAATGGCAGCAGAGCGCCTCCGACAGCGTCATAGCAGGCTGCAAGTCGCAATGGCGTATGGTGGTTTTATCACTATAGCCACTGCTTTTTACTACGGTTGGAGCTGGGGCCGGCATCGCTTTGCTGTTCCCGCGAGCCAGATTCCTTTATGCGCCGTATTATCCGGTGTCATTATGACATTGCTCTATTACAAGTTCCACCGCGAGCGGCCCGTCATGATTTGCCCGAAGTGCGAGGTTACCAAGTATGACGACAATATGACGGAGTGTTCATGTGGCGGTCATTTTGAAAAGTTAGAGGAGATGAAGTATCAAGCCTGATCTTTTCCCGGTTTGAGGATCAGGTTTTGCCGTCCACCTGGGCGGCGGCGCACTGTTCGCGCGTCAAGGAGGAGAAAGAGTTCGGGTGCCGCAGGTCGGCGTTGAAGGAGGCCACGTGCAGGCGCTGCTTAGGATTAAACCCGCGCTCAAGAATGTACTTGGTCAGGGCCTTGAATTCGGGCGTTTGCTTGACTTCGGTGGACATGGCGTGCGGTTCCAGCGGGATGTCCATGATGATGCGCGACCCTTCCTGCTGGTCGGCCGGCTGGTCGGAAGTCCAGAATTGCGACAGCACAACGACCCGGGTGCCGAGAAACACCGCCTCCTCCAGGTTGTGAGTCACAAACACAATGGTCTTTTTGTATTTCTCCCACAGCTTGAGAATGAAAATCTGCAAATCTTCCCGCGTGCTGGCGTCCAGGGCGCCGTAAGATTCGTCCATGCAAATCAGGTCCGGCATGCCGAACAAATCTATGGTGATGAGCGTCTGGGCGATGGCGACCCGTTGCCTCATGCCGCCGGACAATTCCGGGGGATACTTATCACTGGCGTCGGTCAGGCGCATGTCATCCAAATACTTGCGCGCCATGTCCCTGGCTTGCAGCCACCATTTGGGTGAAAAGCGTTGCAGCAGGCTGGCTTGAAACTCCAGGCCCAGCAGGATGTTGCGCAGCACGGTCAGGTGCGGCGCAAGACCGTAGTTCTGGAAAACAACGCCCCGGGTCCGGTCGGGAAACGACGGCAAATGGCCCAGCACCTCAAAATGTTTGGCCCGCTGGACGATTTCCTGGCCGGTGAAGAGTTTGAGCAGGGTGGATTTGCCGCAGCCCGAAGGGCCGACGAGCGAGACGAATTCCCCGCGGCTGACGACCAGGTCAATATCGTTGAGCACCGTTCGCGCGCGGCCCAGGGTGGCGTCGAAATAGCCGTGATAAGCGTTTTCCAAATGGATGGACTCGTTCCCGGTGATGGGAGGTTTGGGTCTTGGAATAAACTCCATGATGTTTCTTCTCCCTTTAGTCTTCGCTCTTTCCGTACCAGCGGAAACACGGGAGTTTCAACACGCCTTGCAGCGCCAGGTCGCTGGCATAAGCCAGGAGGGTTATGTAAACCACATAAGGAATGATCAAGGCCATGTTCATGTATCGTTGCTGGAGGTAAATCCTGTAGCCCAATCCTTCGGTGGCGGCCACGGCCTCCGCCGCGATGACAAAAATCCACGCCGCCCCCAGCGAGACGCGGATGAGGTCAATGAGCCGCGGCAGCATCTGCGGGGCCACGATCTTGTAGAGCACCTGAAACTGGGAAGCTCCCAGGGTCAGCGCCTTGACGGTCAGTTCGTTGGGCATTCGTTCCACCATGCCGGCTATGGTCCGCATCATCGGGACGCCAATGCCGAAGGCGATCAGGAAGACCTTGGAGCTTTCTCCCACGCCCAACGCCACCAGCACGATGACCAGCAGGGCCAGCGGGTTGACGTTGGACAGCCCTGTCACCAGCGGCCCCAGCAGCGCGCGGAAACCCGGGAACATGCCCATGATAATTCCGATGAAGTAGCTCGCCACCGCGGCGATGCCAATGCCCAGGGCCAGGCGTTTCAAACTGGCCTTGGTGTCCTCCCAAAAAAGGACTTTGCCCGATCGCTTGTCCGGCACCGTGATAATGGTCTTCATCTCGTCGTACATCTGATGCAACGAGGGCATCAGTTTGTCCTCGGGATTGACCACGTGGCGGGAATGGGAGACAAACATGTACAATCCCAGAAGCACCGCCACGGGCAAAAGCCCAAGCATGCGCCCAAACACCATCCCCGGCCGGGCATGGAGTCCGAAAAAGACGGGGATGCTGCGTTTGAGTTCGGTCATACTTTTGGGCTAGAGCTTCCCCGCCGCCGCCGCTTTCACGTACTCGACGTTGTAGTGAATTTTGATGTTCTTGGCGTCCCCGACCACTTTGCCATCCGGCAATTGAATGCCGATGAAGTCGGCTGATTTGGCGCCTTGTCCCAGCAGGCCGTGATCGAAGCAAAAGCCCGCGACGGTTTTGGCGGTTTTCTCCAGCACGGGGCTTTCCATGAAGGCGATGCCGTCCTGGGGCGCATAGAACATGCGCGTGGTGCGCAGTTGGGCCTTGAATTCAGGCACGGTGCCGCCGGCGAATTTGGCCATGGCGTCAATGGCTTCGTCGGTCTGCTTGCCCTGGCCCGACATCACGGCCATGGCCTCGTACCAGGCGCCGACCAGGGCCTTTTTGACGGGATCGGGAGCATCGCGGCGAACCACCAGAAGGTCCTGGATTTCTCCGGGAATCTTGGACGAATCAAAGACCAGCGTCGCTTTGGGCAGGTTGCGCACCTGCATCAGAATGGGATTCCAGGTGACGGTGGCCCCGCGCTCGCCCGAACTGGCGAAGGTGGCGCCGATATTGGCGTCGGAGGTGTTGACTTCCGTCACGTCGGCGTCCTGCAACCCGCCGGCTTTGAGGGCCTGCGAGAGAAGATAGGAGGAAACGGAGTCTTTGACGATCAGCACCTTCCGGCCTTTGACATCCTTGATGGTCTTGCCGTTAAACAGCACCAGGCCATCGTTGCCATCCGAGTAATCCCCCACCACCAGCACGTCGGAATCAATCCCGCCCGTGGCCGGCATATCCAGCGTGTCCATAATCGTCATGGCGCAGCCGACGGCCTCGCCGGAGGTGTATTGATTGATGCTGGTGACGTAGTCGTTGATCAACACGATTTCGACTTTGACGCCGTATTTGTCGGCCCATTTCTTCATGATGCCGGAGTCGGCGATGTACTGCCAAGGCTCCCAGCCGGTGTAGTGAGACCACAAATAGCGGTAGGTTTTGCCCGCCGTGTCCGCCGCGCGCGCCGTGGCCGGAAGCAGGCCGGCGGCCAGCGCGAGAAGGGCCAATGCTGTTTTCAATATTTTCATAATCTTAAGTGTCTTTCTGTTAGTTGTTTTTTTTGCCGGTGGCCGTCAGGTCCTGGTCAAGATTCATGGTCACGGCGGCTTTATTGCCGCGCTCCATCCGGCTGATGGCTTGTTCGCCCATGGCGGTGAGCGAGTCGCGCTCCTTGATGGCGGCGCCCATCTGTTCGAGGGCGCGCGTGCGGAAGGTATCCACGTCATCCAGCGCCTTGATGGCGTCCTTCATGGCTTGGGCCAAACCGGCGTCGGAGAGTTGGGCGGAGGCGGCTTGCTTGTGAATCTCAATGCCTTGCGTGGAGAGCAGCTTGGCGTTGAAAGCGATGGTGCGGTTGCCCACGTCATCAAGGGCCTGGATTTTATTCAGGACGATCTTTTGATTGGCCAGCGCCTGGGCGGCGGTGATGCCAATGATGAGGGCGGGATAGGTCACGTTCTTGCAACGGGCGACGCCGCGAACCAGTTCCTTGTTGTTCTCGATGAGCACTTCAAACATGAGCACGCCCTGTTGATTGACCACGAGCTGCTGCTGCAAGTCGGTGATGCGCTGGCGCAGGCGGAAGATCAGCTTGGTGTTGATGTACTTAGCCTCGTCGCTGGCCGGATCGTACTTGGCCACTTCGGCCACCAGTTTCTCGTCAATCAATTGGCAGGTGGCGATATAGCGCATGAGATCGCGCGTGGCCTGGCGCATGGTGGTTTGTTCATCCCGCAACGTGTCAATGTCGCGCACCAATTGCTGCCGGCTGACTTCGACGGAATCGAAGAGCGCCTCGATCACTTTGCCCGAGGACTCGAATTTGGTGAAGTAGCGGTTCAATTTATTGCCGATGCCGGGAATATGGCTGGCCACCCTTCCCACCCAGCCCGCGTCAAAGTTAAACCGGGACGGATCAATTTCGTCGAACTGGACTTTCAGGTTGGTGAGCGCGTCGGCGATGCCTTGACCCTCGCCGCCGCCGATTTGTCCCAGGCGCTTGAGCGGCTGCGCGAGAAGCTGGTTGGCGGTGGCGGCCTTGCGTTGCTGGACGACGCCCAGATTCTCGACGGAAAGCCCCGCCTGTTCCTGGGCTTCGGCGTCATCCGCCGGCACTTTGAGGAGCTTGCCGACAAACTCGCTGGCCTGCCGATCCAGTTCGGGGTCCACTTTTTTTTGTTTGACGGCGCTGGCGATCTCCTCCGGCCCCAGCAGGCCGAGATCGTTTTTCAATTTCCCGGCGTCCGCGATTTGCGGCGCGGGTTCTTGGAGAGCGGACTGCTGCTGCCCCAGTAAACCCAGGTTTTGGGTGGGGGCCGCTTGGATTTGTTCCGGCATAAACGGTTTTCCTTTCTTGTTGGGTTATTTTTTATGGTCCTGTTCCAGCGTAATGGCCGGAACCTGTCTGTTGTTCGCCCGGACTATCATCTGATCCAGAAGACCCATGGCTTCGGCCATGATCTCCCGCGGCGTCTGCGAGGCGGACCGGTCTTTGATGCGGATGGCCGCGTTGCCCGCCTTGTCCATCGTGGCCAGCGCCTCTTCGTTGGCGGCCAGAAGTTCCTCGACCTCCTGGGTCGTCTGGTCATAGACCCCGGCCTGATCCTGCAAGGCTTTGAGAATGGTGTCGTCGGCGCGCGTCCGCGCCGGCTTGGCGGTCAAAGCCGCCACGCGCGCGGCGATGTCCTCCCGGTCCATGTCCTTGGTATTGAGCAGCAGCGTGACCACGCGTTCGAGATTCTCCAGGCCGGAACGATAGACCTGTTCCGCCGTGCCCATGACGCGGGAGAAGGTCAGTTCGTTTTCCGACAGCACGCGGCGGAACACGGCCAGGAGGTTTTGAAATTTATCCTCGAACTGCGCCACCTGGGTCTGTCCCTGCTTGCAACCGAGTTTTTTGAGATCGTCCGCCAGCTCCGCTGATTTTTGCTGCTTCAGCTTCTCGAACGCTTCGTGCAATTGGGCGTAATGCTGTTGCATGTAATCGTCCCTCTTGCCGAAATAGCGGTAAGCCCAATTGGCCGCTCCCACCCCGATGCCGCCCGCCGCGATGATCACCGACCACGGCGCCGAAGCCAGGCCGAACAAGCCCAGGCCGACCGCCGTCGCCGTGCCCAGGGCCGGAGGCCACAAGGTCAGCGGATGCTGGATCAGCTCGAAAAGGGCGGCCCGCCGGGCGGCGCTCTCGCTGAAATCCAGCGCCCGGCTACCCGTGTCGCTTTTCATAGGTGTTCATCTCCGGCCGTTGAAATTATTCGTGAGTCTTTCTTATATGGTAATCTCGCGTTCTGCAAGCCAGATCGCGGATCACACCTGCGCTTGCGTCAGCTTTTTGACCTGGCGGATGCTGTCCACAAAGTCATGCGTGAAATCGCGCAATGCTTCCTCGTGATCGGAGGCGAAGCATTGCCGGTACACGCTTTCGACGGCGGCCGCGACGTCTTCGGGGCGGACTCCTTCCGTGGCTTGGGGCTTGGCCAGTTCCCTTTCCAGCGCCAGCCGCTTGGCCTCCTCCACCACCACCGGCACCATCGCTCCACTGACAATGTCCGCCAGCGTGAAATAAACGGTCGCCGTTTCGCCCGCCGCCTTCTCGCGCTGGATTTCGTAAATGACCCGCTTGGGCGAAAACAACTCCTCCGCGAACGTGTCGGCCAGTTTGTCCTTGGTCGTCGTTTCCGAAACCGGCGCCTGGCTCATGTTCTTGAGAAAAATATCCCGCGCGGCTTTGCGGTCGGGCCGGCCGATGCGCAATTTCACGTCAATGCGGCCTTCGCGGATGGCGGCGTAATCCAGCGACTCCGGCTTGTTGGTCGCCAGGATGACCAGGGCGCCCGATTGCCGCACACCCTGCATTTCCGCCAGGAAGGCGGGCACAATCGTGCGCAACACGTCGCTGCTGATGCCCGAATCCCGCTTGGCCAGAATGGATTCCGCCTCGTCCAGAAAAATCACCGGGCGGATGCCGTTCTTCTGGTAGAACTTGCGGGCGCGGGCGAAAATGTGGCGGATGGTCGCTTCCGGCACGCCGACGTATTTGTCCAGAATTTCCGGCCCGGAAACCAGAATGAACCCTTGCGAGGCCCTGGCCCCTTTGGCGGCGCAGGTGGCGGTAATGGACGTGAAAATGGCCTTGCCGAACATGGTCTTGCTGCAACCCGGCGGGCCGTAGAGCAACACGCCGGCCGGCGGCTTCTTGCCGAAGAACTGGTAATGCTGCGGATGGAGCGCCGGCTTTTCCAGCGCGTCCATGAAACGGTTTTTGGCTTCTTCCTGGCCGCAAATGTCATCCCAGGCGACCGGGTCGGTCTGATCCACTGAAAACGAATCATCCTCCAATCCGAAGTTGGCGATGATGACCGTCCCGCTGGCGTCCAACACCACCCGTCCGCTGGGTTCGAGCTGCCCGGCAAATTTCCCGGCAAAGACCGTCTTGCGGTTGCCTTGAAAATCCACCAGCGCCATGTCGCCCTCCAGCGCCTGCGCCACAAAAGCGACGCTGCCGGAAGCGGCGCCTTTCTCCACTCCCGCCACGGAGAGAGCGTCGCGAGAGAGTTTGAGCGAATCGCCCGGCTGGACCTCGAACCCGCTGACACAGAATTCCAGCAACTGGCCTCCATAGACAGCCACGGCCAGCTTTTCGATTTCCTCCTCCGCCAGTTCCAGGTCGCAAGCGCCATCCTGCGCCAGCGGCAGGCCAATCCGGTAGCGGTTCTTGTAGCCGGTTGGAAATTGGACATAGGCCCAGCCGACCTCGTCTTCCCGCGTCCCGATGACTTCGCCCGTGCCATTGGCTTCGGGCTGCAAGCCGTAATACTTGCTGTCCTTTCTAATTTTCACCAGGGTGCCTTTGCGAGAGAGATTGTCGGGCGAGGCCAGCGGCATGCGGGAGGTCACGCGGATGACGGTGGCCAGGGCCAGCGGGTACATCGTTTTTGCGCCGGCGGTTTCTGTGGGAGTCGTGGTCATGGGTGTCGGTGTTGTGGTTAAAAAGATTCCGAGAGCAACGACACCTCCACCCGCGGCAGGCGATAGTCGTGGTAGGCGCGCTCGCTCTCCCCCGGCTGCATTGGCAAAGGCCGCGTCCCGCCGTAGCCGACGGCCCGAATGCGGTTGGCATCAATGGCGTAGGTGATCGTGAGATAGCGCACGACCGCGTCGGCCCGCTCTTGCGAAAGCGTCTTGTTGGCCTCCGCGTCCCCCAGAAACGACGTGTGGCCTTCCACCAAAATCCGAAAAGTCGGATAGTGTTTCAGGCGCGAGACCATGGCATCGAGCTTTTCCTTCTCCGGCACATCCAGCTCGGACGCGCCGCTCTGAAACAAAATCGGTTCGATGTTCAGGCTTCCCACCGACCGCAAATTCGCCCATTGCGCGTCGGTTAGAGGCTTGAACGGACGGCTCAAGCCGTCGCCCAGGTCGGCCGCCCGGCCCGTGTTGCCGGCCAGGGTGGCGAAGCCGTTTTTGATGCCGGCGTTATAGATTTGCTGGACGAAACTGCTGTTGACAATGCGGTAGGGGTCTTTGTCGGGCAGCGGGTCCTCCTTGAAATCGCCGCTCTGCACCAATATCTCGACGGTGGACTGAATGGTGTCAATGAGTCCCTGCCCGGCGATCTGGCCGGGGCCGCTGATGCCAAACCATTCCTGGCAATTGTCGCTCAGGTTGACCCAGGCCACGCCGTTAAGCATCTTCTTGACGGAATCCCCCGACAGCTTAAGTTCCGTCTGGATGTCCTTTTGCAGGTCTTCCGGATTGTCCGCGTAATACTTGAGCGTCCTGAAGTAAGTTCTCAGCAGCAGGTCCGCCTGCTCCGGATTCTTGCGCGCGAACTCGCGGTTGACCACCAGGATGTCCACGATCAGCCGGCTGGTGCTTTCCGTCCCCAGGATTTTCGCCACGCCCGGAATTTCCAGAGCCTTGGAGACATTCGGCTCCCACAGCACCGCCACGGACACCTTTTTCTCAAGCAGGTCTTTGAGCGCCTCCTGCGAATCCTTCGTCTCGACCCGCTGCGCCTTGGCCAGGTTTTTCAAAGCGGGCACATTGAAGTGGGAACTGATGGATTTGAGGAGGTGCTGGCTGGGCGAGGACGGAGTGTAGGCGATCCTGGGCATGGTCGCGCTGTTGAACAACTTGAAGGAGTCAAGACTGGAAACCACGTTGGTGTAAGCCACCAGGGCGTCGCCGCCCTTGGATTCATCGAGAATGGCCACAATGGTCGCAGGAAAATCAAGGGACGCCGCGTTGAGGATGTAGGAGTCCACCGTCACCACCGCAAAGTCCAGGTCCCCGTCCCGCAGCTTCTTCATCCGCGCGGGATAATCGCCGCCGTCGTTGGCAATGTCGAGCATGTAACCCTCGTTGCGCATGGCCTTTTTCATGCGGCTGGAACTGATCGGGTAATAGCCAATCCAGTCGTCAATGGCCAGGGTGATTTTCCCCTTGAGGCTCTTGGCGTCGCTGGTTTGCTGCTGCGCGCGGCTCTTCCAGACCGGGATGAGCTTCTTGGCAAAATACAGGCCGGGAATGCTGATCAGCAAAAACAGAATGACAAATATGGGTGTCTTCTTCATGGGACGCGGGCCAAACGCCCGCCGGCCTCACCGCGCGGTTGGCGTGTCGCTGAATTCCGATTCAGCCAGCACACTTTCCAGCCCCTGGTTGAGTTGTTCAAGATTGGTCGCGTCGTGATACAAAGTCAGGCCCGGCCGGTGCAGGCTGTGGCCCTCTCCGATACAGAAACCGATGGTGCTGATGACCGCGGGCGATTCGGAGACGATTTTATTGACAATATCGCCCGGGTCGTCGCCGCGGTCGGCCTCGCCGTCCGTCACCACCACCAGATAATACTCGCCGTAGCCAAGCTGCCGCCGGGCTTGCTTTTGCAGCAGCGAATAACCCAGTTTCACCGCGTGGCCCAGCGGCGTGTTGCTGTCGGAGCGGACCTCCTGCAAGGCCTTGTTGAAGGCGCTCCTGTTCAGCGACAAGGGCGCCCGTTCCGTCACCCCTCGGCTGTCGAAGGCGCAAAGTCCGAGGTTGTCCTCCGGCTTGATTTTGGTGGCAAACGCGGCAATGGCTTGCTTGGCCGCCACGATTTTCGACAAATTGCCGGAGCATTGGGAGTCGGCCATCGAGCCGGAACCGTCCAGCACGATCAGGAAATTCCGGCGGGTCAGCAGCGGATCAATGTCCTTGATCGTATCCTTCCCGTACCAGAGGGGATTATTGAAGCCGCGCGGCTGGGCGGGCAGGGCGGAAGCGGCCGGCGGGCTTGAGGCGCGCGGCATAATCACGTTCCGGGGGAACCGATGATGCCGGGTCAGGGCAATGAGCACGACCACAAAAATCATCGTGCTGATGAATCTTCCAAAGGGTTTCATTTGCCACCTCCGTCAGGAGTCCACACCGATTCGGCCTCCACGTTGACGATGCGCAGCTCGCAACGCATGTTTGAAAAGGCGGCCTCCTTGCTCGTCGGGCGGATTGGTTCGCCATCGGACGTCGTGCCGGTCTTGGGATCGCTGATGCCATGGCCCATGGTGGTGAATTGCGACGGATCCAGCGCGACGCCCTTCGACTTGGCATAGTTCACTATCGCTTCCCTCACCTGCACCGCGCGGTTGAGCGACGTGTTGTTGGCGGATTGCCGAATCCGCGAAAGCACGAGCGGCGGCTGGCCCTTGGTTTTGGCGTCGCAATACCCCGTCGGGTCGGCGTAGCCCTCGACGGTGATGATGGCGCCCGCGTAAATAGCCGCCCGCTTGATGACCTCGTCAAATTGGCTGGCATAGGCTTCGGGGGCGAAGGTGGCCTGGTTCGGCTTGAAGAAAACTTCAAACTCAAAGAGTTGATTGTCCTTGAGCGTGCCCTGTTCCGACCGCTGGGCCATGACTTTGGCCACCTCGCTGCTCTGGAACTTAGGCGTTTCGCTGGCCACCGTCTGCGTCAATCCTTGCTTGAGCGCGTCGTAGTCCAATCCCGCCGTCTCCACCGCGACCTTGGAGCCGAGCAGCCCCAGGCCCATCAGCCCGGTCTGAATTTCATCCTGCAGGATGGAGAAACGGCGCGGAAAGGTCTGGCTGGTAAACATGTTGACATTGCCGACAAAGCCCACGTACTCGCAATCCCCATAAAGACCTTTCACGTCCGCCACCGCCTGCGGACTGTCAAAAAGAATGGAGGCGGAAGCGGCCATCAGTTTGTTGAATTCGGCCTTTTGCGTGGCGCTGTCGCGCATTAAGACGGCCAGTTTCTCCTGCGCCACCAGCAAGGCGTGCGCAAACTTGACCACCTCATCCTTGTGCGCCTGGAAGTAATCGCCCCGCACCGCATAGACATCCACGATGATGCGGCTGGCCGTTTTGGTTGACATCAGGATATGCGCGCCCTTGACCGATTTCTCCGCGCCCGTGCCGACGGAGCCGTTGCTGGTGATTTCGGCCGCGTCGGGACTAATCATAAAGGCCGCGTCCACGGACGGGTCGCTACGAATGGCCGCCGCGGGGCTGTCGTCCGACCCGGTGAGGTCTTTGACCCACTTGATCTTCACGTCCGTCAGGGCGATGCCGGCGTCGGAAAGAACCCTGGTGAGATAGTCCACGTGCGGGCCGTAAGCCTGCAGCACGATGGTCTTCCCCTTCAAATCGGCCGGCGTCTTGATGCTGGATTTGACCACCAGCACGTCACCGCCGGTCGAATAGGTCAATTGGCCGATGACCACCGGTTTGACCCGCGGATCCTCCAGCGCCTCGATGGCCTGGTTGAGCATCCCAAGGGTGCAGCGCAAATAGGCCGATTCGCCTCGCATGTAATCCCCGATTTGGCCGGTGAAATCGTCCTCCCGCTTGAGGCTGAATTTCAACCCTTGGGCGTCGAAGATGCTGCCGGGGGCCGTGGTTTTGGCGCTGCCGTTGGCGAGGATGGTGGCGATGTCGCCTCCCCACGTAATGATGGGCAGTTGCATGGCGCCCCCCTCCCGCACCGGCACAATCCCCTGTTTGACGACTTTGGACAGCGGCGGGGACTCGATGTATTTGGTCGCGGCGGCGCAAGTGGAAACCGAAGCCATCCCCGCAAGAAGGGCCGCCGCCGTCAGAGCCGATAGTGTTTTTGTTGTCAAGGTTCTTGTTTTCATGCTGCGTCACTTTCTGCTGTTGTTTGGGAGTTTACCTGAAGAAAGCGTTTAGGCACTTACAAAATGCCCCCTATTTTTATAACACCGCGCCGCCAATCCGTTCAGATCATCTCTTGCTGCTTTTCCGGCTTTGCTTCGCGTTGGGCCTTGGCGAAGGGATTCAGTCGCGGCGGCGTTTCGACGCGCTCGGCTCCGTCGAGCAAGCCTTCAATGGTGAGCAGTTGGATTTTGGGATAGTCCTTGTCGTGCCAGAGTTTGGAGGTGTAACGGCCCGCATCCGCCGCTTCTTCGCGCATGGGTTTGGTGGGTTTTTCCAGCGTGAGCAGGATGCCGCCGGCGAATTTCTGATTGTTGACGTCGCCCAGCAGCGTGGCCACGTCGTTGCGCTTCACGCTTCCGCCTTTAACTTGCACCAGGATGCGTTCGCGCTTGTCCTTGCTCTCATGGAAATAAATCAGACCGTCCACGCCGCGATCGGCGCCTTTGCCATCGCCTTGCGTGCGCGGGCGGGCGCCAATGAGCGAGAGCGCCCATTGCTGGAACTGCCACTTGTCCAATTCCGCCAGCGCCTTGGCGCTGCCGAAATCGGTGGGCTGGCCGCATTCCTCAAACTGAACATCTTCGCCGAAAGCATCGTTGAGACGGCGTTTAATGAGGTTGATGGCCAGGTACGTGACATCAATGCCAATCCATTGCCGGCCAAGCTTTTGCGCCGCGTGGACGGAGGTGCCGCATCCGCAAAAAGGATCCAGCACGACGTCGCCGGGGTTGCTGCTGGCGGCAATAATGCGTTCCAGCAACGCGACTGGCTTTTGCGTCGGGTAACCCAGCTTTTCGGCTGACTGCGCGGAAAGCGGCGGAATGTCCGTAATCATGGATTGCGCGGCCAGTCCAGACATCTCGTCGAGATAGCGTTTGTATCGGGGAACGCCGCCTTGCTTTTCCGGCCAGATGATGCGGCCTTCCTTGTCCAGTTTCTCCAACCCTTCGATAGTGTATTTCCAATGAAGGCCCTTTCGTTTGACATTGATTCCATGCCAGGGCTTCCCAGAACTGCCTTCACGGGTTCCGGCGGCCGTGAGGTTGTCCGAAGCGTAACGCCGTCCTGTTGTTGGCTCAACGTGCTGATAAAACTTGGCGGTGTACGCCTCATCATAGGGCGTATATTGCGTGGTCCAGGCGAAACTCTCGGATTTTGAGTAAAACAGAATTGTATCGTGAATATGATTCCATCGGTGCGAATCGCTTCTCGCGCTCGTTCGTTTCCAGACGAGTTCATTCTGAAAATTCCGTTGTCCAGAAATTCCATCCAGCAACACGCCCAGATAACGGCTCGCCGTCGGGTCGCAATGGAGATAAAGGCTGCCGGTGGGTTTGAGGACGCGATGCAGTTCCACCAGGCGCGGAGCCATCATGGCCAGATACGCCATCATCGGGGAATTCCGCAGCAGATCATGCAGCGCATCCATCATTTCCACCACGGCGGTGATGGGGCAGTCGTCCACAAACTCCGCGTAGGTCTGCGCCGCGTCGGCCCAATTCCAGGTGTCGGTGAAGGCGTGAAACTGCGCGGGACCAGCCTCGCCCGAAGCCTCGCGGAACAGGACATTGTAATCCGCGTTGGAATTGAATGGCGGGTCGAGATAAACGAGGTCAACGCTGGCGTCGGGAAAGATTTTCGGGTCGCGCAGCCATTTCAGATTGTCGCCAAACAACAAACGGTTCATCCGCCGTCTTTGTGCCAAAGACCGCCTCCCTCAGCAACTCATTCCTCCCCCGCGCTCGTGGTTGACATAGACGCGCACCAGCCAGCCGTCGGCCTCCAGCCGGCCCACACGCTGGACATATTCGTGATAGGGAAAGCGTCTTTTGACGTGGGGCAGGCGGCTGATCGTTTCCACCAGACGATGGGTCCACGGCTGAAATCCCTCGCGCTCCTTCAACAAATGTTCAATGGCGGCGTGCTCTTGCGCCGTCAGCGGGGGGATGGCGGCGTGGCCGGACCCCTCCGTCCGGGCCATCGCATCGAGCCATTCGCACGAGGCCGGCCGATTCAGCAGGAAGAGCTTCCCAAGATTCCGTCCCTGCGCCGCCAGCCGGTTGAATTCCTCCTTCTGCCGTTCCTGCAAAGCGGCTTCCAGGTTGAGTTTTTTCTCGATGGCCGACGCCCCCGGCGCCTGCAAGAGGGATTCCCGGTTCAGTTCCGGCTCCATCATCGCGTCGGCCAGCAGATGCGGCGCCTTCCAGCAGACCAGCGCCGCCAATTCGATCAGCGCCAATTGCCGGGCCGTCTCCAAATCCCGGCTGGACATGGCCGCTTTGCGAAATTCCCTCACCGGGTCGCGCAGAATATCCACCATTTTCGGAGCCGCCAGGTCTTCGAGCCTGGCCTGTTTGACTTCATAATTGCCAAACGTGACGCCCAGGATATGGCTCACCCGCGCCAGGCAGTGGTCGCGCCGCAAATCCGAGGCCCGCGGCACCGCGTCGTTGCGGATGCCCGAATAAAAATCGTGCAAGGCCAGCCAGACCGCCCGGTTGGGAATGCACAGGTAGGGCTGCTCCTCCGTCGCCGGGCCGTAACAGGCGCGCACGGTCTTCTCGTGAAACGGCAGTTTCCAGACCTCCTCCAGCAAATACACCTTGTGGTCCGACTCGCGCGGAAACTCTCCCAGATAATCAAAACTGGTCGAAGTCTTGATCGTGCTCTCGTCATGCCCCAACACCGATTTGGCCAGGCGGACCAGCAAATAGGCCGCCACCCCCATGAACACCAAGCCGTCAATGTTCTGCCACACGTTAGCCGTGAAGGCGATGACATCGTTGAACGTATCCCAGAGGCGCCGCGCGACGGAAGATCCGCCGGACGCCCCGGCCTCCGCCCGCGCAAAGAAAAAAGGGGCCTGCGCCCAAATCTCCGGAATCCATTTCATCGCGCCGATTCTAATCGGACGCCTTCCCGGAGTCGAGTCGGGCTTCGTTTATGTCCCAAGTTGGGGAGCGCACGCGCCCTCGCGTGCGAGGTTCAGCGCCCTCGCTGAACCCACTTGCTTCCCCTTACGCGAAACTGGGGGATACTTCCACTTTTTGGCCCGGGACGACAACGAGGTCGTCGCCGGAGGACCAAACCTGGTCGTTCAGAAGCACCTTGAAGGTGACTGGATCGGCCACTTTTTGGGTCCAGCGCCAGGTGCCGCCGTCCACGCAGACCAACGGCACGCCACGCTCCCATGTCAGGCCGAAACCCTGCCCCCGCAGGAACACGGCATTGCCAAACCCCACGTCAATTTTGACCTCGATGATGGTCAGAGCCTCGGCCGTGGATTTCTGCGCCGGGGGAGCGGTCTTGGCCGCCATGGGCGCCGCAGGGGCCGGTCTCGGCGCACTGGGCGCCAATGCCACGGCGCCGGAATTGGATTTCGGCGCAACGGGCGCCGATTTCGGGGCGGTGGTGGTGGCGGTGGTGGTGGATTTCGTTACGGTCGGTTTCAGGGCGGTCAAAGCCGCGCTTTTTTTCGTTTTCATATTTAGTAGTTTAATCAATCAATGAAGGCGGAGCGCTCGCGCAACTCCGCTCGGAACGCACTAACAACCCGCATTCCAATACTGCGTTGAACATTTTCCCTGCGGTGTATCTTTACCAGCCTTTCCGCCAATGTCAAGTGCCGGCCTTTTCGGGTACCTGAGCACCTGTCGCAAACAGGGGCGGAACCTTTGGCGGGCGCTCCAAAGCGCCGTCAACGGTGCGCCCTTCATCCCCTCAGCACCTCACGCTGGACCCTGAGACCTGACCAGTTACCATCCGTGATGGGTGCCTTTGGAGGAGCTTTGCAATCCGACGGAACCATGTCAATCCGACTGGCGGAGAGGATAATGTCAGAACATTGGCAGGCTGCTCCGTAGAAGGCCAGAAGATGCTCCGAATTTGATATTCGTGAGTTGACGTGTTTACCGCCAAGGGGCGTGCAGGGCGGAGTCAAGCTTGCTGGGAGCCAACAGTTGGGCTTTATCTCCCGAACTTTGATTAACTACTTGATATGAGATAGAGGTTCCGAATCAAATGGTCAGAACTACCCCACAACAATGTTCACCAGCCGCTTGGGCACGACGATCACCTTCCGGACCGGCTTGGCTCCCATGAACTGCCGCACCTTTTCCGAGGCCAGGGCGGCGGCTTCGATTTCCGCCTGGGACGCTCCCGCCGGCACCACGATCTTGTCGCGCAGCTTGCCGTTGACTTGCACCGGGATTTCGATGGTGTCTTCCACCAGCAAGGCCGGGTCAAATTTGGGCCAAGGCTCGTAGGCCAGGGTCGAAGCGCCGCCGACGCCGCCGAGTTTGGCATGAAGTTCCTCGGCCAGATGCGGCGCGAACGGGTGCAGCAGTTTTAGAAAATCCCGCATCACGGACGCCGGCCTGGTTTCCCAGGTGATGGCGTCGTTGACGAAGATCATCAGGGCGGAGATGGCGGTGTTGAAACGGAAGGCGTCGAGGTCCTCGGTGACTTTCTTGATGCAGGCATGGAGCGTTTTGAGTTGCGCGGGCGTGGCCGGCGCATCCTGAATCGAAGCGCTGAGTTTGATGGCGGCCAGACTGTCGGGATTGTCCGCGCCCTGGGCGGTTTGCGATTGCTCGAATTCCGTTTCGCTCTTTTCATCCACAAACAAACGCCAGACGCGGCCCAAAAAGCGATACACCCCTTCCACGCCCTTGGTGTTCCACGGCTTGACCATCTCCAGCGGCCCCATGAACATCTCGTAAAGCCGGAAGGCGTCCGCCCCGTATTCGCCCAAAATGTCGTCCGGGTTGACCACGTTGCCGCGCGATTTGGACATTTTTTGGCCGTCTTCGCCCAGGATGAGGCCCTGGTTGACCAGTTTGAAGAAAGGCTCCGGCGTGGAGACATAGCCCAAATCGAACAGAACGCTGTGCCAAAACCGGGAGTAGAGCAGATGCAACACCGCGTGCTCAACGCCGCCCACGTACAAATCAATGCCCTGCCGCGCGCCGTGTCCCGGCGGCTGCGTGCCCATCCAATAACGCTCCGCCGCGCTCCCGCAGAATTGGCGGTCGTTGCGGGGATCGGTGAAGCGGAGGTAATACCAGCAGCTTCCCGCCCATTGGGGCATGGTGTTGGTCTCGCGTTTGGCGCCGCCGGGCAACTCGACCCATTCCCTGGCCCGCGCCAGAGGCGGTTCGCCGGTGGCGGTGGGTTTGAAGTCGCTCAATTGCGGCGGCAGCAGCGGCAAGTCGCCTTCAGACAGGGCCTGGTGGTGAAACTGTCCGCCGGGCGAAGGCTGCCAGGTGATCGGGAACGGCTCGCCCCAATAGCGCTGGCGGCTGAAAAGCCAGTCGCGCAATTTGTAATTGACGGTCTTGCGGCCCAGCCCCTTCTCCTCCAGCCACGCGGCGATTTTCTTTTTGGCTTCGGGCGTCGGCAGGCCATTGAGAAAATCCGAATTGACGCTCAGGCCGTCGCCGACAAAGCCAATGGATTCCTCCCCTTGGGGCGCCTGCACGACCACGCGAACGGGCAGGTCAAACTTGCGCGCAAACTCCAAATCACGCGTGTCGTGGCCGGGCACGGCCATGATCGCGCCCGTGCCGTAACTGGCCAGGACGTAATCGGCAATCCAGATGGGAATTTTCTCGTGGTTGACAGGATTGACCGCGAAAGCGCCGGTGAAAACGCCGGTCTTGTCGCGGGCCAATTCCGTCCGCTCCAAGTCGCTTTTGCGGGACACCTCGGTTTTGTAGGCGGCGACGGCGGCGCGTTGGGACGGGGTGGTGATGGCATCCACCAGCGCGTGTTCGGGCGCCAGCACCATGTAAGTAGCGCCAAACAACGTGTCGGGCCGCGTCGTGAAAACCGTAATGCCCGGCCCGCCGGCGGCCAGGGCGAATTGCACCTCCGCCCCTTCGCTGCGGCCGATCCAATTGCGCTGCATTTCCTTGAGCGACTCGCTCCAGTCAATCTTCTCCAAACCCGCCAGCAACCGTTCGGCGTAGGCGGTGATGCGCAGCATCCATTGCCGCATCGGCCGGCGCGTGACGGGGAAGCCGCCGACTTCGCTCTTGCCGTCAATGACTTCCTCGTTGGCCAGGACGGTGCCCAACTCCTCGCACCAATTCACCGGCGCGTCGCTGACGTAAGCCAGGCGTTTGCCATCGCGCCCGGCCTCGGGGAGCGTGTCAATCGGCTCCGCCTTGCCCGTGGCAGGATTGAACCAGGAGTTGTAAAGCTTGAGGAAAATCCATTGCGTCCATTTGAAGTAACGCGGGTCGGTGGTGTCAATCTCGCGGCTCCAATCGTAACTGAAGCCCAACGACTTGATCTGCCGTTGGAAGGTTGCGATGTTGGCCTCAGTCGTTTTGCGCGGATGCTGCCCAGTGCGAATGGCGTACTGCTCGGCCGGCAAGCCAAAGGCGTCCCAGCCCATCGGATGCAGGACGTTGCGGCCCAGGGCGCGGTGGTAACGGGCCAGGATGTCGGTCGCGGTATAGCCCTCCGGGTGGCCCACGTGCAGGCCCGCGCCGGAAGGATAGGGGAACATGTCCAGGATATAGTACTTGGGCGGAAGCTGTTCCGGGGCCGCCGGGCCGCGCAGGCCGTGCCGGCGGGCGAAGGGATGATTTTCCGGGATGACCTCGCCGGGGTTCCAGGCGCGGAAAGTGGCCTGGGTCCGCCAGAATTGCTGCCACTTCGGTTCGATGAGATGAAACGGATATTGTCGCCGCATGGGGAAAGGTTGGTTCTATTTCTCCCGCGGGACGACCCCTTGGGCGATCAGCTTGTGCAACTTCGGGCCGATGACGAACTGGCAGTAGCCCTCGTTGGAATGCAGGTTGTAATAATTCTGGTGGTGCTCCTCCGCCGGATAAAATTTCGTCAGCGGCACAATTTGCGTCACGATGGGCGCGGAGAAACGCGGGGCGGCTTCGGCCTTGGATTTTTCCGCCGCCGCCTTTTGCGCGTCGTCGCTGTAAAGAATAATGGAACGATATTGCGTGCCGGTGTCATTGCCCTGCCGGTTGAGCGTGGTCGGGTCGTGCGCTTCCCAGAAGATTTCCAGCAGTTTTTCGTAAGAGAGGACGGCGGGGTCGAATTTGATCTGGATGACTTCGGCGTGGCCGGTTTTGCCGGTGCAAACCTCCGGGTAAGACGGGTTGGACGTCGTGCCGCCGGCGAAACCGGAGACGACGGATTTGACGCCGGGGATGCGTTGGAAAACGGCCTCCGCGCACCAGAAGCAGCCGCCGCCGAAGGTGGCGGTTTGCAGTTTGGCCGGGGTGCTAGCCGGGCCGGGTTGAGCATTCATAAAAGGCATAAGATAAAAGCAGCACAGCAGCGCGCCGGCCGCCCGAAGCAACCGGGCCGTCACACCATCCGCGACGTGGAAACAGGCACTTTTCATGCGCACCCCCAAAGAATGGCCCAGTGCCGGGGGATTTTCAACCCCATAGTGCCGCCATGAAAACGATTGAGAATTGGGCATTGAAAATTGGGCACCTTGGCAGATTGCGCTTGCGCCGGCGCGCGCCTGTGTTAATTGACAGCGTGAACGCGATGACATCATTACGCCCTCAATGGGCGGCTTGTTGCGCCGTCCTGGCGCTGTCCGCCGCCACGGCCACGGCCCAGTTGGACCCGGGCAACCCGCTCTCCGGTCTGGAACAGCTCAAGAACTTCCAAAGCCAGCGCGCCTCCTCCTCCGATCCCGATTGGCGCAACGGCAACAACGACTCCCGCCCCATTGACCCGCTGGGGGTGCTGACGCTGGCCGAGTTGAAAGGGCCGGGCATGATCGTCCATTTCTGGTGTACCATCGCGGATCCGGACCCTTATTACTCCCGCATGTTGACCCTGCGCATTTATTGGGACGGGGAGGAGCATCCCAGCATCGAATGCCCCATTGGGGATTTCTTCGGCATCGGCCACGGAATAGACAGACCGTTCACCTCGCTGCCGGTGCGGGTCAGCTCGGACGGGCGCGGGCGCAATTGCTACTGGCCGATGCCGTTCCGCAAGTCGGCCCGCGTCACCGTCAGCAACGACAGCGACCAGCGCTGCCACGCCTTTTATTATTATATTGACTGGCAGAAGCGCAAATCGCTGCCGTCGGGCACGGCCTATTTTCACGCCATGTACCGGCAGGAATTCCCGTGCGTCATGGGCCAAAACTACCTCATCGCCGACCTGGCCGGGCGGGGGCATTACGTCGGCACGGTGCAAAGCGTCTATTTGACGTCGCCCGGCTGGTACGGGGAAGGGGACGATTTCTTTTTTATTGACGGCGAAGCGGAGCCGAGTCTGCGCGGGACGGGGACGGAGGATTATTTCTGCGACGGCTGGGGATTCCGCGAGCAGGCCGGCCCCTTTTACGGCACGCCGTTGTGGGAGGGGTACAAGACGGGCGACCGCGGCTCGGCCTACCGCTGGCATATCCCGGACCCGGTGGCCTTCACCAAATCACTGCGGGTCGAGATTGAGCACAAAGGCTCCCAGATTTTTCCCGACGGCGCCAGCAGCGGGTTCATCGAGCGGGACGACCTGATGTCCAGCGTGGCGTTCTGGTACCAAATCGAGCCGCACAAACCCTGGCCGACGATGCCGCCCGGGCCGGAGCGGCTGCCGTTTCACGATCATCTTTTGCTCAAGGGCCATCAAGCGGCGGCCGACGCGAAGCATTCCGACGCGCCGGTGGCGGTGCAGCAAGTCGGCGGGGCGACGGATAACAAGCAACTCTGGTTCCAGCCGCGCGAGGACAAGGCCTGGCTGGAACTTTCCTTCCACCTGGACAAGCCGGTCACGGCGGAGTTGATCTGTAAAATGGTGCATTCTTTTGATTATGGCATCTACCAGGCCAAGCTGGATGGCCAGCCCGTGGCCAAACTGGACCTCTACGCGACCGAGGTCACCGCGACGCCGCACAAACTCGGCATGCATGAGATTTCGGCGGGAACGCACGTCCTGCGCTTCGAGGGCGCCGGCAAAGCGCCCGCTTCCGCCGGATATTACCTCGGCTTCGATGCCTTGATGCTGCGCGTGCCCGCTTATGGCCGCACGGCGAAGGAAGACCTGCGGAAATTGCAGAAAACCCAGTGAAACAACCCATTATGAAACATTCCCTCATTGCCACCGTGTTCCTTATGACCACCGCCGCCTCCATGCCCCGTGGCGCGGACGCCGCCACTTTTGGCGAGGACGTCGCGTTTCTTCGATCCCACACTGATATTATTGTGCTCAGCGACAAGAAGGGCCAGGCCAAGGCGGCCATTGCTCCGTCCTGGCAGGGCCGCGTCATGACCAGCACGGCCGGAAGCGACGCGGGCCGCGGATTTGGATGGATCAACCGCGAGTTGATCGCCTCCGGCCAACGGTTGCCCCACATGAACGCCTTCGGGGGCGAGGACCGGTTTTGGATGGGACCGGAAGGAGGGCAGTTTTCGGTTTACTTCGCCAAAGGAGCGGCGTTTGACCTGGCGCACTGGTTTGTGCCCGCCCCGTTTGACACGCTTCCGTTCAACACGGTGCGGCAGTCCAGCGACCGGGCCTCCTTCGCTCTGGAGTTCGCGCTGACCAATTACTCCGGCACCCGCTTTCAAGTGGCGGTGAACCGCGAAGTCCGGTTGCTGAACACGACGGCGGCCTGGAAGAAACTCGGCCAGCCGGCCGCCGGCAGCGTCAGCCTCGTGGCCTTTGAATCGGACAACCGCGTTTCCAACGCCGGCACGAACTTGTGGCAGAAGGATACCGGGCTGCTATCCATTTGGATTCTCGGCATGTTCACCCCTTCGCCCGCCGCGACCATTGTCGTGCCGATCAAGGAAGGCCCGGAATCGGAACTGGGGGCCAAGGTGACTTCCGACTACTTCGGGGCCGTCCCGCCGGAGCGATTGGCCGTTTTGCCGAACCTGATTATGCTGCGGGCCGACGGGAAGTTCCGCAGCAAAATCGGCATCAGCCCCCGGCGCAGCAAGGGCGTGTTGGGGGCGTACGACGCGGAGAATCAGGTCCTGACCATCGTGCAATTCGACCAACCGGCCGACGCGGCCGATTATGTGAACTCGTTGTGGAAGCTGCAGGACAATCCTTACGGAGGCGACGTGGCCAACAGCTACAATGACGGGCCGCCCGCGCCCGGGGCCAAGCCGCTGGGGCCGTTCTTCGAGATGGAGTCCTCCTCTCCGGCCGGCGCCCTGGCGCCGGGTCAGAGCCTGTCCCATGTTCACCGCACCATTCATTTGACTGGACCGGAGACGGCGCTGGACCCGGTGGCGCGCGCGGTGCTGGGCGTTTCGCTGACGGCGGTGAAGTCGGCGTTTGGGGCGCCGTGATCCCGCCGCGTTACTTTCGGTGGCGGAAGAACCAGACCATGACGGCGATGGAGAAAAGAAACAGCAGCACGGCGATGAGGGTCCCGGCCATTCTCAACCCTTCCGCGCGGTGCAGGAGCTTTTCGCGCCTGGCTCTTTCGGCGTCCCGAAAAAGGCGGAATTGGGCTTCAAGCAACTCCGGGTCGGCCCCTTCGTCTTTGAGGCGCAAGGCCAGCCAGGGGCCGCCGGACGGGCCGAAGGAAGGCGGCGGCGGGCCGGGAGGGGTGGCAAAGCCGGCATGCTTTTTCCAGAAGGGCGCGGCCTCGGCCGTCCAAAGCCGGAACAATCCGTGATTGCGCGCCACCGTTTCCAGCCGCTGCCACAAGAGGGGACGCAACAGGTCGCTGAGGGCGAAATCGGCGAAGGTTTCGGAGTGGATTCTGCCGTCGGCGCCCGCCACCTGCAAGGCGATGGCGCCCACGATGCGGCCGTCGGCGCTTTCCGCCACCTGGAAATCGGTGAACTGCTTTTCCAACTCCCCGGCCGGCAGGGCGGCCGCGGCCCACGCCGCCTTCAATGGCTCCAAATCATCGGTGGTCGCCCGCCGAACGCGGTAAGCGGAGGCGCTCACGTCTCATTCTCCGTTGGGATAGGACCCGAGCACCTTGACAAAATTGCAGGCTTCCTCCAGGGCGGCGATGGCCTTGGTGACTTTGGGGTCGGTATAATGGCCATCGCAGTCAACAAAAAAGAAGTACTCCCAGGCCTTGCGCTTGCTGGGGCGGGACTCGATCTTGGTCATGTTGAGCTTGTAACGGCGGAAGGGCGACAGGGCGTGATAAAGCGCGCCCACTTTGTCCGCGATGCTGAACATGATGCTGGTGCGGTCGCGCCCGGTGGCCGGGCCGCATTGGCGGCCCAGCACCAGAAAGCGGGTGGCGTTGTCGGTGAAGTCCTGGATGTTGCGCTCGATGAGGTTGAGGTTGTATTTTTCGGCCGCCAGAAAGCCGGTGATGGCGGCGGCCTTGCCGGCTAGGGCCGCGTCGGGCCGGCTGGCCAGCTCGGCGGAGCGGGCGTTGGAGGAGGTTTCCAGAATTTCCGCCCTGGGCAGGTTGCGCTGCACCCACAGCCGGCACTGGGCCAGGGCCTGGGGATGGACGTACACGCGGCGCACGTCCTTGAGGAGGCCCTCGCCCGCCAGACAAAAGCGGATGGGCAGAATGATCTGGGCGACAATGCGCAAATTGCTGTCAACAAACATATCCAGCGTGTGCGTGACCACTCCTTCGGTTGTGTTTTCCACCGGCACCACCCCGTAGTCGGCGCGGTTCTTGGCCACTTCGGTGAAGATGTCGGCGATGGTGTTCTGCGCGGTGTAGCGCAGGCTGGAGCCGAAGCGTTGCACGGCGGCCTGATGGGTGAAGGTCGCCTCCGGCCCAAGGAAGGCGATGGTCAGGGTCTTCTCCAGCGAGAGCGCGCTGGACATGATCTCGCGGTAAATGGCGCGGAGCGATGGGTCCTTGATGGGGCCTTGGTTGAGCTTGCAGAGGCGCTGCAAAATGACCCGCTCGCGGTGTGGCACGTAAATGGCCTCGCCGGCTTTGATCTTGATGCGGCCAATCTCCAGGACGTGTTGGGTGCGCTCGTTGAGCAGCCGGATGATTTGCGCGTCCAGCTTGTCAATGGCTTTGCGATGTTCGGCGAGGCTCATGCGGGCGGCGGTGTTTCGGGCGGCGCTGTTTCAATCACGGGCGCTTCGGACGGCGGCGGCGCGGCCGGCGGCGCGGCGGGGGACGGATTGGCCGGCATGGATTCCACTTCCGCCAGGGCCAGTTGTTCCGGCGGGACGGTGGCCAGGCCGGGGTCTGCTGTCAATAATTGTTCCGGCCGGGTCACGGGAATGCGGCGCAACTCCTCGGCGGAGGGCAGGTCCTCCAGGCTGCGCAAGCCAAAGTACTCCAGAAAGGCCGGCGTGGTGCCGTAGGTCATGGGGCGTCCGATCACTTCCGCCCGGCCTGTCTGCTGGACCAACTCGCGCTCCAGGAGCGTTTGCATGACGCCATCCACGGCCACGCCGCGAATCTGCTCGATTTCCGAGCGGGTCAGGGGCTGGCGGTAGGCGATGATGGCCAGGGTTTCCAAGGCGGGCTGGGAGAGCCGCGATGGACGCGCCTTGACGCCGACCAGGGCGATGATCCAGGGCGCGAATTCCGGCTGGCTGGCGAATTGCCAGGAGCCGGCCACGCAGGCCAAACGGTAACTGCGTTGGGCGGCCTCGTGGTCCTTTTGCAATTCCTCCAAAGCCGCCACCAGCGCGTCTTCCTTGGTTTTCTTGAAGGGCCGGGCCTCCTCGCCATGCTCGGCGGCGGCCGCCAGCAGCTCGCGCAATTCCTTGGGGTTAAGCGGCTTTTGGGCCGAGAACAAAATGGCTTCCAATATAAATTTCAGTTCCATCAGGATACATTCGTTGCGGCGGGCGCGGCGGCCGGGGCGGGGTCCGGCTCCGGGAGCGGGGCGCGCGTGATTTCAATTTCGCCAAAATCGGCGGTTTGCAGGCAAACCAATTTCTTGAGCCGGATGAGTTCCAGCAGCGCCAGGAAACTGCAGATGACCTCGGAGCGGCTGGCGGCGCCGCTGAACAATTCGGAGAATTTCACCGGCTCCTTCTCGGCCAGCAATTGGAGCAGGAACTCGATTTTCTGGCTGACCGACCATTTGTCCTCGAAAATTTCCCGCAAATCCTCCCGCTGGCCCAGCCGTTTGAGCACTTCGGTCACGGCGCTGATGAGGTCGAAGATGGACGCTTCGGCGCGGGCGGCGGCGGGGGCCGGCGTTTCGGGGCGGACGGGCAGGCGGGGGAAGGAGTTTCCCCGCTCCCATTCGCGGGCCTGCAATTGCGCGGCGGCGTCCTTGAATTTCTTGTATTCGACCAATTGGCGGATCAATTCCCAGCGCGGGTCCTCGCCCTCGTCTTCCTCGACGTTTTGCACCTGTTGGTCCTTGGGCAGCAGCTCGCGGCTCTTGATGTACATGAGAGTCGAAGCCATGACGAGGAACTCCCCGGCAACGTCCAGGTCCAGCGTCCGCATCATTTCGACATATTCGATGAACTGGGTGGCCAGTTGGGTCAAGTTGACCTCATAAATATCAACTTCCTCCTTTTTAATCAGGTAAAGGAGCAAATCCAGCGGCCCCTCGAACACCTCGAATTGGACTTTATAATCCGACATGAGCAGTCAACACGTCCGGCGATGTTAAGGTTGGCCGGGCATAATGACAATGACGTTCTTGTCCCGGGCCGGCGCTCCGGGCGTGGATTTTTTTTGGCCATAGGTCGGAGTAGGCCGGATTAGCCCGGATTGGGTTGGATTGAGGTTGGATTGCCAAATGGCCGGCCTGGAAATGCGTGAAATTCACGCACCCGCAGCCTTTCATCCTTCATCCTTCTGCCTTCTTCGGGGTGTCCCCACCGTTATTTACCGTTACTTACCGTTATCCACCGTGATCCGAACGTCATTTTACCCATTTTCCAACGCCTGGTACCGTTTGGAATGGAGCGCGGACAACCGGCAAAATGTGCCGGTCTGGCCACGCCCACCAAGCTCAAGCCACCCCGGAGGCGGGTATCCCGCACCGTAAAAATGTCAAAGAACAGGGCGCCACAGCGCCCCAACAAAACGACACTACCACCTTTAGATGGGAATTCAAGTAAGAATGTTCAACAAAAACGCATTTTTTTCGCGCCGGCGCGGTTTTCCCCGCCAAAGCAAGAAGATGGAACCACGGACCCGCCTTCGCCAGGGCTTCGGCGGGCAGGTGGACCCGGATAAACACCCGCTGATAAGCGCAGGAGTTGGGTTCCTGGCAATTCGTGCCATCCGTGGCTAAATAAAATTCCGCCAGCGCGGCCTTGCTTGCCCCGGTCCACGACATAATACGCCGCCCTGGCTTGTGCGATGCTCAATGGTCTAATGCCGCCCGCCAGCATGGCCGCTGCCGCCACATGAGTCAACCATAAATACCAACTTCCGAGGATTGATAACCATCATAAATTACCGCAACGGGAGATATTGAACCGCATTGGCAAAATCGGCGGGAACACCTGCCTTTGCCAACAGCTCCAATTGCTCAATAAACTGGCCTGTGCTCAATGCGAGTTGGGGAGCGTAAATGACGCCACTGAAAGCCACTCCATGCCTTTGCCTTCTTGCGGCTTCAACGAGAAGGTCTTCATCCTGCGAAAACAAAACCTTGTTCAAATCGGTGGCCCTATCCAGCAAATCCGGGTCGCTCCAACGGGCGGTGCCATCTTCCTGGGCGGTCATCACCTCAACTCCAAGCTTTCGCAGCCCGCGCGTAATGGGACGTGGCACATGCACGTCCATGTAAAGCGCAACGCTCACTTGGCCTGGAGCCGCGCCTGCAGGTCCGCCCGTGTCAGTTGTCCGCCTGCTTCACTCCGCAGACGGCGGTAATTCTCCATCTGCCGCTCGATATGCGCGTCAAGGGCGGACTTGTGGTCGTGGTAATACGATAATGCGGCGTGGATTTGGGCCAGCGAGAGGTGGGGATGAGCCGCGTGGATTTCCTCCGCGTCCCAGGCATAAGCGGTATGGTCCATGACCACTTCAACCACCTTGACATTGCTCTCCGCGATCCAGGCCACTCCGCGCTCATCCAGCCTGATATGGGTAATGGGTTCAACAACCAACATACTCTTATTCCATTTGCATCGCTTTCACGCCATCAACATACCCGCAACGCGCGCGAAAGAAAGAAAATTCAGGCAAGATTTCTCACCACGGATGGCAGGATGGCACGGATGGGAATCCCGTCCTTTCTTATCCGTGTCATCAATGAAATCCGTGGTTAAACAAATAAAATTCAGCCCGCGTGGCCTTGCTTGCCCCGGTCTATGACGCAATCCGCCGCCCCGGCTTATGCGATGCTCAAAGGTCTTATGGCGCCACCCGGCACCGCCTCTGCCGCCACCAAAGTCAACCATAAAGACAAACTTCCACCCCGAATGGCGCTTACGGCCGGTGTCCGCTACCTGCCCTATGCGGGCGGGGTATTTCCCGGGGCTGCATTGGCGGCAATGCGGTTGATAATGGCGACCAGTCTATGAAACCTGGGACAGAAAGAGAGCATTTGGGCGGGGCTGAAACGCCCGTCCTTCATTGTCCCTAGGAGTACAATATTAACACAACAATTGGCAAAAAATGTCTTGTCTCGCGCCGGCCTAAAAAACTAAACTCAATTAAACAGCAATCAATGGCAGCTTTGGATTCTGGGAACCGGGTTTTATGAATGTTTTTAAAATCGGACGAAAACATGGTTTATTCGGGTGTCGGCAGGCTGCCGATTTGATCCCGCACGCAAAACATGTCCGCCACGCCGCACGCGTAACGGCTTCGCAGACCCGTTCCACTTTTGCTGGAAACCTCCAAACCCCTTCAAATCATGAATGAGCCAATAAACAAGCCATTTAAGGACAAGAGAAAGTTCGTATTCAATCGGCTTGCTGGCGAGGATTTGCTGATTTGGGAGAGTCGCAGAGGCGGTGTTGCGACTGGCCCGATTTGGCTTTGGGAAAGCGTAACATCGAAAAAGCAAATTCCCATGAATGCTTTGGCGTCGGAAACGAAAACGTCGGCGTCACTATGTCACTCGATCAACCAGTTGGCCGCGGACAAAAACGATCGAGAAAAAACATGAACACGAGCTTCAAAGCGTTTCTTCTGCCGCTTGCATTAGCGGTTGCATTTATCACACGAGGCAATGCACAAAACAATAATCAAACGCCGGGGACCGTTGTCAGTTGGGGAACACGAGTGATTTCTTACGAGCAACCCGGCACGCGCTACCAAGCCATCGCGGGGGGGGCGGGTACAGTATGGCGCTCAAGTCGGACGGAACGGTGGTTGCTTGGGGAGGTAATGGTTCTGGCGAGAGCACGGTGCCTGCGAACCTGACCGGCGTCATTGCGATCGCCGCCGGTTACAGATACAGTTTGGCGATTGTTGCGACACCTAATCTAATTCAAGCACCATTTATTACCGATCAACCCGTAAACCAGACCGCCCAAGTCGGTGCATCCGCCATATTCACTGTTGCAGCAACGGGGACCCAGCCCTTGAGCTACCAGTGGCAGTTTAATGGCAAACTAATCGCGGGCGCTAACTCTCCGACACTGACCTTGGATTTCGTGAGTGCCGCAAATTCGGGGTCTTACTCCGTGGTTGTCTCAAATCCTTATGGTTCGACCACAAGCGCGACAGCGGTCCTTACGACTTCCATCCCAATTGAATTTGGCGCGGCGACACTTTCCCCGACCGTTGACGAAACGACACCGTCGGTGGCAGGGGCGTCTCAGCTAAAGACCTGGACCGGAAGTGAATTCAGTTCCACAGCAACGCCTAATCGCAACCTTGAAACGGTAGTTCTGACACACGGCTGGATACCGGCCATCGGGCCCTTGCCGCTGACGGGCGGCATAGACGGCTGGCCGACTGATATGGCCAAGGCGTTAAATTCCCAACAGATCAACGTGAATATTGTGGCGTGGGATTGGGGAACGGTGGCGGAGTCGTTTCCATGCAGTCCCGGCACGGCTGCCGGGCACACGCCGTCACAAGGGCAACAATTGGGCGCGGCGTTGTACGTGGCATTGGGGACAAGTTATTCACACCCGGTTCACTTTATCGGTCACAGCTTGGGAACATTGGTTAACGCTGCCGCCGCCAACTACCTGCATGGCCCTAGCCAAGGCTATGACTCTGGAAAGACACAGATGACGCTTTTTGACTACGCCGAAATAGCGACGGGCCTGGGCTGCATTGGGTTTTTCGACATGGTTTTTTTCTCGAGTCCATCCGGCTCCCAAACCTACTATCAGCCACTACCACAGCAATTCGCATGGGCGGACAATTACATCAGCCTCGTGGGCACGTTGCACTGTCCCGCAGCCGCAAATGCGGCCAATGTTATCCTCAGCGTCGGCATTCCGACCTTCGAGCTTAACCCTGTCAGCTTCGTAGGGGATGTTGAAAGCTTTCACGCTTACCCAACGGAATGGTATGAAGATACCATCGCAAACCCCGGCGAGTCCGCGATGGGATTCCGATGGTCCTTCGAGGATGGCGGCATTACTGGGTGCCCGACCTGCGGCGGCACGGTTTATCTACAGGCGCAAACGGGCGATGAATTCGATTTGAACCAGATTTACTGGGGAGATGCCGAGTCCCTTTTAAGTGAGCGGTTCCAGAGTTATCACTCCTTTGCGCAAGAAGAATTAGCAATGCTGGGGATAGGGGTGGACACAGCCGTTGCCTCTGGACTGGTGACTGGAACGGCATACGCCGCCGCTACCGCATGGAATTTCGTCTTGAACTTGCGCACATCTTTTCAGTCAGGCTCATCGCAAGGCCGCTCGCCCGGGAAACCGGTTCCGTTAGGCGGTCCAAACGGCGGCACGAGTACCATTCCCGCTTACGCGCGAATTGCGTTAACGTTTCCAGCGAACGCATTGTCCATGTCGTTCGATTTCATTGTTCAAAATGACGGCGAGAACGAAACATTCGCCGTCGCGTTAGACGGGACGAATGTTCTTTCGACATCGGTGGCCGCTCTTGAGACAAACGTCGATCTCAACAGCGGCCCAATCGATGTCTCCTCTTATGCTGGAGAAACCGTTGAATTCTTCGCGGGCCTGGTTGGTGGAACATCGACGAATGTTTCCGTCACAGTGACTAATTTTGTAGTTTACAACGCCTCGCAGCCCCTTCTTCAATCGCAAGCGGTGGATACAAACTTCGTCGTCTCGTGGCCAATATCCGCGCAAGATTTTGGGCTTGAAGCGACCGACAATCTCACAAATTGTTGGAATGCGGTGACCGATTCGCCAGCAATCGTAAATTTTCAATACACCATCACAAATCAAATATCTGGAGGAAGCCGGTTTTATCGCTTGCGAAAGGAGTAGTGTGAGTGAAGAAAACGCACACCGTGTGCGCCAAACCCGATTTAATGAGAAGGCCGACGGGTCCTCGGAAGTTGGTATTCATACGGGGATGAAACTGGCAGGGGGATGGGCGGGTCAGGTTCTGGCCGTTTTTCTGGATTGGGTGTTTGAAGAAGGCCAAAGAATCCGTTCAGGAACAGCAGGAAACAGAGAACGTAGAGCGGTAGCCGCAACCATACAGGATGGAAGACAAAGCGGGAAAACCGGCAGAGCTATGGCGTTCTTCCTGGCACGGCGGACGACGGTCCCTGCAACACAATATGTCGCCCTTGACGGGGCTTGAGGTGTTGTGGTGGGCGGGTGCTACAGAGAGATCGCTCCTGACGGAGCTTGTTGCGTCTTGCCCTGCTCTCAGAAGGCCGGAAAGGCCCGGCGCCACCTGGCCAGGTCCAGGCAAACAAGATCAGATTCACGGATTGACTTTCAGGATGGATTCCTTATTCTAGCTGCATGAATACTGTGGTTCTGGACGATGGGAAGATCAACATTCCGCAGGAAGTGCGCGATGCTCTTGGGCTTTGTCCAGGAACAGTGCTGGAAGTGCAAAGCCAGGCTGGAACGCTCGTGGCCTGGAAGAAAGTTGAGCCGGATGTGTTTGAGAAATGGCGCGGCCGCGGCCAGCTCCCCACCGGATCGAACGCCGAGGACTATGTGCGGCTGATTCGCGATGGTGACAGCCGTTGACAGCTCTGTTCTCCTGGACGTTCTGGTGAACGATCCGCAGCATGCGGCTGCTTCCATGAAAGCTCTGCGCCGGGCAGCCGTAGAAGGCTCGCTTATTCTCTGTGATATCGTTCTCGCGGAGGTTGCGCCCACCTTGACGTCCGCCGACATGCCGCAGTTTCTTTCCGACTGGAATCTCACTTTTGTGGCATCTTCACAACCGAGTGCCATTCTTGCCGGGGAGATGTTTCGGAGCTATTTGCAGCGTGGGGGGAAACGTGGGCGGGTTGTGCCAGACTTTCTGGTGGCCGCGCACGCCCAGATTCATGCCGAACGCCTCCTTGCCCGGGACCGTGGCTATTATCGGGATTACTTCACGCAATTGAAGCTTTGGGACCCGGCAACCACGTCCTGAAGCACTTTGACCGCAATTTTCTGACGGTCGTCCTGCCCTCAGAGGCCGGAAACGCCGTGCGTTACCTGGCCAGGTCCAGGCAGATCAGATGAGATTCGCCGCGCAGGTAGAGCTTTTTTCGGGAGAGCACGGGCGCGGTCCAGCAGGGATAACGCAACGGCGGCAATTGCACGTGGCAAATCTCCTCCGGCCCGGCGGGGTTGGGCTTGAATAAACCCAGCAGACCGCCTTCGCCCAGAGTAATCAATTTTCCGTCCGCCAGGATGCTGGAGGCCCGGCCATAAACCCCCGGCGCGCGCGCGCTGTGCCCGGGCCAGCTCTCGTCCAGGTCCCACATCAAGCGGCCCGTTTTCAGTTCCACGCAACGCATCCGCGCATCCGGTTCGTTGCGTCCGCTGCAGGCGTAAAGATAGCCGTCGAGGCAGATGGGCGTGGTCCAGTGAAGCTCCAGGGCGGTTCCGCGCCAGACTTCCTCCACGCCGCGTCCGCCGGGTTGGACGCGCAACAGCACGGAGCCGATTTTGTAGTAGGCGGCGGAAATAAAAATCAAATCGCCCACCACGACGGGGGTCATGGCGTTGACCGATTCATTGGCGGGCGAGCGGAACCAAAAGCTGAAGTTGACGCCGCCGTTTGTGGGGTCGAGGGAAACCAATCCCTGGAGTGTCAAGCAAAGGACCTGCCGCCGCCCCTGAATGGTGGCGGCCACGGGCGTGGAGTAGCTGGCCTGTTTGTCCCAGGATTTCCAATGCACGGTTTGCCCTCCGGGCTGGCCGGTCATGGGCGCGCCCTCCCAATTGGCCCGTCCGACGCTTTGCCAGACGGCGCGGCCGTCGCGGGCGTCGAAGGCGACGACGCCCGCGTTGGGCTGCCCGCCCACCATGACGATGAGCAGGCCTTCTTGGAGAATGGGGGAGCTGCCGACGCCGAAAAAGGCCTCCGGCACCTTGAAATCCGCCGCCGTGTCGCGCTGCCAGACCAGTTGGCCCGTCCGCAAATCCAGGCAGATCAGCTTTCCTTCCGCGCCAAACGCATAGCAGCGATTGGACGCGAGCAGGGGCGTGGCGCACGGGCCGTTGTCGTATCCGAAGGGATCAACAAAATGGCCCGGGTACGCGAAACGCCAGAGCGATTGCCCGGTGGCGGCGGCCAGGCATTCCACCACCTCCTCATCGCCGAGGCGATGGTGGAGCACGAGTCGTTGGCCCAGGACTGAAGGAGCGCCATAGCCTGTCCCGATGTCCTTCTGCCACAGCAAAACAGGCCCGGCGGCCGGCCATTTGTCCAGCAAACCCGTTTCGTCAGAAATGCCGTTGGCGTGCGGGCCGAGGAATTGCGGCCAGTCGTCCTCCATGCCACCGGCTCCGACGAGCGCGGGGGTGGAGACCAACATGCAGGCCGCCAAAACAAGGCGGGTCAAATGCACGGCGCGCGCGCGACCAGGACAGCGCCCTGGCGCGCGATGATAGCTGACGAAGGATTGCCAGCCGGGGCCGGCTATTTCTTCAGATGCCCGGAGACCAGCTTGGTCATCTCGAACATGCTGGCCTGCTTTTTGCCGTTGAAGACGGCTTTGAGACTCTCGTCGGCATTGATGAGGGTCTTCTTTTTCGCGTCCTGCAGCCCGTTCTTTTTGATATAGACCCAAAGCTTTTTGGTCAGCTCGGTGCGGGGAAGGGGTTTGTCACCAACAATTTTGGCGAGCTTTTCATCCGGTATAACCGGTTTCATGAAAGCCGCGTTTGGTGTCCTTTTAGCCTTTTTAGGTGTATTAGCCATGTCTCTTGTTTGCCTGTTCACGGCGGGAAACGCAACATAAATCTTGCGCAAAATTCGCGCGCGTCGCGAAGGGCGATTTCCCCCGCGTATTCATCTTGCCGCGCCGCCTTGCGCGGGGCGGAGGTTGGCGGATAATGGAGCGTGCGCAAAACGACGAACACACAGACGAACATGGAGACGGAAGTCATCGCCATTCATGGCGCGCGCGAGCATAATTTGAAAAACATCTCGCTGACCATTCCGCGCAATCAGTTGGTGGTGGTGACGGGCGTGAGCGGCTCGGGCAAGAGCACGCTGGCGTTTGATTTGCTTTTCGCCGAGGGCCAGCGGCGCTTTCTGGATTCCATGAACCTTTACGCCCGGCAATTCGTCGAGCAGTTGCCGCGGCCGGAGGTGGACCTGATCACCGGCATTCCCCCGTCCGTGAGCATCGAGCAGCGGCAATCGCGCGGGGGCGGCAAAAGCACCGTCGCCACCGTGACGGAAATTTATCATTTTCTGCGGCTGCTGCTGGCGCGGTTGGGGACGCAGTATTGCCCGCGCTGCCAGCTCCCCGTCCAGTCCCAAACGCGCGATGAGGCCGGGCGGCGGCTGGTGGCGGAAACCAAAAAACGCGGGGACCTGCTCCTGCTGGCGCCGGTGGTCAAGAATCGCAAGGGCTTCCATACCGAGGTCGCCGCCTGGGCGGCCAAACACGGCTACGCCGAGGTGCGCGCCGACGGGCAAATGTGCTCGACCGCGCAAAAGCTGCGGCTGGACAGATTTCGCGAGCACGACGTGGAAATAGTCGTGGGCGTCCTGGAAAAAAAAGGAGGCCGGCGGCGGGCGGGTCAAAAGTCCGCGCGGGAACTTATTGAGGAGGCGTTGCGCCTGGGGCGCGGCACGCTTTACGCGCTGGGGAACGACCGGCGCGTTTCGGTCCATTCGACCGAGCGGGCCTGTCCGCGGTGCGGGGAATCGTTCGGGGAGTTGGACCCGAAGATGTTCAGCTACAATTCCCCGCGCGGCTGGTGCCCGCGCTGCCGGGGTTTTGGCGAGTTGTTCTATCTGCCGGACGTTGAGCGCGGGGCGCGGGCCGAGGCGATTGAGGAATCCTGGTTCGACTGGCAGGAGGGCAAACGGGAACTTTGCGGCGAGTGCCAGGGCGCGCGCCTGAATCCCATCGCCCGCGCCGTCCGCCTGCGCGCCGCCGGCGGCGGGCGGGGGCGGACGATAGTGGACATTTCCAACGACACGGTCGAGACGGCGCTGGCCTGGGTCAACCGGCTGCGGTTGCGCGGGCGCGAGGCGGAAATCGCGCGCGACATCCTGCCGGAGATTCGCGAGCGGCTGAAGTTCCTGGGGAAAGTCGGATTGGGCTATTTGCAATTGGGCCGCGGCGCCACCACGCTTTCGGGCGGCGAGGCGCAACGCATCCGCCTGGCCGCGCAACTCGGCTCCAATCTCAGCGGCGTGCTCTACATCCTGGACGAGCCGACCATCGGCCTGCACGCGCGCGACAATCAACAATTGCTGGCCGTGCTGGAGGCGCTCAAGGCGCGCGGCAATTCGCTGCTGGTGGTCGAGCACGACGAAGCCACCATGCGCCGCGCCGATTGCATCATTGACCTGGGACCGGGCGCGGGCGTCCACGGCGGGGAAGTGGTGGCCCGCGGGACGCTCCAGGAATTGATGGCGTGCGAACATTCCCTGACCGCCCAAAGTTTGCGCGAACGCAAAACGTATCCGGCGCGCGGGCGGCGGCGGCCGGTCGCCGCCGGGGGAAAGCAGCCGGCGCTGGTTCTGGCCGGGGCCACGCGGCACACGTTGAAAAACGTGACGGCGGCGTTTCCGCTGGGGCGTTTTATATGTTTGACAGGAGTGAGCGGATCGGGCAAGAGCACGCTGCTGCGCGAATGCCTTTTGCCGGCCGCGCGGGCCGCTCTGGCGCGCAAGCCGGGACGGACGGACGCCGCGGGCGCGGGAACCGTTTCCGGGACCGAATCGCTGCGCGCCGTGTACGAGGTGGATCAATCGCCCATCGGGCGGACGTTGCGCTCGGTGCCGGCCACGTACGTGGGGTTTTTCGACGAGATCCGGCAATTGTTCGCGCAGACGCCCGAGGCGCGGCTGCGGGGGTACACGGCCAGCCGGTTCTCGTTCAACAGCGCGCAGGGCCGGTGCCCGGAATGTCTCGGGGCGGGCATCATCAAGCTGGAAATGAGTTTCATGCCGCCCGCCTTTGTGCGGTGCGAGACCTGCCAGGGCGCGCGCTTCAACCTGGAAACGCTGGACGTGCGGTTGCACGGGCTGAACATCGCGCAGGTGCTGGACTTGAGCGTGGCGCGGGCGCTGGAAGTTTTCGCCCCCTTCCCCCGGCTGGCGCGGGCCTTGGGGGCTTTGCGCGACACCGGGCTGGATTACATCAAGCTGGGCCAGCCCAGCCCGACCTTGAGCGGCGGGGAGGCGCAACGGATGAAGCTGGTGACGCATTTGTTGACAGGCTTTCGCCAGACGGAGGAGGAGGCGGGCGCGCGCGGCTGTCTTTTCCTGCTGGAGGAGCCGACCATCGGCCTGCACGCGGTGGATGTCAAGCGATTGGTGGACGTGTTGCAGCGGCTGGTGGACGCCGGCCACACGGTGGTGGTCATCGAGCACAACCTGGAGCTGATCGCGGAGGCCGACTGGGTGATTGATCTTGGGCCGGAAGGAGGGGAGCAAGGGGGCCGCCTCGTGGCCCAAGGCACGCCGGAAGCCGTGGCAGGAAACAAGTCATCCCACACTGGACGATTCCTGCGAAAGGTGCTTCACTACAATCATGCCGGTTATCCGCAACCGCTTTTGGTGGAAAGACATACTGAAAAAAATCGAAAAAGCGGCTTGCAATCCGGCACAAAAGGCCGATTATAGTTATGATGCTGCTGGAAACAACAGCAGGAACTCCTGCACCTTAGCGTGCAGCGAATCCAAACCCCGCGCACGCCGCGGGGTTTCCTTTTTCGGTCAGGGGCCAAGCGTCGTCGAGTTGGCTTGCATCTTGCGCAACCATTCGCCGTCGGGCGGGAACGCCGTTCCCAGCGCCAGCCCGTGTTCCGTATAAACCAGCGAAACGAAGTAGCTCAACCCTTTGCCTAGGGTGACAAAGATGCGCTTTTTCTCCTGCCTGGCTCTTGGCCCGAACTGCCGGGGCTTCAGCGAATGATTATTCACATAGATTTTTGTCTTCGGCACGCGCATTTCCAGCACCGGACGAATCCATAGCGCGCGGCTCAAGCGTTCAGGATCGAGGTCCCCGGTTTTCTGGTGCTGGAATTGTGACCAGCCGCTTGTCTTGCCAAAGATTTTCAGAAATCCGCCCTCGGTGCCGGCAATGATTAGCGTCCGCTTTTCCAGCCAGGGAAAGTTTGGCGTCACCGGGGGATTGGCTGCCAAGTCATCAAAATAAATTCTGCGGGCCTCGGTTTCGAGTTGTTCCGGCGTCCAGTTGGCCGGCAGCAGCAGTGAATTCAAATCCACCGGCGGTAGCGGCGCGGGCATCGCTTCCGGTTTCGGCGCGGATTCGGGGGCTGGTGATGGATTGGTTTCACTCACGGCCAGACGCGCCAAATGTTGAAGTGGTGTCGGTCTGGCAAATCTGACCCTTTCAAATCGGGCCGTTTGAATTGCGCCGCAATGTGTGCGGCCAGTTGTTGTTTGGCCGGACTGCCGGACAATCCGTTATGTTCGTAACCGACAGCGCCGATGAAAACATCCGCCATCTGGCAGAATGGGTTTTGTCGCGAGTCCACGCACTCCAACGATTTGAGCCAAGCTCGTTTAATGCACTCGTCCTCCAATGCCTGCCGCAAACGGCGCGGGCCTGAATGCAGGCTTTCGGGCTTGAAGTCAATCGAGACAAAGTAAGTGTTGCCATTGCCCATCCACTGTTTCAAGCAATGCCAGTAGAACACCCAAAATCCGAATTGCCGGTCATTCTTAAAATATTTGTCGCTATCCGCCTTGGACTTGTCCACCACAATACAGCGAAAGTGAACATCGGGCCGTGTAGCGATGAAATCCACTACGTCTTGATAACCCACGAGTTTGGTTCGACTAACTTTGCCCCATTTCAATTCGCCGGTGATGCCGCGCCGGGCTTGAATCTCACGCAAGCCAGCCAGAATTTCCGCGCGTTTTTCTCGCGGCAACCATAGGCCGCCGATGACCATGTAAGGCTGGCTGGCTTGACCTTCATGCCGGCTCTCGTCGCAGTAAATGCCAACCTCCGTATCAGCAAACGGGCCGAACTGCGGTTGCGTGAGTTCAGTATTCATGTTTGTCTGGAAACAGCATCATCAGGCGCTTAATCCTGTTTTTCCCGTTGGCTTCGTGTGCGGCATGTGGGTCATCGGGGCGATGCTAAAGCTTCCATCTCGCGCTGAAAAGGCAAATGCGCGGAAGCTGAACAACTCGCACGCTGGAAATGGACAATGCAAATTTCGGCCAAAACCTGCATGCGTTTGGCTTCGTATCCGGGCTGGGTGATAAACTTCTTTGCGAGCGAATCATCCCGCGCTGGACGTTGGCCGCGAAGGGTGCTTCAATGGGCGTTGTTCCGCGCATCATGAGTCTGCCTTACGAAGAGATTGTGGACGGCGAAACGCTGCTGCGTTCGCCGCCGGGGCCGCGTCACGAAAAAATCTGCGTCCGGCTGCACGCGCGCGTGGCCGAGGGGCTGGCCAGCAACACCGTGGCCCGCCTGCTGGCGCCGCGCTCGGTCGTGCAGTTATCGGCCGGCACGATGGTGCGCCCGGACCTGGCGCTGGTGACGGTGGCCACCGGCAAATTGTGGCTGGCCGTCGAGATCATCAATTCCGAGGACCACCGCCCCGACACCGTGCTCAAAAAAGCCATCTACGAGCAATACAACGTGGCGCGCTTGTGGATGGTGGATCCGCGCTACGACAACGTGGAGATGTATCACGGCACGACCTACGGCCTGGCGCTGCGCGGCATTCTCGCCGCCAAGGAACGCGTGGTCGAGCCGCTGCTGCCGGGGCTTGACCTGGCGGTGGGCGAATTGTTCCGGGTTTGAACTAATTTTTCCTAATCTTAATCTTAATCCTAATCTTAATCGCTTCGACCTGAAGAGAGAGGATTAAGATTAAGATTAAGATTAAGAAAAAAACCAGGTTGGACGGCATTTGTCCAAGGGGCCTGTTTAAGATCGAGGGCATGAAATTAAAACATCATGAGGAAACTCAGGGGCGCGGGCAGGAAGTCATCGCGCGGTTCGGCCAGGCGGCCTTGATCAAGCAAACCAATGGAACGTGGCAGTTGCAGGGCGGGTCCGAAGAGGACCGGCTTTCGGCGCGGGAATGGATCAGCCTTTTCCTGCACGAGGCCGTCCCGCAATGCGGCTGAGAAACTAAAGCTCGCCGGCGTCCTGCAGGCGCTGGATTTCGGCGGTGTAGCCCTGGCGGAAGGTGGGATAGCGCAGGACACAGCCCAATTCCATGCGCAGCTTGCGGTTGCTGACCTTTTTGTGGGTCAGGGCGCGCTTGCGGGAATCGGCGGGGTCTTCGCGCACGAACGGCGGCATGTTCCGGCCCAGTGTCTCGGAGAGCCAGCGGAAGAAATGGATTTGCGGCACCGGCTCGTCGTCGGCGGCATTGTAAACCTCGCCGGGCCGTCCGCTTTTGAGGGCCGTGAGGATGCAGGCGGCCAGGTCGTCGCGGTGGATCATGTTGATGAGCCGTTCGCCTCTTCCGGGGATGCGGGCTTCGCCCTTGAGGTATTGCAAAAAGAGATGGCCCCGGCCCGGGCCGTAGATGCCGGCGGAGCGCAGGATGACGGCGGGGATTTTATTGGCGCGGGCCGCGTCCAGCAGCAATTGTTCGGCGTCCAGCAGCAAGCGGCCCAATTCATCGGCGGGTTGGGCGGGGCTGGATTCCTTGACCAGCGAACCATCGGTCTGGCCATAGACGCTGGTGCTGCTGGTATAGACCAGTTTTTTGGGCGGGGCCGCCTCCAGCCATTGGAGGATGTTGCGCATGCCTTCCACATAAACTTGCCGGTATTCCTCCGGCCCGCCTTGGTTGGACGCCACAGTGTTGACCACCCAATCGAACGGCCCCGGCAGGCCGTCCAAATCGGCCCGGCGGGTGATGTCGGCCGAGAGTGGGCGGAGGCCGCGCTCCTGCAAAGCGGCGCCAGTGGCGCCCGACCGAGTCAGGCCGAAAACCTCGTGACCCAGCCGCGCCAATTCCGCCCCGAGGGGAAGTCCGACGTAGCCACAACCGATAATCAAAACACGCATAGCCAGGATGAGAGCATCCGGGGCGCGGAATGCCAAGAGGGAAAGCTGGGTTTCAATCGCCCTTGACGCAAAAGTTCAATTTTTTTTCCGCGAAAACACATTGTTTCGCTTCGCTGAAAGCGTAAATTTTCAGGAAGGTCAACATGGAACAGTAAAATTTAACACATTATCGTCATATGTCCTCCAAATCATTGCCGCCCCGCCACGCCTATCTGATAGCCAGTGGCGATCTTCGCCTCAGCGCCAACCAGCAATGCTGGCCCGTCCAAGCCAACATGGAGTCTCTGCTGGCCAAATCCATCAAGAGTGAAGGCTGGAGCCTTGTCCGCGCCCACAAATTCGACCCCGCCAAACAGCACGGGTTCATTGATTCACAAAAAATGGGCATGGAAGTGTTCCGCCACCTCGCCCCCCAAGCTCCGCTCATCGTGGCCGAATCGGTCTGGCAGTACAGCCACCACGTGCTGCCCGGCTTGTACACCCATCGCGGCCCCATTCTGACGGTGGCCAACTGGAGCGGCACCTGGCCGGGGTTGGTCGGCATGTTGAATCTCAACGCCTCCATGACCAAGGCTGGCGTGGCCTACAGTTCGCTCTGGAGCGAGGATTTTTCGGACGGCTTTTTTCTCAAAGGCCTCCACCAATGGCTCAACACCGGCTCGGTCACGCACGACCAAAGCCACGTCCGCGACTTCGCCGCCGTCAAACTGCCCGCGCCGGAGGAGAAACTGGGCCGCGATTTCGGCCGGCAATTCAAGGAGCGCAAAGCCATCATGGGCGTTTTCGACGAAGGCTGCATGGGGATGTTCAACGCCATCATCCCCGAAGAACTGCTTCATCCCACCGGCGTTTTCAAGGAGCGCCTGAGCCAGTCCACCCTCTTTGCCGCCATGCGCGAGGCGCCCGAGGCCGAAGCCCGCGCCGTGCTCGATTGGTACGTGAAGAAAGGGGTGGCCTTCCAATGGGGCAAAAACGAGAAGACCGAATTGACCCGCGCCCAAATCCTCTTGCAATGCAAAATGTACATTGCCGCCCTGCGCCTGGCCGATGACTTCGGCTGCTCGGCCATCGGCATCCAGTATCAACAGGGGCTGAAGGACCTCGCCCCGGCCAGCGATCTGGTGGAAGGCACGCTCAACAACGTGGACCGCCCCCCGGTCAAGTGTTCCCGCACCGGGCGCGTCCTCTACGATTCCGAAGCGCTGCCGCACTTCAACGAGGCGGACGAATGCGCCGGGCTGGATGGCATGCTCACCTATCATCTCTGGCGCAAGCTGGGCTATCCGCCGGAAAACACCCTGCACGACATTCGATGGGGCCAGCAGTATCAAAGCGACGACTTCGACGATTTTGTCTGGGTCTTCCAAATCTCCGGGGCCGTGCCGCCGGCGCATTTGGCCGGCGGCTGGAAAGGCGCTTCCAGCGAGCGCCAGCCCCCCATGTACTTCCGCCTCGGCGGCGGCACCATCAAAGGCGTCTGCAAGCCCGGCCACATCGTTTGGAGCCGTGTTTTCATCATGGACGGAAAACTGCACTGCGACCTGGGCGTCGGCAAGGCGGTGGAACTGCCGCCCCAGGAAACCGAACGCCGCTGGCGCGAAACGACTCCGCAATGGCCGATCATGCACGCCACCCTCGATGGCGTCTCGCGCGATCAGTTGATGGCGCGCCACAAAGCCAACCACATCCAGGTCGTCTATGCGCCCGACGAGAAAAGAGCGCATCGCGCCTGCCGCATCAAAGCCGCCATGATGGCCGAACTGGGCCTGGAGACGCATTTCTGCGGCAACGTCCGCCTCGCGTGAGAATTTCCTCCGGCGATGGTTTGGAAAAGGGGACGCCTTGGAGCCTGCAAATCGCCGCTGTCAACGCCGCCGGCGAAGGCGCCAGTGCCCCCGTCCCGCCCCCGCGTTCGGAATAGCGATTTCCGGTCTCCTTTTGCCTAAATCCGACAGTTGGATTTTATGACAAAACGGGAACCACAGATGGACACCGATGAACGCAGATACGTATGACGGCACAACCCGTCACAGAAGGCGGTATAAGTTCGCCGCTTTGACGGCTTTTCCGTAAAAAGCGCAAGGTGCAAGTACCTGCATGTACCTGCATATACCTGCATTTTGTGGGGGGGGAAGCCGCCGGTTTTCGCACCTTTATGCACCCAGTTATGCGCGTTGCCAGTTTTTCGCGTCTTTTGCGCATTTTAGCGGCCATTCCTCAGTCCTTTGCCGCGAAGAGGCGCAAGAATCGCAAAAAATTGGCGTGTATAGCCGTGTTGACGCTGTCCATACCCTCTCCCGCCCGGCGGAAGAGGGCAGGGTGAGGGCTTGCCATTTTCCCACCCTTTGCCGCCTTCGACCCCCAGCCAGAATTTTTTCTTGGGTTTAATTCACTTGTACTGACTTGTACTGGCTACGATTTTCCCCAACCATCATTTTTTTGACGGGGGGGCAACTCCGTCGAGCCGTGACTCGATTTCGCGGGAAAAAGTCACGGCTCGACGGAGTTGCCCCACCGGGACACTTAAATGTAAAAGAACGGGCGCCTTCGCTCCTTGCACAGGCCAATATTACCATTGTTAGATGGGACTTCGTGTGAAAAAATTCAAGAAACCTCAATTTTTTGCTCCCCATTGACTGGAACCAAAGCGCCCGGGTCCGTTCAAAAAATCGGCAGCTTCGGCCGCGAGGAGGCGGCAATGTGGGCCATGGCCGACCGGGGCGCTCTTTTCCGCAGCATCCGCAATACCCAATACACGGCCACGGCCGCAATCAGATGTTTTAGCGTATGGCCGCTGATCCCTTTCGTCAGCGCGTAGATTCGTTCGTCCATCGCCTCGGCGATTTTGGCCAGCACATAAAAACCGGCGACGGCCAGCAGGTCCCCGTTGCGGGTGTAACTGGGGGGAAAGAACACCAGGAGCCAACCGATCAGGAAGATCGAAAGATACTGCGCGGCCAGGCAGGGCCAGAGGTTCTCTGTCCAACGCCACCACCAGACACTGGCCGCCCCCGCCGCCAACAACGGCCACAGCAAACGCGCCCCCGCCGTCACCGAAATACGCTCGGCCATGGTGGCCGAGAGCAGCGACATGAAGGCCAGGATCATCGGCAGGCGGTCCCATGCCAGCGTCGCGTCCCGTGGCGCCCAATGATAGTAGCTGGAGCCGAAACAGGCGCCGCAGACGCCCAGGAAAAACACCACGTAGGCGGCCCTTTCGCGCGGGTCGGTAAAATGATCGCGTCCAACCAGGAACCCAAGCCCCATCAGTCCGACTACCAGGAAGCCGGCGTTGGAAACCACATTGAGGGCATTGGGGATGCCGGCCAAAGTCCGGGCATCGGCGAAATGATGGTAAGACTCCGGCTGGCGCAAGGGCGGCAGCAGAAACGCCGCGACAACTCCCCCCAGGGCCAGCGCGCCAAACAGCCACACACGCGGACCGCACCGTCCAGTGTCCGGCAGCCGCCGCAAGGGACCTCGCAATTGAAATGTCTTTCGCGGGTCAAACAAGAAGCGATTAATAAACCCATCGCCGCAGAAAAGAAAGAAGGAATCAAAAAGTGAAAAGGGCTTTGGTTCCACGGCGGCGCGGGTTATACTTTCGGGCCGTTGAATATCACGCGAAGTGTTATGAGCAAAAAATCCGGTGTCATCGTCATGGGGATCGGCACGGCTCTGCTGCTGTGCGGCTGCATTGGGGCGTCCCGGCCGTCCGTCCCCGCCCATCTGCGCGGCTCTGTTCGTGACTCCACTTACACCTCGGCGGAGGGCGGGTTTTCCGTGCCTTTTCCCGTCACCACCAACGCCAAAGTGCATGGCCGAATTCTCACTGACAGCGCCCAAAGCGTGACCTTCATTGACGATTGGGGAAGCCGCATCAGCTTCGCCGGGCAGGCGGTTTTGGAGCACAGCGCCATGTTGGCGATGCTGGAAAAGGATGGCCGGGAGAAGGCCCTGAGCGAGTTCGCCCGGCGCGCGTACGGGGACATGATCACGATTCATTACCACCCGGAAACGCGCGACGGCGCCATCTCGTTCATCTATCTCAGGCCGGCCTCGCCCAAATCCGCCGTCGCCGTCTTCCTTCATGGCCGCCGGCTATTCCTGGTCGAGACCGACATGTTGCCCGGCGTGCCGCTCATCGCGCAAAGCGACGCCAAATCCCAGCTTGACCAGGAGTTGTGGCTGGAGAACAGGGCGGTGGCTCTGGCCGAGTCCATGGAAGCCAAATAAACGAGGCTCATGAGCGACCGCGCCCTCACCCATTTGAGTTCCGACCCCGTGATGTCGGGGTTGATCGAAAAAATCGGGCCTATCCGGCTGCGCCCGCGCCGCCTGCCGCCCTTTGAGTCTCTGGCCCACGCCATCATTCATCAGCAATTGAGCGGGAAGGCCGCCGGAACCATTCTGGAACGATTCAAACGGCTCTTCCCGGACGGCGATTTCCCGGCTCCCGGACAGGTCGCCAAGAGTTCCCTTGAGCGGTTGAGAACGGCCGGGCTGTCCCGTCCCAAGGCGGCCTACATCATGGATTTGGCCGGGCGTTGCGAGGCGGGTTTGATACCAAGCCTGAGCGATTGCGATTCGCTCAAGGACGAGGAGATTGCCGCCATCCTGACTGGCATCAAGGGCATCGGGCGCTGGACGGTGGACATGTTTCTCATTTTCAATCTGGGCCGTCCGGATGTCCTGCCCATGCACGACCTTGGCGTCCGCCGGGGCTTCCAGATGGCCTACAAAAAGCGCGCTTTGCCGGCGCCGGAGCGATTGGCCCAATACGGCGTCCGCTGGGCGCCCCATCGCACCCATGCCGCCCGTTATCTATGGCGGGCGGCCGACGCCGCCGTCAACCCGAATTGGCAGGCAAATCAGAAAGATTGAAACGGGACCGGAGGCGGGCCGCCGGCTGTTTTGCATTTCATCCACGCCCTTGCGAAATGCCTTGCCCTTCCTCATTCCATTCTCAAAATAGGTTCGCGTGCCGGCGCATGGCGCCAAGCCTGGAACTGTGAAATAGTTTGGGCCCGTAGCTCAGGGGTTAGAGCAGGCGACTCATAATCGCTTGGTCGCAGGTTCAAATCCTGCCGGGCCCACCATTGAACATCAATGTTCAGAAGTTGTTCCCTGCCTCCAATCCGCCAGCCCCTTCGCCTTCAACTTCATCGGCTGCGAGCATGCCGAGGGGGTGATCCAGTGTTGATTGAAGATGGACTACTCGAGGCAACCGCTGCCTTCGATGGGCCAAACGGCTTCGATTTTGTCCCCTCGCGCAATCCACAAGCGCCGGTGCAGATTGCAGGTGGTGCAGCCATGCGAAGGCACCAGGCGCAGTTTCGTTCCCACCGGGGCGGCGTAATGGTCGAAGGGCACGTGTTCTTCGGCGATATACCGCGCCTTGGCTTCCGGCGCTCCCGCGATGACGGGCAGCCCGAATTCGTTGCCCATGCCTTTCAGCCCAACGTCGGTCACCACGTAATCCTGGCGCGCGGAGATGACCGTGGCCAGGACGCTCAATGCGTTTCGAAATTCGGGCCTGATCGTTTTGTAGCTGTTGTCCATCAAGGCATAGCTGCCCGCCTGCAGCTCGTCAAAAACTTCGAGATTCCCGGTGATGTCATAGGTCCCGGTCCCGCCGCCGGAGACGATCGGGCAGGGCAGGCCCGCCGCTTGCAGCGATTGCCGGGTCTGGACCAGAGGCTGCATGGCTTCCGCGACTTTTTGCCGGCGTTCTTCGAGGTTGGGCAAGGTGACCAAGTGGCCTTCATAAGCTTGCAGGCCGTCCAGGCGCAAACCCCGGGTGTTTTGGATGACGCGGGCCAGCGCCATAACGGGTTCGCCGGCGGGAACGCCGCAGCGGCCCATGCCAATATCCACCTCGATCAACACCCTGATCATCACGCCCGCCTCGACGGCCGCCGCGCCCAGTTCCGCGATGTTGACCGCGGAGTCCACGGCGGATCGGACGACTGCGCCCCGGTTGAGAGCCGCCAGCCGTTGGGCTTTGGAGGCGCCGACAACCTGGTTGGCGATCAGGACATCCTTGACCCCGCCCGCGACGAGCGCTTCCGCCTCGGCCAATTTGGCGCAGGTGATGCCCGCCGCGCTGCCGTTTTCCAACTGGCGCCGCGCCAGGGTGACGCATTTGTGGGATTTAAAATGGGGTCGCAGCTTCGCCCGGCGGGAAGCGAAGTAGTGCGCGAGGAGTTTCAAATTATGATCCAGCGCTTCGACATCCACCACCAGGGCGGGGGTTGGCAGGGCGCTGACGGGCAGGCCGATAAAGCTATTCATTTCCGGCCATGATAATACCCATCTCAGCGGCGGGTGTCCATCCTGTTTCCCCGGCCGCGCGCCTCGGCGCACCAATCTTCAATCCTGTGTTTGATGGCGTCGCGCACTGCGCGCGTTTTCTGGAGAACTTCGGCATGGCTGCCGCGGAAACCCGACGGGTCGGGAAAGTTCCAATGCAGACGCTTGGTCGCGCCTGGGAAAACGGGGCACTTTTCGGCGCTGGCCTCGTCGCACACCGTAATCACGTAAGAAAACTCCTGGCCGGATTTGGCCATGTCCGACAAGCTTTTGGTTTTATTGCCGGCAAGGTCGAGGCCCGTTTCGTTCATCGCTTCCACCACGACGGGATTGAGCTTGCCGGGTTCAAGGCCGGCGCTGCGGGCTTCGAACGTGTCGCCGCACAGTTGATTGAGAAACGCTTCAGCCATCTGGCTGCGGGCGCTGTTATGAAGGCAGATAAAGAGAACTTTCTTTTTCATGGGTGATTTTCCGGTTGTACCAGGCGCGGGATCGGTTGCAGACGTTGCAGACGGAGAGCATGACCGGCACTTCCACCAGCACGCCGACGACGGTGGCGAGAGCGGCGGGCGAGTCGGGGCCAAAGAGCGTGATCGCCACCGCCACCGCCAGTTCGAAGAAGTTGCTCGCGCCAATGAGCGAGCCGGGCGAAGCAATATTGTGCTCCACGCGCAGCCGCCGCATCAGCAGATACGTCAAACCTGAATTGAAATAGACCTGAATGACAATGGGGACCGCCAGGAGCAGGACAGCCAGCCAGCGGGTGGTCAGGTTCCTGGATTGAAACGCAAAAATCAGCACAAGTGTCGAAAGCAGCGCGCCAATCATGACCGGATGAAACTTCGGCAGAAACTTCTGCTCAAACCATTCCTTGCCATGCGATTTGAGCAACGTCGTTCGCGTCAACCAACCCGCCACGAGCGGGATAACAATGAACACAACCACGGACGTGACGAGCACTTTGGCCGGGACCACGACATGCGCCACGCCGCACAGAAACATAACCATCGGCGCAAACGCCACGAGCATGATAAGATCGTTCACCGCGACCTGCACGAGCGTGTAGGCCGGATCGCCGTCCGTAAGATACGACCATACGAAGACCATGGCCGTGCAGGGAGCGGCGGCGAGAATGATCAGCCCGGCGGTGTAATTTCTGGCTGTCTCGGGGTCAATCCACGCCGCGAAGAGGTGTTGCATGAAAAGCCAGGCTAGGAACGCCATGCTGAACGGCTTGACCAGCCAATTGACCAACAGCGTCACCATCAGCCCTTTCGGCCTGCGCGCAATGCCGTCAAGGGAGCCAAAGTCCATCTTGAGCATCATCGGGTAAATCATCAGCCACAGCAAAACGCCGATGGGAATGTTCACTTGCGAGCCTTGGCTGAATTGCAAGCGGCTCAAGGCCGAGGTGAACGCCGGCAGCGCCTTCCCTATCGCCACTCCGAGGATCATGCAGAGAAAGACCCAGACGGTCAGGTAACGCTCAAAGAAGGCGAGACGTTTGGTGGATGCCATTGCTTTGGGGTCCATGTGAATCATCAATGGGGCGCGACCTCCCAAACTTAATGGCGCGTGATTGGCTGACCGGATTCATCCAGCAAGCGGGCGGCCAGGCGGGCGGCCTCACGGGTAAATCCGGCGCATTTCGCACGGAGATTATGCTCGCTAAAAAACCGCTGGCCTTCCGGTGTGTCGAGCCGCCAGCCCATTAGCTTTTCGCAATTTGTCGAGCCGAATCCGGCCTCACATTGGCGCAGAAATGTCCTGACCAGCCGCTGGTTCTCCTCGCGGGAGGCTTTGGGTTCCGATCTGCCAGTGGCCAAGCTGATAGCAAGGACGCCCCCGCTGACAGCGCCGCAAATGCCGCCGGTCCTGGCGATCCCTCCGCAAAGGCCCGTGGCGATGCGCGGGATCAAATCTGATTGGACGCCCTGGCTCTCGGCGAGGGCATGTAAAACACTTTCGGAACAGCAGAAGCCTTGCTCAAAGAGCTCGGCGCTGCGGTTGGCGGCTTGATCAGAATGACTTTGGATGGATTTCATAGATTTGGTTTGCGCGCTTGAACTTCCAGACTGGTCATGTATTCAGACGGTTTTGCGCCTTTGGGCAAATGTTCGATGATTTTCCGGTAAAGCGGATCTTCGAAACTCGTCATCGCTTCGACGTATTGGGGTTTGGAGTTGAGGACAATGTCGGTCAATCCCGCCGCTTGCGCCATGCGTTGAGTCTCGTCAACCAGAACGGCCCCGGCGACGCAACCGACCAGCGCTTGCACCAGTTTGAGCACGTCCGCCGGCAATGGTTTGAGGAGCGCCATGTCGGACACGGCCACCCTCCCGCCCGGTTTGAGCACGCGGGCGATTTCGCGCCAAACCTGCGGCTTGTCGGGTGAGAGATTGATGACGCAGTTGGAAATAATCGCGTCCACACTGGAATCCGGTATGGGCAAATGCTCGATCTCGCCCAACCGAAAAGCGACGTTATCAAGCCCGGTTTGTTTTCGATAGCCCGTCACGTTGTGACGGGCTTTGGCCAGCATGTCGGGCGTCATATCCACCCCAATCGCCCGACCTGTTGCGCCCACTTTCCTTCCCGCAATGAACACGTCAAAGCCGCCGCCGCTGCCGAGGTCGAGGACCACTTCGCCGGGATGAAGCGCGGCCAGCGCCGCAGGATTGCCACAAGACAGCCCCATATTCGCCCCTTCCGGGAGCGCTTTCAATTCTTCGAGGGAATAGCCAAGCTCTCTGGCCAGTTTGTCGCCATCCTGCGGTGATGACCCGCAACAGGAAACGCCCGTGCCGCAGCATCCGGCGGACGTATCCTGGGCAATCTTGGCATAGCCTTGGCGAACCATGTCGCGGACAGCTTCTGGATCAGGTGCCATTGGGGAGTCATTCATAAATCAGGTCTTATTGCGCTTGTTGAGCCGAAGCCGCTTCCTCCACCCATCCGCAGTCGCGCCGTGTCTTTTGGAGCCGCCTCAAATCGTCGCGGAAAACGGGGTGCGATTGGACGCAATCCTGCAGGCACCGCAATTGCAAATCCAGCTCGGCGGGGGCCTTGTCGGGAAGGCGGTAGATCATCCACTTTTCATGCCGTTGGGCAACCACGAGTCCATGCGCCCTCAAGTACGCCAGGTGTTTGGAGACGGCCACCTGGGGCAATCTTAAAATCGTCTGGAAATGGCACACGCACAGGGGGCCTTGGGACAGAAGATGAAGAATGCGCAGTCGCGTTTCGTCGCAGAGGCAGCGATAAATTTGCAGCAGTTTCATATACTCAAGTAATCATATACGCGATATGGTATATGATGTCAAGCCCCGCCTTCTCCTCCAAGTCCCCGCCCAAGGCGCCCGTGGCCTTGTCAGGCGGGGATGGCGCGCCTTTCTGCCTTGGGCGGGGATTCAGCGAGGGCCGCGATTGAAAATTGGTCATGGGTCATTGGCCATAGAAGCTTGCCCCGGGGGCGGGCGGCGGGTAACGTGCGACCGCATGAGTCAGAAAGCTTACGCGGCGGCGGGAGTGGATATTGACCTGGGCAACCGGGTCAAGGCCTCCCTGCCGCAATTGCTCGCTTCCACCCGGCGCCGCGAGGTCCTGGGCCAGGTCGGCGGCTTCGGCGGTTTGTTCGCCCTGGCGGTCAAAAATTTCCGCCAGCCGGTGCTCGTTTCCAGCATGGACGGCGTCGGCACCAAACTTAAAATCGCCTTCGCCATGAACCGCCACGACACGGTGGGGCGGGATTTGGTCAATCACTGTGTCAACGACATTGCCGTCCTCGGGGCGGAACCGCTGTTTTTTTTGGATTATATCGGGACGGGCAAATTGAAGCCGCGCGTCTTCGAGCAATTGTTGCGGGGTTTTGCCGCCGCCTGCCGGGAAAACCGTTGCGCGCTCCTCGGCGGCGAAACGGCGCAAATGCCGGGCTTTTACCAGGACGGCGAATACGATGTCTGCGGCACGATTGTGGGCGTGGTGGAGAAAGCGGCCATCCTCGACGGCAAAAGCATCCGGGCCGGCGACGCCATTATCGGGCTGGCTTCCAGCGGCCTGCACACCAACGGCTATTCGCTGGCGCGAAAGATATTCTTTGAACGGATGAAGCTGCGGCCCAACAGTGTTTTGCCGGAACTGCAAGGGAGCGTGGGCGGGGAATTGCTCAAGGTCCACGTGAGTTACGGGCCGTTGCTGCAAGCGGTGTTGGGGAAGTTCCAAGGGCGCCGCGACATCAAGGGCCTGGCCCACATCACCGGCGGCGGTTTTATTGACAACGTGCCGCGGGTGCTGCCCAAAAACTGCGACGCGGTGATCCGCAAGGGATCGTGGGAGGTGTTGCCGGTGTTTCAAGTATTGGCGGCCAGGGGCGGCGTGGCGGAGGCGGAGCTTTACCAGGTGTTCAACATGGGCATCGGCATGACCATGATCGTGGCCGCCGACAAGGCCGGCGCGGTGCTCCGGTTCATCCGCGCGCGCCGGCAGAAGGCGTGGATCATCGGCGAAGTCGCCCGCGGCTCCGGCCAAGCCAAAGTAGTTTGAGCAACGATATGAGCATATTTGACGAATTGGAATGGCGGGGATTGGTGGCGGACTGCACGGACACGCCGGAATTGAAAAAGCGGCTCGAGTCCGGCCCCATCGTCCTCTACGCCGGGTTTGATCCCACCGCCGACAGCCTGCACGTGGGCAGCCTGGTGCCGCTGCTGGCGTTGCGCCGGTTCCAATGGCAGGGCCACCATTCCATCGCCGTGGCCGGCGGGGCCACGGGCTTGGTGGGCGATCCCAGCGGCCGCGCCTCCGAGCGGCAGCTCCTGAACAAGGAAACGCTGGACCGCAACATCGCCGGCATCCAGGAGCAACTGCGGCGGCTGCTGGATTTCGACCGCCCCGTCAATCCGGCGCGGCTGGTGGACAACGCCGAGTGGACGGCCCCGCTGGGTTTTCTGGATTTTCTGCGGGACATCGGGAAGCATTTCTCTGTCAATCAGATGATGGCCAAGGAAAGCGTGCGGGCGCGCATGGAAGACCGCGAGTCGGGCATCAGCTACACGGAGTTCAGCTACATGCTGCTGCAGGCCAACGATTTTTTTCATCTGTTTGAGGCGCATCATTGCGAATTGCAGATCGGCGGCAGCGACCAGTGGGGCAACATCACCGCCGGCATGGAATTGACGCGCAAAAAGGCCGGCGCCCGCGTCTTCGGCCTGACTCTGCCGCTGATTCTCAACAGCGACGGCAGCAAGTTCGGCAAATCCGTCGCCGGCGCCATCTGGCTGGACGCGAAGAAAACCAGCGTGTACCGTTTCTATCAATTCTGGATTCGCACGGATGACCGCGACGTGGTGCGTTATTTGAAGTATTTCACTTTCCTGGGCAGGGAGGAAATCGAAGCCCTGGCCGCGCAACATCAGGCGCGCCCCGAAGGCCGCGCGGCCCACAAGGCGCTGGCCGCGGCCATGACCGATTTGCTGCACGGCCCGGCCGCCACGGCGGAGGCGATCCGCGCCAGCGACATCCTCTTTGGCGGCGGCCTGGAGGGCATCGCGGAAAGCACTTTCAACGAAATCGTCGGCGAAGTGCCGACGCGCGACTTGGAGAAATCCAAGCTGGTTGGGGCTGGCGCGCCGCTGCCCGAAATTCTGGCCGCCGCCGGCCTTTGCCCGTCAAAAGGCCAGGCGCGGAAGGACATCGAAGGAGGCGGCGTTTATGTCAACAATATCCGAGAATCCAATCCGCAGCGGCTTCTCACGGCGGCCGATTTGCTCTTTGGCAAACATCTGTTGTTGCGCAAAGGCAAGCGGAACTACACCGTCATGTCCGTCAAACCATAGAATATGAGACTCCACGACCCCGCTTCGGTTTTGCTGGGCCTTCTGCTGGCCGTGCCGGCCGGCGCGCAAGCCCAACAGGAACTGGTCTTCGCCGGCTCCGGCAAAAAGAACATTGAAGCCTTCCGCCTCGACTTGGCGACGGGCGCTCTGACGCCCATCGGCCTGGCGGCGGAAATCGAGCATCCCTCCTTTTTGGCCTTGGCCCCGAACCATCGGGTTCTTTACGCCATCAGCGAGGGGCGGAACGCGGCGGCCAGCACCCTCAGCGCGTTTGCCATTGACGCGGCGTCCGGCAAGCTGGCGTTGTTGAACCAGCAACCCGCCGGAGGGGCCGGGCCGTGTTACGTGGAAGTGGATGCCGCCGGGAAGAACGCCCTGATCGCCAATTACAACAGCGGCAGTTTCGCCGTCTTTCCACTGGCCGGCAACGGCGGCCTGCAACCCATGTCGGCCTTCATGCAGGACCAGGGATCCAGCGTCAACCCCAGCCGGCAAAAGGGGCCGCACGGGCATTGCCTGGTGGCCGGGCCGGGGGACAAATTCGCCTTTGGCTGTGACTTGGGGTTGGACAAGGTGATGATCTTCAAATTCGACCCCGGCCACGGGACGCTGGTTCCCAGCCAGCCGCCCTTTGCCCAAGTCAAGCCTGGCGCGGGGCCGCGGCACATTGCTTTTCACCCCAATGGCCGATGGGCCTTCGTCATCAACGAAATGGGATCCACTCTCACCGTCTTCGCTTGCGACGCCTCCGCCGGGGCGTTGCGGGAAGTCCAAACCATCTCGACGCTGCCCCCGGGTTTTTCCGGCCAGAACACCGGCGCGGAAGTGGCGGCGCATCCGTCCGGGAAATTTGTCTATGGCTCCAACCGGGGCGATGACAGCATCGCGGTGTTTGGCTGCGACGCGGCCAGCGGGCGGCTGGCGTTCCTCCAGCGCGTCCCGACGGGCGGCAAAACGCCGCGGCAATTCGAGATTGATCCGACCGGCCGCTACTTGCTGGCGGCCAACCAGGACTCAAACACCATCGTTGTCTTTCGCATTGACGCCGCCAGCGGCCAACTGCAACCGGCGGGCAGCCAGGCGCCAAGCGACAACCCGATGTGCGTGCGGTGCCTGCCGGCTCCCTAGACCCGGAAATGCAGCGGACTGGCCTGCGGCAATTCGTGCGCGCAGGGCTGGTTGATGGGCGCGTCTGGCGTGAGGGCGTTGGTCTGCGCCAGCGAGTTAGCCAGCAGAAAGGCTTCGACTTCCTCCCCGCTCACGTCCGCCAGCATCCGGCCGTTGACTTCGACGCACGGACTGAGCATCTGGCCGCTCTTTTCGATCATTTCCTGGCGTTGGTCCGGGTCGTTGATGATGTCCCGGTCTTCAAAGGGCAGGTTGTATTTGCGCAGGACGGCGCGCACACCCTGGCTCCAACCGCAGGTGGGTTTCAAGTAGGCAACAATTTTTGGCTTATCCATAACAATTTAAGGTAAGCCAAAGATGCCACATCCGCAACTCCTGGCAAGCCGCAAAATGTTCCGAACCGTGCGGCGGGACAAGCCGGCCTGGGCGCAAGCCGGCTTGAGGTGAGGCATCCTCAATCCCGCTTGTAGCCGGGTGGCAGTTCGTCGCCGGGCATGGGCGGGACATTGGGCACCTTGGCCATGATGCGGTCGAAGGCGGCGTAATCAGCGCGTTGAGCGCGCGAGGCGATGGATTCAGTTTTTCGCCAGGCGGAAACTTGAGAGGCCAATGCGATGGCCACCAACTGGTCCACGGTTGTTCGCTCCTGCTCGGCCAAATCCAACATCTGTTTCATCAAGGAATCGGGAATTTGCGCATTTAAAGTCGTCATAATTCACTGTTCACTCCGTAATAATAGCAGAAAATCCATCGGGCGCAAAACGCTAATCCCAAGTTTCATCGATCCAACAGATCAGGAATTATGCTTGCTCCAGACGTTTTGGCTCCTGTAAATTCACGGCTTTGTCAGCGGCGTCGTGGAAGCGCCGGGCAAGCCACATACAATAAATACCAGGTTTTTTCGCAGATGCGCGGAGATGTAAGAGAAGAAAAAAAGGAAAAATGACGACCATGATGAGATCCTTGCGTTTGGCCATAGCCTCCGTCCTGCTTGCCTGTGCGGCCGCCGCCCATGCCCAAACAAGCGCAGCCCAAACCAATGGCGCCACCACCACCAACGTCGTGACCACCACCAACGGCGCCACCGTCACCACCACCATAACAATCACCACCACCACCATTAGGACCAACGCCATCCCCCTCGCCAATGCCGGCGCCACCACCAACGCCACCGTCACCACCAACGCCACCGTCACCACCAACGCCCTCGCCAAGGCCGGCGCCAACACGAACGCCGCCCCGATGCCGGCCAAAGCCGCCACTCCCACCAACGGCTGGCAGACCACCATCGCCGTCGGTGTGAGCATCGCCCGCGGCAATACCGATAACACCCTGGCATCCATCACGGCCATGACGGAGAAAAAATGGCTCAAGAATGATCTCCTCTTCGGAGGCGACGGCCGCTACGGAGAGACCCGGACGCCGAACACACCGAAAGAGACGGAAAACGCCGAAACCCTCCACGGCTTTTCCCAGTACAACCGCATGCTCGGCAGCGGTTTTTACGATTACCTGCGGGCGGATGGATTTCATGACGGCATCGCGGACATTAAATACCGCCTGACGCTGTCCCCCGGCATTGGCTACTACTTCGTCACCAACAAGACCTGGGATTTCTGCGCGGAAGCCGGGCCGGGTTACATTAAAGAGCAACTGGATGGCCGGTCGGAGAATTTCTCCATCATGCGCATGGCGGAGAAGGCGCATTACAACATCAGCCCGATTGCCAAGGCGTGGGAGACCGTCGAGCTCCTGCCGCAATTGGATCGTTTCGACAACTACGTCATCAATTTTGAAGCGGGCATAGACGCCGCCCTGACCAAGGACAAGAAGCTGAGTTTGCGCACGGTGCTCAAGGACAGTTACAACAACGAACCCGCCGCCGGCAGGCTCAAGAACGATCTCCAAATCATCACCGGCCTGGCCTTCAAGTTCTGAGCGGCGCCATGCCCCATTCCGCTCCAACCCATCACTGGCGTTTCTTCCGCGCGGGCGGCTTTGACCAGGTCAAACTGGAAACGGGCGCCGACTTGATGAGTCTGGAGCAATTGGACCAAAAGTTGTGGGTCGCGCTGGCCTGCCCCATCGCCAGCGTGGCCTTTGATCCCAAAACGACCGCCTTGATTGACAGCGATCACGACGGGCGCATTCGCGCGCCCGAATTGATCGCCGCCGTCAAGTGGGCAGGCGGGTTGCTGAAAAATCCCGACCTTCTGATCAAAGGCGGCGATTCCGTTCCGCTGGCGGCGATCAACGACGCCACGCCGGAAGGCGCGGCCATCCTGGCCGCGGCCAAACACGTCCTGGCCCAGCTTGGGCGCCCGGCCTCCGAGACTGTTTCCCTGGCCGACGCCGCCGACGCCGGGGCGCTTTTTGCCAATACTCTTTTCAACGGCGACGGCGTCATCCTCCCGGAATCGGCCGGGGAGCCGGCAACCAAAGCGGTCATCCAGGACATCGCCGCTTGCATGGGCGCCGTGCCCGACCGTTCCGGCAAGCCCGGCATTGACCAGGCCAAGGTGGACGCGTTTTTCGCCGAATGCGCGGCCTTCGACGCCTGGTGGAAGACCGCGGAAAAAGACGCCGCAGTCATTCTGCCCTTGGGCGAAAAAACATCCGCGGCGGCGGCGGCGATGAAAGCGGTTCGGACCAAAGTGGATGATTATTTTGGCCGCTGCCGCCTGGCCGCCTTTGACAGCCGCGCCGCCGCTGTGCTCCATCGCAAGGAAGAGGATTACGCGGCCATCGTGTCCAGGGACATCAGCATCAACGTCAGCGAACTGGCGGGCTTTCCGCTGGCGCTGGCGGCGGCCGGCAGACCGCTGCCGTTGGCGGGCGCGGTCAATCCCGCCTATGCCGCGGCCCTGGGCGCCTTGCGGGAGGAGGCCGTCAAGCCGCTGCTGGGGGATACATTAGAATTGACAGAGGCCGGCTGGGCCGCCGTGCAGGCGCGGCTGGCCCCGTTCGAGGCCTGGCAGGCCGCCCCGGCGGGCGCGGCGGCCGGGAAACTGGGCCTGGCCCGCGTCCGCCAATGGCTGGCCGGTTCGGCGCGGCGGGACGTTGAGGCGCTGCTGGCCCGCGACAAGGCTTGCGAGCGCCAGGCCGGGGCCATCGCCGGCGTGGAGAAGCTCATCCGGCACGTGCGCGACCTGCATTTGCTGTGCATCAATTTTGTCAACTTTAAGAATCTCTATGCCGGCGACACTCCCGCCCTTTTCCAGGCGGGCGTGCTTTATCTGGACCAGCGTTCGTGTCATTTGTGCCTGACAGTGGATGACGCGGCCCGGCATTCGGTGATGGCGGGCCTGGCGGGGGCGTTTTTGGCCTACGCCGATTGCACGCGCAAAGGCACGGGCGAGAAGTTGAGCATCGTGGCCATTTTCTCGCAAGGGGACGACGAGAACGTGATGGTGGGCCGCAATGGAATATTCTACGACCGCCAAGGACGGGATTACGACGCGACCATCACGAAGATTCTGCCCAACCCGATCAGCCTGCGGGAGGCCTTTTGGTCGCCTTACAAAAAGGTCGTTCGCCTGATTGAAGAACAGGTGTCCAAACGCGCTTCGGCCGGCGAGGCCGCCGCCCAGGCGTCATCGGCCCAGGGCGTCCAGAACGCCGCGCCGCCCAAGCCCAAGTTCGACCCCAGTGTGGTGGCGTTGATCAGCGTGGCGGCCGGCAGTCTGGCGGTGGCCTTCACGACTTTTCTGGCCTACCTGGAGAAAATCGCGGCGTGGCAGCTTCCGTTGTATCTCCTGGGCATCATGCTCCTGGTTTCCGGGCCGTCGGTCTTGCTGGCCTTCATCAAGCTGCGCCGGCGTAATCTCGGCCCGATTCTCGACGCCAACGGGTGGGCCATCAACACTTCGGCCCGCATCAATGTGCCCTTCGGAACCCGGCTGACCGACATTGCCCAACTGCCGCCGGGGTCAACGATTGACATCCACGATTATTACGCCGAAAAATTGGCCGTGTGGCCCAAGGTTCTGGCGTTGGCGCTGCTGCTGGCCTGGTTGTTTCTGATCGTCTGGGACGTGGGCATCCTCTACTCCCTGACCAAGGACTGGAAGTGGGGGCCATTGGGCAAACCGCCCGCCGCGCAAGAGGAGGAAAAAGACAAGGCCAAGCCGTCATCCTGGCAACCGACCAACACCACCAGATAATGCCAAATGCTGAATGCCAAATGCTGAATTCCGTCCCGCCGTTTTTGGCAATTCCTTCCCAAGTTTTAGCCTTCAGCCTTCAGCCTTTATTTGCCCCTTGCGCGCCGCGGTCAATTTGACCAGCATTGCGGCATGACCGCCAAAGTGACAAAGGAAAAAGTTGCGATGAAAGCCAGGCTCAAACCCGCCAAAGTTTCCGCCAAACACCCGCTGCCCGCGGTCGCGGCGCCATCCGTCGTTCCAATCAAGCAGCGCCGGCTGAACTTCGGACACCGATGGGATTACACGCCGGCGCCGGAAACCGTGCCGGTCAAGATTGACCCGCGGCACGAATTGTTTATTGACGGCAAATTCACCGCCCCGCATTCCGGCCGCTACTTCGATTCCATCAATCCGGCCACCGAAGCCAAGCTGTGCGAGATCGCCCACGGCGACGAACAGGACGTGGACACGGCGGTCAAGGCGGCGCGGCGGGCCTTTGAAACGATTTGGGGCCGGATGCCGGGCCGGGAGCGGGGGAAATACCTGTACCGGGTGGCGCGCCTCTTGCAGGAAAAGGCGCGCGAACTGGCTATTCTGGAGAGCATGGACGGCGGCAAGCCCATCAAGGAAAGCCGCGATTTCGACCTGCCGATGGCGGCCGCGCATTTCTTTTACCATGCCGGCTGGGCGGACAAATTGGCGTACGCCTTCCCCGGCAAGACCGCGCGGCCGCTGGGCGTGGCGGGGCAGATCATCCCGTGGAATTTTCCATTGTTGATGGCCGCGTGGAAGATCGCCCCCGCGCTGGCCTGCGGCAACACGGTCGTGCTCAAGCCCTCCAAATCCACCAGCATCACCGCCTTGCGCCTGGCGCGGATTTTCCAGGAGGCCGGCCTGCCCGGGGGCGTGGTCAATATCGTGACCGGCGACGCCGCGACGGGGACGGCGCTCTACCGGCACCCGGATGTCAACAAGATAGCGTTCACCGGCTCAACGGACATCGGCAAGATCATCGCCAGGGACTGCGCCGGGACGGGCAAGAGGCTGACGCTGGAATTGGGCGGCAAGGCGGCCAACATCATCCTGGAGGACGCGCCCCTGGACCAGGCGGTGGAAGGGATTGTGTCCGGCATTTATTTCAACCAGGGCCACGTTTGCTGCGCGGGTTCGCGGCTGTTGGTGCAGGAGGGCATTTACGGGGTTGTCGTCAAGAAATTGCGCAACCGCATCCAGACCTTGCGGGTGGGCGATCCGCTGGACAAGAACACCGACGTGGGGGCGATCAATTCCAGCGCGCAACTGGAGAAGATTCGGGAATTGGTGCGCTACGGCCAGGAGGAAGGAGCGGAGGTCGAACAATCCGCCTGCGCGCTGCCGTCCAAGGGCTACTGGTTCCCGCCGACCTTCCTGACCAACGTCACCATGTCGCATCGCGTGGCGCGCGAGGAGATATTCGGGCCGGTCTTGAGCGTGATGACGTTCCGCACGCCGGAGGAGGCGCTGGAGCGGGCCAACAACACGCCCTACGGCCTGAGCGCCGGAGTGTGGACCGACAAGGGCAGCAAGATTTTCAAGATGGTCAACAAGCTGCGCGCCGGCGTCGTCTGGGCCAACAGCTACAACAAATTCGATCCCGCCAGCCCCTTCGGCGGCTACAAGGAAAGCGGCTTCGGACGGGAAGGCGGCCTGCAAGGATTGGCGGCTTACGCGCAATTGAGTTGACAACATGCATTCCTCTGACAATTATTCCCCTGACAATATTTTTCCGGTTCCTTCGGCGCCAAGTCTTTTGACTCAAAGCCATTACAAAAGCCGGGCCTTATCGTCCTTTTATTCGGGCCAGACCCAGTAATCGAAATGGAACATGATGACCCCGATCAAAAATGTGTTCCCGGGCAGGTTTCCGCCATGACAAAAGCAAAAAACGGAGTCCAGAAGTTGAGCACATCCGAACTCCGCCCAACCCGCACACGCGGATTGGTGAGACACGCAGTGACATTGTACCTTCTGCGAGATAGGCCTGCCACTTAGGCAGTTCCTTGCCGAACCGGGAATTTCCTTGGTACCAGCTTGGTCCACGCGACAGGTGCCTCCTCATCCGGCGTGGTGACGGAGAGCACTTCACGCAGTTTGACGACAACATGGCCCATCGCTTCCAGTGAAAAGGCAGCGTCGTCCGGCACGTCAATCTCGCCGCGGTAGTCCTCGTAGTACGCAAGGCACTCATAGACTTGGGCGCGCGTGATGTTCGGGAAGCTGCGACTGACAACGGTGTCCACAGTTTCTCCGTTCTGGAACGGCGTAATCACTAACTGAAGAAAGCCGGCCTGAAGGGCCAGTCGGGGGAAAGGGAGTTCCGCCGGCGAGACGCCGGCGGGTGCGACCGGGACGGTCGCGCTCCTTCTTACATCTGCTCGGTGGTTTCGATGCCGAGGGCGTCGAGTCCTTGCTTGAGGACGCGGGAAGTCACGTCGCATAAGGCCAGACGCGTGGCGCGGGTGGCGCCTTCGGCTTTGAGCACCGGACAATTCTCGTAGAAACGGGCGAAGTGCCCGGCCAGTTCGTAGAGGTAGCCGCACAAATAATTCGGACGGTATTCTTCCGCCACCGCGTCCAGCGTCAATCCAAAGTTGAGCAGATGCCGCGCCAGGGCCAGTTCTTCCGGCGCGGCCAGGACGAATTCGCCGGGGCCGCCCGCGGCGGTTTCGCCCTCCTTGCGGAAAATGCTCCGTATGCGGGTGTAGGCATAAAGAAGGTACGGGGCGGTGTTGCCTTGCAAGGCCAGCATCCGGTCCCAGCTAAAGACGTAATCGCTCTGACGATTCTGCGCCAGGTCCGCGTATTTGATGGCGCCCAGGCCCACCACGCGGGCGATCTCGCGTCGTTGCGCCTCGTCCAGATCGGGGTTTTTCTCCGAGACCACTTTCCAGGCCCGTTCTTGCGCTTCGTCCAGCAGGTCCTCCAGGCGCACGGTGTCGCCGGAGCGGGTTTTGAAGGGCTTGCCGTCCTCGCCCAGGACGGAGCCGAACCAGACGTGGGCCAGTTTGACGGCGGCTTCCGGATGCCAGCGGCGGAAGACGGCGAAGATTTGCTGGAAATGCAGTTGCTGCGGGCCGCCTGTCACATAAATGATTTCGTTGGGGCGCGCGCTCCAGGCGCCGCCCTGCCAGCGGAACAGCAGGGTGGCCAGGTCGGTCGTGGTGTAATTGAAACCGCCGTCGCTCTTGCGCACCAGGGCGGGATGATCCTTCAATTCGGGAATGTCGTCAAAGCGCACGATCATGGCGCCTTCGCTCTCGCGGGCCAGGCCGCGTTGGGCCAGTTCCTCCACCAGTGGTTTGAGCGCGGGGTTGTAATAACTCTCCCCAAAAGTGTAATCGAACCGCACCCCCAGCCGGGCATAGACCCTTTCAAATTGCGTTTGGGACAAGGCGATCATCTGCCGCCAGAGGCGCAGGTTTTCCTCATTGCCGGCCTGCAATTGGACCAGTTCCTGGCGCGCCTTTTCCAGCACCTGGGGATCGCGCTCGCACTGCGCGTTGACCAGCTTGTAGAGGCGTTCCATTTCGGCGATGGGGTCGGCCTGCAAATGCGCCGGGTCCAGGCACGACTTCCAGCCCACCAGCAATTTGCCAAACTGCGTCCCCCAGTCGCCGAGATGGTTGTCGGTGATGACGTGATGGCCGAGCAACCGGAGAATCCGCGCCAGGGCATCCCCCAGAATGGTCGAGCGAATATGGCCGACGTGCATCGGCTTGGCGACGTTGGGCGAGCTGAAATCAATAATCACGCAGCGCGGCTCGGAGGATTTCTGGAAAAACAAATGACGCCCGCCGGCCGCCTCGCGCAAGGCCAGGGCCAGGGCGGAAGGCTTGAGGCGGAAATTGAGGAAACCGGCGCCCGCCACTTCCACCGGCTGGCACCACGGCGCCAGGTCCAATTTGGCCGCCACCGCCGCCGCCAACTGGCGCGGGTTGATTTTCCGCGCCTTGGCCAGCGCCATCAGCGCGTTGCTTTGGTAATCGCCAAATTTGGGATCAGGGCATGGGCGCAGGCGGATGGCGTCGGCCCCGGCATCGGGCAAGACCGTCAGGACGGCTTGCCGCAACTTTTGTTCGAGGATGGAATGGAGCACGGTCGAAAGCGGGCCGGGGCGCGGCTATTTTGGCGCGGAGTACTTTTTGATGATTTCGTACATGGTGGCCACGTCGGGGGCTTGTTCCAGTTCCTGGCGGAATTCCTTGACGTGGAGCAGTTTGGCAATGCTGGCCAACGTATGAAGATGCTTTTGGAACTGGCCCTGCGGCACCAGAAAAAGCACGACTAGGTTGACGGGCTGATTGTCCAGCGCGTCGAACTCGATGCCTTTCTTGGAGCGGCCCAGGGCGCCGACGACTTCTTTGATCAGGTCCGTCGAGGCATGGGGGATGCCGATGCCGAAGCCGATGCCGGTGCTCATGGAGGATTCGCGCTTCTTGACCACGGCCACGATGGCGTCGCGATCCTCGGCCCGGATTTTTCCGGTGGTGACCAGCCGTTGCACCAATTCATCAATGGCCTCCCAGCGATTGGCCGATGTCAGATCGGGGAGGATCGTCTCCAATGTCAAAATGTCGCCCAGATTCATAGAATGCGCCCCCATTTCGCCTGAACGGCCGCCAGTTTACAAGAGGAATCTCCCATCTTGCTTTTGCGGGGCGGCGTGACAAGACTGCGCCGGTCATCAGCCTATTCGATATATGTCGTGTTGCCATGGATAGAAGATTCGAATGAAAACTATAGCCATCGTTGGGGGCGGATTCAGCGGGGGCATCACCGCCATCAATCTGGCCAGATTAAGCTCTGTGCCGCTGCGCATCACTGTCATCAACAAAGGCCGCTTCCCCTGCCGGGGCATTGCCTACGGCACGCGCAACGCCAGCCATCTGCTCAATGTCGCGGCGCGCAACATGTCGGCCCTGGCCGATCAGCCCAATCATTTTGTCGAGTGGCTCGGCACCCGCTCGGAATATCTGGAGGAACCGCTCCCTTCTCTCCGGGAAAAGTTTGTGCCCCGCCGGGTGTACGGGGATTATCTCCAAAGCCTGTTCCAATGGTATTCGGCCATCCTCGCTGGCGAGAGAAATATGCGGCTCGACTTCGTCCACGACGAAGCCAGGGACATTATCCTGGAGGATTCGTGCGCGCAGCTCGCCCTGATGGGAGGCCCGGTGATCAGGGCGGACAAGGTTGTTCTGGCCGTGGGGAACCAGACGCCGGAGCATTTTCGCCTGCCCGGCTTGGAGGCCGGCAGCCCGAAGTACATCGGAAACCCCTGGATGGGATGGGAGGAAAAATTGCCGTCCAAGGATCAGACTGTTCTGCTCATCGGCACCGGCCTGACCATGGTGGACGCTTTTCTGACGTTGCAGGATTATGGATGGCGCGGAAAGATGATGGCCGTCTCGCGTCACGGGCTTTTGCCGCTGTCTCATTTTAAGGGCTTTGAATATCCGGACTATATGGATGAGAAAGGCGCCCTTGGATTGCGGAAGGCCTTTTCCATTTTCAAACAGCATTACCGCGAAGCCCAGGCCCGGCATCTCAACCCGGCCATTTTGGTGGACAAGCTGCGCCCGCACACGCAACGCCTCTGGCAGGGTTTTTCCCTGTTCGAGAAGAGGCAATTCAACCGCCATTTCCGCACGCCTTGGAGCGTGATGCGGCACCGCATTGCCCCGGAGATTCACCGGCAATTGAGCGAGGCCATCGCCGGGGAGCGGCTCCAGATCATCAAGGGAAAATTGTGTCAATGCGAGGAATCCAACGGCGCCATGAGGATTTGGGTCGAGAGCCACGGTGTCAAGCGCGTGATCGAAGCCGGCGCCCTGATCAACTGCACCGGGCCGCGGGAAAAATACGTTCCGTCGGAATCGGCCTTGTTCAACAACCTTTTCTCCCGCGGCCTGATTCAGCCTGACGAGATGAACATGGGCATCAAGGCCGGCCCGGATTTTTCGGTGGTGGATCGGCAGGGCCGGGACTCGAAGATACTGCTTGTCCTGGGCGGGGCCTTGAAGGGGACGTTATGGGAATCGCTGGCGGTGCCGGAACTCCGGTCGCAGGCCTTTCGTCTGGCGGAAACCATCGCCGGGCAACTGGCGGAAAGCATGGCCGCAAGAAGCCCCATCTCGGAAGTGATGGAAGACGTGCTGGAGTATTCTATTTGACCGATCGGTCATGGCTCCGTGTCCGCCTGTTGCAGGACCGAGAGGATCAAGCTGAAGGCGCTGGCCGGATCGGTGTTGTCGCCCAGGTCCACGTCAAAACAGCCGCCGGTGTTGGGCCGGGCGGCGGCGTGGCCGTCGGCAAAGAGGATGTTGGCGTAAAGTTGCTGGTGATGGGTGCTGGGCAGCACGTTGTAGATCGCCAGCGCGGGCGAACAAAGAAATTCGGTGTCCAGGGCCAGGGCGCGGATGGGCAGGCCGTTGTTGTTGGCGCCCAGGTTGTCCAGCTTGACGTGGGCGGGCACGAAAGGACTGGCGGCGTTATCGAACAGCGCCGTATTGCCCGCGTGGCGGTAATAGTAACTGCACTGGGCCTGGCCAAGGCCGGCTTGGGCCAATTGGGCCTCGGTGTTAATATATTGATCGCTGCCGGGACAGAACAGAACCTTGGGCTGGCTGGCCAGATAAGATTGCAACAACAAGCCCAGCGCCACCGGAGCGCCGCCGCTGAGGGAAATCAAACTGGTGGGCGCGCCGGTGGAGGGATAAAAATCGAACGCGCTGGTGAACGGCGGAGCTTTGGGACCGTAGGGAATGTCCCCGGAGTAATCGTCGGCATAGGCGCGGATGGCCAGGCCGATTTGCCTCAGATTGGACGCGCAGGAAGTGCGCTTGCTTCGCTCCTTGGCGGAGGCCAGGGCGGGCAGCAGCAGTGCCGCCAGGATCGCCACCACGGCCACGACCACCAGCAACTCGACCAGCGTGAAACCTCGAGAGCGCGATGATCCGGCCGGATTTGGCATGGGGCGTTCCTCCGTCACGGCGACGGACGCGCCACGTAAAACCGCTGCCCCAGTCCCGTGGCCGAATCCACAAAGGGCAGGTTGCCCGTGAGATTGGTGAGGGTGGCCAGGCTGGTCCAGTTGGCGGCCGGCAGGCTGAGATTGGTGGCAGCCAGAATCTGAAGGACGGTGTTCGGCTCGCTTTGCACGGTAAATTGCATCTGGCCGTTGGTCAGGGCCGGGTTGATCAGGTTCAAGGGGGTCGTTTCCACCAAAGTCACGTTGCCCATGTCCCAATAGCCACCCCACGCTTCGGGGTTGTTCGGATCGGGGGTGGCCAGCAATTGAATGCCGATGTTCTGTCCGGCCCAGGGATCGGTCGCTTTGACGGCAGGCGATTGCACCTCAAAGTCAACCAAGTGCGTGTCGGTGGGGAAGTTGTCTTGCGTGTTCGTCACGGTGGTCTGCGCGACGGTGACCATGTTGGTGCCGTCAAGGTAATAAAGGCTCAGTTGGAACGTGGAACCCGCCGCCATGTCCCCCCCGCCGCCGATCAGGCCGGCGGTCAGGGTGTAGGTCTTGCCAATGTCGAACGTGGCGCCAAGGTCCTGAAAGATCGCAACCTGGGGAAGGGCGAACATGAACGCTGCTTGCACGCCGTCGCAATTGTCTATGTACGAACTGTTGGTGGCGGTGCTGTTGGTGAAATTGGGAAGGTTGTAAAAGGTGCCCACCAAATCGGACCACGGCGAGCCGCCAAAATAGGCCGGATCATACCAGCTTGGCTGGGCCGATTCCTGCCAATCTTCCAAAACCGGGGCGGCGTAAGGGGAGTTGGTGCCAATATCCGGCGAGGCAAAGTCATAATTGGGCACGTAAAGGACGCCGGCGCGCGACGCCCCCGCCAGCGCCAGCATGGCGGCCAGTCCCAGTGTCATGCATGTCAAATGTCCAGGCAAGCGAGCTTGCCGGTGGGTGAAAGTAATTTTGGACTCCTCTGTTTTCATGGATTCAATGATACTCCGCATTTTTCTCGTTCTGATTTCAACAACGCCGGTCTTTTAGCAGCTTTAATTTGCCGCGAAAATGAAAAACCGCAAGGCGACGGCCTTTTGCGCCGCTACGCCAGGACGAAATTGCATTGCCACACATGCGCGATATTGCATGTATGGCGCAATGAGCGCAATCGGATTTTTCCATGCACTGCGCAACTCTTGCGCAGGTGTGAGCAACATCTGCGCGCATAAAAGGGGCATTTCTCGGCAATAATCCGCGTCGTGCGTTGTAAATCAATGACTTGCGAATTTGGCCCGTCAGTTGCTCATTATTTGCCGACGTCAAAGTTTTCGGACCGCAATTGTGCGTCTCCGAAAAAGGTTAACCTAAACTTGAAAGAACAATATGAATATATTAAAGAAAGCTCTGTTAGCCGGCGGCTGTGCTGCTGTCCTGGCTTTGGGAACAAACACAGTCACGGCCCAACCGCAAGGAGGAGGGCGCGGGAACTTCGATCCAGCCCAAATGAAACAACAGAGAATGGATGGCTACCGCGAATCGCTGGAAATCAAGGACGACGCGGAATGGAACGCCATCCAACCCAAAATAAGCAAGGTCTATGATGCCGGCCGCGATGTCATGGCCAGCGTGATGCGTGGCATGAGACCCCCGCGCCGCAATAATGGCGGCGACGATAACGGCGGCGGACAGCGGCGCCAGCGCGGCGGCGGTTTCTTTGGCGCACCCAGCCCGGCGGCGGAAGCCTTGCAGAAGGCCGTTGATGACAAAGCCCCGACGGCGGAGGTCAAGACCAAGCTCAAGGCCGTGCAGGATGAAACCAAAGCCAATCAGGCCAAATTGGCCGCGGCCCAGGAAGATTTGCGCTCGGTGCTGACGCCCCGCCAGGAGGCCATCGCCACCTTGCAAGGTCTTTTGCAATAAACCGCCCCTCGCGGCGTCTATTGTTCTGTAGCGGTGTTTCCATCACGCCGCTACAGGTGACAAATGTTATGAACGAAACAAAAACAGCAGAGAGTCCGGCCATCCATTTGCTCGACCAGATGGTCGCCGCCCGGCAATTGTCCGCCACCGACGCTTCCATCCTCAGCCAGCAAACGCGCGCCGGGGCGCAAAAACCCCTCCAGACCGAGGAAGATGTCCTGCGCTGGCTGGCCAAGGAATACGGCCTGGGGTTCAGCACGCTGGAAAACGTCCAGCCGGACCGCGAATTGCTCTCGCTGTTTCCCGCGCGCGTGCTGCTCAAGGAGGAATTGCTTCCGTTGCAACGCGTCAACGGCGTGGTGGAAGTAGCCACCAGCCGCCTCTTTGCCACGCAGGGTCTGGACACCCTCAAGACCATGACCGGCCTCAAGGTCAAGCCCGTCCTGGCTCCCGTCGAGGCCATCCGGCGCGAAATGAAAACCCACCTGGGCGTCGGGGCCGATACGATTGACACTTTGGACGACGTGGCGCCGCTGCAAGTGGTGGATGAAAGCGGCGAGGAGGACACCAACCTGGAGAACGCGGCCGAGGACGCCTCCATCATCAAATTTGTCAATCAGGTGCTCACGGACGCCATCGAACTGCGCGCCTCGGATATTCACCTGGAACCGTTCGAGGACGAACTGCGCATCCGCTACCGCGTGGACGGAGTGTTGCAGGAGATTCCGGTGCCGGCGCAGATCAAGCGTTTTCAGCCGGCCATTGTTTCCCGCATCAAAATTTTGAGCCATTTGAACATCGCGGAAAAACGCCTGCCCCAGGACGGACGCATCAAAATCCGCCTGGCCAACAATGAGGTGGACATTCGCGTCTCGATCATCCCGATGCTGCACGGGGAGGCGATGGTCTTGCGGTTGCTGCGGCAAAAGGCGACCCTGCTGGGGGTGGAGCAATTGGGCATGGCGCCCGAAGTGCTCAAATCCTTTCAGCGCGTGCTGGAACTGCCGCACGGCATTATCCTGGTCACCGGCCCGACCGGCAGCGGCAAGACTTCGACGCTTTACACCGCGCTGGCCGCCATCAATGACGACGTGCGCAAGATCATCACCATTGAAGACCCCATTGAATATCAGATGCGGGGCGTCAATCAAATTCAAGTTTCGGAGAAGGCGGGGCTGACCTTTGCCCGCGGTTTGCGCTCGATCTTGCGGCACGATCCCGACGTGATCCTGGTGGGCGAAATCCGCGACCAGGAAACGGCGCAGATCGCCGTGCAGGCCTCGCTGACCGGCCACCTGGTTTTCTCCACCCTCCACACCAACGACGCCCCTGGCGCCCTCACGCGGCTGGTGGATATGAACGTCGAGCCGTACCTGGTGGCCTCCTCCCTGGAAGCGGTGCTGGCGCAACGCCTGGTGCGCGTGCTGTGCCCGGATTGCAAAACAGAGGACACTTCGGCGGCCACCGCCACGCTCAAAGAGCAGGTGGGCATTCCGCCGATGGTCAAAGTTTATCGCGCCGTCGGCTGCCCGTCCTGCCGCAACACCGGTTATCATGGCCGGCACGCTATTTTTGAATGGATGGACCTGACCAACGAAATCCGCCAAATGGTTTTGAAAAATGCTTCCAGCGGCGAAATCCGCGACGTGGCCGTGCGCAACGGCATGCACAGCCTCAGCGACGACGGCTGGCGCCTCATCGGCATGGGCGTCACCACGCCGGAGGAAGTCATGCGCGTGGCCAAGGACCAAACGTTCGGCAACGGCAAACACGGCGGCCTTGCCCAGAACGGAACGGCCTTCATTCTGCAAAAGGACGTCAAAGCCGCCTAACATCCCATGCCCGTCTTTCAATACAGAGCGTTGCAGGCCGACGGCAAATCCGCCGAGGGGCAATTGGAGGCCGGCGGACGCCAGGAGGCCTTTCGCCAAATGGAAGAAAAGGGGCTGCGCCCCATCAGCCTGGCCGAAAAGACCGGCCCCGCCGGGCCGGAAAAAAGCGGCGCGGGCGCGACGCCCGGCGAGGCTGGCGGCTTTAAGTTTAAGTTTCAATCCAAGCGCGTCACCCCGCGCATGTTGGAGACCTTTACCCGGCTGCTCTCCAGTTTGCTGGCGGCGGGCGTGCCGTTGAGCCGCGCGCTGGTCATTCTGTGCAAGGAATCGTCCAATCCGACCGCCGCCGCCAAATGGCAGGCCATCTACGACTCGGTGGTGGACGGCGTTTCGCTGGCCGATTCCATGGCCACCATGCCCGACACCTTTCCCCGCGTTTATGTGGCGATGGTGTCGGCGGGGGAGACAGGCGGATTCCTGGACCTGGTGCTGGCGCAAATTGCCGAGTTTCAGGCGCGGGAAAAAGACCTCAAATCCAAGGTCACGGCGGCGATGCTCTATCCGGCCATCCTGCTGGTGCTGGCCATTGGCGTGTTGATCGTCCTGATGACGTTTTTCATCCCGCGCTTTCAAATGATGTTCGCGGGCTTTGGCGGGGAATTGCCACTCTTGACGCGCATGATCATTGCCGTCAGCCACTGGATTCGGTCCTACGGATTGTTCATCGCCGTCGGGCTTGCGGTCATGGTCTTCCTGGTGCGCAACTGGATCACCTCCGAGCGCGGACGGCGCGCGTGGGAGGGATTCATCATTCGCGTGCCGGTGCTGGGGCCGCTGTTGAGCCAGTTTGCCATGGCCCGGTTTTGCCGGATGCTGGGCACCCTGCTCAACTCCGGCGTGCCGCTGGTGCAGGCCCTCAACGTCGCCCGCCGCTCCATTGGCAACCAAATCCTGGTGGATGCCGTCTCCAATTCCATTGACCGCGTCAAGGAAGGCGCGCAATTGGGCGCCAGCCTGGCGGACTGCAAGAGCCTTTTCCCCAGTTCGATTCTGGAGATGATTTCCGTCGGCGAAGAAAGCGGCAAGCTGGACCAGGAACTGGTCCGCATCGCCGTCGTGACGGAAGCGGACTTGGACCGGAACCTGAAAACAGCGGTGGCGTTTATGGAGCCGTTGATGCTCTTTTTCATCGCCGCGTTTATCGGCACGATTTTTATTGGAATGATCTACCCGATCTTTTCCATGCAAGACTACATCAAGTAAAAAGAAAGGACATATATGAGAATCACATATCGCACAGCCAAAGCCCCCGCCCGCCGCGCCCAAGGCGCCTTCACGCTGGTGGAACTGCTCCTGGTGATGACCATTCTGGCCATTCTGGCCGGCATCGTCCTGCCGAAGCTCTCCGGCCGGGGTGAGGAAGCTCGCGTGGCGGCGGCCAAGACCCAGATTTCAACCCTGGGCACGGCCTTGGGCGCCTATGAAGTGGACAACGGCAACTATCCCCGCGGCCAGAGCGGATTGCAGGCCCTGATGGTCAAGCCGCGCGACGCCATGAATTGGCACGGGCCGTACATGGAGAAGGAGATTCCGCCCGATCCCTGGCAGCACCCGTACGTCTATCAATGCCCCGGACGCCACAATCCTGCCGGCTACGACCTTTACGCCACCGGCCCCGACGGCACCGTTTATGGAAACTGGACCGAAAAACAACGGTAAGGCCCCGGGCCGCGCCGCTTTCACCCTGGTCGAATTGATCCTGGTTATGACGATCATGGTGATGGTGATCAGCTTGGTTTGCCCTTCCTTGAAGGGATTCTTCCGGGGGCGCAACCTCGACAGCGAGGCGCTGCGGTTCCTGGCTTTGACGCGTTTCGGACAAAGCCGCGCCATCAACGAAGGCGTCCCGGTCGAACTCTGGGTCAACCCCAAGGCCGGCTCTTACGGGCTGGAGGCGCTGTCGGGCTACACGGAAACGCCGATCAAGCCGGAGACCTATACTCTGGACCCAACCGTGCAGATCACGCTTTCGGTTCCTTCCTCGGTCATGCTGCACTCCAATTACTGGTCGCAAGCCAAGGGACAATTCGGGGCGGTCACAAGAATTCGCTTCCAGCCCGACGGCTTTATCAGCGACGCCAGCCCGGCCAATATTTATCTGCGCCAGGCGGAGGGCCAGGTGTGGATCGCGGAAGCGCCAAGCCATTTGGAATATGACATTCAACCCGCTCCATCCTACCGCCGCTAGACGCCGCCGCTCCGGCTTCACGCTGGCCGAGGTGCTGGCGGCGTTGCTGCTGATGGCCATCGTGGTTCCGGTGGCCATGCAGGGCTTGCGCGTGGCCGGCACGGCGGGCGAGGTCGGCCAGCGCAAAATGGTGGCCGCGCGCCTCGGCAACAAAGTGCTCAACGAACTTAAAGTGACCGGCCAGTTGCAGAACTCCGGCCAGACTGGCGTCGCCCAGGACCGCGGCATAAACTACCGCTGGACTGTCAAGAATCAATCGTGGACACAGGACACCCTGAGCCAGATGACGGTGGCGACCATTACCGTCAGTTTCCTGGTGCAGGGCAAAAACTACGACGTCCGCTTGAGCACGCTGACGGCGCCCCAGCAACAGAACCTCAATTCCACCAGCACGGGAGGCCGGGGCATCTACTAATCTTATGAGCAAGATTAAGCATAGCAGCAGGCTTCGGAGCGCGTTCACGGGTGATTTTCGTGTTCTTAATCTTAATCCTAATCCTAATCTCTTCTTATCGTTCAGGAAAGAGATTAAGAGTAGGATTAAGAGTAAGAATCAAAATCGGAGCGCGTTCACGTTGATTGAATTGCTGCTGGCCGTTTCCATCATGTCCATCGTCATGGTGGCGATCAACGGCATGTTTTTCACCGCGCTGCATCTGCGCAACACGGCAGTCAATTCCATCGAGGCCAGCCTCCCGGTCGAGCAGGCCCTGGATGTCATCCAGCACGATTTGGCCAACATGATATGCTCGACCAACACCAACAGCGTTTTCATGGCCCCCTTGATCACAGCCAATCCCACCAACGCCCAGCCCAACCAGGTCGGCCCTGATTTCTACACCTCCGGCGGCGAGTTGGACGGCATGACGCCCTGGGGCTGCATGCAAAAGGTGGATTACGTGCTGGCCGCCCCCACCAACGGCTATCGCGGACCGGGCCGGGACCTCATCCGCGCCGTCACGCGCAATCTTCTCCCGATGTCCCAACCTTCGCTGCCCGACGAAAAGCACACCATTCTCTCGGGCGTCCAGTCGCTCTCGTTTCTCTATTACGACGGCACGCAATGGGATCAGAATTGGGACACGACGCAGCAGACCAACCTGCCCGTGGCCATCAAGGTGCGGATTTTTATGGCGCAGACGCAGGGCGCCTCCACGCAAAATCAGCCGCTGGAACTGGTCGTGCCGGTGGACGTGCTTTTGAACACCAACACTGTCAACAGCTTGCAATGAACACGCGCCCCGCCAAATCCAATTCACGCCGGGCCTCGGTGTTAATCATCGTCATGTGGGTGGCCTTCGGGCTGGTCAGCATTACGCTCTATTTCGCCCATGCCATGATGATGAACCTCAAGGCGGCCGACAACCGGACCGCCGGACTGGAAGCCGACCAGGCCATCGAAGGGGCCGCGCTCTACGTCAGCAACGTGCTGGCCAATCGCATCAATCCGATGATCATTCCCTCCGTGGGCAATTTCCGGGCCGAAGCGGTGCCGGTGGGCGACGCCAAGTTCTGGATCATTGGGCGTGACACCAATGACCTGCAAACCTCCTGGCAGTCCGCCACGCCGGTTTGGGGATTGGTGGATGAGGCCGGCAAGGTCAACCTCAATTACACCACCGCCTCCAACTTCCAGAACCTGCCGCAAATGACCGTCAATACGGCCGCCGCCATGTATGACTGGCGGAGCACCAACACCACCCCCAGCACCGACGGCGCGAAATCGGAAACCTATACCATGTTGCAGCCGCCCTATTACTGCAAGAACGGGCCTTTCGAGACCATGGACGAATTGCGCCTGGTCTATGGCCTGAACATGGACCTCCTTTTCGGGGAAGACGCCAATCTCAACGGCGCGCTGGACCCCAACGAAGACGACGGCCTGAAACTGCCGCCGGCCGACAACCAGAACGGCACCCTGGACCCCGGCCTGTTCGAATACGTCACCACCTGGAGCCATGATTCCACCGTCGGCAGCAACGGCATGACGCGCGTGTCGGTCGCCAATATGACCAACGTGCTGCTGTTCATTCAGACCAATTCGCCCAGCCTGTTGCAGTATTTCTCCCGCGTCAACACGGCCACCAGCGTCCTGAATTTGTATTTGCAATGCCAGAAGAACGGCATGTCCGAAACCGCCTTTCAGCAAGTCGAGCCGTTGCTGATGAACCCGACCCAGACGGGCCAGCTCAACATCAACACGGCCACCGCCACGGCCCTGGGCTGCGTGGCCGGCATTGGCAGCAACCTGGCCTCGCAAGTGCTTTCGTACCGGCAATCCAATCCCACGCAACTGCCTTCCGTCACCTGGCTCGTCACCGCCTTGGATAACAACACGACCGCCCTCGAACAGGCCGGCCCCCACATCACGGCTTATTCCTTCCAATATGCCGCCGATATTGTCGCGGTGGGCCACAACAACCGCGGCTATCGGCGGGTGCGCTTCGTTTTTGATTGCGGCAGCGGCACGCCCCTGATTCTCTATCGGCAGGACTTGACGTATCTTGGCTGGCCCTTGGGCAAGAAACTGCACGACCAACTTTTAGCCCAAACGACAAAATGATCGAGTTGTTCAAATCCAAACGCGCTTCTTCCATCCTGGGTCTGGCCCTGGACGGCAACCGGCTGGAGGCGGTGGTCCTGCGCCGCTCCAACGGCACGTTGCAGGTGCGCCAGACGCTTTCGGCCCCGCTGGCGCTCTCGCCCCTGACCGACGACGCCGAACTGGCCGGGCGCGAAATTCGCAATGCGCTTGACGCCGCCGGGATTCGCGAGCGGCGCTGCGCGGTGTGCCTGCCGCCAAGCTGGCTGCTGACCCTGCAGGTCAAGGTGCCGGAGTTGCCGGCAGCCGATCGCGCCGGCTTTCTGCAACTGGAGGCCGAGCGCGGCTTTCATTCCGGCCAGGAGGCGCTTTTCATCGTCCATTCCCTTTTCCAGGCCGGCAAGGAGCAATACGCCACCTTGATGGCCGTGCCGCGCAATAATCTTGACACCGTCGAGCGGGTCTTGCGCGCGGCCAAACTCAAGCCGGTCACCTTCGGCTTGGGCATCGGCTCCGTGCAACCCGCCGCCGGCGACACCCAGCGCGTCATCACCCTGCTGGTTCGCAGCGGCGCCATGGACCTGCAAGTCAGCGGCGGCGGCGGCATCGTCGCCTTGCGCTCCCTGGACGGCGCCATCGAGGCGCAGGGCGCCCTCAAGCGCATTTCCTCCGAACTGATGTCGCGCGAGATTCGCATCACGCTGGGCCAGTTGCCCGGCCCCCTGGCCGAAGGCCCCGGCAAAATCAGAATCGTCGGCCAGGGTGAAATGACGCGCCAATTTGTCCACGAAATCTCGCCCCGCCTGGCGGCCATGGGCCTGACGGTGGAAGCCTCCGAGAAAGCGTCCAACGCCAGTTTCGACAAGCCGCTGCCGGCGGAGCTGGCCGCCTCGCCGGCCGTCGCGCTGGCCGCCGCCTGGGTGCGGGGCGCCGACACCGCGCCGGAATTGCTCCCGCCCAAAGTGCAGCCGTGGCAGCAATGGTTCAGCAAGGGGTTGTCCACCCGCAAACTGATCTGGGCGGGCGAGGCCGCGGCCGGGGTGGTGGGCTGCCTGCTCATCGCCTTTGGCCTTCAGCAATGGCAGCTCTCCGGCCTGCGGGGCCAATGGGCCAAACTCCAGCCCAAAGTGGCCGAGTTGACCGCCATGCAGGATGAGATCAAACAGTTCCGCGACTATTACGACCAGGCCGCCCGCGACGTGGCCATCTGGGCCAAGCTGGCCGCCACGCTGCCCAGGAACGGCTCGGTCTCCCTCAAAACGCTGGAGGTGCGCGACCAGGGGGCCGTCACTTGCACCGGCGTGGCGCGGGACAACGATGCCTTTGGCCGGGTGTTCAGCGCCTTGAGCGACGACACCACCAACATCAGCAACGTGCATCCCGAAATGCGCGGGCAGAAGCCCATGCAGTTCACGCTCACTTTTCAATGGCAGGGAGGAGCCGCCAATGGAAACTAAGAAACGCGAAAAAATCCTGTTGGCCGCCACCGGCGCGGTGGCCGTGCTGTGGCTGCTCAACCTGCTGGTGGTCTCTCCTTTGATTGACAGTTGGCGCAATCGCGCCAGGGAAATCGTCCGCCTCAAAGAGCAACTCGCCAACGGCGTGTCGCTGGTCCGGCGGGAATCCACCATCCGCGACCGCTGGGACAACATGCGGGCCAACGCGCTATCCAACAACGCGACCGCGGCCGAGCGCCAGTTGTTCACCGCCTTTGACCACTGGGTCACCGCCGGCGGCGTGACCGAAGGCTCCTTCCGCCCGCAAGTGCAGGAAGGCGACACCAATTTCACCACGGTGGATTGCCGCTCCGACGTCAGCGGCAGCCTGGAAAACGTGAGGGATTTTGTCCGCGCCATGAGCAAGGACCCGCTGGCCGACAAGGTGGAATCGTTTGAATTGACCACCAAGGACGACAACGGGCGGCAATTGACGCTGGGCCTGAGCCTGAGCGGTTTGATTCTGACGGATTCCGATCCCTCGGCCGTCCCCCCCGCGCCCAGGCCGGCCGAACCGGCTCCGCCCCGGGGCGCCAACACGGAGACCAACGCCAATTTGGACCCGTTTCAAGTTATCGCGCGCAACAACATTTTTGACCAGAGCCGGACCTACCGCGACTATCCAGGCTCGCGGGCGCCGGTTCACAAGGTGGAAACGCTCACCTCCTGCGGGGCGGCTGTCTTTGACGGGCAGGGGACGGCGTTTTTTGAAGGCGCGGGCGTCAGTTCCTCCAAGTCTTACAGCCTGGGCGACTCCGTCAGCGATTTCAAGCTGGCCAGTATCACTCCCAAAACGGTCACGCTGACCAATGGCGGCAGCAACATGTTCCGTCTCCCCACCGACCGTAGTTCGAGCTTGCGCCGCGAGGACAACGGGCCTTGGCATCTTTCCGGTTACGCCGCCGTCGCGGTCACGGCGCCGGACGCCGGCACCAATGGAACTGCCGCGCCTTCTTTAAGCCCCGGTTCGGGGTCGACGGCGGACGACATCATAGCAAGACTTAAAAAGAAACGCGAACAGGAGTAAATATGAAAACACAACATCTAGCAGCCATTGTATTGGCCATGTTCACCACCGCATCGCTGGCCGCCGCAGCGGATGACGCCACCAACGCGCCGACTGACGCTACGAACGCGCCGCCCGACGTCACCAACGCGCCTGCCACCAACGCCGCGCCCGACGCGGCCAAACCGGATCAACCGGTCGCCCCCACGCCAGCCGACACCGAACCGGTGCCGACCAACGGCCTGGTGCTCAACTTCCACGACGTTCCTCTCAATGCCGTGCTGACTTACCTCAGCGCCAAGGCGGGGCTGATCATCGTCTCGGATGTCAGTTTGCAGGGCAGAGTCAGCGTGGTCGCCGCGCAACCCATCACCACCAACGACATTGTGGACCTGCTCAACGACCAATTGGGCAAGAACAATTACTCGGCCATCCTACAGGGTCGCACGCTGACCATCATGGACCAGGAGCGCGCCAAAACTTACGCCCTGACGCCGGTTAAAGTGGCCATCGAAGGGTACACCAATATCCCGATCAACGACGAAATTGTGACGGAAATTCTGCCGCTGCACACCTTGCAGGCGGCGCAATTGGTCAAAGACCTGGCCGACTTGGTCCCCCGCAGCGCCATCGTCACGGCCAACGAATCCGGCAATTCCATCATCATGACCGGCCAGCAAAAGGATGTCCGCCGCATTGACGAAATCATCAATTCCCTCGACGGCTCGGCTCTTTCCGAAGTCGAGGTCTTCCCGCTGCAATACGCCGACTCCAAGGCGGTGGCGGACGAGTTGAAGGAAGTTTTCCAGAGCGAGGATTCGGACATTACCCGCGCCAGCACGCGCAACAACTTCCGCACGCGCGGCGGCGGCGGTTTTGGGGGAGGCATGGCCGCCATGTTTGGCGGCGGTGGAGGCGGCGGGGGCGGCAACAGCGAGGCCTCGAAAAATGTGTCCACGCACGCGGTCTTCGTGGCCGACGACCAGATGAACGCGGTCATTGCCAGCGCGCCGCCGGACTACATGCGCATGATTACCAACGTCATTGCCATGCTGGACAAACCCAGCCAGGAGGTCACCATGATGCGCGTGTTCCACTTGAACCATGCCGATCCAGGGGAAATCTCCGATGAGTTGGCCACGATGTTTCCCTCCGGCAACACCAGCACCGATCAAAACAGCCGCTCCATGGGCATGAGGTTCATGCCACCCTGGATGCAGCAGCAGCCCTCGGGCAACAACAACCAAAGCCAGAGGATGAAACGAGAACTGACCGTGACGGTCGTGCCCGACCGCCGCACCCAGTCTGTCGTCGTGACCGCTTCCAAGGACATGATGGAGCAAATAGACGGAGTCATCAAAGACCTGGATCAAGGCACCCAAGGCGTGCAGCATGTCACGGCGCTGGATTTCGGCGGGGCGGACCCTGCGACGGTGGAACAAACCATGGCCGGCCTGTTCATGAGCGCCAACAGCCGCAACCAGCAGTCTTCCAGCCAGACCCAGACGCCGCTGGCCAATCGTTACACCGGCAACGCCAACCAGCAAACCACCACCGCCCAAACCACCACCACCACCGGCATGGGCTCGGCCCCTCGTTAATTTGAACCGCTCATCGCGCCATCGGAATAATATGACCATCCAAACTGTGAAACTTCTGGCCTGCCGCTGGGCGGTTTTGGCCCTGTGCGGCCTGGCTCTCCCTACGCTGGCCCAAACACGAACCGGCGGCGGAACCGGCGGCGGCGGGGGAGGCGGCGGCGGCGGAACAGGCGGCGGCGCGGCCCGCACCGGCGGCGGCGCGGCCAGCGCCTCCACCACTTCCACCATTGACCGCCCCGGCAACGGCCAGGTCGGCTCGGCCAACTTTTACGTGGATAAAGACACCGGCCAGGTATTCGTCATCGCCGACGATGCGACTACCGCCTACGTCAGCCAGGTCATTTCCAATCTGGCCAAGCCCAAACCGCAAGTGTTGATCAAGGTCGTTTTCCTGGAAGTGGATTATAACAAGGGCGTGGACATCGGCGTCGAAGGCACCGTGACCAAGAACCTCCACGTCGGCTTGACCAACACCGCTTCCAGCTTGTTCGGTCTGGCCCAGCAAGGCAACACGGCCACTGCGGGCATCACCACCTTGCCGGGCGCGGGCATGTACAGCATCGTCGGCGACGATTTCTCCGCCACCTTGCGCGCCATTGAGGAAATAGGCAATGTTCAGGTCCTTTCGCGTCCCACCATCCTGGCCCGCAATAATCAGATGGCGACCATTCAGGTTGGCTACCAGATTCCACTCCCCACCGGCATTATCGCTGGCACGGTCAATTCCGGCACGCAAACCGTCATCACCTACACTCCCGTCGGAATCATTCTCAACGTCACGCCCAACATCACCGTCGACGGCATGGTCGAAATGATCGTGGCGCCTCAAATATCCTCGGTGGATTCGTCTCTCGGCCAGGAAATCGGCACCACCACCAACGGGCCTATCGTGGCGCCGGCCATTGCCATCGAGTCCGCCAACACGGTGGTGGTGACGCCCGACGGCCAGACGGTCGTCATTGGCGGCTTGATGAAAAACAGCAAATCCACCACCGACAGCAAAATCCCGCTCTTGGGCGACATTCCAGGGCTGGGCAAATTGTTCCATCACAAAGTCTCGTCCAACGTCAAGCAGGAACTGATTATTTTATTGACGCCCTACGTGGTGCGCACGCCGACCGACCTGGCGCGGATGAGCCAGGACGAACGGGGCCGCGCGAAGATGGCGCCGAAAGCCTTTACGCAGCCGGAGTTGAATCAGTACCTCGAATCCGGGGAACCCAAGGCGCCGCCGGCGCCGAACGCCGCGCCGCCTGTTGCCAACCCCGTCCGTCCACGCTAAACTTGACGCATGATCACCTTTCGCAGTTGGGCAGTCTATGGAATGCTGGCGGCCATCTGGGGCGCGCTGCTGGGCTGGCAGGCGGCGGAACACATCCGCGTCAGCAAACGACTGCACGACACCCTGATTGAGCGAGGCCACGCCAAATCGAGCGTCTGCGCCAAATTCATGCGTTCGCGCAGGGCTTCCGGCGGCGTGATCGGCCAGGAGAGACTCGAAGGCATCCTCAACAATCTGATTGATACCAACGAGTTTCGCGCCGTCGAACTGCTTAACAACGCCAATGAGGTCGTGGCCCACGCCGGGGACCCCATTGTGTTGCCGACGGAGAGTGAATTCGAGAGCGGCGTCTATTGGGGCGGCGGCACCGCCACCCTGAAGTATCCGGTGGATTTGGGGACTAACCTGGTGCCCGAACTGGTTATGTCTTCCAATGAATTGTTCTCTTTGCGCGCCAATCGCCTGGCCGCCGAATCCAACAACCCCGTGGCGCCGCCTTTGACCACCACCACCAACCGGCCTGCGCGGCCCAGTTTGGCCAGGGAGCGGCCTTACTGGATGAAGGAGGAGGACTACAAAGCCCTTATCGAGAACAAGAGCGCCCACACTTTTGTCATCGTCATGTCTGCCGAAAAAGTTCTGGAGGACCAGAGCAATGACCTCTGGATGCGTCTCATCATCGGTCTCCTTGGCACGGTCGGCATTGTGGGTTACGCGGTGGCTTGGCGCACCCTGATCCAGACTTCCGAGTTGCAACTGCGCCTGGTGCGCGCCAGCGAACAGAACCTGCACCTCAAGGAATTGAGCCTGGCCGCCGCCGGCCTGGCCCATGAAACGCGCAATCCTCTCAATATCATTCGCGGCCTGGCCCAGCTTGTCGCCAAACAGGAGGGCATCCCCCCGGAAATCGCCGCCAAGTCCCGCGAGATCATCAATGAAACCGACCGCGTCACCGCGCAGTTGAACGAGTTCATCAATTACTCCCGTCCGCGCGAAGTCCGCCGCGCCGCGACCGACCTGGGCGCCGTGGCCGGGGAGGTGGCCCGCGCCTTGAATTTCGACATCGAAGAGAAGAAGATCAAACTCGAAGTCCTGGTGGAATCGGTGGTCATCGAGGCCGACGAACAGCTTTTGCGCCAGGCGCTTTTCAACCTGGTGCTCAACGCCATTCAGGCCGTGCCCGCCCAGGGCGTCATCCGCATCCGGGCCAGCCGGCGCAGCAACGAGGAGGCCTTCGTCGAGATTTCTGACAACGGGCCGGGCGTGCCGCCGGAGCATCGCAGCGAGATTTTCAAGCCCTACTTCACCACGCACACGGAAGGCACCGGGCTTGGCCTGTCGGTCGTCCAGCAGATTGTGCTGGCCCACGGCTGGGAAATTCAATGCCTGGCCAACGAACCCGCCGGCGCCCTGTTCCGCATCTCCCACGTCAAGCTCAAGATCAAGGAGTGAAACATCATGCCTGCCGCCTCCCCAGAATCCAGTTCCAGCGCGCCGCGGCTCCTGATTGTGGATGACGACGCCGGCCAGCGCAGTTTGCTGGATTCGTTTCTGGCCAGCCAGGGGTTCGAGACGGTGCCCGTGTCCTCCGGCCTGCGCGCCCTGGAAGTGCTGCGCGAAGAGAAGATTGACATGATGATCTCCGATGTCCGCATGCCGGGTTTGTCCGGCCTGGACACCTTGCGCCTGGCGCGCAAAGAGCATAGTTCCTTCCCCATTCTGCTGGTCACCGCTTACGCTGATGTCCGCGACGCCGTGGGCGCCATGCGCGACGGCGCTGTCAATTATCTTTCCAAACCGATTGACCTGGACGAATTGCTCGCCTCCGTCCGCCAGGCGACCGGCTTGTCGCAAAGCGCCCCGCTCAAATTCGACGCCGGCAAGCAGTTGCCCCCCAACATTATCGCCGCCAGCCCGCTCATGCAGGCGCTCTTTCACGATGTCTCGCTGGTGGCCGCCTCGGAAAGCCGCGTGCTCATCACCGGCGAAAGCGGCGTCGGCAAGGAAGTGGTGGCCGATGTCATCCACGCCTGGAGTCCGCGCGCGGCCGGGAAACTGGTCAAGGTCAATTGCGCCGCCATCCCGGAAACCTTGCTCGAAAGCGAGCTTTTCGGGCACGAGAAGGGCGCCTTTACCGGCGCGGCCTCCCAGCGCATCGGCCGTTTTGAACTGGCCGACGGCGGCACCATTTTCCTGGACGAAATCGCCGACATGGCCCCCCAGTTGCAGGCCAAACTGCTGCGCGTCGCGCAAAACGGCACCTTCCAGCGCATTGGCTCCAACACCGAAATCCATTCCGACACCCGCATCCTGGCCGCCACCAACCGCCACTTGGAGGAGGAAGTCAAAGCCGGCCGTTTCCGCGAGGATTTGTTCTGGCGCTTGAACGTGGTCGAACTGGCCGTGCCCCCGTTGCGCGAACGCCGGGAGGACATTCTCCCGCTGGCTCACCTTATGCTGGCCGGCCTGACGCAGGGCCGCGTCCGCCTTTCCTCCACCGTGGCCGATTGCCTGGAGAACTATTCCTGGCCCGGCAACGTGCGCGAACTGCGCAATGCCATGGAACGCGCCGCCTTGCTCTGCCGCGGCGACCTCATCGTCCTCGAACATCTCCCCGCCCGCATCCGGCCCGGCGCGGCAGCCTCCATCTCGCTGGCATCCCCCGAGGCGAAGAAGCTCGATGAAGTGGAGACGCAGGCCGTCCTGCAAACCTTGCGCAAAAACGATTTCAACCGCACCGCCACCGCCAAAGCCTTGGGCATCAGCCGCCGCGCCTTGATCTACAAGCTGCAACGGCTGCGTGAACTGGGCCACATCGTGGATGGCCCTTCCAAGACCGGGTAACAAGACAGTAAACAGTAAACAATAAACAATAAACAAAGGACCGATATGAAGTCTCTTCTGATATGTTCCACCACACTCCTGGCCGCCGCTTCGCTCATGGCGACCGACAAGGATGACGTCACCACCGCCGCCCAAAAACTGGCCGCGGCGGACAATTATAGCTGGACCACCACGACCGAAGGCGGACAAAACGCCCAAGCCCCCAGCCACGGCAAAACTCAAAAGGACGGCCTGGCCTGGATCGAGATGACCCGGGGCGACAACACCATGGAAGCCTTTGTCAAGAGCGGCAAAGGCGCGCTCAAAACCGAAGACGGCTGGCAGGCGCTCGACCTTGCCGCCGCTCCGGCTCCAGCGGGCGGCGGCGCCGGCGGCGCCGGACGGGGCATGGCCATGCGCCTGCGCAATTTCAAAGCTCCCGCCGCCCAGGCGGAAGACATTATCAGCAAAACCAAAGACCTCGCCAAATCCGCCGACGCCTACGCGGGGGATCTGACGGAGGAAGGCGCCAAGGGTCTGTTGACCATGGGCGGCGGACGTCGTGGCGGTGGCGCCGCGCCCGCGGTTTCCAATGCCAAAGGCTCGGTCAAATTCTGGATCAAAGACGGCGCGATCACAAAATTCCAGATCAAAGTTTCGGGCACGGTCTCCCGCAATGGCAACGACGCGGACATTGACCGCACGACCACGGTGGAAATCAAAGACGTCGGCACGACCAAAATCACCGTGCCGGACGAGGCCAAAAGCAAATTGAGTTAAAACCCAAGGCCCTATATGAAATCTTTTCTCATTAGCTCGGCCACCTTGCTGGCCGCCGCGTCCCTCATGGCCGCGGACAAGGATGACGTCAAGAGCGCCGCCCAGAAACTGGGCGCGGCGGATAATTATAGCTGGACCACCACCATGGAGAGTCCGCAATTCAGCCCCGGCCCCAGCCACGGCAAAACTCAAAAAGACGGCCTTGCCTGGCAGGACTTTACCATGCAGGACAACACCATCGAAGCCTTTGCCAAGGCCGGCAAGGGCGCGATCAAAACCGAAGACGGCTGGCAGTCCTTGGACGAGGCCGCCAAGGACGACGGCGGCGGCGGCTTCAACTTCAAACGGTTTTTGGTCATGCGCCTGCGCGACTTCAAAGCGCCCGCCGTCCAAGCCGAAGAGATCGTTGCCAAGACCAAAGACCTCACCAAGGCGGAGGACGCCTACGCGGGCGATTTGACCGAGGAAGGAGCCAAAAGTCTGATGACCTTTGGCCGTCGCGGCCCCGGCGGCCAGGGACAGGGACCGGAAGTTTCCAAAGCCAAAGGTTCGGTGAAATTCTGGATCAAAAACGGCCTGCTCACCAAATACCAGCTCAAGGTTTCAGGCACCATGAAGAACCGCGACGGCGAGGACATGGACATGGAGCGCACGACCACGGTGGAAATCAAGGACGTCGGCGCGACCAAAATTACCGTGCCGGACGAAGCCCAAAAGAAAATGAGCTGAGGTTGTCCGCGTGGCGCGGGCGTCTATGCCCAAAGGCAACAGCCCAATCCCCGTCCCGGACAAGTCCGCTTGCGAGTGGCTCAGCGCGAGCCGTTTCGCAATCCTCCTGGGGATTGGGATTGCGTCCAGCTTTCCGGGCGTGCTGGCCGGGCTTAATGCGTTCGCGTACGGAGACGCCGGCCAGTTCGCCTATCCCGTGGCGTTTTATCACCGGGAATGTTTCCGGCGCGGCGAAATTCCGTTGTGGAATCCGCTCAACAGTTGCGGCCTTCCTTTCATGGCGCAATGGAACACGATGACACTTTATCCGCTGTCGTTGTTCTATGTTCTGCTGCCGGTTCCGTGGTCTTTCGATGTTTTCTGTTTGGGGCACCTTTTCCTGGCCGGGATGGGCATGTATTTCCTGGCGTATCGTTGGACCGGCAGCCGTCCGGCGGCCGCTTTGGCCGGCGTGGCGTTTGCCTTTAACGGCTTGACTTGGTACGGAGTGATGTGGCCTCACCTTGTCGCGGCGCTGGGTTGGATGCCGTGGGTGATGCTGGCGATGGAACGGGCCTGGAACGAGGGAGGAAGGTTCATCATTCTGGCCGCGCTGGCGGCGGGAATGCAACTGCTCTCGGGCGGAGTGGAAGTCATTTTGCAAACCTGGATGGTGGCGGCCGTTTTTTGGATCGCCGCTCTTTTTCAAAAACAAAGGCCGGCGTGGAGGACGCTCCTTGGCGGGCTGGTCCCGGGTTTGCTGGCCGCCGGTCTGGCCATGGCCCAATTGCTGCCCTTTGTCGTTTTGTTGTTTCATTCGCAACGAACGCCGGGCTATGCCGACAGTGACCGCGGAAAAATCGCCTCGATGCCGGCCGGCGGCTGGGCCAATTATCTGGTGCCCCTATTCCATTGTTTGCCCAATTTCAATGGCGTCTTTAAGCAAAGCAGCCAGAGCTGGACAGGCTCGTATTATCTGGGCGTGGGCGTCATTGCCCTGGCCTTGCTGGCTGTCTGGCGCGTCAGGAACGTCCGCGCGCGGCTGCTCGCCGCCCTGGCTTTGTTCGGCTTTGTCATGGCCCTGGGTCCGGCGGGCCTCCTTTTCGGCCTCGCCGCGCGTCTCCTGCCGGTCCTTGGCTTTATTCGCTACTCGGTCAAGTTTGCCGTTCTGCCAACCTTTGCCCTCCCGCTGCTGGCGGCGTTTGGGTTGGGCTGGCTCCTGAGCCTGGCGCCGGAGAAATGGCCCAAAGAATGGAATCGGACCAAAGGCCTCGCGCTGGGATTGCTGGGCTTGATCGGCGGCATTGTCCTGTTTGACAAGCTGCATCCCCTGGCCGACGCCGCGCTCGACCCCCTCTTGGCGAATGCCTGCGTCCGTTGTCTCTTCCTATTGGCGGCCATGCTTTGCCTGCCGTTTCTCCGGCCCGGCGGGAACATCAACATCCAGCGGCTGGCGCAACTTGGCCTGCTGTTGTTCGCGTGGCTCGACGTTTTGACCCATTCGCCCGATCTAAGTCCAACCGTCTCCGCCTCCACTTGGGAACCCGGCGCCGTCCGCCAGTTTTTCAAATGGGACACCCAATTGCGACCGGGGACCTCGCGCGCCATGCGCAGCAGGGAAACATTTTGGAAAATGTTGACCGGCGGCTCCCTCGACCCGGACGTGGACCTCCAAGGACGCCGTCTTTCCCTCTTCATGAACCTCAACCTGGTGGATCAGATCGCGAAGTTCGACGGCTTTTATTCACTCGATTTGAAGGAGCATCTGGAGGTGTTCAAACACGCTTACTTCACCACCAACCAAGCCTCCGGTTTGCTTGATTTCATGGGCATAGCTGAAATAGGCAATCCGACCAATGTCGTGGCCTGGGTCCACCGCGACACCGCCCGCCCTCTCATTACCGCCGGGGCGCAGCCGGTTTTCCTGGACGCGGCGGACACGCTCAACGCCGTCTTCGCGGACACTTTCAACCCGGCGGAGACAGTGTATCTTCCGATGGAAGACAGGAACCTGGTGCAGGCAAGCCGTTCCATCCGCGCGCAAATCCTTTCCCCCCGGTTCCAGTCCCGGCGATTGGACTTCGAGGTGCGGAGCGACGCCCCGGCCCTGGTGGTGGTTGCGCAAACCTATTATCCGGCCTGGCGCGCCTTTGTGGATGGCAAGGCAACGCCGCTCTGGCGCGCGAACTACGCGTTTCAGGCCTTGGAAGTCCCTCCGGGCCAACACCAAGTCCACCTGATATACCAGGACCGCCCCTTCTATTGGGGCGCGCTCATCTCCCTCACATCCCTGTTGCTTTGCGGAGGGGCATGGATAGGCTTGCGTCCGCGGAAAAACCGCCAGTCAAATTGACTTGGAAGCCACCAGATGGTTTCGTTTCAGTCTTCGACGATGTGCGGCCAGGCTCCTTTGATGCTGCCGAAGTGGCGCGTTAGTTTCGGAAACTCCGTGGTCGCAGGGTCGGGGCAGACGGGCTTGCCGGCGCAATCCAAATAGAGGCAGCCGACTTCGCCGAGCGGAAGCCCGGCAATCAGTTTGAGAGCCGCAGAGGAGGCTTCCAGCCATCGTGCCTTAAGTTGCGGCAGGGTGACTGGCTCTGAGAGTGTCAGATCGGCGAGGTCCTCTGGTCGGTACACCGCTTGGCGTCCACCCCAGCGGATAATGGCTTCCGGCGAGAGGCCAGGGTCTTTGCCCGTCCCGGCCCAGGCCAGCGCCCCCAGGTGGAGATGCCGCTCGTGCAGGTGCAGAACGTCAACCCAGTCCCGCACTTCGGAACGCCCCGCGAAGGCCAGAACTTTGTTCACCGCAACGTCCCAATAATTCAGTCGCCAGCCCAGGTCCGGGTCCGGCTCGACCGGGAAAAAGCGAAACGCGCTGTCGAAGACCCACTCGATCTTGGTCTGCCTGCCTCCGCTACGAACCAGCGCGCGGCAAAACGAGTCATGCCGTCGGCCCGCCTCGATGACTTCGAAACCGGTTGCCCTCAGTGTGGCGATGTCGCGGTCCGCGGACTCAACAAGGCTTTCGATGGTATCGTGAAACACGTCCACGTCCTTGGAAGTGCGCGGGGATGCAGGGTTTTGATTCAGAACCGTCGCCCCGGCCACGTAGCTGTCGGGATTCCGATTCACGGCCAGCAGCCGCAACACTTCCTGCTCGAAGGCTCCTAATGGCATAACTTGGCGGCGATCTGGTAGCCTGCCAGCCCCCCGTGTTCGCGCAGGCCGCGGATGACGAACGCGATTTTGTCCTCGGTGATCTCCGCGTCTTCGCGGTACGACCAGAAGCATTGCGCGTAGAACTCCCGAAACGCCTTCTTCGCCAAATCGAGCCGGCGCTGGCGGGCATCGGTGTCACGCACAATTTGGTCTGCCTCAGACATGCAGGCCATGATACTTGAATCGGCCGCCAGCGGCAAGTTCCAAAGCTCAATTCCGGCGGGAAGGCTGAGCTGTTCGGAGGGGCCGGGGCAGACGTTCCAACGGGAATTCCCGGCATGCTCGCTGACACCACCTTTTTAAATGAATACCAACTTCCGAGGATTGAAGGATTATTCTGACAATCAATCTGACCGATGTAGCTTGGCCGGTACACCCGGTCAATAAAATCGTCGCCGCTCTTGTTTTCATCCCGGAAATCCTCCTTCATGGCCGGGTCCACCGTGACGGGCAGCGGCAGCGCCACCGAGAACAACGGTTTAGGCGCGGATGAGTAGCAGGGCACCGGCCGTCGAAGGCTTAGTACCCAACCACCCGAAAATATCCGGCGGCGCCGGGCGCATTCGTGACGATGCCTGAATGGGAGGTATTTGTCCCGGTCGCAATGACGGGGGAGCCAAAATTGGTCCAGTTATTTGTTCCGGCAAGCGAAGTGGCCGTCTGGATTTGATAGGTGTAGTTGGGCGCTGACAGCCAATTGAGAATGAGATTGGTTCCGCCGATATTGACCCAACTCGTGATGCTAAAGGGCGAGAGCGGAGGCAGGCTCGTGCCGGCGGCGTAGTGCGCCGCCACCTGGTTGGAGCTCAGGGCGTAGGCGTAGATAGCCACCTGGCTCATGGCGTTGTTGGTCGCGCCCGCGTAGGACGCCCCGCCTTGCCCCTCCTGCGCGCCGATCACAACGGGGTACGAGGCGTTGGCCAGTGACAAAATGCCCGAACCCGGCGGGATCGAGCCTGTGCTGATGCGGACGCCGTCTTGGTAGATATAGATGGCGCCGTTGGCCTGATCGCACACGCCCACCAAATGATGCCAGTTGCCGTCGGGCGCGGTCGGGGTGTTAACCGCTTGAATGGAATCGGCGGCATTATGCACGACAAAGCGGAAGAGGTCGGAGGACCCATCGGTGTCCATCGCGAACTGGGTATTGTTGGGGTAGCCTTTGCAGAGAAGGTCCCCGCCGGTCTGCGGCGGCGACTGGGTCCACATTTCCACCGAGAACTCGGCGTTGACTCCCTGGCTGGAGAAGTCAATCCAGGCAATGCCATTGGTGGTGTTGTCGTTTTCCACCGCCTCGCTGTCGGTGGGGCCATTGATGCCGAACACGGTGGCGGTTTCAGAGGGAATCAAAAGCGGGTCGAACCCCGGCTGGCCGCTGAGGGCATTGTTATAAATGGCGTTATGGCCGCCGACGTAGTCGTAGGCGGTGGTGGAATTGGAGGATTCATCCAGCCGCCAGAACGCCAGCGGCCCATCGTTGAGAATCGTCGCGGCGTACTTATCGGTCGGGACCTGGACCACGGTGAGGCTCGCCGTCACAATGGGAGGAGAGCCGGCGCCGTAAGCATTGCTGAGAGCGCACCCAATGGTGTAGGAGCCTGGCGGCAGACTGGGGCTGTAAATGGAGTTGGTCGCGCCCGCCACGGTTCCGCCGTTGGTGAACCATTGGTAAGAATAGGGGGTCGTGCCTTGCGCTGTGACCGTAAAGGGCGTCGGCGATTCGGAATAAACCACGCGGGATTGCGGCGTAATGGTGACCGAATTAGGCGGGCCGGCCAGCACGCCGAGTTGGAGGTAGGCGCTGCCTTGGCCATAAGCGTTGGAGGCTGTCAACTCAAGCTGAACGCCGTTGTACTGGGCGGCCAGAATGTTGCTGATAACCAGAGTGGCGTTGGTTTGGCCAACCAGCGGCGCGGAATAATTATTCGCATTGTACCATTGGTAGGACAAGGGCGGCGTGCCGGTGATCACCGCCGCCAGCGTCAGAGTCGTGCCTTCATTGACGTTGGTGGAGGAGGGCAAGATCACCGTCGGGCCAATGCCGGCCACATTGTAGTGGTTGGACACCTGGGCGGCGGTCAGGGCGTAGTTGTAGATCGCCACGTCCTCAATGTACCCGACGAAATTGTTGTTGAACACGCTGGAGGACGAACTCTGGCGCGAGCCGATGGCGACCGGGTAGGCCGAGGTGAGAATGCCGCCGGAAGGAGCCAGGAGGTTCGTGGCTCGCATCTCACCGTCCACGTACAGGGTGACATTGCCGTGAGCCATGTCAACCACACCCACCAGATGGTGCCAATTGGAATCTATGGTGTTGGTGGACAGGGCGGCGATAGTCGTGCCCGCGGCGTTGCGCACATAGAATCGCCAGCCGGTGGTGTAATCCAGCGTGAACTGCTCGCCGCCGTTGCCGAAGCCCTTGCCCACAATGGCCGCGCCGCTGACTTCACCCGCCCCGTTGCCATTGGCCCAGGCTTCCACCGAGAAGGAGGAACCGCCCGCGCCGCTGGAGGCGAAGTTGATGTTGGGAATTTGGGCCACATAGCTGTTGGGAAAGTTGAAATAGCCAAACTCAGCCGAGGTATTGGTGTCCGTGGCAGGCGTGTAGTTGTATTGCGACGCCAAGCCCGCCGCGTACCCCGGCAAATCCAGAATGGCATTGGTGTAAAAGCCGTTGTTGCCGGCAATGTAATCATGCGCCGTCACTCCGTCGTCCCCGCCGCCAGCGTCGGGGCCTTCATTCAAGGGCCAGAAGCCGATAGGATGGTCGTTGAACACCGTCAACGGGTAGGGATAGGTTGGCGCGGGCACAACACTCAAGGTAACCGCCGCGCTGGTGGCGGTGTTTAAGGAATTACTGACCACACAGTAAATGACGGTGCTGGCCTGGGCGTTGGTGATGGTGAAGGAGCTGTTGGTATCGGCAATGAGCGTGTTGTTCGAGTACCAGTAATACGAGAGGGGTGGCAGGCCCTCCACGGTCAACGAGATGGTATTGCTCCCGCCCGGGTACAACACAACATTTGTGCTGCCGGATTGCGCGTTGATAATCGGGGAGGTCAGCGTCGTCACGGCGGAAACCAAACTGGTCACCACGCCGTAGGCATTGGAGACGGCCACCGTATAAGACCCCGCGTCGAGCGAAGTAATATTGCTGATGGTCAGGGAGGCGGTCAAGGCGTTGGTCACCGTCGCGCCCGAACCGGAGATGCTGGGGCCGTCGGTGAGGTTGGCGCCGTTGAATTGCCAATTGTAGGAGTTGGCCGAACCGTTGTTCATGGCCAGGACGCTCAATTTCAACACCCCGGCTCCAAAGTTCGTGCTGGCCGGAGGTTGCTGGCCGATGGTCGGAGCGCCGGTGACCCAGGACCAGTTGGTGCCCATGCGAAAGGCCGTAATGTAGGTGTCGTTGGCGGTGTTGGCAATGTCGTAGAACTGAAAGCAAGAGGTGTAGGCCGTCAGATTCGCGTCGGTGGTCCCCGCGGTGTTGAGCGTTTCCGCGGGCTGGGTTTGCGCTCCGAAGGTGTTGGTGGCGGGGTTGACCCACAGGCGGACGATGTCGCCCGTGCCGTTAATCGCAGTCGTGCCGTTCCCATCGGCGGTCTGAATCTCGTAATCGGCCACGATGAAAAGAGTTTGGTTCGTGGTGAAGACGGTGGAATTAAAATTACTTGTTGCCATTTTTCCAATGCCCACCTCGTAGCCGCCGGTGACGCTCTTGAGATAGAGCCTGGTGGAGACAGTCCCGGGCTGGCTGGTTTGAGTGGCAATGGTGCCCTGATCACCAAACCCGCAAATGTAGGCGCCCGTGGTGGAAAGATTGTTGATGTTGGACACCTGCATGACGAACGAGTAAAAAATGGAAAGCGGCCCAACCTGAAACAAACCGTTGCCAGATGTCGCCGTTTGATATGTATTGTTTGTCCACACGAACATGCGCCCCCCCGGTCCAGCCGCGTTGGTGAGCCGAATCTCATTCCCGGAAAAGGCGGCCAGGCCCAAATAGTTTAGCGAACCCCCGGTCAGGATGAGGGAATTGGCGGCCGTTCCGCTGCTGTCAATGAGGTACCAATAGGACCCGTTGGCGTTGGTTTGTCCGCCCAACGTGGCGCCTGTCGCATAGCTGCTGCCTCCGCTGGTGCTGGCGCTGGTGAAAGGGTCAAATGCCGGAAAGGGAACCGGCGATCCCAGCACCACCGAAACACAGACGGAGAGAAATGACACGGTCAAAATAAATCGTTTCATAAAAACAGGAGGACTATAATATCAATCCATAGTATGTCAATAGATTTGAAAGATTTTTTTTAATGATTATTGCAAGGCGAGCATTAGAGGGCTAAGATTTTACCATTCATGAGCTTTTTATGACTTCAAAGAAACTGATGGGTCGCCGGAGGTTTTTGCGCAAGGCCGGCGCCGCCTTGGGCGCGGCTGTGGCTGTGCCCAACTTTTTTCCCGCCTCGGTTTTGGGCCGCGGCGGCGCAATACCCCCCAGTGAACGGATTGCGATGGGTTTTTTCGGACTGGGCCATCAGGGCGGAGGCCATTTGTTCGGCGGCGCCTGGACCTACGTGGCGGGCGGCTATGCCGGACGCAAAGAGGTGCAGGTCCTGGCCGTGTGCGATGCCTGGCGCGACCGGCGCGAGCAGGCTGTCCAGCGCGTCAACGACCAATACCGCATCCTCTACGGCGAGAAGTTCGCCCGCTGCCAAGCCTATCACGACTTCCGCCAGGTGCTGGAGCGCAAGGACATTGACGCGGTGTTGATTGCCACTCCTCCTCATTGGCACGCCCCCATGACCGTCATGGCCGCGCAGGCGGGCAAGGACATGTATTGCGAAAAACCCACAGGCGTCACGGTGTCTGAAGCGCTGGCCATGCGGGCCGCCGTGCGCCGCTATGGGCGGGTCTTTCAAGCAGGCACGCAGCAACGCAGCGAATACGGCGGGAAGTTCCGCCAGGCCTGCGAGTTTGTCCGCGGCGGACGCATCGGCAAGCTCAAGGAGATTTACGCCTATCGGGATGGCGGCGGCTTTCACTGGCCGAAACGGTTTGGCAAAGGCAAGCCTGTGCCGGATGGCTTTGATTGGGACCTCTGGCTTGGGCCGGTGGCATGGTTTCCTTACGACGGCAATCTCGGCGGCGGACGGTTTGACATTGGCGAATTGAACTGGGGCCAGCATCACTATGACATTGTGCAGTGGGCGGCGGACGCGGATGAAACCGGGCCGGTGGGGTTGTTCATGGAGGGGGACCGTTCTTCCTACAAATACGCCAGCGGCGTGGTCGTTCATGGCAAACCGTATCCGGGCGAGCCTGTGGGCGGCGACGGCGGGGCGTGCTTTGTCGGCACATCGGGCCGCATCGCCGTGGACCGCGACAACCTGGTTTCCGATCCGCCGGACCTGGTGGCCGATCCGTTGCGTCCGGGGGAAACGCATCTCTACCACAGCACCAGCCATTCGGGGAATTTTCTGGAGTGCATCCGCACGCGGCAACCGGCCATCTGCAACATTGAAGTGGCCACCCGCGCGGTCTGCGCGTTGCTGCTGGGCGGGGTGGTCAAGCAGTTGCAGCGGCCTATCAAGTGGGACCCCGTGGCGGAGCAAATCGTCGGGGATGAAGAAGCCACGCGTCTGCTATCCATGGCGCACCGCCCGCCTTGGAGAGTGTGACTTCGGTTCATCGGCTCCTTCCAAACACAGGAGCTTGGCCAGGGCCGGCGTGTAACCCACCTCCAAACCCAGCGCCGTGGCCGCCGGATAATGGCCCTCCTTCTTGCCCGCATGGTAATAATAATCCCGCTGCAACGCTGCCAGGTTTTTCCGTCCCCATCAGCGCAGAAGCGAAGCTGCACGTCCTACCGCGCCTCTGCGTAGCCGTCGGCCTTGGCATTCCACCCCAGCAGAAAGAGCACGGCGCCGATGGCGGTGATAACCAGCATCCCGGCGAATCCCGCATTCCATCCATGCGCTTCCACCAGCCAGCCCAACCCCCAGCCGGACAGCAGCGTGCTGGCATAACCGAAGAGCCCGGTCAATCCGCTGGCGCTGGCCGCGGCGCGTTTGGTGGCGAGGTTGGCGGCGATGATGCCGACCAATGCCTGCGGGCCATAGATGAAAAACCCCGAGGCGCAGAGAAACAGCGTGTTCAAAATCCGGGATTCGCCGGGGGCTTTCCAGAACAGGAGAATTGACAGGCCCGCCAGCACCATATAGAAGAAACAGGCGCGAATGCCGCGGCCGCCAAAGACGCGGTCCGTCAGCCAGCCGCAGGACAACATGCCGACCAAGCCTGCCAGCTCGAAGGCGGCTACCATCCAGCCCGCGTGAGCCAATTCCACGTGCTTGGCTTGCGTCAGCAAAGTCGGCCCCCAATCGAGCACGGCGTAGCGCACCGTATAAACAGAGAAGTTCGCCAGCGAGATCAGCCAGATGTACCAGACCGACCACCATGAACACGCGCGCATTGCAGCGGTCCGCAAAAAAGCCGTTCACAAATCGCGCCACACCGTAAAGCACGCCGTGCAGGGTGAGGAACAAACCAAGGTTAGCCTTGGAGATTCCCAGGCTCTTTTCCATTACCGGCATGGCGATGCCGAGATTTTTGCGAACGAAATAGAACGTGGCGTAGCCGATAATCGTCGCCACCAGAACCCGGTTGCGCCAGAGGCGATAACCGGCTTGGACTTCGTCCGGAGCGGTTATCTTTGCCGCAGCGGGCGGCGGCGGCTCGAATATCCGCAGCATTGCCGGGAAGCCCGAGCCCTTCCTTTGGGTGGCAGGTGGGGCGGTGGCTGAGTCCATTAGCGTTTTGCAAGAACGACGGCCGGACGCGATTGCGATGGCCCCGGCCAAAATCCGCGCGATCCGAAAAGCTCCTCCAGACACTCATCCAGCAAGCCGGCACGGATCGCCAGGTCCAAAACCGTGAAACGGCGGCGAATGAAATAGGCTTGCCAGAAACTCTCGCGCAGCCGTTCCCGGGTGATGCCGATCTGTTCCGGTTCAGTCGGAGCCCCCGCCGCTTTGAGCAACTCCTTCAGCGTATTGAAGGGAATGAGTTGGTGGCGCAGCCGCTGTTTGAGTTGTGGCCAAACCTCGCGCAACCTCTCAAGTTGAACGCACAGGCTTTGCCGGTCGCAGGCTTTGGCGGCGATTTCCTGGGCGGCCACCGTCCCCAACTCACCAAGGCCGAACATTTGGCGGGCCCGCTCCAGCCAGCCCGCCTGGTCCGGCCACGCCTCGCAGCGCTGCTCCACGTCTATGCCATCCAGTCTTTTTTCGAGCAAGCGTTCGTATAGCGCGGTCACGGCCAGCGTGCCGATTCCCACTTTGAAGCCATGCGAAGGCGCTGTCCCGTTGTGCAGGTGGTGCTGCATATCCCAGAGATGGCTGAACTGGTGTTCCGCTCCGGATGCGGGGCGGCTGGACCTGGTAGCTTGCATCGCAAACCCAGAGAGAATCAAGCCCTCGACCAGCCCTGCAATCGCCTTCGGATCTGCCGCACCCACGCCCCCCGCGTCCGCCACCATCTTGGAAAGACGGCTCTGCACGATGATCCAGGCTTTGGGAACAATCGGTTCGACACCTAAAGCGTCCGCCACAATCCAATCGGCGCCAGCCGTTATTTTGGCCACCAGATCGGCGTAACCCCAGGCGTTCATGACAGCCGGTGCGGCGCACAGAACATTCAGGTCCGCAACCATCGCTGCGGGAGCGGGGCACTGGAAGGTTTGCTTCGAACCCTGAAACGTAATGGAGGCGCCGAACGCCGTATAACCGTCCATCGAAGCGGCCGTGGCAACCGAAATATAATGCCGTCCCGTACGGTGAGAGGCTAGTTTGGTCAGGTCATTGATTGTCCCGGAGCCCACGGCAATGGGAATGGCGACATGCTTTTTCAACGCCGTTTCCAGCTCCATCACGAATTCATGTTTCGCATACAAGCCCGGCGAGCGAAAAAGGAATGGCGCCAGCATCGGCTGTTGCGCGGCGCGAAATGAGTCGGCAACCGTCTCCCCGGCGGCGCGAAAAGTGTTTGTGTCAGCGACAATAATCGCCGGCTGACTGCCGAATAGGTCGTGAAATATGCGCGCTATGCCCCGCGCCGCACCTGGTCCGATTTTCAGGCTGCGCGTTTCACACGCGGCGCTGAGCGCCTCGTTCAACGCGGATGGCTCTTTTACATCGATCATTTTTGAATTGATTACGCGAGGCGGATTGTTCGGTGCTGTGGGCGCAAAAGGCGTCATATTCCGGCGCACACTAAACGCGGCCGCCCAACCTATCAACCTCTATTCACGTGTATCCTTAGTAAACATGTTTCTCCCGCCAATCCAGCGGGCGCGCGGGCGGAAGGAGCGGCCGTCGCCTCCCGGGCGCGGCGAACAAAGGCCGGTCACGGCGCTTCTGCGGGGAGCACTTGGACGGTCAGCGCCGAGGCGGCATTGCTCGTGTGATAGACGCGTTGCGTCGCTTTGCGAAAATCTTCCGGTTTCGCGGTGGCGATGTTCACGTCAGGTCTTCCTCCAGGGGTTCGGTGCTATAAACGAGCACATCGGGACGTGATGAGGCGAAGCGCTGGTCTTGCACGGGATAACTTCTCGGATAACTGGTCGTCACGTCCAGCGATACGTCTCCAGCGATCCGAAGAGGTCTTCGCCGTCGAACCAGCCTCCGACGTTCATCACCGCGCAGTGGATGTTCTTTAAATGCGGACGAATATTCCGCGCCTGCCAGAAGCTGTCGTAGTTGGGATGGGCAAGGAACTCGGTCCACACCGGAACCGCACCTTTGAAAATTTTGTATAATGCTCGGCCAGCCATAAGGCGTTGCTGTCGGCAGAAATCTCCTCGGTCGTTCTTGCCCCAAACGGTGAGCCAGCGGGCTGGAACCTCCGTAATGATGGGATTCTCCCTTACAAGCCATTCCGCCGCCGATAGGCCGGAATCTGGTTATTCAGCGTGCCGTCAAGCAGTTTGAGTTTTTCTTCAATCGTGTCCGGTGTGTAGATGTAGTCCTGTTCCCACTCGTAGCCGAGGCGCGAGTCCCGGCACGCGGCCTCGCGGGATGACTGGGTACGTTCGCGTTCCTC